>OIWT01000285.1_pt1 | contig 74370 bp, 74 predicted proteins | sample 1587701 | NCBI WGS metagenome assembly OIWT01 (sample SAMEA3888904, study PRJEB22519) | human gut metagenome | biome: human gut; feature: human-associated habitat; material: faeces | place: Denmark | collected 2009
TCAGATACAAAAGGCTGTCGCATTAATGGGAAGTAAGCGTTAATGCGACAGCCCCATTTTTTCTTTATTCATTAAAAGCAGCATTGCTTGCTGTATCGAAAATATCCGTTACTTCTTTCTTCGGTTCTGCCGTCAGCTTCGACACGATAACCGCAGCCACCATGGAGCAGATAAATCCCGGCACTATTTCATAGATTCCGGTTGATCCGGATAAGAACGCGAGCCAAAGTCCGTCGATAGCCGCACCCGTTACAACGCCTGCGATTGCGCCGGCATAGTTGAATCTTCTCCAGAAAAGCGAAAGCAGAATCGTCGGTCCGAATGCCGATCCGAAGCAGCCCCATGCGTTTTCTACAAGATTCATAATTGCCTGAGCGCCGGAGCCCTTAGAGGATGCAAGCAGAAATGCAATAAGTGCGACGATTACAACCACAATTCTTCCAATCCACAAAACTTCTCTTTCGGAAGCGTCTTTTCTGATAATCGGCTTGTAGATGTCCGATGTGAACGAACTTGACGCAACTAAAAGCTGTGAGTCGGCAGTCGAAATGCAGGCTGCCATAATTGCCGCCAGCAAAAGCCCTGACGCAAGCGGGAAGAAGAATTTTCTCGACATTACCATGAATACTGTTTTCTGCAGTCCCTGTGTCAAAAGCTCTTCACCTACAAAAATTCTTCCAAGATACGCAACTGCACATGCAGCACCGAGTGCCAGTACAACCCATACGATTGCAACAATCGCGGATTTCTTGATCATCGACGGTTTTTCGATTGACATGAAGCGTACTATGATGTGCGGCATTCCGAAGTATCCCAGACCCCAGCCGAGACCGCTTACAATTTCCTTCCAGCTTGCCGAAAAAATGCCCGAGCCGAAATCGCAGGTTACCAGTTCGCCTGAAGCATCTGTGTACTGATAAACCGTGTGAATTGCAGTCGTGTCAATGTCCTGTGTAAGAACTACGACGATCGGAATCGCAAGCAGTGCAATCAGCATAAGAATCCCCTGGAAAAAGTCCGTCCAACAGACAGCTTTAAATCCGCCGAGGAAAGTATACCCGATGATGATTAGCGCACAAAGTATCATTCCCACACTCTCCGAAACGCCCGGGAAAATCATTTTGAACACCGATGCACCCGCTACAAACGCGGAAGCAACATATACGGTGAAGCAAACCAAAAAGATTATCGCGCAGATAACCTGCAGCGTGTTGGATTTCGTTGCGAAACGATTTGAAAGATACTGCGGCACCGTAATCGCATCTCCCGCTGCCTTAGAGAACTTCCTAAGTCTTGTCGCGCAGAAAATCCAGTTTGCGGCAGTTCCGAGCGCCAGACCGATTCCAATCCACATCTGACCGAATCCGAATGCCATGATGGAACCCGGAAGCCCCATCAAAAGCCATGCGGACATATCGGATGCCTGTGCGGACATCGCCGTAACCCAAGGCCCCATCGAGCGGCCGCCTAAGAAGTAGTCTTCCTGATTTCTGTTTCCTCCGTTGAAGAAGAAGATCAGTGCTACGAAAAACAATATTATGAAGTAACCTAAAAACGCTATTATTTCTGCGTTGAACATTCGTATTCCTCCTTATATCCCAAGTCCTGTGCTGATATTTCGCATAAAATCCTGCACGTTCGTAACAATACCTTTTGCTGAGAGACTTCCGCGGTCACCGAGCTTGTTAGCAGCGAACTCCGAAGTGTCTACCATGTAGAAATGTACCGGGCGAATCGTTCCATCCCCAAGCACTCTGTATGTCGGCGTCATATTTCCCGTTGCAATCGTGTGCAGTACGGTTGCCATGCCGATAACCGTTGTCGCTTTGCGTACATGGGAACGGATGGTGTCCTGTCCCTCGTAAGTATGCTCGTATACTTCCGGAAGCGGACCGTCGTCACGAATCGAGCCGTTCAGCACGAACGGTACATTGTGTTTCACACAGTTGTAAATGATACCGCTGTTAATGCCCTCCCCCTCGATAAACGCAGGGATGGAGCCGTAAGTGTTAATCGCGTTGATTGCATCCAGATGGTTGTAGTGGCCCATGAAATGAAGCTTCTGATTTACGATGTCGCATCCGAGTGCGGTTCCCAAGTATCCACCCTCAAGGTCATGCGTCGCGAGCGCGTTTCCCGCAAGAAGTGCCTGGCAGTAGCCCTGTGCAATCAGTTCGCCCATCACGCGGCGCGCTTCCACATCGAAGCTGCACGCAGGACCCAAAACCCAGACAACATAGCCGTTGTGTTCTTTTTCGTATTTCAGCAGTTCGATTAAGTCCTTGTAGTCTTGTGTAAAGGAAGTTTCTCTGCTTCTGGACTGACGAAAAGCAAAGGTATTCTTCGCGTCCTCTTCTTCGTCTGCTCTCTTCCAACAGTTGTCGTGCACATAGATGCCTTCGCTTGCATCTTCGGTTCTTCCGACTACGACCATGTCGCCTTCTTTGATATTTCGGAATTCAACAACCCTGATTTTTTCGCCGTCCCAAATCGGAACCGCGTCCATTCTGCTGTCCTCCGCCAAATGCCATTTACCATCTATTTTAAAATATTCCGGAAAAATGGAAGTTGCGTGAAACCCTTTCGGTGCCGCCTTCGCACACGGTGCCTTGATAAGCCTTGCGTTCGGTGCGTTCACGAACATTTCCTTTGTAAAATCCGGTTCTATATATTTCGCCAATTGAAAACTCATTTTTTCTACCTCTTTTCTTAACATGCAGCCATTGTAACACATTCCAAACAAGAATAAAACACAGAATAAATTCTGTACACTTTTCAATATTTTTTATGATAATTACTTGAATTTATCTTGAATTTTCAATATTTATAAGCTATACTATATTCTATATAATAAAATGCATAAAAAATAAATTTTAAAATTTTTTAAAAATTTTTGGACTTTTACGCAGAAAGGAACCATGATGAAGAAAAAAAATGCACGCAACACGAAAGGAAAAATCGTCTCCGCCGCATGGCAGCTGTTCTATCAGCAAGGCTATGATGACACCACCGTGGAGGAAATAGTAGAAGCCTCCGGTACTTCCAGAGGCTCCTTTTATCACTATTTTGATGGGAAAGACGCGCTTCTCTCTTCGCTTTCCTATCTTTTTGATGAAAAATACGATGAACTTGCCGAAACGATGGACGCCTCGCTCACTCCGGTTGAAAAACTGATCTTTATGAATCAAGAATTGTTCCTGATGATCGACAACACGGTATCCGTTGACCTGCTGAGCCAGCTTTTCGCTACGCAGCTCATCACCAGCGGTGAAAAACACATGATGAGTCCGAGCCGTACTTATTATAAGCTTCTGCGCCAGGTTGTCAGCGAAGGCAAACAGCTTGGTTTTTTCAAAGAAGAGTTTTCCGTCAACGACATCACAAAAGCCTATGCCATGTTCGAACGCGGCCTGATGTATGACTGGTGCATTTCCGGCGGAAGCTACTCGCTCTGTCAGTATTCGCAAAGCGTCCTGCCGCTGTTTCTGGGAAGCTTCTGTGCATAGCAAAAGGAGCCGAAGCTCCTTTTTTGTTTTGCTGCAATTTTTATTTTGCAATCACTTCTGCGCCGCCCATATACTTCTTGAGTACTTCAGGAATCTTAACGCTTCCGTCAGCCTGCTGATAGTTTTCGAGAACCGCTGCGGTTGTACGGCCGATTGCAAGGCCTGAACCGTTGAGCGTGTGCAGGAATTCCGGCTTGCCGCCTTCTCTTCTGAAGCGGATGTTTGCGCGTCTTGCCTGGTAGTCAAGGAAGTTGGAACAGGAAGAAATTTCAACATATCTTCCGTAGGATGGCATCCATACTTCGATGTCGTATGTGCAAGCGGAGGAGAATCCGAGGTCGCCTGTGGAAAGTCTTACAACTCTGTACGGAATATCCAAAAGCTTGAGAACTTCTTCCGCATCCGCAGTAAGTGCTTCAAGTTCATCCCAGGAATCTTCCGGCTTACAGAACTTAACAAGCTCTACTTTGTTGAACTGGTGCTGTCTGATTAAGCCTCTGGTGTCGCGGCCTGCTGAACCCGCTTCTGCCCGGAAGCAAGGAGTATATGCCGTATAGTGAATCGGAAGCTGTTCTTCCGGAATGATTTCCTGTGCAAGCAGGTTGGTTACGGGAACTTCTGCCGTCGGAATCAGGAAGAAGTCCTTCTGCGGTACATAGAACATATCCTCTTCAAACTTCGGAAGCTGACCGGTTCCTGTCATTGCGGCACGGTTAACCATGAACGGCGGAAGAATTTCCGTGTAGTCCTGGTCGAGAGTGTGAAGGTCGAGCATGAAGCACATAATTGCTCTTTCAAGTCTCGCTCCGAGACCTTTATATACAGTGAATCTTGTGCCGGAAATCTTTGCGGCTCTTTCCCAGTCAAGGATGTCAAGGTCTGTACCGATATCCCAGTGTGCCTTCGGCTCGAAATCAAACTGTGTAGGCTCTTTGAATTTTCTCATTTCGACATTCGCGCTGTCATCTTCGCCAACCTGTACGAAATCAGCCGGGATGTTCGGAATGTTGAGCAAAGTATCTTTGATGTCCGCGTCGAGCTGAGATACTTCTGCGTCAAGAACTTTAATTTTTTCGGAAAGTTCCTTCATTTCCGCCATGATTGCGGTTGTATCTTCGCCTGCCTTTTTCATCTTCGGAATTTCCTTGGAAACCGTGTTCTGTTTGTTCTTCATTGCCTCAACTTCAGCTAAAACAGCACGTCTCTTTTCATCAAGTGCAGGAATCTTCTCGATGCCGAAGCTTCCCTTCGTTCTTCTTTCTACGCCGGCTTTCATGCTTTCGTAGTCTTCTCTGATTCTCTTAATGTCTAACATTTCTTATCTCCTTAAAATATGTTGATTAAAATAAGTTGCGTTTGTATGTCAAATATAATTTTCTGAGCTGCTCAATCTTTTGAGACATTTCAATCTGCAAGTCCGATGCTAAATCGTAGTCATCCTTGTCAAGTGCTTCGCTCGCACGAGTCAAAAGTGACTTTTCATGCAAAGAGTCTTTTGCGATATAATGTCTCATGCGGTCAATCTTCGCCCAGTTTTCCAAATCGTAATCCGTAGCATCATCACCGTGAATTCTTCTGCACTCTCTGACAAATGTCATGTGATTCGGAATAATGCGGTTATGAAGTTCCGTCTTCCACTGACTGAGGATGGACTGCTCATACGACTCAAGCGAAATCGGCGTAATGACACCATCGCCCATAATCGTATGCGCTTTCTCCGGATATGCAGAAAGACCTTTGAGATTTTCCCATACAGTCTGCGGTGCTTTTCCGAAAAGTTTCGTGCGCTCTTCCTCTGAAAAATCCTCAAATACGTCTTTTTCACTTCGGTATTCTCTGTCTTTTTCAAGATAAAAGTCAGCGTCGCCGCATTTCTTCGACAGGGAGAGTTCCAGTTCGTTTGCGGTTTTTTCAGCACCGAGCGCCGCCTTTATACCGTCAATCATTGCCATATAGGAAACAGCCAAAACAAGGTATGTGTTACTCTTTGGATTCGGTGCTCTGAGTTCAAATCTTGTAGCCATCGGATTCGCCGAGCTTCTGATTAGACCAATCAAAACCGTGCGGTTTCTGGAAGGGTCTTTCGGGTCATGACCGAGCGAGGTAACAATACATACCGGTGCTTCGTACCCCGGTTTCAGCCTGTTCAGCGAATCGTTGGTAGAGCTTACAAACGGATTCATCGCTTCGTAGTTCTTCAAAATTCCCATAAGCGCTCCGAAACCGATCGGGGTAAGGAATTCCTCGCCCATCTTGATAGGTGAGAACAGATTTGTCATTTTCCCATTCTTAAGTTTCGCGCATACTCCTATGTGGGTATGTTCCCCGTTTCCGGCAACGCCCACGATTGGCTTTGCCATAAAGTTCGTATTAAGCCCGAACTGATTGAAAACATCTCTTACAACATATCTTACTAATTTTTCGTTATCGCAGGCCTGCATCGCATCCGAGTATTTCCAGTCAATTTCCAGCTGTTCCATGATATGGTCATGTGTGCCGGCACTGGTTATCTTGGACTTAACTCCACCAACCTCCTTATGTCCCATCTCCATTTCGATTCCGTAACGATCGAGAATCTCAATGCTCTTTTCAAGGGCGGTTCGAACCGGTCCGTATGTCCTCTTCCAGTACTGTTCCTTCAGTTCCTGTGAGGTTGAAAGTTGTTCTCTGTCTGCCTTATCATCCGGTGTTTTTACCCAAAATTCAAGCTCTGTAGCACTGGTAATCCTGATTTCCTCAATGTCATCCACACTGTCCGCACCGTCGATGTATTCAAACACATACGGGTGCTCAGCGAGGAGCGACATGAGGTCTTTTTTGAATTTAGAAACAGCATCCCTGAGAATTACTCTGGAACCTACTTCTGTTTGGTCATTGTGGATTAGAAACGCAGGTATCCGCAAGGTTCCCACCGGAAGTCCGGTTTCTCTGTCTATGTTGTCAAAATTGTAGTCAATATACCAGTTAACCGAAAAGTCCGGTATCATATCAACCTTTGCGTTGTTCAGCTCTGCAATTTTAGGCAAATTTACACTGGAACCGTCAGTCTGAACACCATGTGCCAACATAGCATCCATGTCGTCCAAGAAAAGTCTGACAGGAATTCTCTCATCCGTGTCGTTGCCAACCATGTCAAGTCCCGCATATGACACGAACTGGATCTCGGGATGCTCCTTTAATATCTTTGTAAGTTCTTCTTTGTTATGCATATCCTTTGGGATATTAAACAGCATTTTGTTTAAATCAAATTCCAGCATAATTTACCTCCTTTTCTTATATATTTTATTTTTATTATTGTCTTGTATTACTTCGTAAGTTCGTTTAAATATTCTTCCATCTTGTCAAGATATTCACCGTATTTCGCCCAATCGCCGTTCTTCTGTGCGTTCTGTGCCTTAGTGAAATATTCCTGAACAAGTTCTGCAAGCTGTCTTGCACTCATGTTCGCAGCAGAATCCTCTCCGCCCGACTGGGAAGGAGTCGTGGTTTCACTTCCGCTCACACCGTTTTGTGCCTTGGTGCCGAACAAGGAAATCAGACAGTCTGCAAGAGTTTCTTCGTATGCAATCTTATCATTGTATGCAACGATGATTCTCTTAACTTCCGGAATACTGGAGTTGGTTGCTTCCAGGTATACAGGTTCTACATAGAGGATGGAAGTGTTAATCGGAATGATAAACATGTTTCCTCTTCTGTATTTTGTTCCGGCAGATGACCAAAGCGAGAATTCCTTTGAAATCTCAGTGTTCTGGTCAATCTGCGCCTCAATCTGTTCCGGACCGTAAATCGTTCTGGATTTCGGGAATTGATACAGGACAAGCTGTCCGTAGTTTTCGCCGTCGTTGCGTGCAACCATGAGTGCCGTCATATTTTGCTTTGACTTCGGTGTGAAAGGAATCGAGTTGAAGAACTCAGCCTTCTGTTCGCCCGGAAGCTTTGCAATATAGTAGTTCGGCGTCATCTGCTTCTTTTCCATTCCGTAGATTTCGGACGCGATATCCCACATATCTTCTCTCTGATAGAATACGTTTACATCTTCCATGTGATATTTCGCATAAACACTTGCCTGAATTTCAAACAAATAGTTTGGATATCTGATATGTGATTTCAAACCTTCCGGCATTTCATCAAAGCTCTTGAAAAGTGTCGGATAAATCTTCTGGAATGTCGTCGCAATCGGATCTTTTTCGTCAACAACATAGAAGTTGGTATCGCCATTGTAGGCATCGACAACAACTTTTACGGAGTTTCTGATATAATTCGTGCTTCCCGTATTTCCGTCAATCGGTTCGGAGTACGGATAATAGGAACTCGTTGTGTAAGCATCCATCATCCAGTAAAGCTTTCCATCTACCGCAACCATATATGGATCTGCCTCATAGGAAAGGTGCGGCATAATCTTTCTGACTCTGTCGATTACATTTCTGTAAATGATAATCTTGGAATCGCTGTCGATGTTAGATGAAACGAGCAGCTTAAGGCTTCCTTCCTTGATGGAGAAAAGCACTCTGTTGAAGAAGTTAAGCTTGATACCGGCTTTGCCTTCGTACATGGTGTACTTGTTGCTCTGCCCATCCGGATAGTCAAATTCTTTTTCGTCTGTATTTACAACGATATATTCATTTGAAAGTTCGCCGAAATAAATTTCAGGACGAGTAATTTCGATTTCTTTTACCTCGGATTCCGGCGGGATGTTTCCGATAAGAACATCCGGCTGTCCGCTGCTTGTAACCTTATCTACGCGAGATAATGTAGCACCATACCCGTGCGTATACTTCAGATGTCTGTTCAGCCATGAAGTATCAATCTTGTTTTCATCGATTTCTCTGGCTGTAAGGAACGTCTGCGTATATTTTCCGTTAATCATATATCTGTCTACGTCAACATCATGGAATGTATAGTATTGACGGATACTCTGCGTCTGATTGTAGAACTGCTGTGCAGGGTCGAAGTCGTTGATACGGATATTGTTTATCGTTTCGACATTCGCGTTAATGTCTGAATCCGTCAGCTTGTTGTCCGCCGCAAATGCTTTTATATCAACATCATCAAGCTGATAAGCATACTGCGTGTACTGAATGTTTCTTTCAAGGTACTGGCTTTCTTTGTTGATTTCGTCAGGAGATACAACAAAGTTCTGAATGAGCATGCCTGCCCCTGTACCTACAAGTCCGACAAAAATCATAATAACAGGAACCGTAAGAAGGCTCTTGTATTTCTTTCTTCCCATCTGTACGATAAACATTATTGCGGAAAGGATGGCAAGTCCGCACAGAATTCTGTACATCCAAAGTGTAATGTTCACATCCGTAAATCCTGCGCCGTAAACAACTCCCGTGTGTGCATGAAGCAAGTCAAACTGGCGAAGGAAGAAGTTGATTGCCAGCATGATGAAAAAGATGAATCCAAGTATTGTAATCTTACCGGAAGCAATATTCATGAGTTGTCTGAAATTGCCGTCATCAAACTGTTTCTTCGGTTTAATTGGTCTTGCGTTTACCTTTTTGCCCGTGAGCGACTCGAAAATCTTCGAGAACGGATCTTTTGCATTATTCGCATTGTTACCGCCAAACGGGTTGTCACCGAAAGGATTTCCGCCAAACGGATTTGCGTTCCCGGTATATCTTTCTTCGGAATCTTCAGCGGTTTCTGCTCCCTGTACCGGTTCTTCCTTGAATACATCCGGTGTCCTTACCGTCATAAGAATAATGTAATATACAATAGTAAGAATTACAAATCCAACGATAACCCCGATAAGAATTTCATTCAGCTGGCTCAGAAATTCAAGCTTGAACAAATAGAATGAAATGTCAAAGCTGAACAGGGGATCTGTAATATCAAAGTCCGTGCTGTTGGCAAACTTGAGAATTTCAAACCAAAGGTTCGTAACACTCATCACCGTTGCAACAACGCCAAAAGCCACTGCAAGCCAGTTTGTTGTGCGGTTGAGCTTCTTCATGTCGGTTGCCTCCGAAGACGCAATCTTTGCAAAGTAGCTCTTTCTGAGGTGGTGCAGATAAAGCATTACAAGACCCGTCACAATAATGAAGGTCGGTATCCCAACCTTAAGCTGCGTTACGAGTTGTGTAAAGAATACAGCAACATACCCCATTTCTTTAAACCACATGAAGTCAGATATAAAGCCGACAAGTGTCAGAAAGAGTGATGCAACGACCACTACAATCAGGATTATTATACTGACTTTCTTTTCGAGTTTTTCCATTATAAAACTTCCTCCTTGATTTCATTTATCACCATCAACCCATTGGAAATAATAGTGTATACTGTTTGAACATCCGAGATTTCCGAGCCGTCGGCTCCTGCATATGTGACTTTGCACAGCGTATAAAATCCCGACTGTCCGGTCTTGATTTCACCTATTTCCAGAGTATTGATTCCAACCAGACTCTCATCCTTTTTGGTATCTATCCATCCATCATAATATTTTATAATTGTTTCTATCAGCTTTTCGCCGTAGGTTGCTGACGCGTCTTTCCACTCTGCATCGACAAATTCGTCTGCAGAAGCGATTTCGTCGAATGAGTATGCCTTACTTTTATCATAGACAAGCTGCGGATTATATATTACGGATCCTATGGTTTTGACATCTGCTGCTTTTTCGGTAATGATGCCCGATATGTATGCTGATTTCACATCATCGTCTTGTACATCATTTGCGGGTTCATCGGAGCCTCCCGTAAAAATGTCCGCCACTTTGAAGATTACATCGTTTACCATCTGTGACGCCTTGCTGTCCGGAGCAAAAAACTTTATGGCAAGGATGATTCCTTCCAGCACTAAAGCAATGATCAGTATTGCGATTAAAATTTTGAGCCCTGTATGCTTCTTTAACGGTTCTTCCTCTTCCTCATCAAAAGCAAAACCACTGCCGCTGCCGCCGCTGCCCGGAGTATCGACCCTGGGGAAAATATCCGAATATCTGAGTTTTTCTTTGTCCGTGGACGCAGATTCCTCATTTGAGACATTACTGGGCGGAATCACAGTTTCCTTAGTCAAATCAAGCACCCGCGGTGTCTGCGGCTGCACAACGCCAATCAATACCGGTTCATCCGGTTCGGCTTGAATCTCTTTCACAGGCTCAGGTTTATGCTTTGCCGGAAAAACATCCGGTACCCAGGTATAATCCATCTCGGCAAGCTGTTTGTTGTATTCATCCTCCAGACTCCGGACACGTTCTTTCTCCTTGTCCAAAAGTTCCTGAAAGGCATTGTTCTTCTGATTAAATGTATAAAATCTGTTGTCAGGTTCTTTCTCAAGGCTGCCAAAAAGTTCTTTTTCAAGTTCTTCCACGGGCATTGCTTCGTCCCGGGTTTCAGGCAGTTCGATCTTTTCGACTGTCGGCTCTTGAAGCTCCACAGGTTCTTTCTTCTCCGGATATACCGCATCCGAACCGATTCTGCTGCGCTTTTCGAGTACGCTGTCCCAGTTAAAATCAACATCTTCCGTCTTTTGGGGCCGGTTGGTTGGAAAGCCTTCTAAATTCCAGTCAAAAGCAACCGTCTCCCTTTTTGCTTTTTTCTCTTCTTCTCTGCGTTCTTCGGCCGCCCTCAGAATTTCTTCCGTTTTCTTTTGAGCCTCAAGCTTAAAAGGTGGGTTAAAAACAATGTCGTCGTTTTTTGATGCGCTGCGGCTTCTTACCTCAGCCCCGCAAAACGCACAAAACCTATCACCCTCATATAATTCTTTTCCGCATTTGGTACAAAACATTTTTTGCCTCCGTAACTCAAATCTCGTTCTTTTTCTCTACGCTTTATCGTCAGTCTCTGATCTGACTTTGAATTTCCTCTTCGGAATAAACCTTTCCTGAGCGGCTTGTGTAAAATTCCTCTGTTTCAATCTTCTTTGCTTCGATTGGAATCAGTTTCTCAATTACAACCGGCTCCGAAACCGTATTCGGTTTCACTTGCTCGTTTCGTTCTTCTCCTGCAGGCGGCACTTCCGGTTCCGGCTGTTCTTCTGCCGGCTGTGCACTCTCACTTATAAGCTTATTCTCAAACTCCCTGCTCACCTGAGCGATATTTACCTCAGCTTTCTTTATATTAAGATTAAGAAGCATCTCTTCGGATTCGTCGCTTTTTCTTTTCGTGTGTTTTTTCTTCGATGTCCTGACAAGACAAATTACCGCCAGGAGCAATGCAAGTGCGTTGGTGCAAGCTAAGATTATTATGCAATTGTCAATGCAGAATTCTTCAATTATCAAAATAATTTCTTTCATTTCAGCCAACATCATTTCGCCCTTTTCTTTGTTTTCCTGTACAAGCATGTAATTCATTTTATTATATACTAAAATGGCATTAAATGCAAACAGAAAAAGGGTGGTTTGACCCACCCTTGTCCGTATAGTTTAGCGTTTTTTTAATATCTCTTTTCGTCAGACTGTTTGTCACAGTTGTTGTTTTTTTCATTTTTCTGACTTTTTTGATTCTTCTGACTCTTTTCATTTCTGAAATCAGACTTTTCGTTACAATTTTTTTCTTTCATTTTCAACCCCTCCTTTTGCTTATATTTTGCTCATTTTCGTGTAAACTATAAAAAGAAATTTTTTGAAAAAAATCTTTTTCTATATTGACAAGCCTGTCCTAAAATGGTAAGATAACAAATGTGCCAAACAGGCAGCGAAAATATGGATCATTAGCTCAGCTGGCAGAGCACCTGACTCTTAATCAGGGTGTCCAGGGTTCGAGCCCCTGATGATCCACCAGACAGATAACCTTTCTTACCGGCGGTTGGAAAGGTTATTTTTATGCAATTAAGGTTTGAACGAGTAAAGCCCGGTGCTTTCCATGCGCCGGGCTTTGTTATTTTTATCTGAGGAATCTCTTTATCAACTTTGTGGTCTTTTCTGTATATGGCTGATACCGAAGCGGCAGATCAATCCAATTGTACGTATGCAGAACGCTCTTTGCGTGTGAAAAGGTTTCAAAACTCTTTGCCCCATGGTAGGAACCCATGCCGCTTGCACCCACGCCGCCGAACGGAAGGTTCGGATTGGAAATATGCATGATCGTATCGTTCACGCATCCTCCTCCGAAGCTTACATGTTCCGTAAAGCGTTTTGCGGTTTGTTTATCATCCGTAAAAATATACAGAGCGAGCGGTTTTTCACCTTCTTTTATAAAACGCTCCGCTTCCTTCATGCTGTCAACCGTTATAACCGGAAGCACCGGTCCGAAGATTTCCTCCTGCATTACGGCATCTGCGCGCGTGATTCCATCCATCACCGTTGGCTCAATCTTAAGCCTCTGTGCATCCGAATGTCCGCCGAAAACAACCTTTTGCGGATCTATAAGCCCCAGGATTCTGTTAAAATGTTTCTCATTTATGATTTTACCGTAATCGCGGGCTGAAAGCGGCTCTTCCGTAAACATTGCCTTAATCTGCACAGACAGTTCCGAAAGAAAGGTTTTCTTTACATCTTTGTGAATCAAAAGATAATCGGGTGCCACGCAGGTCTGCCCACAGTTCAAATATTTACCGAAAGCAATTCTTCTTGCCGCCCTCTTTATATTGCAGTCTTTGTCCACGATACACGGGCTTTTGCCGCCGAGTTCAAGCGTCACCGGCGTCAAATATCGAGAAGCCTTTTCCATCACCTGCTTTCCGACATTCACGCCGCCCGTAAAGAATATATAATCAAAGCGTTCATCAAGCAATGCCTGATTTTCCGCCCTTCCGCCTTCTATGACCGCAACGTATTCCGGATCAAAAATTTCGCCTATCATCTCTTTTATTACTGCAGAAGTTGCCGGGGAATATGCCGAAGGTTTCAGCAGCGCACAGTTTCCGGCTGCGATTGCGCCGGCAAGCGGCTGTATGCACAACAGGAACGGGTAATTCCACGGTGACATGATCAGCACACATCCGTACGGCTCATTGACGATGAAACTCTTCGCATGGAAGTTAACAATCGGAGTCCTCTTTCTCTTCGGTGCGGCTAGTTTTGCCACATGTGAAATCATAAAGGAAATCTCTTCAAGTGCCAGTCCGATTTCGCACATATACCCTTCCGTCTCCGACTTTCCCAGGTCTTCCTTGAGCGCTGCTGCGATGCGTTTTTCATATTTCACCACAGCCGCTCTCAGTTTTACGAGCATTTCCTTTCTATATTGTATATCAAAAGTTTTTCCGCTCGCAAAAAATTCATGCTGCTTCCTTGTAATCTCATTTATATTCATCTTCCTTCATCTCCCTCTGCTCTTGTTTCTTGTTGTTTCGATGTCTCATCTGCCTTATGATGGTATTGTACCACACATTCCCTTGCCCGTGTCATAAAACTGCAGGGATTTGTTTTTATGTTTTTTAACAAAAACAATAAAAAATTTTCTAAATATGTGTTGACATGCAACAAATTGTATGGTATTATCCATGCATATTTGAAAATTGATTCTTGAGGAAAGGAGAAACGCAATGACTAAGTTGATCGGCAGAGCAAACATTATGATGATGATGGAAATGTGCATGTGCAGCATGTGCATGCTTTGCAGTACAATTTTTTCAAACGCGCTTTCCATCACCAAGACGAAAACTTGTTTTTAATAAGTGAACACGGAATATCCCGGAGAGCTCGTTTGAATGAGCTCTCTTTTTTATTCCAAACTCAAAACTAATTTTTATGAAAAATACGGAGGTAACCAAAATGAAAAAAGTATTATCAACAGTTTTAACATTGACGTTAGTATTCGCACTTGCGATTGCTTTCACAGGATGCGGAAGCAGCGATGAGTCTCTTGAAATCGCAGTTCCAAATGACACCACAAACGAAGCAAGAGCTCTTCTTCTTCTGCAGGATCAGGGAATCATCACCCTTGCTGACGGTGTAGGCATCACTGCAACCGTAAAGGACATCGTTGACAATCCGAAGAACATCAAGTTCCAGGAAGTAGAAGCTGCTCAGCTTCCTACAGTATTACAGGATGTTGACTACGCAGTTATCAATTCCAACTACGCACTTGACGCAGGTCTCAACCCGGTAGGCGATTCTCTTGCAATCGAAGGCGCATCTTCCGCATACAGCAACATTCTGGCTGTTAAGAAGGGTAACGAAAACACAGATAAAATTAAAGCTTTAAAGGCTGCTCTTGAAAGCAAGCAGGTTGCTGATTTCATCGCAGAGAAATATGACGGTGCTGTAGTAAGCACAGTAGAAAACCCTGGCAGCGGATATGATGCAAGTGTTGATTACGATGCATTAAAGGGCACAGAAATCACAGTTGCTGCATCCCCTACACCGCATGCTGAAATCCTCGATGTTGCAAAAGAAATCCTCGCAGCTAAGGGCGTTGCATTAAAGATTGTTGAATTCACTGACTATGTTCAGCCGAACAATGTTGTGGACAGCGGCGACATTGATGCGAACTACTTCCAGCACCTGCCTTATCTTGAAGACTTCAATGATCAGAACGGTACAAACGTTGTTTCCGTAGCAGCAATTCACGTGGAACCGATGGGCTTATACGGCGGTAAGCAAACTACACTTGATGCATTAAAATAATTACGGGAGCCTGATAAAATGATAGAAATTAAAAATCTTTCAAAAACATTCTCAGGCACAGGCGATACCGTAGAAGCACTTAAAAATATCTCCATCACGATTGCTGATGGAGATATTTATGGCATTATCGGTATGAGCGGTGCCGGAAAAAGCACACTTGTGCGATGTATAAATATGTTGGAACGTCCCACGGAAGGCAGTGTATTGATTGACGGATGCGATCTCAGCACGCTGTCCGAAGCGGAACTGAGAAAAATACGCAGAAATGTCACCATGATATTCCAGAGCTTCAATCTGCTTGCTCAGCGTACCTGTCTGAAAAATATCTGCTTTCCTCTGGAACTTGCAGGTGTACCGAAAGCAGAAGCGAAAACGCGTGCAATGGAACTTCTTGAACTCGTAGGTCTTCCGGACAAGGCGGACGCATATCCCGCACAGCTCTCCGGCGGTCAGCAGCAGAGAATCGCCATCGCAAGGGCCCTTGCGACGGATCCAAAGATCCTGCTCTGCGACGAAGCGACCAGCGCGCTCGACCCAAATACAACGCATTCCGTGCTTTCATTAATAAAGGATATCAATCGCAAACTTGGAATCACAGTAATTATCATTACACATCAGATGAGCGTTGTTGAAGAAGTCTGCAATAAGGTTGCAATCCTTGACCATGGCGAAGTCGTTGAAAAAGGGGCGGTTTCAGATGTTTTCACCAAGCCGAAATCGGCCGCGGCAAGAAAACTCGTATTCCCGGATGGGGTTACGGAGACCTTACCGCTTAATGAAGGGGAGCATCACATCCGTATCGTTTTCAATGGAGCAAACGCCACAAACACACCTCTCATTGCAAAGCTTGCAATTGAGAAAAACATAGAGGCGAATATTTTATCCGCCAACACAAAAACAATCGAAGGAAAATCGTACGGCAATATGCTGCTGGGTATTTCCGGAAGTCAGGACACAGTCAAAGAAGCTATCTCCTACTTGAGCGAGGTCGGCGATGTCATTATAGAGGAGGTGGATCAAGATGTTCGATAGCATACTTGCTTCCGAAAGCGTACAGGAAGCTCTTAGCATCCTGCAAACGGAGTTTCCGCTTGCAATATGGGAAACTTTTTATGTGACAGTGCTGTCAACACTGTTTGCATCCATCATCGGTCTTCCGCTTGGCGTACTTGTTACAGTCGGCGGCAAAGATGGTATTCTGCCGCTTCCGAAATGGTTGATGGCGGTTCTTGATGTTATCATAAACCTGCTTCGTTCGGTGCCTTTCCTGATTCTCATGATCATGGTAATTCCGCTCACAAGACTTATTGTAGGGACTCCGGTTGGGACGGTTGCTTCCATCGTGCCTCTTACAATTGCGGCCTTTCCGTTTATCGCAAGGCTCGTGGAAAGCAGTCTGCGCGAAGTTAGCCCTAATATCATCGAAGCAGCGCAGAGCATGGGGGCCTCCCCTCTTCAGGTTATCGCGAAAGTGCTGATTCCCGAAAGTGTTCCTTCATTAATTTCCAATGCAACTATTGCAATTACGACCATTTTGGGTTATTCTGCTATGAGTGGGATTATCGGCGGCGGCGGTCTCGGCAAAATTGCCATCAATTACGGCTACTACCGCTATAAGAGTTTGGTTATGATTTTAGCAGTTATTCTGCTCATCATCATGGTTCAGGTTTTCCAAAGTCTGGGTACCTACTTAGTTAAGAAATCAGACAAAAGGAGTTTCGATTAAGCATGAGTTTACTCACAGTAGAAAATGTAACACACGGTTTCGGTGCCAGACAAATCCTTGAAGATGCCTCATTCAGGCTGCTCAAGGGCGAGCACATCGGCCTCATCGGTGCCAACGGAGAGGGAAAATCAACTTTCCTCAATATTATAACGGGCAAAATTATGCCGGATTCCGGCAATATTACATGGTCACGCCATGTGACAGTCGGATATCTTGACCAACATTCGGTGCTGAAAAAAGGCATGACAATCCGCGAAGTGCTTCGTACGGCCTTCAACCATATGTACGAACTGGAAGCGGAGATGCTGAAGATTTACGAGGATATGGTGCTTCCCGAAAACGGGGCGAAAATGGATGAAATGATGGAAGACGCCGGTGAAATCCAGCAGATTCTCGAATACAGCGGCTTCTATCAGCTTGATGCCAAGATTGAAGAAGTTGCAGGCGGTCTGGGGCTTCGTGACATCGGGCTTGATAAGGATGTTTCCGACCTTTCCGGCGGTCAGCGCACGAAAGTTCTGCTGGTGAAGCTTTTGCTCGAAAATCCGTCGATTCTGATTCTGGACGAACCGACGAACTATCTGGACCACGAGCATATCGTGTGGCTCACCAGATACCTACAAAACTACGAGAATGCTTTCATTCTCGTTTCACACGATGTAGAATTTTTAAACTCCGTAGTTAATGTAATATATAATTTGGACGGCGGCAATCTCACCCGCTACACGGGCGATTACGAGAACTTCCGCCGTATGTACGAAATTCAGAAAGCACAGGAAAAAGCCGCTTACGAACGCCAGCAGGCGGAAATCGAAAAGCTCGAGGACTTCATTGCCAGAAATAAAGCCCGCGTTGCAACGCGTGGCATGGCAAACTCCCGTCAGAAACAGCTTGACAAGATGGAGATACTCGAGCGTCCGACCGAAAAGATTAAGCCGGAATTTAGCTTCCTGATGGCGCGCACACCGAGCCGTTTCGTGGTCGAAGCAAAAGACTTAGTCATCGGCTACAGCCAGGATGAACCGCTTACAAGACCTGTATCTTTTACACTTGAACGCGGGCAAAAGGTTGCCATCGTCGGAACCAACGGACTCGGCAAATCTACGCTTCTGAAAACGATTCTCGGTAAGCTTCCGCCGCTTTCCGGCGAAGTTCAGCTTGGGGACTACCTTTTCCCGGGCTATTTTGAGCAGGAGGCAGACCGCGATTCGCAGGAAACCGCCCTTGACACATTCTGGGCACAGTTTCCTTCGATGGAAAATCGTGAAGTCCGCCTGTGCCTTGCCAAATGCGGTCTGACGAACGAACATATCACAAGTCAGATGCGGGTGCTTTCCGGCGGCGAAAACGCGAAGGTGCGTCTTGCGATCGTGATGAACCGCGAGCACAACTGGCTCGTGCTCGACGAACCGACGAACCACCTTGATGTGGACGCAAAGGACGAATTAAAGCGCGCTTTGACTGAATTTCCGGGAACGATTTTGCTCGTTTCCCACGACCCGCTCTTCTATGAAGATTTCGTAACCGATGTCTGGAATGTGGAAGATTGGACAACGAAAATCGTATAACTTCTGCTCAATTTTGAGCATGCAAAAAGACCTGCCTTGGTTACCGCAGGTCTTTTGTTTTTATTCTACATATGCACGGTCAAATTCGACAACCGCATGAAAATTCGGATTGTATGATGCCACCGCACTTGCAAACGCCTCGGAAATTTCTTCGTTTGACAGCTTGCACTCCGGTGATACCGCAATATCAAATACCACATTGGTATGGGTCGGCCCCGGAACAATCCTGAGATCGTGAAAGTTGCAAATTCCGTCGAGTCTGCCTACCGTTTCCATCAAAACATGCTTCAGCGGTTCTCTGTTCGGATCGCTCAAATCGATCGGATCCATGTGAACCGTACAGTTTATCCCCAGTTTCTTCGCGATGTCATGCTCAATGTTATCAATCATGTCGTGACTGAGCATCACATCGACCGCTGCGTCAACTTCCACATGCAAAGATGCGAAAACCTTCCCCGGTCCGTAATTATGTACTGCAAGGTCGTGAATTCCGATCACCCCGTCGTAACTGTTTGCAATGGTTTCAATATCACTCACCATTTCGGGATCCGGAGCCTCTCCCAGCAGCGGACTTACCGTCTCTTTTACAAGGGAGACCCCCGACCACATTATGAACAGCGCCACCAAAACACCCATGTACCCGTCAATTTGCACATCAAAAACATGACCGATTATTAAGCTGATTAATACTGCCGATGTAGAGATCACATCGTTACGGCTGTCCGCACCCGTTGCAATTAATGTCAGAGAATGAATTCTTTTTCCGGCGGAAATATTGAATACCGCCTGCCAGACTTTGATTGCAATCGCAAGCACAAGCACGATAACTACCGTTGCGCTGAATTCGGTCGGCGTGGGCGAAAGAATTTTTTCAACGGAACTTTTTCCAAGCTCAAATCCCACCACGATGATTATTACCGACACAAGGAGTCCCGCCAGATATTCAATTCTGGCATGCCCGTACGGATGCTCCTTGTCCTCCGGCATTCCTGCAAGCTTAAACCCGATAAGCGTAATCAGCGACGAAGATGCGTCGGCTAGGTTATTGACCGCATCTGCCACGATTGCAATGCTGCCGGAAATCAAACCCACGAGAATTTTCATTATACAAAGCAGGGTATTTGAGAGGATTCCCACGATTCCCGCAAGTTTGCCGTACTTGTCGCGAACCTTCGCATCCTTCACATTTTTCCAGTCCTTTATAAAAGTCTTAAATATGAAATTATTCATGTGCTATCGCCTCTCCTGCCGCTTTCACCAGCTGATCCGGACATGAAGTGCTTCTGAATCCGCATGTTATTCCCGCAAGCTTTTCTTTGATTTCATCGTATGTCATGCCCTTTACAAGAGAACTTATTCCCTTAAGGTTCCCGTTGCAGCCGCCGATAAATTCGACATCTTTCAAAACGTCTCCGTCCATTTCAACTATGATTGCGCGTGAGCACACGCCGGACGGTCTGTATTCATATTTCATTTATGCAAATATCTCCTTTCAACCTCGTCCAAAATAATGTATAATCTTTATACAACGAAATAGTATATCACGAATAATGAAAAAAAGGTATAGATATGGACGAAAATAACTTATTTTTGAAAACAATTGAACAAAAATATGAGCGTTTTGAGGACTATTATACACTGATGAGCAGCGATTTTCTAAGTCTTGAGCAGCAAAGCATGCTTTCGGGATTTATGCGGGCTCACAGCCGTGACGGAGTTTTTTTTTACGGAGGATACGATGATGCCGAACGAAAGATGGTTGTTTTCCTCCCCGATTACCTGTATGAAGGCTCCTCAGAGAGGCTTACGGAATGGTTTGCCGAAAACGAAGATTCCTGTCCGCTCTCGCTTCTTGATATAATCGTTCCCGCCGCGGAACGCAAAACCCTCGGTCACCGCGATTATCTCGGGGCATTGATGGGAGAAGGTATTAAACGGGAAAAAGTCGGTGATATACTTGTCTCCGAAAAGGGTGCACAGATTATCATAGCAGCGGAACTGGCTGATTATTTGGTTCACAATTTCAACAAGGTAGGTCCTGTAAGGATATCTGTTAAGAAAGCGCCAATTTATGCTTTAAAGAGCATAGAAATACAAACAATTAACTTGAAATTCACGGTATCATCACCTAGAATTGATAATATAATCGCAGGAATATTCGGAGTATCCCGAAAGGATGCCACTTTCTATATAGCACATGGAAAAGTCTTTGTCTCCGGCCGTGAAGTAAGCAAGCCCGACCTTACTCTGAAGGGTGGCGAGAAAATCGTTTTGCGTGGCAAAGGAAAGGCAATTTATAAAGGAGTCTCGGGAACATCAAAGAAAGGGAAAGCATATATAAACGTCGATAAATATGTCTGACTTTTCTTCCGAGCGATACAGAATAAAAGGAGGGTGCACATGGACAAAAAAGAACTCCCTAGAATCGCAGGAAAGCTTCGCTCAAAATATCTGGAAATGCCGGAAGAGATCTATAAAGCAAAAGGCATTGTCATTATGGGCAAGCGAATTAAATCGGTAATTTTTACCACCGACATTGCCATAATCAGAAGCTGCAATGCTGACGCCGTCCTTGCGGTTTATCCTTTCACGCCTCAGCAGGTCATCTCACAGTCTATTATTAATGTTGCCCCCATGCCTGTGTTCGTGGGTGTTGGCGGTGGTATTACAAACGGTGTGCGTTCTGCCATAATCGCAAAGGATGCCGAAGGAGACGGAGCATTCGGTGTTGTCGTAAACGCACCTATGACCAACGAAAACATCACTATGATTGACGCTGCTGTTGACATACCGATTATTGCGACGGTTATAAACGAGCATGCAGACATCCAGGCTCGACTTGAAGCCGGAGTTTCTATTCTCAATGTGTCTGCAGCATCACGAACCCCGGAAGTCGTTCGTGCGATTCGCAAGGACTTTCCGACTGTTCCGATTATCGCAACCGGCGGGCCTACGCCCGAAAGCATCATCAAAACCATCGAAGCGGGGGCAAACTGCATCAGCTATACGCCGCCGTCAACTGCGGAAATTTTTGCTGACATCATGAAAAGCTACCGTGCCGAAGAGGATGCCGAACACCAGGTTGTCGAAGAGCAGATTACGATTCTTGATGCGATGGAAAGCGTGTAACATTACGATAAAAGCTGCGAAAATCCGCAGCTTTTTGTTATCTTACCGGAACGACCTCGCACCAATATCCGTCCGGATCCTCAATAAAGTATACACCGAACTTTTCGTTCTCAAAGCACACACATCCCATCTCCCTGTGCTTTGCGAGAGACGCATTATAATCGTCGGTACGGAATCCGAGATGAATTTCGTTGTCTCCAAGGTCATAATGTTCCTTCCTGTCCTTGTACCATGTAAGCTCAAGCTGACATAATCCGCCCTCACTTCCAAGGAAAACAATGATGCTCGATCCGTCCTCGGCCTCAATTCTTCTCACTTCATGGAGACCAAGTGCCTCTTCATAGAAATCCATGGATTTCTTCAAATCGAAAACAGTAATACATGTATGATACATTGTAAATTTCATTCCTAAAACTCCTTTCCTGCCATTTTTGCAGGCATCTGCCAAAAATTCGTTACCTACATTTTAATATAATTATGGTGCTTCTTCAAGATAGATGGTATAATATTTCTACAAACACAAGAGAGGGGGATTTTATGGTTCTATTCGGAATATCCATCAGTATGATTGTTTGCTGGCTCGTCATCGCATTGATTATGCTGATTGTGGAAGCCTTAACTGCCGGACTTACAACCATCTGGTTTGCGGGCGGAGCTTTTGCGGCACTTATATGTGCCCTGTTTGATTCGCCGGTTGTCGTACAAATTGCGCTTTTCTTTATTGTTTCGATCTGCCTGCTCGTTTTTACCAGAAAGATTTTTGTGGAAAAACTGCAAACGGGTTCTGAAAAAACCAATGTGGATGCGCTCATCGGAGAACGAGCCGTAATTGAGACGGACATACCCGCATACGGTGTGGGCCAGGCAAAAGTCGGAGGACAGGTCTGGTCTGCGGTCTGTGAAAAACAGGACATGGAAATCAAAGCAGGCTCGCTTGTTGTAATCCATGCGGTCGAAGGCGTTAAACTAATCGTTGTCCCTATAGAAGAACATTAAATTATCGGAGGAGTATGTATGGGAATTTTGAAATTAATTATTATCGCAATCGTTGTTATGATTGTCATCGGTCTTCTTGTGACCAACATCCGAATTGTGCCGCAGGCAAGAGCCTATGTTGTTGAACGACTGGGCGCATACCACGGAACATGGCAGGTAGGGCTTCACTTTAAAGTGCCTCTGATCGATAAAATCGCACGCAAAGTGTCCCTTAAAGAAAGAGTCATCGACTTCCCGCCACAGCCTGTAATCACAAAGGATAATGTAACGATGGAAATCGACACGGTTATCTATTTCCAGATCACCGACCCGAAGCTCTATGCTTACGGCGTAGAAAGCCCGATGGACGCGATTGAAAACCTTACAGCAACAACACTCAGAAACATTATCGGGGAGCTGGAACTCGATGAGTCCCTGACCAGCCGTGAACATATCAATTCAAAGATTCGTCTTGTGCTCGACGAAGCAACCGACCCGTGGGGAATCAAGATTAACCGTGTAGAGGTTAAGAACATCACCCCGCCTCGCGACATTCAGACAGCAATGGAAAAGCAGATGAGAGCCGAGCGTGAAAGACGTGAAGCAATTCTTATCGCAGAAGGTGAAAAGAAATCCGCAATCCTCATCGCGGAAGGTCAGAAAGAAGCGGCTATCCTTCAGGCTGAAGCAAAGAAGCAGACAGCAATCAAAGAAGCCGAAGGTCAGTCCGAAGCGATCCTCATGCTTAACAAGGCTACCGCTGACGGTCTGAGACTGATTAAAGAAGCGGAGCTGGATGATGCGGTTATCAAGCTCAAGAGTCTCGAGGCATTCCAAAAGGCTGCCGACGGCCAGGCAACCAAGATTATCATCCCATCCGAGATTCAAGGGCTTGCAGGCCTTGCGACGTCGGTGAAGGAACTTGTGAAGGAATAAAAATAAGAAAAAATAATGTCATACAACACAGCCGTCCGCACTCCGCGGACGGTTTTTTAGAATTTTGTTACAATATATGCTTATTTTCTTAGAATTTTGTTGCAGGATTGCTTGTATTTTTTGAGAATTTTGTTACAATATATACAAGGAGGAGCTGAACGAAATGTTAAAAAGAAAACTTTATTCACAATTAGCGTCCTGGAAAGCTTCAGAAAAAAGAAAGGCTTTCTGTATCATCGGTGCTAGACAAATTGGCAAAACAACTTTGGTGCGCGAGTTTGCACGCAATAATTACGAATATTTCGCCGAGATAAATTTTATTACGGATTCAAAAGCCTCGGACATTTTTCAGCAAACCTTTGATGCCGAGACAATCATCACAAATTTAACCGCGTATCTACGCCAGCCGCTGGAAGCCGGCAAGACTTTGATTTTCTTTGATGAAATCCAAAAATGTCCGCAGGTCAGAACCGCTATTAAGTTTCTCGTGGAGGACGGACGCTTTGACTATGTCGAATCGGGTTCCCTTTTAGGTGTGAATTTTCAGGATGTCCCCTCTTTTCCGGTAGGGTTTGAAGAAATCCATGAGATGTACCCTATGGATTTTGAAGAATTTGCTGCTGCAAACGGTGTTCAGCAAGAGACCTTCTCCTATCTTTATGACTGTTACTGTAACCGCAAGCCTGTGAGTGAATCCGTTCACAACACGATGAAGAAGCTTTTTTACACATACATTGTTGTAGGCGGAATGCCGGAAGCGGTTCAGATTTTTGTGGATACGCACGACATCGGGAAGGTTATCAACTACCAAAATACAATCCTGTCACAATATCGGCTTGATATTGCACAATATGCCGGAAACGATGATAAAATAAAGATTAAAGCGATTTTTGACAGTATCCCTTCGCAGCTGGACGATAAAAACCGTCGATTTATCGTGTCTTCCCTGACTCCATCGGCAAGACTGAACCGCTACGAAAACAGTTTTAAATGGCTTACCGATGCGGGCGTGGCACTTGCCTGCTATAATGTAAATGTTCCCCAGCCTGCGCTGAAATTGAATGAAAAACACAGTTTATTCAAACTCTATATGAACGACACAGGATTACTCTGTGCGGCGTGCATGGAAAATATCCAATTTGATATTCTAAACGGAAATGTCGGTCTTAATCTGGGCAGCATCCTCGAAAATGCTATCGCGCAGCAGATGAAAGCAAACGGTTTTTCTCTTTACTATTTTGATTCAAAAAAATACGGCGAGCTTGACTTCGTCATCCAGAATGGTCTGCAAATTGATTTAATCGAAGTAAAATCCGGGAAAGATTACAGGAAGCATCCCGCGCTGGGCAAAGTTCTTTCTGTAGATAATTGGAAATTCAAGAATGCCTATGTGCTCTGCCAAGGCAATATTGAAGAGCGGAACGGCATCCTATATCTGCCTTGGTATCTGTCTATCTTTCTAAAGCCTGCACAGATACCTGAGAACATGATTTATGAACTCGATTTGAGCGGCCTCCGGGTTTAAAATGCAAGGAGGGCACACATCCTTTAGCTCATTGCAAATGTGTACCCTCCGTAAAATTATAATATGCAATTCAATAGTCTGCCTTCGAGGCCCTATGTTATACTGTTCGATCAAATAATTTTTTTCCTGCTAAATAAGTTTTTTCAATTTTAATGTTTTTTATTTCGTCAGCGGACGTGTTTCTGATATCTTCGTTAATTATAACGAAATCCGCCGATTTACCTGTTTTTATGCTTCCTTTGCTATCCTCGCAAAAGCATGCATAAGCACTATTGATCGTAAACAATCTTAATGACTCTTCCAATGTCAAGTCTTGCTCAGGTTTCCAGCCGCCAGCAGGATTTCCGTTCAAATCCTTTCTTGTCATTGCTGCATATATGTTTTCCATAATATCTAGACTTTCAACAGGGCAATCTGAACTTCCTGTAGTATGTAACCCTTTGTCGAGAAAACTTTTCCAATCGTATGCCGTCGCCGCTCTTTTCGCTCCAAGTCTGTCATCCAAAATCTTTAGGTCGTAATTTAAGAAAATCGGCTGGATATACGCAATTAGGTTCAATCTCTTCATTCTGTCAAGCTGCTCCGGAGTTGTCACTTGGCAATGGATAATACCATGTCTCTCATTTAATCTCGGATAATTTACCTTAGCTTCTTCAATCGAATTCATAACCTCATCAACGGCACCGTCTCCTATTGCATGAATAGCAACTTGCATTCCTGCCTCATGGCACATTTTAACCATCGATTTAAGATCCTCCGTTTCAAATTGAAGTATACCCCTCTGGTTAGGTGCATCACTATACGGCTCGTTAAGGTAAGCCGTTCTTGCACCTAATGCCCCATCAGATAAAAGCTTTAATGGTCCAAGAGTAAATAGGCCGTTACCCATGTTCCATCCCGTGTGATATCCGTGGTCAAGGAAGTCTCGGATTTTTTCTACGGCCGGGAGATTGCATTGTTCATAAACTCTTATTTTTAATTTTCCCTCTTCAATGAGCTCTCTGTATGCCTGGATTACTTTTTGATAATTTGTCGGTACATCTTTGAAATCGTCAGAATGAATTTCCACTATACCATGAGCGAGCGCTTCCTCTTGTGCAAGCAAAATGAGATCTTTGATTTCTTCGGAATTGCATCTAAGATACAAGCCCTTGCTCTTTCTCGAAAAATTCCCAAAGGTCTGCCATTTTCGTCGAGGTCAATCTGTCCGCCTTCAATTTCAGGTGCACTCTCCGACATTCCAATTAATTCGAGTCCTTTGCTGTTCGTGACAATCACATGTCCGCATGTTCGTACAAAGCACAGCGGATGTTCAGTAGTGATTTTATCCAAATCATATCTTGTTATAAACCGTGGTTCATCCTTAAACTTATCATGATTCCAGCCTCTGCCTCTAACCCATTTGCCAGCAGGTACTTTATTGTCCTCTATGTATTTTCTGCTCATATCTATTAAATTTTGAATACTGTCGCAGTCATTGTGATTAATATCCTTTAGCAGCATTCCTAATGATAGTATGTGCATGTGTGTTTCAAAAAAAGCAGGAAGAACCGTCTTTCCTTTTAAGTCTATTTTTTCATCATAATTTATATCGACAAGCAGTTCTTCATTTCCAACTTTTGCGAACTGACCATCTTCTACGATAAATGCAGTACAATCATCCCCTTCCAATGTTACTACCTTACCGTTATAATACACCCTTCTCATTTTATCCTCCGTTCCTAATATTGAGCCGGGCAGTAAAATACTTACCACCCGGCCACTTTAATTTTATTATGCTTCCGCAATTTCTTCTGTTTTGTCTGCACGAGCAATCGTAAATCCTGTTAAGATGTAGATTAATGCGAAGCCCATTCCTAAGTATGTAATCGGTGCATAGAGTACGAAATCCCAAACCGGAAGTCCTAATGTACTTGAGTAAAATGCTCCTGACAACGACCAAGGAATAAGTGGTGCTGTAGCTGTACCAGTATCTTCTAACATTCTGGACAGATTTGTACGTTTCAAACCAAACTTGTCATATAAATCTTTTGTCATGTTTCCGATAACAACAAATGATACATAGTAGCTTACTACGATTAAGAACAGCACTAAATGAAGTAATGCTACCGTAATCATCATCTGTTTGTCGTTCTTCACCGCTTTTGACAGTTTCTCAACGATGATCTCAACTGTACCGGAGGCTTTTAACGGTCCGCCGAACACGCCTGCTGCCAATACAAGTACGATTGTGCTCAACATGCTGCTAAGTCCGCCTCTCAGAACCATTGTATCAACGATGTCAATGCCTGTTGATTCAGTATAACCCTTACCCATCGCAAATATTACATCTGAGAATGATGCACCTTGGAAAATCCAAGCAAGAACCATTGCGGTTAAAATTCCCGAGAAGAATGTCGGTATTGTAGGTTTCTTTAATACAATAAGAGTAACTACAACGATTGGTGGAATAAGCATTATTACATTGATATTGAAGGTGCTCTGTAGTGTTTCCATAATTGCGCTATAATCATCGCCTGCCATGCTCTGGCCTGCATATTTTGCACCCAATACTCCATATAATACCAATGAAACAATAAGGGATGGGACGGTTGTAAGTAACATATATTTGATGTGATCAATTATATTTACCTCCGCAACGGCCGCTGCCATTACAGTTGTATCTGATAACGGTGAAAGCTTATCTCCAAACAACGCGCCTGCTGTTACTGCTCCCGCTGTGTAAGCAAGTGGAATTCCCAATCCCGCTGACACCCCCATTAATGCCACACCTACTGTTGATACGGTCCCCCATGAAGTGCCGGTCATAACAGACATAATCGCAGCAATGAGACAAGTCATTACTAAGAAAATTCCCGGACTTAAGAATTTCATTCCGTAATAAATCATTGTCGGAATTGTACCCGAAATCATCCATGTACCAACAAGCAGGCCTACGCACATCAAAATCATTAAAGGCGAGGCCATTGACTTAAAATTTTCTTTAACTTCATGTTCAATATCTTCCCATTTAATTCCCCAAATCATGGCAAGTGCACTTACCGCCGCTGCCGCACATAACAGAGATACGGATGTGTCCCCTCCGATCTTTGCTTTTACAACAAAAATCGTCACAACTGCGATAAGAAGCAAAATCATAGCTTTCGCAAAACTTAATTTCTTCTTCTCTTCCATAAGTTTGTCCTTTCCTTGTTACAAAAATAACTTTTCTATCGTTTTGTTATGAAGCTTCACCTATTCTAAATGTAAATAATAATGCTTAAAAGTTCCAATATAAGTTAATTTATACTTTTATGCCTTCAAAGCTATAGAAAGGGGTTTGTACTAAAATACTCCACAAGGAAATTATAAAACAATCTTGCTGCATAACTTTTGTAATATGGTCTGTTCCACCTGACATAAACACTTCTTTTGCATGGGGGCTGAAATTCAAGAAATTCAACATTTGTTTTTTCCTCCAGCACCCATGTCATTTCAGGGAAAAAAGTAACCCCTTCCCCTGCCATTATCATTCTGCGAAGCGTCACAGGACTGTCCGTTTCTACAACAATATTCGGCTTCACATTTGCCTCCTTTAAATAGTAATCAACTACATCTCTTACCGGTCGTCCCTTAACCAATGATATTATCGGAATTTTTGTTAAAGCATTTATCGATAGCATACTACCTTGTGCGTATTTCTCTTTTTCGCCCTTAGGTACGGCCAGGAGAATGTCTTCCGTAACAAGGATTGTTGAGCCTTCCGGTTCTTTGCCCGGCACAGCTGAATTAACAATGAGGTCTAAAGAGGAATCAGAATCGTCCTCATGATAATGCTGCAAAACTCGGATTTGTATATTGGGATATAACCGCCTGAAATTTCCTATTATATCAATCAACATGCTTGACATCGAGTAAAAGCCGACGCTTACCTGCAAGTCTTTTCTCTTCTTTAATTCGCTGAGATCCGTTCTCATTTCATCAAGCGAATTCATGATTTGTGTACAATAGTGCAGAAAAACCTCACCGTTCTTGTTTAAAGTGATGTTTCTTCCGTTTCTATCAAAAAACTCCATTTCAAATTCATCTTCGAGCCTCGATATCATTCTTGATAAAGATGGCTGAGATACATTGAGTTCGTCTGCAGCCTGTGTCAATGTTCTGGAATTTGCGATTTTGTAAAAATATTTCAGCTGTAATAATTCCATTCTGATTCCCTCCCATTTATAACATTAAGTCAATCTGTTTATATCATATCTTATATTGGAAGAAGAAAAAAATCAATAGTATACTTTTTCACAGATAATTACAGCTTATATTACAGAAAAGAGGGATAGATATGATAACTGGGGTTGCAACAATTGCGGGATGTATGTTTGCAGGTTTCTTTGCAGGAGATATTATCGGCCAAGTTATAGGCGTTGGTTCAAATGTCGGGGGCGTTGGATTCGCAATGTTTTTACTTTTGATCGTCACTGATAAACTTAAGCAGAAAGGGAAACTTACCCAAAATATTTCAGATGGAATACAATTTTGGCAGTCCATGTATATTCCGATTGTAATAGCAATGACAGCAACGCAAAATGTTGTTGCTGCTGTCAGTTCCGGTATCTTGGCTATAGCTGCCGGTGTTGCAGTCGTACTGGTGGGGTTTATAATTGTTTGGCTTTCAAGCTTCTTGCCGGATAAAAACAATAAAGAAAAGGAGTTCGCATAATTTATGAATATCATTGAAATTATAAAAAATATTTTTATCAACAATGCCTTCGTCATGTCATTTTTGTTTATTGCCTTGGGCGTTTTCGTCTCAAGTGTAATTTCAAAATATATCTTTAAAGGCAAATTACCTTCCTCCGCGGTTGCTATCATTGTAGGGTTGATTGCAGCCTATATCGGGGGTATAATTACCGGAGGAAGTAATGGTATTGCAGATATCGATGTTTTTACCGGTATCGGAATTCTTGGTGGAAGCAGTCTTCGCGATTTTGCAATTATTTCAACCGCCTACGGTGCTAGTTTATCCGAATTGAAACGTTCCGGGCTTATTGGAGCCGTTTCCCTAATTGTTGGGGTGAGTTTTGCTTTTGTTCTCGGAACGGTCTTTGCAGTTATGTTTGGATATACAGACCCCGTTGAAATTACGACGATTGCTGCAGGAACAGTAACATTTATCACCGGTGCAGTTACCGGAAGCGCGGTTGGAGCATCCTCAGACATAATCGCACTAGCCATTGCTATCGGTGTTGTTAAATCCATCGTTGTGATGATTGCAACACCTTTGCTTGCGAAAGCAATGAGGTTAGATAATTTCCGCTCCGCTATGGTCTACGGAGGCATCATGGGTACCACTTCCGGTGTCTCGGCGGGCCTTGCGGCGACGGATCAAAAGCTTGTTCCGTATGGAGCAATGACGGCAACCTTCTTTACAGGCCTTGCATGTTTACTTTGCCCTACGGTTTTCTATGGGCTGGTTAATATTGCTTTTTAGGTGATACATATGACATTAAAATTTAAAGAATCCTTTTTCACTTTACTAGTTGTAACAATAATTATGGTAATAGGCATTTTTGTATTGAAAATGCCTATTACCATAACATTGCTTACAGAGGCTGTATTTGTTGGTGTGTTGGCAATTTGCAAAGGTACCACATACCTAGAACTGCAAAATGTAGTTACCTCGTCAATAAGCACCATATTGACACCTTTAATTATTCTTCTGCTAATAGGAGCTCTCGTTGCAAGCTGGATAATGAGCGGTACAGTCCCGACTCTGATCTGCATAGGTCTGAAAGCAATCAACCCAAAGTTTTTCCTAATTACTTCATTCGTAATGTGCTCCGCAACATCTATGGTGATAGGTACATCTTGGGGAACAATTTCTACTTTGGGCGTTGCTTTCATGGGAATATCCGGTGCTCTCGGTCTCCCACCCATATACACTGTAAGTACCATCGTGTCCGGGGCAATTATCGGTGACAAATTGTCACCGCTTTCAAGTTCCGTCGTTCTCGCGGAGCAGCTTACAAACACCAATTACTCGGATACATTGAAGGCTGCTGCACGTACAAATGTGCCTGCGTTTATTCTATCGGCAGTAATATATATTATTATAGGTCTTTTTTCAAACAATACCACACACGGTGCGATGGATAGTTTGCAGCTTCTCAATGCTATTTCCACACAGTTTAAAATAGGCTTTGTTGCCCTGCTCCCTCCAATCGTCCTTGTGATTCTGATAATTTGCAAATTTCCGACAATTCCGGCATTCATAGCCGGCATTGCGGCAGGTGTGACAGAAGCAATTTTTGTTCAGGGCCACAATTACGCAGATGTTTTTGAAGGATTGTTGTCAGGTTATACATACGGTCAGGATGCTAAGGTAAACGCACTTTTGAATTATGGGGGAATCAACAGTATGGCATCCATATTAACACTGCTTATATTTGCCGCTTCTTTTGGCGGTATAATAAAGTACCTTGGCATAATTTCTTCCGTGCTTGACAAGGCATTCGGTACGACAGGAAATAAGGCAAAAATTATTACATCCGCGGCATTCACACATGCATTCTGCTTCGTGATAACCGGGAACTATTATACAACAAATTCCATTTTAGCCCCCGCATTTCAAACAATATTTAAAAAGAACGGTATAAAAGATGCCGATATTGCATCTATACTTCTCGATACCGGAACGGGAATATCACCATTGGTTCCATGGTGCCCCACAGCTATTTTCGTAACAAACACTTTGGGCTTTGCATCACTCAGCTACTGTATTTTCTCACCCGTGCTGTGGCTCCCGCTCTTGATTTATCCGCTGATAGGTATTTTCCTGGCAAGAAAGGATGGAAAACATGAAACCCGATAACTTGAATACAATTAATCGTTCTTTCCAAATTCAAGCGTCGAATTTTGAAAGCAAATCGAGTAATTTCACAAAAGCAAGCTTTTTGGATTATACAATTTCTTGCGTCAAACCCGATTCAACCGATACATTTTTGGAAGTCGCTTCGGGAACATGTGTGTGTGGACGTTCTTTTGCTCCACTTGTGCAAAGTGTCGTTTGCTTGGACGCAACGGTTCCAATGCTGGAGGTCGGTCAGCTTGAAGCACAAAAATGCCAACTTCACAATATTACTTTTGTAAAGGGATATGCGGAGGAACTTCCTTTCTTGGACAACAGCTTTTCTGTTGTATTCTCACGATTAGCTTTTCATCACTTTACAAATGTCACCGCCGCCTTCGATGAAATGGTACGCGTTGTAAATCATGGAGGCAAATTGGTATTAATTGATATGGAGTCCGCATGTGAGGAAAATAGAATTACAGAGGATGAGATTGAAACGCTTCGAGATCCTTCCCACGTAAAAAATATGAGCCGCAGTGAAATGCTCGATTTATATCACTCGCATAATCTTTCAGTAGAGAAATGTGAATCAACATCAATACAACAGAATCTTAAGAGTTGGCTTAACCTCACTAAAACACCTCAAAATATTCAAGATGAAATTACCGAACGCATGAGCGCAGAGATAAACGGCGGTGCCAAAACGGGCTTCTCTCCTTATCTTCAGAACGGTGAAATATGTTTCAACCAAAAATGGATTTTGCTGATTGGCAGAAAGCCAAGGTTGTAAAATATTTGAAAGGATTTTCTTAACTTTCACTGGGTTTCCGTATCGGTCCTTGCCTTTGATGAACTCGTCAAAGTTCTTCGCATTGCCATCACCCACTCTGTTAGTTTTCAGCTCCGACGCGTAATCTTCCATGCGGGATTTCACGCACGTAAACCTGTTCAGCCCCGCAGCATCCACATTCAGCAAATCACCTCGGTCCCCGCGGGATGCACCAAGTAAAAAGCATTTTCGTCATCGCTGGACGTAAACGACATATTGATTCGCTTTGTGAGTAGCTCGCCAACTTCTGCTCCTAAAATCACGTCTGATGAACCCAACCCGCCTGCGCTGTTATACTTCCTTCCGGAAACATTTTCGCTGCAAGGTATGATATTCATGTCATGCTCGGTGAGAAAATTTTTTTCCTCATAGGATTCATCAAGGAGCCAGAGGAACCTCGTTCTGACAGTCTCCTCTTCGTCGCTGTAATTGTATTTGATGAGAGATCCGTCGAAGGAAATCCCCACTCTTGCAGCACCCGCAAATGCGTCCTCCACTTTCACCGTCTAGATATTATACTCGATGCTGCCCATTTTAACGGTGCCATTTTGCGTTGCCTGCACTTTGGCCTTCTCTCCGGTTTTTTCTCTGTAAAAGTCCAAAACCGGCAGTTCGAGGCGTTTTGCGTTGTTGCGGTACAATATATAAATGTTCCCTTCCTTCGTGCACACAAGGCATGCGCTGTCTGACATCGAAAAGTCTTCCGTCTCCACTGTTGGATAATAGATGCTGTCAAAAATTATAAATCCAAGGAGAAACAATGGCACAAAACAAGCCGCCGCAATAATCTTATAGATGCGACGACGCTTTGTCTAGAAGCTGCGTGTCGCTTTTCTTTTCGGGCGCAAGCTGCATAGCTGCATCAAGGTCAATCAGATAGACCTTGCCCTCAGGTGTCAGCATCACATGCTCCGGCTTTACATCCCTGTGAATGATCCGATTGCGTGAAGATCCGCTAATGTGCCGCAAATTGATGAAACGATATCCCTCGCCCTCGCCTCTGACATCTCTTTCCCACCGTCAATCATTTCCTGCAGGGAAATTCCATCTATATATTCCTCCTCAACCACAAAAAAATCCATGTACAAAGCGGCAGCCGTATACCCTCGGCAGTCCCGGAATATCTTTACCCTCAAGCATTTTATATGCGGCTGTTTCGCGGTCGTAAACGCGTAGCACAAAAACGGTGCCGTCCTCCCTTGAGGCTGTAAACACCGTGCTGTTTTCCTTATGGCTGAGCCTTCTGATCGGTCTTATTTTCAGTTCCTTTATAACCGCAGAACAGTCCACGCTGCCATCCTTTCCGCAAAAAAATGCTAAAAATGCTTCTCATTTAGCACCATGCATAGCACATTTTCTTTCGCTCAAGGCATGTAATTTGAACGAAATCTATGCTTACCAGATTATATCTGGTGCACGCAGGCCTTCCCGCGACAAGCTTCTATGCCTTTGTATCGCAATGCGGGCTACACTTGAGGAAACACAGGATCTCTTGATTCACGGTGGTTTCGCTCCGTTATATGTCTGCAGCCAGCGCAACAGCATTATCATTTTTGCGATTTCACATAAGGAAACGATTTTGCAGGTAAACAGCAATCTCTACGACCACGGCGAAGCGCTGCTCGAATAGCCTGGATGCAGCTTAAGTATCCCGAATAAAAATTAAACGGAGACGGGTTATGCCGCCTCCATTTTCACAAATATAATCTTGTGTTTTACAGTGTTTCGATTATCTCAAATGCCAGTCCGGTATTTTTCGCAATCACATCAATCGGAATGCCGGCGTTCTTAAAATTCTTTGCAATCTCACGCTGCTTATCAGCCTCACCTTTGGCACGGCCGATTTCCTCGCCTTGCTTAAATCCGATTTCCTCACCGTGCTTGAATCCAAGTTCCTTGCCCTTCTCAATCGCTCGCTCCCACTGCACCTTCATTTCTTCATCCAATGTCATAATGCGGTCAACCTCCTCATCTTCATTGGCTTCTTCCACTCGTTTGCTCAGGTATTTCACGAAGTCGTTTCTCTCGTCTACCTTACCCGTGTTCACAAAGTTGTAGAAAGCCTCAAATGCCTCGGGAGTCTTGCTCCGCGAGCACTTTGTGTTTAAGATAATTGTACTTGACCCATCGCCTAATTGCAACTGTAAATTTCTATCATACATTTCAAATCGGTAAACCGGCTCGTCCCTCTTAAAAGGATCAAAACAGCACACAAAGATGACATACCCGGTCTTGAGTTTGTCATAAGTCTCCCCCTTCTTAAGCGAATTCCTGGCGATTGCCATGTGGTAGTAGCGGCTTCGCTTTGCAATTTCGTCTTCCGGTTCAAGCTGCATCTCAATATCGTAAACCGTATCATCCCCTTTAAACAGCACATCCAGCCGCACAGACTTTGAAGCAATTCCGGTAATGATTGTTTTTTCGACTTCAACGGCGATTTCGTTTATTGTCGCAGCACCGCCATCCTCTTCAGCCTTGTTTGGAAATAGGATTTTTTCTACGGTTCTTTCCGGAAAAATCATTTCGATGAATTTCTTACATGCGATAGGATCCCGCATTATGATGGCAAACATCAGCTTATTGGCGAATATGTATTTCCCCATTCTAAGTCCTCCTTATGTGTTATGATTGGAGAACAGCGCTATTCTTCATGTAATTATTTTACATCTAATTACAGATATTGTCAATACATGTTTTTACATTCCGCTCAGATGTTTTGAAAGCCCGTAGCAAAAAATCAAGGGAATCGGTGTTTTGTTTTTTACAGCCCGATAATTTCCTTAATCAGCTTCGGTCTTTCAACCTTTTCCGGTGATATTACAAAGGCTTTGCGTGCCTCTTCGATCGCATTGTCGAGTTTCGCCGCGTCATTGCCGTAGAAAGTTGCGAGGATGTCGCCTTTGCTTACCGCATCGCCGACCTTCTTGTGCACATAGATGCCTGCGGAAAGGTCGATGGTGTCTTCTTTCGTGGCTCTGCCCGCTCCGGTGTGCTGCGAAGCAAGGCCGATGCATCTTGCCGCAATCCTTGCAACATATCCGTCTGTTTCTGCCTTAAGCTCCAGTTTGTGCGCTGCCTGCGGAAACAGGGAGTAGTCCTCAACCACTGCCGGATTTCCGCCCTGCGCTGCCACAAATCTACGGAACTGTGCAAGTCCTTTGCCGCTCCTTAGCGCATCTTCTGCCATATCATGTCCCTGCTCCGGTGTCTCTGCCTTGCCGCCTAGGTAAATCATAATGCCTGCCAGTTTCTCGGCAAGCACGGTGATATCCTCCGGTCCGTGGCCTTTCAGCGTTTCGATTGCTTCTATAACCTCGAGTGCATTTCCGACTGCACAGCCCAGCGGCTGTCCCATCTCGGTGATTGCCGCAACGGTTCTTCTTCCTGCATTGCGGCCGATATCGACCATCAAATCCGCCAGTGTAACGGCATCTTCGAGGTTTTCCATAAACGCGCCGTCGCCGACTTTGACATCAAGCACGATTGCGTCGCTTCCCGCTGCGAGTTTTTTGCTCATAATTGACGAGGCAATCAGCCCGAAGTTGTCAACGGTTGCCGTAACGTCTCTGAGCGCATAGAGTTTCTTGTCTGCAGGTGTAATGTGAGCTGTCTGCCCGATTACCGCCATTCCGATTATATTTACCTGATTCAGGAATTCTTCCGGTTCAAGCGATGTGCGGAAGCCAGGAATGGATTCCATCTTGTCTACGGTTCCACCCGTAAAACCGAGTCCGCGTCCGCTCATCTTCGCAATCGGAACGCCGCATGCAGACGCCAGAGGCGCCACAATCAGCGTAGTCTTATCGCCGACGCCGCCGGTCGAATGCTTGTCAACTTTCACACCCTTAATCGAAGAAAGGTCGATGGTATCTCCCGAATAGCGCATGGCGTTCGTGAGCCGGAAGGTTTCCTCCCGATCGAGACCCCTAAAAAAGATTGCCATTAAAAGTGCCGACGCCTGATAGTCGGGAATGTCTCCGGCAACATAACCTTTGATAAAATACTCAATTTCGTCCTTTGAAAGCTTGCCGCCTTCTCTTTTCTTATAGATGATATCATTCATATTGTAACTCATAATGTCTCACCTGTTTCCTATTTTATAATCAAATTTTTGAATCCTGTTCCAACTGAGCTGTGTCCGACTTCGAGAAGGTCACACACGGTCGCACCGATGTCTGCAAAGGAGCTTCTCGTTCCGAGGTTTACGCCCTCGCGGCATTCCTTTCCGTATACAATCAGCGGAATGTATTCTCTCGTGTGATCCGTTCCCGGCGCTGTCGGGTCGTTTCCATGATCTGCGCAAATCATCAGCACATCTTCAGGCCCCATAACATCCATGATTTCCGGAAGTCTTGTGTCGAACTCCTCGATCGCCTTGCCGTAGCCGATCGGGTCTCTTCTGTGACCGTACTTCGAGTCGAAATCCACGAGGTTTGTAAATACAAAACCCTCAAAGCCCATGTTAATCGCTTCAATCGTTTTGTCCACGCCGTCCATATTGTCTGTGGTATGAACCGATTCCACGAGTCCTTTCATATTGAAAATATCACCGATTTTGCCCACGCCGTACACCATCTTTCCGGCATTCTTGATTGCATCAAGAATTGTGTCTGCGGGCGGAGTCACGGAGTAATCTCTGCGGTCAGAGGTTCTCTCGCGCTTGCCCTCCTCGTTGATAATATACGGTCTTGCGATGACCCTTCCGCAAGCCCAGTCACCAACCAGAAGCTTTCTTGCCGTTTCGCAGATTTCATACAATCTTTCCAGCGGAATCACTGCGGTGTTTGCCGCAATCTGAAAAACGCTGTCCGCCGATGTATACACAATCGGCTTTCCGGTCGCTTCGTGCTCCGGTCCGAGTTCCTCTATAATTTCCGTGCCGCTTGCCGGGTAATTTCCCAGGCAGCCGACGCCGATTTCCTTTTCAAATGCCTCCATGAATTCCTTCGGAAATCCGTTCGGATAAGTCTTAAACGGAATTTCGGTCTTAAGTCCGGCGATTTCCCAGTGTCCTGTGGTCGTGTCTTTTCCCACTGAAAGCTCTGCCAGCCTTCCAAAGCATCCTTTCGGCTCGGGCACTGCGATTTTACCTCCCAGAATTCCATCTATGTTTCCCCATCCGAGGGAGAGAAGATTCGGGATATTAAGACCTCCGTTTTTCTCCCATATATGTCCGAAAGTGTCACAGCCCTTGTCCCCATATTTGTCTGCGTCCGGCATCTGCCCTACGCCCAAACTGTCTGTTACCACCAAAATCACTTTTTTCATATCTTTACCTCCTCAGGCTTTGCCTGCAAATAGTCAAGCGATACCAATCTGTATTCTACACCGTTATATATACCCTTTAATCCGTTCGGGAACACATCTTTTCCATGGAGATGTCCGTACACGCATGTTTTCACACCGTATTCTTCCATCAGCCTCGTAAAATCCGATGCCTGATGTTTATCGTTCGTCGGCGGGTAGTGCAGGACCCCTATTATTTTTTTGATGCCCTGTTTTTTGCCCTCTTCAAGAGACAGCCGCAGCCTTGCAGCCTCTCTGTCGTATATCTTTCTGTCATGCTCGGAAAACCCGTCCGTGCCCGGGCATATCCATCCGCGGCTTCCGCAAATCGCAACATCTCCGGCAATATATGCCTTGCACTGCATGAAATTCATCGTTCCGTCATCGTACATTTTGTTGAGTCTGCCTGCAGACTGCCACCAAAGGTCATGATTTCCCTTGAAAAACACCTTTGTCCCCGGCAAATTGTGAATCCACTCAAGATCTGCGACTGCCTCATCGAGTCTGAGCCCCCACGAAATGTCACCGCAGACGATTACAATGTCATCGTTCGTTACCGACTCCGTCCAATTATTGTATAATTTCTCCGCATGACCGACCCACTCTCCCCCGAAGATGTCCATCGGTTTTTCAATATCCTCTCCCATGGAGAGATGCAGGTCTCCGATTGCAAAAATTTTCATTCCTAACGCACCCCTTATATATCCGATAAATCGGGAAGATCCAGCACATCCACGCTTTCTGCGGCCGTGAGGCTCTCCACTCCCCTAAGTTTCCTTTCAATTGCCCTGGTTCTGGTTCCGATCAGTTTCTCGAGCTCTTCGTCCGCCATTCGAATGCGATTTCTCGCATTTCCCAAAACCTTGCTGAAATTGGCAAATTCCGTCTTGACGGCACCGAGTACTTCCCAGACTTCCCCGGAATGTTTCTGTATCGCAAGTGTCTTAAATCCCATCTGAAGGCTGTTGAGAAGCGCTGCCATGGTCGTCGGCCCTGCGATATTGACCTTATATTCTCTCTGGAGAACATCCAAAAGTCCCCTTCGTACAACCTCCGCATAGAGTCCCTCAAAAGGCAGAAACATAATGCCGAAATCCGTAGTATATGGTGGTTCGATGTACTTCGTGTGAATATCCTTCGCTTCAGACTTGATAACCTTTTCAAGGTTTTTCGCCGCTTCTTCGATTGCTGCCGCATCGCCAAGCTCGTATGCATCCACAAGCCTGCTGTAGGAATCCGCAGGGAATTTGGCATCGATCGGAAGCCATACCGTGCGTTCGTCATCGCCGGGGAGTTTGACCGCAAACTCCACTCTGTCGGCACCTGTGGATTTCGTAATTACATTCTCTGCGTACTGCTCCGGCGCAAGAATCTGCTCAAGAATTGCACCGAGCTGCACCTCACCGAGAATTCCTCTTGTCTTTACATTGGAAAGAACTTTCTTGAGATCTCCCACGCCGACTGCAAGATTCTGCATCTCGCCGAGACCTTTATATACTTGTTCCAGTCTATCGTTTACAAGTTTAAAAGACTGCGTGATTCGCTCATCGAGCGTTTTCTGCAGCTTTTCATCAACGGTTTTTCGCATTTCTTCGAGCTGTCTGTTGTTTTCCAGTGCCATCTGCGAAAAACGCGTATTGATGTCCGCAAGCCTTCTGTCCATGTTTTCGGCACTGTCTCTTTGATTCCTGGAAATCAGTTCTCCGAAGGCCTGAAGCATGGCTGTCGTATTCTGATCGCTTTTTCTAAACTCGTCAAGCTGCTTGCTGAGCGCACCTGCCTTAATCAGCGCGGCAATTGCAGCAACCGCCGCAACCAGGCAGATTCCCGTCAGAACAGAAAGCAGCATCATTTCTGTCATATTTTTTCCTTTCCTTCAGCTACCGCCTTGGCATATTCCGGATCCGTTTCCAGTTTAAGTTCCTTATATGCCTTCTCGAGAGCTTCTATGTCACGTCCCGCTGAGTTCATGCTCGCCTGGAGTGCAACAAAGATTTCCTTGAGTTCCTGTGCGCTGATATTCTCACGCCGCACCTTACGGTTCTGAAACCCATAAAATTCGGCATTTCTTTTGCACAGCTTCGCGAAACTCTTTTGGCTCTGATGAAAGCATTCTTTGAGGTAAATCGCCTTTTCGTCGTCTTCCGGAACCTCAATGCCGTCCATGCTGAGTACTTCGGCGGCATTCATATAGTCGTTATATGCCTGAACGTATTCGTCGAAATTTTTCTTCTTAAAAGGTGTGAATTTTTTTAGATACACAGCAGCCTCACCGTTCTTCACACCGTAAGGCATTATAATCTGCATAAAAAAACGATCCACAACTTCATATAATTGGTCTGCATATGCCATCGTATTTTCCTCCTTCGCATAGGTGTTTTTATTATATCATAAACGCCGGATAAAAAAAAGAAAAAAAGGCGGGACAAAAGCCCTCCCATACATGATTCTATAGGTATCTGACAAATAAATATACCATACACATTGCAATCACTATCACGGTTGCCGGTGCCAGGTATCCGCAGAACTTCTTCCACGAAATATGATTTCCGTATTTTGTGGAAATCGCCACTCCCACTACATTTGCCGAGGCTCCGATCGGTGTCGCACTGCCTCCGATATCCGTACCCAGTGCAAGCGTCCAAGCCAAAGTTTCAAGCGGAATCCCCTGCGATACGGCGAGCGACTTGATAATCGGAATCATTGTTGCCGCAAAAGGAATATTGTCCACAAAAGCACTTGCCACAGCGGATACAATCAGAATAATGCCGATTGCCGCATACACATTGCCGTTGCTCATCTTCCCGATTATGCCTGCAATCATTTCAAGCACACCGGTTTCTTCAAGCCCACCCACTACGATGAATAATCCGATAAAAAACAGCAATGTTTTATAATCAACCCGCTTGATTAGTTCTACGGTCTTTCCCCCGGCAAGAACAATCGTGCTTACCGCCGCAAACGCTCCGATGAGTGCCACCGTAAAACCAGTCTGCGCATGCGTTACGAGCAGCAGCGCGGTCACAAGAAAAATCCATATGCTTATTACGAAAGCTTTTTTATCCGTTATGACCGCATTCGGGTCAAGATCGTCCGAAAGTTCTTCGTAGTTAACTGTTTTGCTCACAAGCTCGCGCCTTGAAACAAGCACAAAATATATAACTGTCACCACCAGGCTTATGCCCGCGATAATTCCCGTATTTCCTATAAAATCGCCGAACGTGTATCCCAGCGAAGTTCCTATGATTACATTCGGCGGATCTCCGCACATCGTCGCCGCTCCCCCGAGATTCGCACAGAAAATCTCTGCCAAAATCATCGGAACAGGATTGAACGAAAGGAGCCGCCCAAGTTCCGCGGTAATTGCTGCCAAAAATAAAATAACCGTTATACTGTCGATGAACATCGACAAGAAGGCCGAAAGGAGCATGAATGCCACAAAAACCCTAAGGGCACGATAATGTGCAAGTCTCGCAATTTTCATGCATAAATATTTGAAAAAGCCGCTGTCTGCCATGCCTTCAACCATAACCATCATTCCGGCAATAAAAAATATCGTAGCCCAATTGATTCCCGACGAGACGCCTTCGCTCTTGCCGAGATGATACCAAAACTCCGGTGTAAGTATTTCTCCGAAATTCAATGTGCAGGTAATTGCACTAAAATCCTTCATGCAAAATCCGAATACAACGAACAACGTTAATGCGCCACACCCGATCGTGGCCAGATGTCTTGGTATCTTTTCGGTTACGATAAGTACAAACATCAAAACAAAAATAATTCCTGCCGTTACTGCTGCTGCCATACTGTTTCTCCGTTTCAAAATTTTAACGATGTTTTAGCGATATACTAGCACTATCTTAGCACCGCAAGCAGTTCCCGTCAACACTTTTCTGCTTTATTTTGTTAAAACCAGATGACAAACAACTTCGCACACATTGTAAAGTGCACTGAGCTGATTCCACAGCACAAGAGATGGTGCGTTGGCAGCACTCAGGTCGCTGACGGCCTGTGCCATCCAGTTGTACCCGGGATAAGCAAGCGGTGCAAACACAACTGCCGCCGTATATGAAAGAAAACTGACAACGCCCAGCAGCCCGAGTTTTTGTATTAAAGATTTATGCATGGTATTCACCTCCTTGTGAACCGCATCTGTGAACCATACGGAAAAAGAGCCGCACATGGTTTTGAAGTTTCTCTAAACATTCACTCTCTCTTCCCGGCTGGCGGTCGCATATACCGATTAGAGTCACTACCGGAGCCACATACATCATTGCCAGCGTCTCAGGATCTGCCTCCGCAATCTCTCCGGCTGCAATCAAAGCCTGGAAAATGCCGGCATGGTAATCTAAAACCCGCTCCACATAGCGCCTCGAATAGAGATCTGCCAGCTCCGGGGAACGAAACTGCTCAATAGTCATCATCCGGCGGAAGCGGCTGATGCTATCATTATGGAGGGAGTACTCAAATATCTGCCGCACTTTTTCAAAAAGGGTTTCCTCCGTAATCCCCGCAAAGCTCGGGATATCTTTTCCCACATTCTGCACATGAATGCTGAACTGATCTGTATCTGCCTCATACTGTGCAGCCGTGGATTCTACAATGGCATCGAAAATCGCCTGCTTGCTCGGAAAATGATTGTACAGGGATGGTGCCTTAATGCCGACCGCTTTTGCAATTTCTCCCACGCCGACGGAATCATAGCCCTGTGCCGAGAACAGTTCCAATGCCTTGTCGAGAATCTTCTGTTTTGTATTTTCCTGTTTCATTGTCACGCCTCACTAACTAATATTTGTTAGCTATATTATAACGTTTTCTTTTTTATGTTAAGCAGTTGGCAAAAATGAAAAAGCAGAGAGCCCAAGCTCTCTGCTGAAGTCATTCTTATTTATAAGCTTTCTTAGCTGTTTCGCAAAGTGCAGCGAATGCCGGTGCATCGTAGATAGCCATTTCGGAAAGCATCTTTCTGTTGATTTCGATGCCTGCCTTCTTAAGACCGTCCATAAGTCTGCTGTAACTGATGTCGTTCATTCTTGCAGCAGCATTGATTCTTGCAATCCACATCTGTCTGTACTGTCTCTTCTTTAACTTTCTGCCTACGTATGCGGATCTTAAAGATCTCATAACTGCAGGGTTCGCAGCTCTGAACACTTTGCTCTTAGCACCGTAAAAGCCCTTTGCTAATTTTAATACTTTCTTATGTCTCTTATGCGCGTTAACGCCTTTTTTAACTCTTGCCATTTTTCTTACCTCCGTAACCTTTCAAACTATCTTGCCATAGATCTAAGCATTCTCTTTAAGTCAGCGCTAGTTAAAATAGTAGCTTTTCTTAAGCCTCTTTTTCTCTTAGCATTTTTCTTCGTAAGAATATGGCTCTTGTATGCCTTATTTCTCTTAATCTTGCCGGATCCTGTTAATTTAAGTCTTTTGCATGCTCCTCTATGGGATTTCATCTTATTTTTTGCCATGATGATTTTTCCTCCTAAAATTATTTATCGCTCTTAGGTCCAAGTACCATTGTTAAGCTTCTGCCTTCAAACAAAGGCTTCTTCTCTATTACGCCGACTTCGGAAACGATGTCCGCAAAAGTATTCATTACTTCCATGCCGCGTGCGGAATAGTCTTTTTCTCTTCCCCTGAATCTCAGGCTTACCTTAACTTTATCTCCATCCTTAAGGAATTTAGAAGCGGTGTTTGCCTTAACCTGGATGTCGTGATCCTCGATGAAAGTGCTCAATCTGATTTCCTTCACCTGGGTTACCTTCTGCTTCTTCTTTGCTTCTTTTTCTCTCTTTTGAAGTTCGTAGCGGTATTTGCCGTAGTCAAGTATCTTGCAGACAGGCGGGTTTGCGTTCGGTGAAATGTTGACGAGGTCAAGCTTCTTCTCCGTTGCCAAATCCAATGCCTGCTCTGTTGCCATGATGCCAAGCATGGTTCCGTCCGAATCGATGACTCTTACTTCCTTATCACGAATTTCTTCGTTGATCAAATTTTCCTTACTAATGGTGCACCTCCTAAAAATATAAAAGCGGATACAGGAAGTATCCGCTCATAAATGTGCCGTAAGCACACTGATTTCAACATATCAACCTGTGTCGGTGACGCGACCTCACAGGTGAGAAGCGGATAACTTCTTCTTCATTACTGAAATAGTATACCTCAATGGGAGGCCGCTGTCAATCAATATTTTGGGAAACAGAAAAAATATTTTTCAGAACACCTGTTTACTTTTTGTTCGCAATATGCTACAATGTTCTCAATAAAAAGTGAGAGGAGAACATCATGTTAAAAGAGCGCGAACAGAAGATTCTTGATTATATGAAAACTGAGATTAAAACCAAGGGTTACCCTCCTACGGTTCGTGAGATTTGCAATGCGCTTGGCATTAAGTCCACTTCAACCGTTCACAAGGATATTGAGAGCCTCGTGAGGCAGGGATACCTTAAGAAAGACCCTTCCAAACCTCGTGCTCTGATGGTTGTGGAGCCTTCGGATGAAAGCGGTCACACGCAGGCGGCACACGGATATTCTTCCGATATTCCGGACAGTGCTTCCTCTGTAAACGATGTTGTCGAGATTCCTATTGTCGGCAGAGTAGCCGCAGGTACACCGATTTTGGCAGAAGAGAACATTGAAGACACTTTCCCTGTTCCTGCAAGATTTGCAGCCGGCGGTGTGAACTATATGCTTAAAGTTCGCGGTGAAAGTATGATTGAAGCCGGAATCATGGACGGAGACCTTATTCTTGTCCAGCAGACCGTCGATGTGCACAACGGTGAAATTGTGGTTGCGATGATTGACGGGTTTGAGAGCGAAGCGACCGTTAAGACTTTCTACAAGGAGGCTGATCATATCAGACTGCAGCCTGAAAACCACGCGATGAGCCCGATTCTCGTAAAGGATGTAAACATTCTCGGTAAGGTGAGAGGTGTGTTCAGATACTTCAGCTAAAATGTAACTCGGAAGCAATTTTTATTTTGATATGTAATGTGTAGAGACTGCATTTCTGTGGTCACTTCCTGTCAATAAGATTCATTGTAATATGTAGTTATATTATGCATCATTTTGTCATCACCTGCAATCGTTTGATGACATTTTGCCCCGCACATATTTTTTACAACGTAATAATAATCGGAACCATAAAGGAACATACAAGCGATGACAACAGCCCGTTGCAGAAGCCATACACAATGGTATCCTGCCTGCACGATCTTTCAATGATAGGCATACACACATCCATGGAAGCGATACCCGGAAGGGTGGTCGCTTCGAGATATCCGATTTTTTGTGCAATGAGAGGGATTCCGATGATGCCTACGGTTTCGCGTATGACATTATGCAGGAACGAAACAGCACTGGCGATTACGTAACCGGCCTCTGCGATTACACCCGGGGCATAAGTATACCACCCGAAACCCCAGCAGATCGCAAGTGCTTCCTTCATGCTGAATTCTGTTATCAACGAGAAAATCACTCCCGCAAAGGTCGTTCCGAGTATGAAGAGTATTGGAACGATAAGAACCTTTATGCCCGTTTCTTTCAGCTTGGCTATAACCGTTCCGTCAAGTCCGAGGCTGAAGCCCACAAGACCAATCATTAGGCTTAGACCGACCACAATTGCCTTTGAAGTCACATTATCAAAGACTTCATAATCATCGGCAAATGCTGATCGAATGACAAAATACCCTATAAGCATCGCGATAACAACATCTATAGTTATGTATAATGTCGTTTTCAAATTCTCATTCGACTTCGCATCTTCTTTTTCTTCAAGGAGTTCTTCGACCTCCATCATTTCTGCAGTATTATCCTCCAGACGAAGAATGCTGTCCCCATATTTGTCAATTTTCATCACCTTACGCATAACGGTAATGAAAAGCATGCTGAAGACAATGGTAAGAACGGAAATCAGAACAGCTTGGATCCCGATGGTTCCGAGATTTGATATAATCTGCTCGTTTGAGCCCATTCGGATGCCCATTATAAATACAATGAAGTACATCATAGCGGTAAGACCGTTATTCGCCATGCCTTCAAGGTTCTCCTTTTTGTCTCTGAGTTTTGACGCCAAAAAATAGCATCCAATCATCAATGCATAATACCATGCCAATAATAACATAACTTCACCCCTAACAAACAAATTACCGTCCTCGGCAGACGGCGTATTATTTCTTATGCGTCAAATCACTTCCGTAGTGTGAATCAAAAAAGGTCTTTGAATATTTCTCCAGTTTCCAGTCGGGCACCTTGCACTTTGGACAAGGCTTCACTGCCCATTTGTTTCTGAGCCAGCGCGCAGCCCTGGAATTTCTTGAATTGTATATTCGGAAAGTCTGCCCGCAATGTGTTGTCACTTCGGCATAGTCGCCGTGTTTGTCAATCTGTCTGATTCCGTGAAGGACGCCTTCCCGTGACGGCCAAAGCTTCATCTTATCAAGCAGCACAAACAATTCAACATTCTTCCTGTAATATCTTTTTTTGCTGTCTGACATATTTCCTGCCTTTCTGAAAAATGGCGAGGTGCCCGGGAGTTTCACCCGGCTGCAGAGATTTAGAGTCTCTGCGATCCATACGATCCGCACCCCACATCTGCCGCACTCAGAAAATTGCTTTTCCGAGCATAACTGCGGTGCCTATTTCTAGGTTATCATAAACTGCATTTTTTGCAATAGTTTTTTTTGTATTTTCATCTAAAGAGCATGGTACGCCCGGACTTGCATATAAGACATCTCCGCAGATATCGTTCAGCATAAGCCATTCGCCCTCGTTCGTGAAGTCAAGTATGTATTCGTACCTGCAAATCTCCTCTTTTCCGTGAAGAAGTTCAAAGTCCGCCCCCTCAAGAGCCTGCTTGTCCTTATCGTAAACACAGAAGGAAACACCTTTTTCCTTCAGAATATCGACTGCTTCTTTTCCGACAATGCCATACCCGATTACAAGAATTTTCTCATCTGTGATGTCTTTTCCCCGCTGCCGCATCATATGTTCAAGAACGGAAATATATCCGAGTGCTGTACAGTAATTATTATCTGCATATCGTTTATCGGCGATATTGAGTGCAAGATACCGGTTGTCGTCTGCAAAGAAAAGCAGATCGCAGCCTCTCCGGCACGCTTCATATATCCCGTCAACATCGGTGTGTTCCGTGACTAAAGTCCGAAAACCCATCGAAGCAATGATCGATGCAATTGCCTCGGAAAAATCTCCGATAATCCCCTCTCCCTGAGTGATCGGAACAATCCCAACGTTAATCTGCCTCTGCAGGCTCGTAAAAGTCGCTTCGTCTGCTCCGAAAATGTCACCCACCAGACCGCACAAATCGCAGCCTGTAATTTCTTTTAATTTTCTGTTGTAAGCTTCCATGCCGCTAAGCATCGGACTTACCCACTCGCTTATAAGTCGTGTCATAACATCCACCTCTTAGATATTCAGCGGCTCCCCGTCAATAAATGCAATGCTTCTTCCGAAGCGTTTGATTGTTTTGCTCTTGCTCATTGCCATTGCGAGCCTTTCGACTCCGAAACCGATTCCGACCCAGGTGTCAAACACACCCCACTGCTTATCGAGAAAATGTGGGCCATAGGAACCCGAGGCCACTTCGATTCCGTCGATTTCTATGTCTACGGTGCTTCCGTAGACCGTGGATTCTTCCACCACAAGTTCGTAATCTTCGATGCCGAGTGCCTGCATTGCGGAATGTGCCATTTCCTTCAGTGCTTCAACCTGTCTGCCGTCTTGCACCACAGCAAGCTGCACGCAGTTAAGCATGGTAAATTCATTCATGTGCTTAGCCCCTTGTGATTCCTTACGGAAACACGAGCCGATCTCAAAGATTTTCACCGGCTGATTTGTAATGCGCTTAAGCTCCCGCATCATAACATAAAGATTCGGTGCCAGCATCGGTCTCAGGCAGCGTTTGCGATCAAGCCAAAAAACCTGCTCCGAAAGGTGATGAAACTCGTCAATAGTCATCTTTTCGAGCATTTGGCGGGTGATGATCGTCGGCGTGCTTACCTTCGTATATCCATCTTTCATCAACCAGTCCTGAAGGCTGCGCGAAACCTCTTCCGTAAAAGTTATATGTCTTTCTTCCACAAGTTCTTTAAGGTGCTGTCTTCCCTCTCTTGCCATCTGCGTTTCAATCTTTTTGAATTCCGCGTTTCTTTCTTCCTTCGTGTCAAACTCTCGTTCCAAAACTTCGGAAGCTGCGTCAAGTTCAGTCAGTCTTTCTCTCTGTGTAATCGTAAATTTTTCCATGTCCGCCTCTTTTTTTATTTTAATAATGCAAGCAGATTCTGCTTTGTCTTTTCCCGCGCCGCTTCAAGCGCCGCCTCTGTTTCCGCCCAATTGACGAAAATAGCACGGAATGGCTCTTCCTCGGATTTGAAATCTGAAATCACCACATCGGAACCGAGAAAGTTTTTCCTTACCGACAAAGGCTTTGCTTCAGACATGCAATGCTCTCCTTCCCGGCAGAGCCTGCCGTTTTTTATCTGATAATGCTCGTATGCACTGTGCTTTCGTTCTGATTTTTTTTCGTGGCGAAATTCCCCGTATAATGCCATGTCCGCAAGTTCCGCAAAAAGATTATTGCCTGACGAGTAGTATACGGCAATCGGTGTCTGACTCGGAATTCTTGCATCAATTTCAAGGACTTTAAGACCTCTTCCGTCATCAATGACCTCAACATCCATGATTCCCTTGAGATTTAACAGCTTCGCGATTTTTTCACCGATTTCGGCAAACTCCCTTTCTTTCTGCTGCCCAATTTCGCACGGCACCGTCACCATGCAGCAGTCGTAAACATCGTCCATATGTATCTGCGTAATTGCGTAAGTTCTGTATTCGCTTCCGTTCCCTATAACTTCAATCGAATAGGAAGGTCCTTCCAAATATTCTTGTGCAATCCAGTTTTCGGGGTCTTTGCACCGGAGCAGGAAATCTTCCACTTCCTCTCGCGTGTGAACGAGCCTTACTCCTGCAGACCCGCTTTCCCCTGAAGGTTTGATTATGTACGGAGGTTCCCCCTGTGGGTAATATACAGGGGCCGGTATCCCGTTCTCGTAAAAAAGCTTGTCCGACAAAATTTTGGAACTCGAAACAGCATACGCATCAAAGTCAAACGCGAGCTTCAATTTTTCACGCTCGCAGATACGCCTTACTGCCGCAAGCACATCCGTGTTTTCGTTTGCAGGCAGGACAAAATCGACTTTTTTGAGTGCCGCAATTACCTTTTCGTCCTCTGCGACAACATCTCCGCAAACAAATTCATCGCAGAATCCCGAAGCCGGAACCTCCGGATTCCTGTCAATTAAAATGCTTTCGAACCCTGCAAGCTTTGCAAGATATACTGCTTCCGTTCCCTGAAGCTTTCCGCCTACAATTGCCACCTTCATACCATTACACTCCGATATATTCCTTATATTCTTCTCTTGTTGCTATGCGAAGACCCATCTTTTCAAGGATTGCCGCAGCCTCCTCGACGGTTCTGCCTCCCTCATCGACATCAAGCGTGTTATGTGCAACGCCCATGAAACCGGATCTTGGCGGGATGATGGAGGTAATCAGGTTTGCTCCCGCATTGATTCTGTCCTCAAGCCCATCAATGCCGTCAACATCAAGCGATGCCGGAATCAGTGCCTCCGGGTACAGAATTCTCATCAACGCAATGATCTTAAGTTCAAGCATCCTGTCTGGAGTTGAACACCCTTCCATAGGGCTTCCCTCCTGCGGGACAAAACTCATAACTCTTACCTGTTTCGCCCCGATTTTTCCCATTATTTCAAGAGACTCTGCAATGTCTTCCGTGCTTTCGCCTACGCCCGCAAGCAAACCTTCTTCGATGTTCATTCCGATCTGCCGTGCATAGAGTTTTGCATTCATTCTTTCATCATAGCTTTGACCAACCCTGAGTTTTTCAAAAAGCTGCCGGTTATGCGTCTCCTGGTAAACGGCATACCAGTCGGCACCCGCCGTTTTAAGTTTGTCGATTATCTCATTGGGAACAACACCCGGCGATATCATAATCGGGGTATTGTATTCTTTTTTAATTGTCTCGATGATTTCCGCAACGGTTTTAAAATCCTCAGCATGATATTTCGGGTCCTCACCCATCGTAAGGTCAATGAGGTTTACCCCCGAATCTATGAGTGCTTTCGAGGTCGCCAGAATTTCTTCCTTTGATTTCCTGTATCTTTCTATGTCATTTGACTTCCTGTAATAGCAGAAATTACAGTTATTCCTGCAATAGGTGGTAAAATACACAAAACCATACGCAAATATCTTGTTGCCCTGGTTTGCCTTGCGAACCTCTCTGGCCCTTGCAAAAAGGCTCGCAATCTCTTCACCGTCTTCCTTCTCGAGAAGCCGGATGATTTCCTGTTTAGTCATCAAAATCTCATTCCTTTCAAATACTCATCCTGGAAATTTTTCTTTTCCGCAAGGTCAATATGTTCCACAATTTGAGAGACGCGGACTGCCTCTTCTTCGCTTCCCTTGGAAAGAAGTACCATTGCCGCTCCGACCCCGGCTGAATTTCCAATCGCTTTTATGCGTTCAAGTTCAATTCTTGGCAGAAGTCCCATGTTAGCAGCACTCTCGTTTCTGATATAGTTTCCAAAAGCACCTGCAATGCTTATTTTCTCGATTTCTTCTTTTGTAAGGCCAATCTCTTCCATCATTATGGAAATGCCCGCGGAAATTGCCGCTTTTGCGAGCTGAACCTCGCGAATATCCTTTTGCGTTATGTATACGCTTTCTTCCGGAGTTTCTCCCTTGAAAAGCACAAAATCGTTTCCGTTTGCATCGCGGCTTTCTTCTATGTGTTCCAAAATTTTTGCTGAAACGCCTTTCTTTGCAAGCCGATCCGAGCCGAGAAGTCTCCCGGACTTGTCCACGACACCGGTCTTTATCAGTTCTCCCACAGCATCTATGATGCCGGAACCGCAAATGCCGATGGGCTTGGTATCGCCGATTACGCTTATCTCCACTCCGTTATCATCGATAAAGACTCTTTCAATTGCACCGGCAGCGGCACGCATGCCGTACTTTATTGAACTGCCCTCAAAAGCCGGTCCGGCCGCAGTGGAGCAGGCGGTGATTCTTCCTTTGGCCGAAAGAACAATTTCCCCATTTGTTCCAATATCTATGAACAAATGGCCCTTGTCCCTCTGCATTAAATCCGTCGTTATGATTCCCGCCGTAATGTCGGAGCCTACATGTCCTGCAATGTTAGGCACAACAATGACTTTTGCATCTTCTGCACCGTTAAGTCCGGTTTCTCTGCAGTCGGTTACAACTTCTCCCGTAAATGCAGGAGCAAACGGTGCAACCGCAAGAGAGGCGGGATCAATGTTCAGAAACAGGTGGCTCATCGTTGTATTGCCGACAACGGCATATTTTTTCACCTGACTGTTTTCGTAATGATTTTTTTTACAGAAATTATCAACTGCGGTATTAATCGCGCCGATAACTTTTTCGTGGAGAATGGCGCATCCGCCCTCGTTTTCCGTGGCGAAAGAAATCCTGGAAATAACATCGGCACCATACGCGCCCTGTGGATTTGTCATAGCGTCTACATCCAGCATCGCACCTGTTTCAAGGTCCCAAAAACTTACAACAACTGTGGTTGTTCCGATATCGACCGCCACGCCGATGGACTCCTCTCCGCAGTCAGCGGTAAAGCCTTCCGGGAGGTGAATCAGCTTCTTCTTTCTGGATGCCGTGGTATCGGTCTCCGGCACTTCAATCACCGCATCACTTTTCAGCACGGCGGCACATGCCAGCACCCACCCGGTCGCCTTATCGGTCTCGGACATCTCGTAGTGCGCATGCATTTCTTTGAGCGGCTCGCACTCTCCTGAGACAAGCCTGACGCGACACTTTCCGCAAGTGCCATTTCCCGCACAGTTTCCGTCTATATTAACACCGCATTCTGCTGCAAGTCCCAAGATTGTCTTGTTCTCGGCTATATCATGCTCCACGCCCTGCGGCAAAAATTTCACCTTCATTTCAGTCTCTCCTCTATCTCTTGCCTGATTCTGCAAAATTCGCAGCCCTTAGAATTCCCTCCGCACCTTATGCATTCAGCTTCCGCCGTTATGCCGGGTCTGTTGTACACAAAGAAAAATCCCATGCAGCTTTTCTGCGGTATAAGCAGCCCGCTTTCTTTCACACGAATTCCAATCTGTTCTCCGTCTATGATCTTCATTATCTTTTGGGAATCGGAAACCGGCATTCCGAAATACCCCGGTCCGAATTCGCAGGAAAGATATACCTCGCCCGCTCCCGCAAAGGTTTCCCGCATGTCCTCTTCGATTTTTTTCTGCAAAATCGACATGGATGCATCCACATAATTGGTTCCCCATATATCTGCATAGAGGAAGTCCATGATGTTTTCCTCACTTGAGAAGTAACATTCCCCCACGGTCAATCCATAAAAATACACCCCACATACCGCATACCTGGGAATTCTTTCCAAATACGGAAATGCCAGTGTTTCCCCGGCGACTTTGAGTCCTTCGTCCGTAAGAATCGATTTATCACAAAAAGAGAGCATAGCTCTGATTTCGATTCCATCAATACCATCCTCTCTGACTTTTTCACCCATTTTCATCATTTTCTGATGCTTATTTTTTTGCAAATCAAAACCACATGTCTTTATGAATCTCTGTTTTGCTTCTTCAAAAGCATCCTGCTCATTTATTTCAAATAAACGCTGTCCCATTTTTTATCACCTTTGCCGGATTTCTTTGCTTTTTCCTCTATCAGTGCAATTGCAACTCTTACCGCATCAATGGCATCTTCGCTGTAGGCATCGGCCCCTATCTTCTTCGCCCATCTCTGGGTACACGGAGCTCCGCCTACCATGGTAATAAACGATGCCTTCTCTCCCGTCTCTGCGAGAAGCTTTTCGAGCTTTTTCTGCTCTGACATCGTGGATGTAAGCAGTGCGCTGGTTCCGATAATATCCGCGTTATAACGCTTTGCCTCTTCAAGAATCTTTTCCACCGGTACTTCATTCCCAAGGTCGATTACACGAAAACCGGCTGACTTGAGTGTGGAAGCCACAATTCCCTTCCCGATATCGTGTACATCGCCTGCGACTGTTGCGAGCACTATGGTTCCTCTATTAATAAAAGGTATTTCACTGTTTTTTTCGTCATCAAGCTGAAGAATGTCCAAGATGCTTCCCGTTACACTCTTCATCACTTCTGCTGCATAAATCAGTTCCGGCAGGGAAATAATTCCTTTATCAAAATTCTCTCCGAGCTCGTCATTTCCGGCACCAAAGCCGTTTATCAGCAGATCCAACAAATCTAAACCTTCTTCTCGGGCAGTCTCAACCAATTCAAGAGCTTTCTCTTCATCTGCATCAACTATGGACTTTCTTGCTTTATCAAAAATCTCCTGTCTTTCCAAGACTGTTCCTCCCATATAAAAGAATTTTGAGATGTGTAGTAATACTCTCCTAATATTTTACCACAGAAAGGGCAAAATGTCTTTCATATTTTGTTATATATTTATTCTTTTTTTGGTAAAAATTATATTTCAAAGATTATATAGGGGAAACATCTTTGATAAATGTTTCCCCTGTATTTTTTGTTAAATTCCGAATGCTTTCTCGTTGAGCTATGCCCCGCTCCTCGCTTGGCGTCTGTCCACATGATACCGGCTTTCGGTTTTCCGTATAGAATTTTAAGCTTTTGGGGAAAATAATCAGCTCCTCGCTCGATTATTTAAGTCCTGCTCTTTCTTTAAATCTTTCTACGGAATTGATCTTGATTCCGAGAACGTCTGCGATTCTGAACTTAGCAGCCATACCGTTGTTTTCTTCCTTGCAAGGTTCAACGTGCGTAAGACCAAGTCCAAGGTCTGTTCTCTTATCTGTCATTGTAACGATGTCATATAAATCTTCTACCGTTACACCAAGCTTTTCAGCAACATAAGCCTTTGCTTCGTCGATTTTCATCTTTTCTGCAAGCTGCATACGTAATACCAGATCTCCGGCAGTACGAACGCCGCCCATACCTGCACAAATAGCGTGAGTTGCTTCAGCTCCGAGAGGGTCACCTACGCCTACCTAGAATCCGTCGACCTTGCCGATTTCAACGAGCGCTTTGTCCGCTCTTGAGGCAACGTCGCTTGGCATATTCTCTACCATAGGGATACCACATACACCCATACCTACGTCTGCGTGTACCGGAATTTCAGCTACATCTGTACAAGCCTTGATGAATGTAATTACTCTTGCAATGTTCCATGGGAAGGACTTATTGCAGTTTGTATTTACAACAGCACCGAAGATGCTTGCGCCTGCCTTTTCAGCAAGTTTAACCTGTTTGTGAGGATATAAACCCGCAAGACGAACGCCATCATATTTCAGCTTGCCGTGCATACCTAATACGAATTCACCGGCCATACCGATTTCAACGCCCAGATCCGGGAATCTCTTCTTGATTTCTTCTGTAGCCTTTAATGCTACCAAGAAGTCAGCATCGCCTGCAGCACCGGATGTATCAAGGTTGATACCGTCAGCACCTACATCGTAAACCTGCTCTGCTACGAACAGGATATCTTTTACCGCATGTTCCACAGCCTCTTCCTGTGCAGCTAAGGACTCTTTGATCTTTCCTTCCGGAAGGAGCATAGCCCAGTTGTCAACAGGACCGTCCGGTTTCGTATAGAAACCGAGGTTTGGCATAGCACCGTAGAATAACGGCATCGTGCTTATGTTGAGTGCCTGCTTCAAAGCACCGGCCTCTCTCTTAGCAACGCCCTTTGCTGTTTTATAGTTATAGTCCGTGTTACCAACGTCTACAGAGTCACATCCAAGACATCTTTCGTAGACAAGTACTTCCACCTCCTTCGGTACAGGAAGCTGACTCTTTACATTGATCTTGTATCCGCCGGAGTCATTTGTGAGAACAATCTGTTTACCAGGTTCTACACCTACAACTGTTCCCGGCATCGTGATGATGTCATATAACTTTTCAAAGTCTTCGTCTGAAAGTGGATCAATTTTTCCTCTCAGAACGGCATCATCAATTCCTGCTTTCATATCGGATCTGATTTCCTCTTCTGTCATGTAGACAGGGGAACCATCACCCATACGAGTAAAGAATTTCTTTTCTTCGCTCATTGTTGTCTCCTTTCAATATTTATATATCCATTGCCGTCACACAACGGCATTGATAACAACCTGCTCTGAATATCAGAGATTTTTCTTTGCGTTGAATCTTGCAAGTTCTTCTGCTTCTTCTTCACCTTCCACCACGATGTCATGAATCCTTTTCTTTACATCATCCGGCAGCGGAGTGACTTTGTAGTTTTCCAGAATGTCTCTTGCCTGTTCGTTCGCAACCTGGTCGATACGCTTGGAACCCGCTTTTTCCCAGCTTTCTCTCATTCTTCTGTTGATGAGATTTGTTGTGGAAAGTTCCTGACGCATGTATTTCATGGTATGGCTCTGTGCAAGGTAATTGCCGGCAGGGCCTACTGCTTTGATTACATCAAGAGCAAGTGTATCCTTATTTACAGGAATACCCTGAAGAATTCTCCTCGTCATCTTCACGATTTCCTGGTCGATAAGTAACTGCTCATAGCTCATCGTCATACCCATTTCCAGCATACCCATTCCGTAAATAACATTGCTTCCCGTTATTGCCGGAAGAAGGTTGGTCATTGTTTTTTCGTGACCGAGCTGTTCGTCAAGACATTTGCTGTCCCCCTATGTCCCGCCTACATTTGTCGGAATTCCGTAATAATGTCCGATTTGACCTACTGCGGCTCCGCACATTGCATGTTCGGGAGCTCCTACCGGAGACTGGGCTGTTTTCATATCCATGATAGTTGTGGAAGTTCCGTATAAAATCGGATTTCCTTTATTAACAAGCTGTGCCAACACGATTCCACCGAGGATTTCAGCATTCGTACATACCAATGTGCCTGCTAAAGTTGCCGGAGTGGTTCCTCCGCAAAGTCCCATTGACAAAATGTCAATCGGAAGACCATGTTCAGCGGAAAGCTTGATAATGCTTGTTTCGTTTTCATTGATTTCCAGTGGGCTGTTCGGGCAGGCACCCATCGTGATGATTGGTCTTTCTCTTAACTTATCATAGCCGCCCTGAATTGCCGCCGCCATATCGATGAATCTCTGCGTATTCTTCACACCTTCAAGGTCATGCGCGAAGTTTTTGGTTAAGTTATTCAGAACCGCTTCCGCTTCGTGAAGAGCTCTGACTTTCTGATTGACGTCTCCTGCCGTAACCGCGATGGAGAAAACATCACATCCCTCCATTGCATCACAGAAACGCGCAACATCACATAAATCTTTCTTCGTAGATTCTCTTACTTCCCCTGTGTACGGGTCAATAATGAATACGCCTGTACCGAAGTTCTTATAAGCAACTTTCTTGCCTCCGACAACTACATCATTCTTCGGATCTCTGCCGCATAAAGTAAATTCTTCCGGGCAAGCTTCAATGGAGTCGATTACCAGATTTTTAGGGAACTTAACTCGATCGTTCGCATAGTTAACCTCGCAGCCTGCTCCTGCATAAATATCCAATGCATCCTTGCCATGAATCTGGAGTCCATAGTCTTCCATGAGTTCCAGTGAGGATTCGTGGATTGCATCTAAGTCTTCATTTCGAAGCACACAATAACCGTAAATATCGGTTTCGTGTTTAAATTTTTTTCCCATTTAGAACACCTCATTTATTCTTGAAAAAAACTTTAAGTTTTTAAATTTTTTAAATATCAACTTATTTATTAGCTACCCAGTCAAGAATAAAGTTTACTGTATCGGATGCGTCTTCGCAGTATGCATCCGCACCGATTTTTTCTGCCCAACGGTTTGTTACAGGCGCTCCGCCTACCATTGTCTTAACCTTATCTCTGATCCCTGCTTCTTTCAGAGCATCTTCAACATCTTTCTGTACTGTCATTGTAGTCGTAAGAAGTGCGCTGCTTCCTACGAAGTCTGCGTTGTGTTCGATTGCCGCGTCAGCAAAGTTCTTAGCAGGAACTTCTCTTCCGAGGTCGATAACTTCAACGCCGTTTGTCTTAACCAGAGATGCTACGATACCTTTACCGATGTCGTGTACGTCACCTTCAACTGTACCGATAACAAGTGTGCCGTTCTTCTGTGCAGCGGACATATCCATCTTGCCTTCGATTTCAGCACTTACTGTCTTCATTACTTCTGTAGCAAAAATAAGTTCCGGAAGGAAAATTTCTCCCATGCCAAAGAGATCTCCTAATTCTTTCATTCCTGCACTGTAGCCGTTGCTCAGTAACTCAACAAGGTCAACTCCTTCAGCTTCTGCGTTTGCGAGTGCCTCCAGTGCCATATCCTCATCAGCTTCAACGATTGACTGCTTTGCAGCTTCCATGATTGCTTCCTTACTCATCCTTTACCTCCGTTTTTTCTTTTCATCCTTTAAATTTTGTTGTTTTGTTTAAAGATTCTTAAAAATCTTTCATAGATAATGTCTTAACATTATTCTAAACTTTCACTTATGGAATCGTATATATATTTTTTTAGATTTTTTAGAAAAAATTTTAGGTGTAAACAGCAGGGTAGAGTATTGTATTGTGTTTTCACGCGTGCTATAATGAAGCAGAAAAATATTTATAACTTTTATAATTATATTTATCCGTTCGTATGATAAAAGTGGGGTAAAATATGAAGAATTTTGTTATTCCTAGACTTGACAAGCCAAATTTGAAAAATCCTGAAATCCTGTCGAATTATCTGAATCAGTCATTGGAGGCATTTTCGGATATCACGGGTGTACCCGTAACTTTTTTTTCGGCTGACAACCGGATTATATCACAGTTTAATTCCAACAATAAAATTTGCAGCATGTTTCAGGTCTACCTTCAGTCGGACAGCAGCTGCCGCAAGAATCTTACATCTGCAGGACAATTTTCTTCGCGCCTAGGCGAGCCGTACATTTTTTTGTGTAAAGCCGGCCTTACCAACATCGCAACTCCGCTCATCATCGACGGTGAGTTCGCAGGATATTTCATCGCAGGTCCGATTGTGATGGGAGAACTTCGAAGCAGCACCGCAAAAAAATTCTCCGCAATGAACACGCTGAGCGATGTTTCTCTCAAAATGGCGGAAATGTTTGCGGAAAAAATGCACGTTTTCCTCCCGAATCAAGTTTCGGAACTTGCGCTTCTTCTGCATAACAGCATTCTCATTGCAGTTGCCGGAAACCACGATTACAATACACTCCGCGTGCAAAACGAAAAGCAGAATCAAATAAACGTAAACATTCAGCGTTACAAAAAATCACATTCGGAAATTGAGTATCCTTATGCCCTTGAGAACGAAATTCTCGAATGCATGGTCTCCGGTGTTTACACACGTGCAAAAGAGTTGTTTGCGGAACTGCTGAATGCCTTTTCGCTTATGGAAACCGGTAACATGGATGGTATCCGAACCAAAGTCATTTGGTTTTTTGCCATCGTGATAAGAACGGTAAACGAAAGTGGCGGCAGCATCAATGACTCCATAGATTTGGACCTTGATGTAATGAACAGAATCTGCGATGCCGAAACATATGAACAGCTTCTTGAAGTATCAAAGTCCCTTATCGAAATGATTTCGCAGAACAGCATGCGGTCGGTTTACAGCGGAAACTCCCAAATAATATCCGCCGCACTGCAATATATAAACAAAAATTTCAAAGAAAAAATATCATTGAAGGCTATCGAAACAAACCTTCACGTGAATCCGTCCTACTTTTCAACATTGTTCAAGAACGAAATGGGCATAACCTTCACGGATTACCTCAATACGCTCAAGATTGAATATGCCTGCACACTGCTTGCAAACTCAAATATGAGCATAATTGACATTTCCCTTTCGGCAGGCTTCGACGACCAAAGCTATTTCACCAAGGTGTTTCGAAAAGCAAAGGGTGTGACTCCGAAACAATATCGTTCCAGTCACAGCCACGATGCGGAAGAGATCTTATAAACAAAAATAATTCCAAAAACAATAAACCATTTATCATTGTCCAAGGTCAAAGTATGTTATAATGGTAATATATTTGTATGCAATCTATCGCGGAAACGGAGGAGAATATGGTAAAACAATTATATCCAAGAGTTGAAATCAATCTTAAATACCTTACCGAAAATGTAGCCACTGTTGTAAAAAAGTGCAGCGAAAAAGGTATTAAAATTGCCGGAGTTATGAAAGGAACCACCGGCATCCCTCAATGTTCAAAATGTTTTGAAGATGGCGGTGCTTCTTTAATCGCTTCTTCCAGACTCGAACAGCTTGAAGATGCCAAGGAATTTGGAATTAAGCTTCCTTGCCTTCTTTTGAGGGTTCCGATGCTGAGTGAAATTCCTGAAGTTGTACGAATTGCCGATGTCAGCCTTAACAGTGAAATCGAAGTCCTGAAAGCTCTGAACGAAGAAGCCGGCAGGCAGGGTAAGCAGCACAAAGTTATCATCATGGCGGATCTCGGTGACCTTCGCGAAGGTTTCTGGGACAAGGATGAAATGGTTGATGTTGCGGTTGAAGTGGAAAACAATATGCCAAACCTCATTCTCGGAGGCGTAGGCACAAATCTCGGCTGCTACGGCTCCATTGAGGCCACTGCAGATAAACTTCAGGAACTCGTTGACATTGCCGAAAGAATTGAAGCCAAAATCGGAAGAGAACTGGAATATATTTCGGGCGGCGCAACAACAAGTCTGCCTCGTATTTTCGACAATGATATGCCGGAAAGAGTGAATCTTTTGAGAGTTGGCGAAGGTATCCTCCTTGCAAGAGACCTCGATGTATTTTTCGGCTATGATATGAGCGACATGCATCAGGATGTATACACTTTGAAAGCGGAAGTAATCGAAGTGAAGACAAAACCGTCTCATCCGGTTGGCTCCATTACAATCGACGCTTTCGGACATAAACCGGTCTACGTTGACCGCGGAATGCGAAAACGTGCCCTGCTCGGCATCGGTAAAGTTGATTACGGCAGTATTGACGAAATCTTCCCGAAGGACAAGGGCGTTGAAGTCATCGGTGCTTCCAGTGACCACACGATTCTCGACATCGAGGACGCAGAAAGAGATATCAAGGTTGGCGATGTTCTTTCCTTCGGAATCAACTACGCTTCCATCGTATATCTTACAAACTGCAGAAATGTACAGATCGTATTTGTATAAAGGAAATGGGCTGCCTGCATTAACGGTTATTTTCCATTAATGCAGGCAGCCCATTGCTATGCAGTCCTTATGCTTCATCATACATTCTGATAAGTTCCTTTGCCGTTTCCTCTGTAAGTCCCGCATCCTTACATACTTCTATAAATGCCTCATCAAGAGCTTTTCTTCGTTCATCGGAAAGCGGGCAAATTGTCTTTTTATCAATTTCGGCAACATAGGCTCTCGCCTTGTCCATAATGTCCGCTCTGCCTTCCTTTATCCACGAAGCTCTCTCCTGATAGTTCATGGTAATATTACTGTGGTTTTGTTCTTTTTTGTAATTCTTAAGTGTGTGCTTCTTATTCATGAAATTGCCGCCGGAGCCTGTCTCAATCAGCAGCTGCGCAGCGAGTGATGTTTCGTCGAAGTTTATTCCGTTTTCAAGATGCTTCAGCGTCCCGATAAAATCGTTGTCGATTACCATTTTTTCGATGCTCATTTCTGCGATTACGTTCAAGCCGCCCGCACCGGATACATTTGAAACTCCCTCAAGCATTGCCAGAAGCCCGCTTCGTGCCGTTTCGCTTCCTGCTTGATAATCGACAATTTTGGAATCGGACATAGCCGCATAAGTATGTACCGGAAGCCCATAGAATCTTCCCATCTGGGCATATCCTGCGGTAACCATGCTGCATTCCATCGCTTCCATAGGCGTGTACATGGTCTTCATGTTAAAAATGCAAGGCGCTCCACCATATACCACAGGGTGACCCGGTTTCACAACTTGTGCAAGCACAAGTCCTCCGAGAAGTTCCACGGTATGCTGCAAAATGCATCCCGCAAGAGTTACCGGACCTGTCGCACCCGCAATTTGTGCGGAAATAAGTTCAATCGGGATATCCATATCGGCACAGTCTATAATGTTTCTTGCCCCTATGTGTGACCACTTCAGCGGTGATGTCACACAGATATCAAAAATCGTGTACGGCTTGATCCTTACATTCTCTTCACTTCCCAGAACTGCCTTCAAAAGTTTAAAGGTCCGCGGCGCACCCTCTGCATCCGTTGCCCCTCCGATAATCGGCTTTACCGAGTTTTGCATTTCCGTATAATAAAGGTACTGGCTTCCCAATTCGCCCGGGGCCTCCTCGCACACGATGGAAGATGAAACGAAATCAATATGCGGCAGACTCTGTGCAACCTTCGTAAGCAGTTTGAGGTCTTTCACCCGTGACAGTCTTACGGTCTGCCCATCCGCTTCGAGTATATTGCCGGCACTGCTTCCCGGATTGAAACGCGTCTTTCCGTCACCGAACGTACAGTAGAAATTCCCCTCTCTGTCATAAAGGTCAAATGTTGCGGGTGCAGACTCTATGCACTTTTCGACAATCGACCTCGGAAATTTCACTTTCTGCGATTCATAATCAACTTCGCAGCCCGCTTTTTCAAGCAAACGCAATGCTTCCTCATACGCAAAAATCATGCCTAAGTTCTCAAGGACATACAAAGCGCTTTCATGCACTTCCTTGACTTGTTTCTCAGTCATGATTCTAAATTGCATACTTTCGTCATAAATGAATTTTTTCATTTTCTTACCTAAGCCTTTCGTGTTTTGAGCGAACATCACCGGATTGAAAAGACAGGGGCACATTTCACATGCAGTGCCCCTTATATATCTCAGTCTATTTTACACGAAATTACAGTGATTTGTAAACCCCTTCCGCTCTGAGTCTTTCCAGATTTTCAAGGGCAATCTCGTGTGCCTCGTCAGGCGCTCCCGCAGCCTTGCCTTTCTTAAGCTTTCCGAAGAAGGTCGTATGCGAACCGTCCGCGTAGAGGATGTTTCCGTTCCAGGCCGCGGTTACGATAGCGACTACCGGATTGATCAAGTTCATAAAGCAGAACGGAAGGTAAGTAAGAGTATCTACTCCAAGCATTCTGGAATGATATGCACCGCAGCTCGTCCACGGCACAAGCGGTGAATAGAGCGTTCCGCCGTCTTCCATGCTTCTTGAAAGAAGATTTCTGCCAAGACCCAGATCGTCATATTTTTCCTTGTACATACTTGCCGGAATAATCAGTCCCAGGTACTGGTCGCACATCGTCGTGATGCAGAACATGGATGTAAGAATGGTTACCGTTATCATTTGGAACGGGGTCTTAACCTTCTTCATCAAAGAGCCGAGAATGGACTCAACGGCACCGATTTGGAAGTAAACACCGCCGAATGCGATTGCGATAATCGCAACATTGATTGTCCACATCATGCTGTCCATACCACCGCGGTTTACGAGTGTATCGCAAAGTTCGTTTCCGGTTTCCGCAGAGAATCCGTAGTGAACCATTGTGATGCAGTCGCTGAAGCTTGCACCCTGAAATACCACAGCGAACAAGCATCCGATTGCTGACAGCAGAAGAACTGCCGGAATCGGCGACATCTGAATTGCCGCAAACACGATAATCATTAAAATTGGCAGAAGAAGCAGCGGACTCATGTGCGGATATGTCGCTTCAATTGCGTCGCAGAGTTCTTCCGCAATGGTCGGGTCATATTCACCCTCTCCGCCCACGGAAAGAACCGTAAAAGCAACCAATGCGATAAGCAAACTCGGGAATGTGGTTGTAACCATCGCCTTTACATGGTCAAACAATCCCGTCTGTGCAGAAGCTGCCGCAAGGTTTGTTGAGTCGGACAACGGCGAAAATTTATCTCCGCAGCATCCACCGGAAAGGATGGCCCCTGCCACAAGACCCGGTGTCACACCCATAGTTGTTCCGATCGTCATAAACGCAATGCCGAGTGTTGCACTTACGGTATATGCAGAACCCAGCGAAAGCCCCACCGCAGCACAAAGAATCGTTACTGCCGGAAGGAAAATCGCAGGTGTCAAAATCTTAAGTCCGTAATATACTAAGGAAGGAATGGTTCCTGCCCATTCAAACGAGCCTACAAGACACCCAACAAAAATTAAGATGAACAGTGCTTCCAGTGACTGGCTGATGGAATCAAATCCGGCCGCAAGCATATCTTTGAGCTTCTGCCCACATGCTTTGCCGACAAACATTGCTGTTACAGCTGCAAGCAGAACTGGAACGTGAGGGTCCTGACCCCAGCCCAAAGCATAGTTTAAAATCATAAGCGTGAGTAATACGATGATGGGCAGCAATGCCTCAAGTTTGTTTGGGAGTCGAACCGCCTTTGGCTTTTTCTCTGACATAATAATACCTCCGATTAGAATAAAAAAATTAAGTAAATATCGCGCGAATTTTACTCTATCATTGTTTACTTAATTATATCTTGTTCTATTTTAAGAATTATAAGAATATTTTTAGGTAAATTGGTAATTAATATGTCATAATTCTTAGGTTGTATTTACATCTAAACAAGCGAAGAAACCGCTTCGGCAGTCACGACAGTCAAGACAAAGACGGCATTCGATCCTTCATGAACCTGGTAAAAATCTTCGTCAACTTTCGTTTTAACCTTTATTTCCCCTCTTGCTCCCTGAGATTCTGCTTTTTCCTTTACCGCTGTTTCCGCAAGGATTTTCGCAGCTTCCAGTGCTTCGTTGTATTCGTTGAATCCCTTGAATCCGTTCGGACCCATCAGGCAGTAATCATAACCGAGCTGCCGGTTCATATTCGGCTCGATTCGAACCGAATAGCTGCATGTTATGTTTCCGGCAGCAGCACCGATTGCATTTGCAACTTTGCCCCATTCCGGTACAAGAGCATTCGAACCTAAAAGTTTTGCCACTTCATCCAAAAATATTCCCGTCGGTCCGCCTACACCTATAAGCGTTGAATCTGTGTGCATCCCGGCATTGATAAATCGATTGGCTGAGTTACGGGTTTTGTAAATCATTTCCGTAAGCTTTAAAAGATTTGTTTCTTCCTCGTCAGTCAGCTCTCTGCCGGATTCATGCTTCATCAGAATACGAACAAGGTTTCCGTAAAGCCTGCTTCTGACCATATTGTATACCCTGTCACATATTTCATCTTCCTTCAGGTCGGTTGCCATCTGAAGATACGCAACGCCCAATTTGGAAGCCCTCGCATCATATTCGGTATAGTCGCCGTATAGATGCATGATGTCCGTCGGTGTTACACCGCTTCGCATGATAATGCCCTCGTTTTCGAGCCGCTGCATCCGGAATACGAACGGGCTGGCACCTGCTGCAGCTGCCGCCGCTTCAAACGAAAGCGGTCCCTCTTCCAAAGCCTCTATAAGTGCCTTTTCCTTGGAGAAAAGCGAGCTCATATCCTTAGGCTTGTTCATGAGTAAAAAAAACTCATGCGCCGGATAGCTGTAACACTGCCTGCGTGTGATAAGTGCTTCAAGCTGAGGAACAACTTCCGGATAATTGGACGCAAGCATGCAGAGAGGAATCATCCTTCTCTCGTCAAGGTACATGACACCGTTTTGATATTTCACTCCGCTGTCGCCGCCGAGTGCAAAGGTGTCAATCGCAATCCCCTTCACCATCGTGCTCCAGCTTCCGATTCGGATTCCGGAAAGTGCGGATACTGTCTTTCCATCCCGCATCAGTGCAATATCACTCGTGGTTCCGCCCATGTCGATGATCATTGCATCATTTGCCTTTGCGAGTTCCATCGCACCGATTACGCTTGCAGCCGGACCGCACAGAAGCGTTTCAACCGGTCTTGCCTTTGCGTATTCCTTTGACATGACGCTCCCATCGCTTTTTACGATGACAAGAGGAAGATTTATCCCCATTTCTTCAAGCGATTTTTCCGTTGCATCGAAAAATTTGTCCATAACGGGCAAAAGCCTTGCATTAAGCAAGGCTGTAGCTCCTCTTTTTTGGACATTGATTTCCTGATATAAGTCATATCCTCTGACGCATTTTACACCCAAGTGTTTCTTTAAGATTTTTTCCGCAGTAAGTTCATATCCGCCCGCATTGTACTTTGGATTCATTTGAACAATCGCAACTCCGTCGTAATCCTTGAACTGCTCCAAATCTCTGATGAATTTTTTCCAAGGCGGTTTTTTGAGGGCAGGATCCTTTTCCTCCGGATTTCCCGGAAGAAAATAGATTTCGTCCGAACTCGGAAGTCCGTATGTTCCCTGCATTCGGTCAACCACCTTCGGATTAACTCCGATCATAATAAGCTTCGCGCGTCCGCCCTTATTTTCAACGCAGGCATTTGTTGCGAGTGTCGTTGACAGCGAGATATAGGAAGCCTTCTTTACCGCATCGGGATCAAGACTCCGAAGAGCCTTGAGAATCCCGATTTTTAAATCCTCTTTGGTTGTAAGCGTCTTGGCCGACGAGAGCACCTTGTGATTCTGCGTGTCGTATACAACCGCGTCGGTACAGGTTCCGCCGGTATCAATGCCTATCCCTATCATTTTTATTTATCTCCGTATTTTCCGTAAGTTTTTGCTTCGTTTACGATGAGTTTTGCCAGATCGAAGTTCAGTGCGGAAGGATATTCACAGCCCGTTGCGAGAATGAAGCCACCGTCTTTTGCGAGTGCATCAATCTGCTTATGACATTCTTCCTTAACCTGATCTTCTGTAGCAGCAAGCAGCCAGCCCGGTTCGATTAAACCAATGAAGGTTGTCTGATCGCCATACGTTGCTTTCATTTCTTCTAATGTCTTGCAATCAGGCGGAAGGTGGTCAAGCGAGAACGCGATTGGGTGCATTCTTGCAATCTGTTCCTTAAGATAGATTCCGTCGCCGCAGTTATGAACCATAACTTCTGCACCGTGTTCTCTTACTGTCTTTGCGAGGTCTTCAACCAGCGGACCTTCAACCTTATCCCACATCTTCGGGCTTAAGATTGTCTTGGACGAATATAAAGTATCGAACATGATTGCACAGCATCCTGCTTCGATTAAAGCGATGGAGAATTCTTTCAATGTTTCTGTGATATTGTGAAGAGCCTGGTTCATCTTGTCAGGGCATTTAATCATATCATAGAACATCTGCTCCTGTCCTCTCATCATGGAATGTACAGATACAGTCCACGCCGATTTCATCTGTAGCCTTGATGATGGATTCTGCACGAAGCTTCGGGTCCTTCGACCATTCTTCGTATGTAGCACCCGTTGTCTGCATGGATACACTATTGATCAACGGATATACAGGTACATGGTCTGCTTCTTTAATGTCGTTTGGTTTATAAGCTGCACTTTTTTCTGAGTGCCTCTATATATTTTGCGTTTGAACCGCAGCAGCCTCCGATGTATTTAACCCCCGGAACACATGCCGCTTTCGCAATATCTTCTGCGAAAGTATCATAATCAAACTGGCTTCCGCCTTCGAGTGTCGGCTTGCCTGCGTTCGGTTTGAAGATCAGAGGAATATCCGTTTTCTGCGAATATTCTTCGATAATCGGCAGTGCCATTTCCGGTCCGAGTGAGCAGTTAAGACCTACCGCATCCGGTTTAAACTCCGCAAGGCCTTTCAGAATGTCATCGATGGAATTGCCCATCATGGTTCTGGATCCTTTGTCCTTTGCGCTCTTCACAAAGCTGAAAGAGCAAAAAAGCGGAATATCATGCTTTCTTGCTATTCTTGCCGCAATCTGCATCATCTTAAGATCCATAAATGTCTGCAGGAAAATCACATCAGGCTTTCCTTTGACTCCTGCCGCAATCTGCTCCGTAAATATTTCGACCGCTTCTTCTTCGGAAATGTTTCCGAAAGGCTTCAAAAGCCCGGTAAGAGGTCCCACGGACAAAGCGATCTTGGCATCTTTGCCGTCAAGGGCTCCGTGTGCTATCTCCATGGCCGAAGATACGATTTGTTCTACCGTGTATCCTGAATCTGCAACGCTCGGTCCGTTTGCACTGAATGTGTTTGCAAGAATAATCTTAGAGCCGGCCTCGTAGTACTCATTTATGAGCTGCGAAACGATGTCCGGTTTTTCAATATTGTATCTCCATACAGGAACCTTATCGTCGGTCTTTTCCCAAAGGCTGGTGCCTACAGCGCCATCAAGCAGAACTAAATCTTTATTCATATCTTCTTCTCTCCTCTCTTAAAAACATTGTAAGACATTATCCGATAACAGACTACATCTCACAGCTTTCTTTTTCATATAACTTTTTGAATTCAAATTGGTAATTTTTTTAGCAATTTTTTGAGCTATTTGCGTGTATTCTCACTTATAACCAAATTATATCATATTCAAAAGCCGATAATTGTTGTTTTTTTTATTTTTTTTAGTATTATTTTTATTTTGCCACAAAAAAACTCGGACATCTCCGAGTTTTCAAGCCGTCTAAAAAAGATTGAGAGCCAGCGGAACCGAAACGGGAACGAGAAAGCTCATAATCACACCGGTTATAAATCCGTAAGGCACCGCCCTGCCTTTGGTTTCTTTGTTTATTACAGGCAGGCATACATCCATCGCAGGTGCCCCCGGCATACATGCCGCCTCAATAAACCCGATTTTCTCCGCAACCATCGGCAGTAACAAAATTCCGATTACCTCTCGCAGTACATTGTGCAAAAAAGACACTGCGGACGCTTCAATCAATCCCGCATCCATGATAATCCCCGGAGCGAGCGAATACCATCCGAAGCCGGCACCCACAGCCATGGATTCACGGAGAGAAAATCCCATCAAAGGGCCGGATGCCGCAGAGCCTATCATGGTTCCAACGATCGTAACAATCGGAAAAACCAAAACTCGAAGGCCGGTTCGGCGCATGATTTGAAACAAATTTCCCTCCAATCCAAGTTCCAATCCTACGAATGCCATTAAGAAGCACAGACCTGTTTTAATTCCGAGGCTTGCCGCATGATCAAAGCGTGCAATATCATCTCCGAAAAACGGGCGTGCTGCAAGATACCCCAACGCCATTCCTGCAATTACGGAAGAAAAAATAATTATCGTCATTTTATTGAGGGAACTTGCTTTTTCCTCCTTCTCACGCTCGATTTTTTCCATTTCATCCTCAACCTGCAAGTCGGTCCTCTTATTGCCCAGAGAGGCATTCCTGCCAAACCCCATGGCCTTCCTCGCAATGAAAATTGCACCGATTGAAAAAAACAGAATTGCAAGTGTCATCACAAGTGCCGTAACACCAATCGTTCTGATGTTGTTGATTACCTGCTCGTTGCATCCCATCCTTGCCCCCATCAGCACGACAAGTGCCATAATTGCCAGCGTCTGCACCTTCCCTCTCCACTTGAGCTTTTGCTCATAGCTTCCGAGTTTGGTGCCGACTATATATCCAACCGTAATGATACCTATATATAAAACCATATCCAGCATGTTCTCTTCCACCTTTTCTTTCATTTATGTGTACCGAACCAGTATATATTTTTTGCTGCAAATAAGCCATATTCTATCTATTGCTCTAGTTGGAATTTTTTTGGATGTATTTCGTATAAAAAAATTTTTTTGTTCTTTTTTTAGGTTGACAAATGCCGTTGCATCCTATATAGTATACGGAGAGAAAAGAACATCTTTAAATCGGTACAGAGAGACCGGCAAGATTGACATAAGCATCCCTTGTATTTTGTTTGCACAGGGATTTGTTTCGCGAGGTCTTGCCATGTTGGTAAGCCTTTTTTTCATGCTTTTTCTGCAAGGCGGATTTTATAAATCTAAGATGTTCCTTCTGAAATCCATTTTTTATATTTAAGGAGGACAAAATGAATAATCATCAGCCAATTTACGACGCGCGCCAGCTCGGCGCGGGAAAGACCATGATTCTCGGTCTTCAGCACATGTTCGCAATGTTCGGAGCAACAGTACTTGTTCCGATTATCACCGGACTCAGCATTTCCGCAACGCTTCTGTTCGCAGGTCTTGCGACTCTGTTCATGCACTTTGTTACAAAGAATAAAGTTCCGGTATTCCTCGGTTCCTCGTTCGCTTTCCTCGGTGGTTATGCCGCTGTTAAGGAAGCCGGCGTTGCAGAAGGAATGACCGAAAGTGTTGCACTTACATACGCATGTATCGGTGTTGCATGTGCAGGTCTTCTTTACCTGGTACTTTCCGCAATCTGCAAAGCATGCGGTTCGTCCAATGTTATGAAATACTTCCCACCGGTAGTTACAGGTCCGATCATCATTGCAATCGGTTTAAACCTTGCACCTTCCGCAATTAATAACTGCAGCACAAACTGGTGGATTGCTCTTGTTGCTATCGTAGTTGTAATTGCATGCAACATCTGGGGCAAAGGCATGATTAAGATTATCCCGATTCTTCTCGGTGTTATCGCATCTTATCTGGTCGCAGCCGTTACGGGAAATGTAGACTTCACACTTGTGAAAGACGCAGCTTGGCTCGGAGTTCCGGTTATCTGGAGCAATACAGGTTTCTCCGTATTCACAAACGGTGATACAAACTGGGGCATGGTAATCACATCCATCATCACAATCGTTCCGATTGCGTTTGCAACCATGATGGAACATGTCGGTGACATTTCTGCAATCGGCGGAACCGTAGGCAAGAACTTCATTAAAGATCCGGGACTTCACAGAACCTTAATCGGAGACGGTATCGGAACTACCATCGCAGCACTTTTCGGAGCACCTGCAAACACAACTTACGGTGAAAACACAGGCGTGCTTGCACTCACGAAAGTTTACGACCCGTTCGTAATAAAGCTTGCTGCAATCTACGCAATCCTGCTTTCCTTCTGTCCGAAGTTTGCGGCAATCATCGAAGTAATGCCGGCTGCAACCATCGGCGGCGTTTCCATCATCCTTTACGGAATGATCTCCGCAATCGGTGTGAGAAATGTTGTAGAAAATAAGACAAATTTCCAGGAATCCAGAAACGTAATCGTTGCTGCTATCATCCTTGGTCTTGCGGTAGGAATCAACTTCTCCGAAGCTGCCGGAATCCCAATTGTAATCGGAGAAATCACAATTAATATGACAGGCCTTGCTGTTGCATCCATCGTTGGTATCGTACTTAACGCCGTTCTTCCGGGTAAAGATTACCACTTCGTGGAAGAACCGGATGAAACACTTGCAGCCTCCCTTGGAAAATACTAATGAATACAAAATCAGAATTAATGAACGCTGCGGATATGCAGCGTGCTCTCAAAAGAATTGCACATCAGATTATCGAGCATAATCACGGTGCGGAACAAATCGTCTTGCTAGGAATAAGGCGCAGAGGCGTTCCTCTTGCACATGCCCTTGCGGAAAACATAAAAGCAATCGAGGGGGTATCCGTTCCCGTAGGCGAGCTTGATATCACGCTCTATCGTGACGACCTGAGCGAAATTCAGTCCGATCCGGTGGTTTCCGGAAGCGATGTTCCGTTTGGTATTAATGGTATGGATGTGGTTCTTGTCGATGATGTTCTTTATACGGGCCGCACGGCAAGGGCTGCCTTGGATGCGACATCTGCATGCGGAAGAGCCGCAAGCATACAGCTTGCCGTACTCATTGACCGCGGACATCGCGAACTTCCGATTCGTGCCGATTACGTCGGAAAAAACGTACCGACCTCCAAATCCGAACTGATTGCTGTGAAAGTTCCGGAAATCGATGACGGCGAAGAATGCGTATGTCTTTTGAAATGAAGTTCGTGTCATTTTGCTTATACAAAAAATCCACCTGCAAAAGCGGTGGATTTTTTTGCAACAGTATATAAACGCCGTAAATTGCTCGTGTTTATATGTCTTTTATTTTGTCCGGCATCAGACCGGTTGCGGCGGATATACTTTCAATTGAAATTCCAAGTTCTCTAAGTTTCTTTGCAATCTCACGCTGCTTATCGGCACGGCCGATTTCCTCGCCTTGCTTGAATCCAATTTCCTCACCGTGCTTGAATCCAAGTTCCTTGCCCTTCTCAATCGCTCGCTCCCACTGCACCTTCATTTCTTCATCCAATGTCATAATGCGGTCAACCTCCTCATCTTCATTGGCTTCTTCCACTCGTTTGCTCAGGTATTTCACGAAGTCGTTTCTCTCGTCTACCTTACCCGTGTTCACAAAGTTGTAGAAAGCCTCAAATGCCTCGGGAGTCTTGCTCCGCGAGCACTTTGTGTTTAAGATAATTGTACTTGACCCATCGCCTAATTGCAACTGTAAATTTCTATCATACATTTCAAATCGGTAAACCGGCTCGTCCCTCTTAAAAGGATCAAAACAGCACACAAAGATGACATACCCGGTCTTGAGTTTGTCATAAGTCTCCCCCTTCTTAAGCGAATTCCTGGCGATTGCCATGTGGTAGTAGCGGCTTCGCTTTGCAATTTCGTCTTCCGGTTCAAGCTGCATCTCAATATCGTAAACCGTATCATCCCCTTTAAACAGCACATCCAGCCGCACAGACTTTGAAGCAATTCCGGTAATGATTGTTTTTTCGACTTCAACGGCGATTTCGTTTATTGTCGCAGCACCGCCATCCTCTTCAGCCTTGTTTGGAAATAGGATTTTTTCTACGGTTCTTTCCGGAAAAATCATTTCGATGAATTTCTTACATGCGATAGGATCCCGCATTATGATGGCAAACATCAGCTTATTGGCGAATATGTATTTCCCCATTCTAAGTCCTCCTTATGTGTTATGATTGGAGAACAGCGCTATTCTTCATGTAATTATTTTACATCTAATTACAGATATTGTCAATACATGTTTTTACATTTGCTCAGATGTTTCGGAAGCCCGTAGCAAAAAAACAAGGATAATCCGCTAGGTCCTGCCTAGCGGATTACCGTCAGCCTTTCTGATTCCAGTCACTCTGCCCAAGCTGTTCCGGTGAAACCGGCGTTGCTGCAAACCCCATGCTTGGCATCATGGCAAGCACCATGCAGAGTGCAAGCGCAAAAATTTTTTTCTTCATTCTTCTTTCTCCTTTCCGGTCTATCTGACAATATTGACGCTCAATAGAATTGAGATATTATGTCAGTATGTGCTAATTTTAACATTTCGGGCGGAGTCTTTGTTATACACCGTGCATAACGGTACAAAAAAAGAACCGCATTTCAGCGATTCTTCAAATCAATTCTTTATAGATTTCCTTCAGCCTTGCTCAGCTTTCTTCCCATCAAAACGCCCATGACGGATGCCATCATCAGACCACGGGTCCAGCCTGTGGAATCTCCGAGGCAGTGGAGGTTTTTTACGCTGGTATCAAGGTTTGCGTCCATGTCAATTTTATTGCTGTAGAACTTCAGCTCTGGTGAGTACAGAAGCGTTTCGTCACTGGCAAATCCCGGCACCACGATGTCCATGCTCTTGATGAAATTGATAATCGAAATCATCGCGCGGTACGGCATTGCGGATGTGATGTCACCCGCGACCGCGTCCTTCAGCGTCGGTCTCACATTTGAATGTTCCAGTTCCTGCTGCCATGTACGCTTTCCACTCAAAATATCTCCATAGCGCTGAACCATGATTTTGCCTGCGCCTAGCATATTCGTAATCTCTCCAATTTTCTTCGCATACTCAATCGGCTGATTGAACGGATGCGTGAAGTTGTGCGAACAGAGAATTGCAAGGTTCGTGTTCTCCGACTTCAATTCTTTATAGGAATGTCCGTTGACCACCGCAAGGTTTTCGTCGTAGTTTTCCTGACTTACGAAGCCTCCAGGATTCTGGCAGAAGGTTCTTACCTTATTGCGGAACGGCTGCGGATAGCCGATGAGCTTGGATTCATAGAGGTACTTGTTTACTTCCTCCATGATTTCGTTTCTGACTTCTACACGCACGCCGATGTCAACGGTTCCCGGTTTATGCAGAATGTTGTATTTTTCGCAAAGCGTCTCAAGCCAAAGTGCACCTCTGCGTCCGGTGCAGACGATGGTCTTGCCTGCTTCAACTCTTTCTTCTTTTCCTTTGATTTCGACAATCGCACCTATGCAGACGCCGTTTTCAATCAGCAAATCCCGGCACTCGCTGTTAAAGTGCATCTTAACACCCTCACCGAGAAGATACTGCTCAATTTTATAATAAATTTCCTGCGCTTTTTCTGTTCCCAAATGTCTGATTGGACAGTCCACAAGCTTCAGCCCGGCTTTGATGGCGCGCTTTCTGATTTTCTTAATCTCTTCCGGGAATTCAATTCCTTCGATTCTGGTATCGGCTCCGAATTCAAGATAGATGCTGTCTGCATAGTCAATCAGTTCCTTCGCAAAATCATAGCCAATCAGCTCAGGAAGGTCTCCGCCTACATCCGGTGAAAGCGACAGTTTTCCGTCGGAAAAAGCCCCCGCGCCTGAAAAGCCGGTTGTAATGCTGCAGTTCTTGCATCCCACGCAATTACCCGTATGCGTCTTAGGGCATGAGCGTTTCTCAATTGCCGCACCTTTTTCGACAATCGTAATCTCGTTTCCTTTGTGTCCGTTTCTGATGAGCTCCAGCGCCGTAAAAATCCCTGCCGGCCCTGCTCCGATAATCAAATAATTCGTTTTCATAAGATCCCCCTTAAAACAACAAAAGCACCCCCCTGAAGGAATGCTTTCTTATAAATGGTGCGGTCGACAGGGGTCGAACCTGCATGTCTGTGGGACACAAGATCCTTAGTCTTGCGCGTCTGCCAATTCCGCCACGACCGCACATCACTTATATAGTATACTATTTTTTTCAGGAATGCACAAGCCTTTTTTTGAAATTTTTTTGAAATTTTTCATTATTCAAATCCGAAAAGTGTAAAAAATTCAAGGGCTTTTGCTCCCGATAAGCCTTGTTCATCGCAGATTTTTATGCTATACTATCCTCGAAGAGATTTTAAAAAATATGATTTATGTTCTTTCTGCGCGAAGCTTTGCGAATTGCGGGTATTTGGGCAGAAAGCTAAGATGGAAGCAGGTGAGAATCCTGCGCGGGCCCGCCACTGTATTGACGGAGCTTTATCTGCATATGCCACTGAATCTTTCATATTTGGGAAGGCGCGATAAAGTGTTGATGTCTAAGTCAGGAGACATGCATAGATTAACGATTTGCTGCGTCGGACGAATGCGGACAAATTGAAATAAGCAAAAAACACAGAAAAAACGGTCTGTAGTCTTTTGGTTTTCATTCCATGGGGCTGCAGTTTTTTTATACAAGCAATCCCAAGCCCGGATGAAAGCCGAAGATTTGCTTAGATAATTTCAGATATTAAAAGGAAGGAGAAAACCGCTGTATGGATTCAAATTTCACTGGCATAATCGCAAAAATAAAGAACTATTGCAAGAAGCAGAACGAAAAGAGACGGCAGCATCTTACTGAAATGTATCTGACGGAACGCCAGCCAAGCCTGCCGTATTATTATCTCCGTCGGAACTGGAAAGAAGTTCTGGCAAGCTATCGAGCACCGGCAAAATAGACTGATAATCGCCTAAATACGAGAAAGCCCCGACGGTTAATCCGCCGGGGGCTTTCTCTTATTTACATACAAGTTTTTTTATTTAGTCCAAACTCTTGAAGCGTACTTACACTGCTTGAGT
>OIWT01000288.1_pt1 | contig 74192 bp, 66 predicted proteins | sample 1587701 | NCBI WGS metagenome assembly OIWT01 (sample SAMEA3888904, study PRJEB22519) | human gut metagenome | biome: human gut; feature: human-associated habitat; material: faeces | place: Denmark | collected 2009
TTCGATAATATTCATTAGTGGACATAAATATACATTAAGAGGGAACAAGAATGCTCAAACCATCCATCGAGGAGATAAGGGAGATCGCCGCATCCGGCGACTACAGGATCTGTCCCGTGTGCAGGGAGATCCTGTCGGACTTCAAGACCCCCGTAGAGGTCATGAGGGTCCTCATGAACGTCTCCGAGCATTGTTATATGCTCGAGAGCGCCGACTCCTCTCACAGATGGGGAAGATACACATTCATCGGGTACGACCCCAAGTTGGACATCACGTGCTTGAACGGAAGGATGAGGGTAGGGGACCTGAAGTTCGAGACCGACGACCCCGACATGTACATAAGGCAGGTCCTGGAGGAGTACAGGAGCCCCAAGATCCCCGGATTCCCGTCCTTCACCGGGGGATTGGTCGGATATTTCTTCTACGACTATCTGAAGTATTCCGAACCCTCCCTCAGGCTCGACGCGGAGGACACCGAGGGATTCCAGGACGTGGACGTGATGCTCTTCGACAAGGTCATCGTCTTCGACAACTTCGCCCAGAAGCTCCTCCTCATAGCCAACGTGAACCTCGCACATCTCGAGACCGAGTACAACAGGGTAGAGATGGAACTGAAGCAGATGGAGGACCTCCTCCGCCACGGGACCCCCAAGAAGGATCTGGGGGGCAGGATGGTCTCGGAGGTCAAACCTCTCTTCGACAGGGAGCAGTACTGCGCCATGGTGGAGGAGGCCAAGAGGCATATCCGCGAGGGGGACATATTCCAGATCGTGCTCTCCAACAGGCTGGAGGCGGATTTCGAAGGCAGTCTTTTCAACACCTACAGGGTGCTCAGGACCCTCAATCCGTCGCCGTACATGTTCTATTTCTCCGGTTCCGACATGGAGGTCGCAGGGGCCTCCCCCGAGACATTGGTCAAGCTGGAGGACGGGGTCCTCCATACGTTCCCCCTCGCAGGGACGAGGCCCCGCGGGAAGACCGCCGAGGAGGACGAGAGGCTGGAAGCCGACCTCCTGTCCGATCCCAAGGAGCTCGCGGAGCACAACATGCTCGTGGACCTCGGGAGGAACGACATCGGGAAGATCTCCAAATTCGGATCCGTCGAGGTGGAGAAATACCACTGTATCGAGCGCTACTCCCACGTCATGCACATCGGTTCCACCGTCCGCGGGGAGATCGCGGACGGGAAGGACGCTCTCGATGCCATCGGGTCCATACTCCCGGCCGGTACCCTTTCGGGGGCCCCGAAGATCATGGCCTGTCAGCTCATCAACGACATGGAGAACAACAAGAGGGGGATCTACGGAGGAGGGATAGGATACATCGACTTCTCCGGCAATCTGGACCTCTGCATAGCGATACGCATCGCCTACAAGAAGAACGGCAAGGTATTCGTCAGGAGCGGGGCCGGCATAGTGGCGGACTCCGTCCCGGAGAACGAGTTCCAGGAGTGTCTCAACAAGGCGCAGGCGGTCGTCACGGCCCTCAGGAGGGCGGAGGAGGAAGACCTCTGATCGTGCTCATAGACAATTACGACAGCTTCTCCTACAACCTCTATCAGTTGATCGGATCCCTGGACCCGGACATCGAGGTCGTAAGGAACGATGCCTGTACGTCGGAGGACATCGACGCCATGCATCCCGATGCGATAATCGTCTCCCCCGGGCCGGGAAGGCCGGAGAACGCGGGGATCTGCGCGGACGTCATAAGGAAGCTGGGTCCCAGGTATCCCATACTCGGGGTATGTCTGGGACATCAGGCCATATGCATGGTCTACGGTGCGACGGTGACCTATGCGAAGCATCTGATGCACGGGAAGCAATCCATGGCGGAAATAGACACGGGGGAACCGCTGTTCGCCGGACTTCCGGACAGCATCCCCGTGGCCCGCTACCATTCCCTGGCCGCGGACCCTGCGACGATGCCGGATTGCCTGAAGGTGATCGCGGAGGCGGACGACGGCAGCATAATGGCCGTAAGACACAGGGAGTACCGCGTATACGGGCTCCAGTTCCATCCGGAATCCATAATGACCCCGGACGGGAAGACCATCATGGCCAATTTCCTGGCCATCGCGAAGGGACAGGAGGTACATCAATGATAAAGGAAGCAATCATCAAGATCGTCGACAAGCAGGACCTCACCTACGACGAGGCATATCAGGTCATGGACGAGATCATGGACGGGAAGACGACGGCGGTGCAGAACTCGGCCTTCCTGGCGGCCCTGTCCACCAAGAGCGCGAAGGCGGAGACCATCGACGAGATCTCCGGCTGTGCGGCGGCGATGAGGGACCACGCCCTGAAGGTGGACCACGGGTTCGACACCCTGGAGATCGTCGGGACCGGGGGCGACGGCTCCCACAGCTTCAACATATCGACGACCTCGGCGTTCGTCATAGCGGCGTCGGGTATCAAGGTGTCCAAGCACGGCAACCGTGCCGCATCGTCCAGCTCCGGGGCGGCCGACGTCCTCGAGGCCCTGGGGGTGGACATCGTCCAGCCTCCGGAGAAGGCCGCCGCCCTGCTCAGGGACGTCGGAATGTGCTTCCTGTTCGCCCAGACCTATCATTCGTCCATGAAGTACGTCGGTTCCATCAGGAAGGAGCTGGGTATCCGCACCGTGTTCAACATCCTGGGGCCCCTCACCAATCCGGCCCATCCGTCGTATCAGGTGATGGGTGTCTACGACGAGTATCTCGTGGAGCCTCTGGCACATGTCCTGTCGTCCCTCGGGGTGAAGAAGGGCATGGTGGTGTACGGCCAGGACAGGATGGACGAGATCTCCTGCAGCGCCCCGACCACCGTATGCGAGATCGACGGAGGGAGGTACGAGACCTATGAGATCTCCCCCCGGGACTTCGGCATCGAAACGTGCCGGAAGGAGGATGTCGGAGGCGGCAGCGCACAGGCCAACGCCCTCATAACCACCAACATCCTCAAGGGTGCCAGAGGGCCGAGGCACGACATCATCCTTCTGAACTCCGCAGCCGGGCTGTACTGCGGCGGCAAGGCCGACAGCATGGAGGACGGCATCGATCTGGCCAGGAAGCTCATAGACGACGGCGCGGCCTACGGGAAGCTGACCGCACTGAAGGAAGCATCGAACCTATGAGCGATATATTGGATACGATAGCGTCCTATGCGGAGCAGAGGGTCGAGGAGGCCAGACGGAAGGTCCCTCTCGCCGTCCTCAAGGAACAGGCCAGATGCATGGGTCGTGAGACGGGGTTCCCCTTCGAGAAGGCATTGTCCCGGAAGGACGTATCCTTCATCTGCGAGGTCAAGAGGGCATCCCCGTCCAAGGGTCTCATCGATCCGGACTTCCCGTATCTGGATATAGCCAGGGAGTACGAGGCCGCCGGTGCGGCCGCCATATCCGTCCTCACCGAGCCGAAATGGTTCATGGGCAGCGACAGGTATCTGAAGGAGATCTCGTCCCAGGTGTCCATACCCTGCCTCAGGAAGGACTTCGTCGTGGACGAGTACATGATCTACGAGGCCAAGGTCCTGGGGGCATCGGCCGTGCTCCTGATATGCTCCATCCTGGACGAGGAGCGTCTTAGATACTACATCAAGACCGCGGACAGTCTGGGTCTTTCCGCCCTCGTCGAAGCGCATACGGCATCGGAGATACAGATGGCCGTCGGGTGCGGTGCGAGGGTGATCGGCGTGAATAACCGCAACCTCCGCGATTTCACCGTGGATGTGGGCAACAGCGTGATGCTCAGACGTCTGGTGCCTCCGGACATATTGTTCGTGGGGGAGAGCGGCATAAGCGGTCCGGAGGACGTGGAAGCCCTCCGCAGGGCCGATGTCGACGGTGCCCTCGTAGGGGAGTCCATGATGCGTGCGGAGGACAAAAAAGAGATGCTGAGGTTCCTGAGGGGATACCGATGACCCGTATCAAGTTCTGCGGCATCAGGAGGGAGGAGGATGTCGGATATGTGAACCTCGTCCGTCCGGATTATGCGGGCTTCGTCCTAGCCCCCGGATTCAGGAGGACTGTGTCGGCGCAGGAGGCGGGAAGGCTCTCGTCCCTTCTGGATGAAGGGATCGTACCGGTCGGGGTGTTCGTGGACGAACCCCCGGAGAATGTGGCGAGGCTGTTGGAGGACGGCACGATATCCATCGCGCAGCTGCACGGCATGGAGGACGAGGAGTATCTGTCCAGGCTCAGGGACCTCACATCTGGCACATTGATGAAATGTTTCCGGGTATCATCCCGCGGGGATGTGGAGGCCGCATCGTGCTGCAGTGCGGACCTGGTCATGCTGGACAGCGGGACCGGCACGGGGAAGGCCTTCGACTGGTCCCTCGCAGAAGGTCTGGGAAGGGATTTCTTCCTCGCAGGGGGCCTGGACCCCTCCAACGTGGGGGAAGCGATAAAGAGGATGCATCCGACGGCCGTGGATACCAGTTCCGGTATCGAGACCGACGGTTTCAAAGACTATGAGAAGATGGAAGCGTTCGTTAAGGCCGTACGGTCGGCGGACGGAGAATGACGTAAGAGGACATCACTATGACAAATCCTAACGGAAGATTCGGCGACTACGGGGGCCAATACATGCCTGAGACCCTCATGAACGCCGTTATAGAGCTCGAACAGGCATATGACAGATACAAGGACGACCCGGGATTCAAACAGGAGCTCGACACCCTTCTGACCGAGTACGCCAACAGACCCAGCAGGCTGTATTTCGCCGAGAAGATGACCAAGGACCTCGGCGGTGCGAAGATCTACCTCAAGAGGGAGGACCTCAACCATACCGGCGCCCACAAGATAAACAACGTCCTGGGACAGGCCCTTCTGGCGAAGAAGATGGGTAAGACCCGTCTCATAGCGGAGACCGGCGCGGGACAGCACGGTGTCGCCACGGCCACCGCGGCCGCCCTGTTGGGCATGGAATGCGTCGTCTTCATGGGGGTCAAGGACATGGAGAGGCAGGCCCTCAACGTATACAGGATGAGACTGCTGGGGGCGGAGGTCAAAGGAGTATCCACAGGTACTGGCACATTGAAGGATGCCGTCTCCGAGGCCATGAGGGAGTGGACCTCCCGCATCGCCGACACCCACTACTGTCTCGGATCCGTCATGGGTCCACATCCGTTCCCGACCATCGTCCGCGACTTCCAGTCCGTGATCGGGAAGGAGATCAGGCAGCAGATGATGGAGAAGGAGGGACGTCTCCCCGACATGCTCATCGCATGTGTGGGAGGGGGGTCAAACGCCATCGGTACCTTCTACGACTTCGAGAAGGACGAGAGCGTCAGACTCGTAGGATGCGAGGCCGCCGGGAAGGGGATAGACACCCCCGATACCGCGGCCACGCTCAACACCGGCAGGGTCGGCATCTTCCACGGGATGAAGTCCTATTTCTGTCAGGACGAGTACGGGCAGATCGCTCCCGTGTATTCCATATCGGCGGGTCTCGACTATCCCGGCATAGGTCCGGAACACGCTTGGCTTCACGACATACACAGGGCCGAATACGTCGCCATAACGGATGAAGAGGCCGTCAACGCATTCGAATACCTCTCCCGTACGGAAGGGATAATCCCCGCCATAGAATCCGCCCACGCCCTCGCCTACGCCATGAAGGTGGCGCCTACGATGGACAAGGATAAGATAATCGTGGTCACCGTCTCCGGAAGGGGGGACAAGGACTGCGCCGCCATCGCCAGATACAGAGGGGTGGATATCCATGAGTGACATCGCCAAAGCGTTCGACCACGGAAAGGCATTCATCCCGTTCATCACCTGCGGGGACCCGGACCTGGAGACGACCGCGGAGATAGTCAGGGCCATGGCGGCCGCCGGCGCCGACCTCATCGAACTCGGTATCCCCTTCTCCGATCCGACCGCGGAGGGTCCGGTCATACAGGGGGCCGACCTCAGGGCGCTGACCGGGGGGACCACTACCGACAAGATATTCGACCTGGTCAAGGACCTGAGGAAGGACGTGGGGATACCCATGATCTTCATGACCTATGCCAACGTGGTGTTCTCCTACGGATGCGACAGGTTCTGCAGGAATGCATCGGAGGCCGGGATAGACGGTCTCCTCCTCTGCGATGTCCCGTTCGAGGAGAAGGGGGATTTCGAACCATACTGCGACAGATACGGGATCGACCTGATCTCCATGATCGCCCCCACGTCGGAGGACAGGATAGCGATGATTGCCAAGGAGGCCAAGGGATTCCTGTACATCATATCCTCCCTGGGGGTCACCGGTGTGAGGAAGGAGATCACCACCGACCTGGCACCTATGGTGGAGCACATCAGACGGAATACGGACATCCCGTGCGCCATCGGCTTCGGGATATCCACCCCCGAGCAGGCCAGGAAGATGGCGTCGGTGGCGGACGGAGCGATCGTCGGTAGCGGAATAGTCCGTATAATCGAGAAATACGGAAAGGACTCGCCGGAGCACGTCGCCGAGTACGTCAGGTCCATGAAGGACGCCATAAGGGATCTTTGACCTGATATCCGTCCGGAACGTCCCCGGACGGATCCAACATATTTTTTCCGATGAATAGGAAAGGTCCCGGGTGACGGGGGATCTCCCCGTCGGAGTGGTGACCCCGACCTCCCGGCAGAGAACATTTGCGATGGCAGTCGCAGACCGGGAGGTCGTTTTGTGGAGGATTCCGGCTGAAACATCGTTTCATCCGGCAGTAGTTTCAGTTTACGAGAGCTGTACCGTCTTCCCGGTACTCTCCGTGCCTTTGATCTCGTCCGCCTTGTCGGCGGCCCTTCTCTTCACGATCATAGGTGCGTCCATGACGAAGTTGTCTATCGACTTGACGACGGACATGTTGACCATGGAGAGAGCGTCCCCCATGGTGGAGACGCCTTCGTGTGTCAGGGACTTGTCGTTGAAGACCTGTACGAGATACGGGCACCTCGCATGCAGGGACCTGTGTCCCTCGGCGGCCTTGACCGCCCTGTCCTCCTCGAAGGAGAACGGCATGATGTCGATGGCGGCCACGGTCACTCCGACGCGGTCGCAGAGTTCTGCGATGACAGGTGCGGCACCGGTCCCGGTACCTCCGCCCATTCCGGCGACGATGATGGCCATGTTGTAGCTGCTTACGGCACTCATGATCTCGGATTCGTGAATCTGTGCGCATTTCTTTCCGAGGGCGGGGTCGCCTCTGGTCCCGAGACCCTTGGTGACCTCTTTGCAGATGTATATCCTGTTGTCGGCGGAGGTCTCCTCGAGGGCCTTCTTGTCGGTATTTATGGCAATGACTCCGACACGGCTCATTTTCCCGTAGAGCATAGAGGCTATCCTGCAGCCTGCACCGCCCACTCCGATGACCGCTATGCGCGGGTCTCCGGAGACGGCGACATCCGACAGGACGTTCTCCCTCGCTTCCTCAGTTGTTATCATTCTGCATCCCCCATTTGGTGATTCTTATGGTGTGCGGATGTTCTGTATAGGCGGATCCTTTATCCCGAGGGTCCGCCCCCATCCCTTCTGACTGGCTGGCCTTTTCACATCATCCGCGAGGCTTCCTGAGCAGCCTTGAAGGCGTTGGTCTTGGTGTTCTCCAAGGATTCCTGGGGAATGAGATCCGACATGACGAGCTGCCTGATGTAGCTCTCCTCGTCGAAGATCACGCCTTCCTTCTTCAGGTTCTCCATAGCCTGGATTAGTACCTCGCTGAGGCGGACGTAAATCCCATCCTCGCCTGCCTCAGCAGGTACTTTTTTGTCGGCTATGTAGCCGCGGATGGCATCGCGTATGAAAGACGAAATGGTGACGTCGAGATCGTTCTCTTCCATGAAGTCCTGTATGAGTTGCATGTCCTCGCTGGACAGTCTCACCGAGATCTTCACACCTTCTTCGCCTGTCATGTCGATGCTTCCTTTGCAAGTTGCAGAGTACCCATCCCGTTGCTTGCAATGTTATAATACGCTTAAGATATATAAAATATCTGACGTGTGTCTCACATATTCGGGGTTTTTGTCGGACAATGGGGGACATTGTAGGGCCGATCCCTCCATAGAAAGGAGGTATCCGCATCCAATCCCGTAGTTTTTCTCTACATTACCCCAATATGTTACATGTATTTGAATCATAGCGTGTTATTTTTTTCTCGCAGAAATCTCTTTATACTTTGTTTGTCCGCCGTTACGTCAGACGAAGGGGTGGTACACCGGACCCCCATCCGCCGTGTCGGGGACCCCAGGTCTCCCGGTTATCGGATTATTTATATTATACCATACAATCGCGCGCGTTATAGAAAGGTGAACAAATGAGCCGCGACTACGCCGAGATGGAGAAGAAGTGGCAGTCCAAATGGGCTGAGAAGAAACTGAACGAGTCCGAGAGGCAGGACGGGAAACCCAAGTTCATGCTGATCTTCGCATACCCGGGTCTTACCGGATACCTCCATGTTGGACATCTCAGGGGATACACGTACGCCGACGCCCTCGGCAGGTACAAGAGGATGACCGGATACAACGTCCTCTTCCCCGTGGGGACCCATGCCACCGGGAACGGGGCCATCTCCCTCGCCAGCAAGATCGCCAGGAAGGACGAGAAGACCGTCGACTATCTTCTGAGGAACGGATGCCCCGAGGAGGAGATCGACAAGCTCAAGGAGCCCATGGATGTGGTGAACTTCTTCAACAACGTCTATCAGAACGACTATTGGAAGAGGTTCGGCTTCCTCGCCGACTGGAGGAGGTTCACCTGCACCCTGTATCCCGACTATGGGAAGTTCATCGAGTGGCAGTTCACCAAGCTGAAGGAGAAGGGCCTGCTGGTCCAGAAGCCGTACTACGCCCCCTTCTGCCCCGTCCACGGCCCCGTCGCCGTGGATCCGAGCGAGACCGACATATCCAAGGGCGGTCTGGCCGAGACCCAGGAGTACACCCTCCTGAAGTTCTGGTGCGAGGAGAGGAAGTTCTTCCTCGTGGCGGCCACCCTCCGTCCCGAGACCATCTTCGGACAGGTCTGCTTCTGGGCGAGGCCCGATATGGAATACTCCATAGTCGAGAAGGACGGGGAGAGATGGGTCGTCTCCCCGCAGTGCGCGGAGAAGATGTCCCTGCAGTTCGACGGAGTGGAGGAGGTCGGGAGGATCGCCGGGAAGGACCTCATCGGTCTGACATGCACCGCCCCCATGATCCACAAGCAGATCCCCGTGTTCCCGGCCGACTTCGTCGACCCCGACGTGGGTACCGGGCTCGTCACCTCCTGCCCGTCCGATGCACCCGACGACTGGAACTCCCTGCAGGTCGCCAAGGCGAATCCCGAACTGACGGAGAAGTACGGAATACCGAAGGACATCGTCGATGCGGTCGTACCCGTCTCCATAATATCGATCAAAGGATACGGGGACTTCCCCGCCCAGTCCATAATCGAGAAGATGAAGATCCCCTCCGTGAAGGACCCTGCCAAGTTCAGGGAGCTGATGGACGAGGCCAAGAAGCAGGTCTACAAGGACGGATACCACATGGGTGTCATGAAGGATGTCTGCGGCGAGTTCTCCGGGATGCGCGTCGAGGAGGCCAAGGATAAGATCCAGCAGGCCATGCTCGCATCCAAGGAGGCCGAGATATTCAGGGACCTCACGGAGGAGGTCGTCTGCAGGTGCGGACAGAGGGTCCACATCAAGAGGATCGACGACCAGTGGTTCATCAACTACGCCGACAGGCAGCTCACAGACTCCACCAAGGAGCACTGCAGGGACATGACCATCTTCCCCGCCCAGTACTATGAGAATGTGCAGGGCGTCCTCGATTGGTACAGGGAGAGGGCGTGCGTCAGGCTCGGCAATTGGCTCGGGACCAGGTTCCCCTTCGACAACAAGTGGATCATCGAGGCCATCTCGGACTCCACCCTGTACCCCCTGTTCTACACGATCTCCCTGTACTCCAACACCAAGCAGATAACCCCCGAGCAGATGACGCCCGAGTTCTTCGACTACGTCGTCCTCGAGAAGGGGGAACCGTCCGCCGTCGCAGGAAGCACCGGTATAGACCAGGAACTGCTGGAAAAGATCCGCAAGGACGTCCACTACTGGTATCCTCTGGATATCAACCTGGGAGGCAAGGAGCACATGACCGTCCACTTCCCGGTCTTCCTCATGAACCACAGGGCCATCCTGCCCGACGACATGCAGCCCAAGGGCATCATAGTCAACTGGTACGTCACCGGCAAGAACAAGGACAAGATCTCCAAATCCAAGGGTGGTGCGCAGCCCATACCCGGTGCGGTCGCCAAGTTCGGTGCCGACAGCATGAGACTATACTACGCCCACGTCGCGAGCATGTTCGTCGATGTGGAGTGGGACGAGGACCTGGTATTCACCTACAAGCAGAAGCTCGAGAACATCATGTCCTCAGTGGAGGACCTCATCAATGCGGAGGCCGACGTGCCTTCCGGGGACATCGACGCATGGCTGCTCTCCAGGTTCAACACCCATGTCTCGGAGATCAGGGCCGCCATGGACAGGTACGACCTCAGGCAGATGGCAACCGTCGTCTATTACGACATGTCCAACGACATGCGCTGGTATGCCCGCCGCGGCGGGAAGAACAGGGATACCGTCATGCAGGCCCTCCGCATATGGATCAACGCCATGATGCCCATAACCCCGCACGTCGCGGAGGAGCTGTGGTCCGAGGCAGGGTTCGAGGGATTGGTCTCCGAGGCCCAGTTCCCAGAGGCCGACGATTCCAAGAGGAATGCCGCCGCGGAGTACGGCGAGGGACTTGTACAGGAGGTCATCGGCGATGTCAACGAGATCAAGAAGATGGCGAAGACCGAGGTGTCCAAGGCGGTCATCTACACCACCCCCATGTGGAAGGTCGGCGTGATGAAGGACGCCATCGCCATGGCGGAGGCCGGGAATCTGACCATCCCGGATCTCACCAAGAGATGCATGGCCGACGAGAATCTGAAGAAGAGGGGTAAGGAGACCTCCGACTTCGTCAAGAAGATATCCGTGGACCTCATGAGGTCCAACCTGAAGGACAAGAAGGCCCTCGCAGACCTCGACGAGGAGGCCCTCCTGAAGTCCGCCAAGGACTTCATCGCATCGGAGACCGGTATGGAGACCGAGATCTACGGGGCCGACGAGGAGAACAAGTTCGACCCCTCCAACAAGGCCCGTGTAGCGGTCCCCGGAAGGCCCGCCATCTACCTCTGCTGACGGGAAGGCCGGCCTCGGGCCGGTCCCTTCCGTCATGAAACCGTTTTCATTTCTTTTTGCACATGCTGTCTATGAATCCGGTGGCGAATAGGGGATAATGTTCCACCCCGTTTTCGTCCACCCGGATGTCCCCGTCTTCCAGTTTTATGAAACGGGTGATCGGCCCTTTTTCTTTGGCCATGTTGTCGAGGGTCCTGGAGGTCCTGTCCTTTCCGGATTTTACCTCCATCGCCGCGATCTCCTCTCCCAACTGGACTATGAAGTCTATCTCCCTCCTCCCGTTATGCATGTAGTAGAGTCTGCGTCCGGATGCCGCTATGGCGTCTGCGACCACGTTCTCGGTCACACCGCCTTTGTTTACAGAGGGATGTTTGAGAAGGATGGATCTTCTTGTTTCCACAGGATACATGTTCATAAGCATACCCGTGTCCGACATGTATACTTTGAACGAATCGATGAACATGTTGGATTCCAGAGGGAATGTCGGTTGTTTTAGATTATAGCAGTATTCTATAAGTCCTGCTTCATACAGCCACAGCAGGTTTCCTGCATACTTTCTTGTCGACGGATTGTTTCCTTCCATCACATCGGCATAGACGAATTTCTTGTTGGTTTTGGTAAGCTGTGCGGGTATGGAATCAAGACAGGCACGGGTCTTTACCCTGTCGGATGCGCTCGAGTATGTGGCTATGTCCGATTTGGTGACACTCAGGATGTTCTTTACGACGTCTGCTGCAAGATTGAAATCCTTCTTCTCTATGAATGTGGTGACGGCTTTGGGCATTCCGCCTATTATCATATATTGATCGAACAGGTCGGTCATGGCTTTCATCAAGGGTGCGGAGAGGGGCGTTTTCTCGGATATGCATGATTTCACCTCCTCGATCACCTTTTCATCAAGACCCATCCCCCAGACAAATTCCTCGAAATCCAGGGGCCTGAGGGTCATGTCGGTCTCATATCCTACTGGGAATGATGGTACTTTTTTCAGATTAACACCCAGAAGGGACCCGGAAGCGATGACGTCGTATCTTCCATCGACAGCAAAGGCTTTCAGTGCGGTTCTGGCACGGGGACAGTTCTGTATCTCGTCCAATATCAATAAGGTGGATCCCTCTTCGAATTTGAACCCTGTCCGGAGTCCGCTCAAAAGCATGGTTATGTGGTCTACATTGAGATTCCCGTCGAATGCGGATTTCAGGTCCTCGTCGATGTCGAAGTTTATGTATACGGTATTCTTGTAATTGTCTTCTCCGAATTTCCTTATTATGTAGGTCTTGCCTACCTGCCTGGCGCCCTTTATCAGAAGACATGTGCCGTTCTTGGCTTTTTTCCATTCCAGGATCGAATCGTATATCTTTCTCCTAAGCACGATAGACGATGTGGTTGTTAGTATAAATATTCAACTTTTATGCATGTTTTTGAAAGTAAATATTCAAGTTTTTGTAAGTTTTAAAATATAAATATTCAACTTTTATGCATGTTTTTGAAAGTAAATATTCAACTTTTGTGCAAATATGGAGGTATATGGATCAGGTATGGTTCGACGGTCGTCCCTGCCGGGAGACCACGGCCCTTCGGTGTTAATGCAGAATACCGGGGTTGGAGAAGTGCGGACTATGCGTCGTATTCGGAAGATCCGAGGACAGATGCGGCCGGTCGGCGATATGTATGTGCCAGCGTCACTCCGGGGGATTCTCCCCCCATGCCCTGAACAGGTCCTGCTCCACGCCGGCCTGCATGAGGCACCTGCCGATGACGAATCCGACGATGTCGTCTACCGTCTTGGGTTGGGGATAGAAGGCGGGGTTCGCATCCATTATGACGACCCCGAGTCTGGCGAGCTTCAGTTCGTTCTCCAGCATTATGGCGCTCTTCGGGGTCTCCCTCACCACGAGGACGGTCTTCCTCTGTTCCTTTATGGCGCACATGACCGCCCTCGAGATCAGGGTGTCGGCTATCCCGCAGGCGAACTTCGCCACCGAGGACTCCGTACAGGGTGCGACGAAAAGCACGTCGTACCGGAAGGACCCGGACGCGATGGGCGGCGAGGTCGTCGTCGGAATAGACGGCGTCCGCCATCCCTTCGACCTGTTCCACCGAATACCCCGTCTCGGCCGGGATTATCCTCTTCGCCGTCTCCGACATCACGAGGATCCTCTCCCCGGGGAGCTCCTGCAGGAGCCTGACCCCGTAGAGGGCCCCGGACGCACCGGTGATGGCGACGACGGACCTCACTTCAGCCTCACCGTCTCCAGATTCTGGGGGGCGACCGTCTGGATGTTGTACTTCTTGTAGATGGAGGAGGCGAGGTCGGTACACTTCCTGTCCTCCCCATGGCCGATGATGATCTTGTCGGGCCGCGGGTCGAGCTTCCTGATGTACTCCATCATCTGCTTCCTGTCCGAGTGTCCGGAGAATCCGTCGACGGTCTCGCGGTTCATCTTGATCTCGACGGTGATCTGCTTGCCCTTGGAAGGCAGGGTGATCTCCGTCCTTCCCCTCTGGATGGTCCTTCCCAGACTGTTCTCGCTCTGGTATCCGACGAACAGGAGCCAGTTCCTGGGGTCGTCCGCCCATTCCCTGAAGTACTCGAGGACGGGCCCTCCGGACATCATACCGCCGGTGGCGAGGACGATGCACGGGTCGGGGGAGTGGCATATCTCTTCCCTCATGTCGGCGGTCTCCACCCTGTGGAAGATCGGGGAGAGGAAGGGGTTCTCGTTCTTCTGGAATATCTGGGTCCTCAGCTGGGTGTTGAGGTACTCGGGGTATGCGGTGTGGATGGCGGTAGCCTCCCAGATCATACCGTCGAGGTACACGGGCAGCGGCGGGATGGCCTCCGTCCTCTCCAGTTCCTCTATGACGAGCATGACCTCCTGGGAACGGCCGACGGCGAAGACGGGGATGAGGATCTTACCGCCGTGGGTACAGGCCTCCTTGATGTACTCCCCGAGCTGTTCGGACGCGTCGTGCCTGGAGGGCTGGTAGTCGTTGTGGCCTCCGTATGTGGATTCGATGACCAGGGTCTCCAGCCTGGGGAACTTGGTGTTGGCGGGGTTGAAAAGCCAGGTCTTCTCGTATTTGGTGTCGCCGGTAAAGGCGATGTTGTGCAGCCCCTCCCCCACGTGGAAGTGGGCGATGGCGGACCCGAGGATGTGTCCCGCGTTGTGGAATGTGAGTCTCACGTCGGGTGCGATGTCGGTGGTGGAACCGTATTTGAGGGGGATCGTGTGGAGGATCTCCTTCCTGACGTCCTTCGCATCGTAGAGGTTCTTCTTCGCCTCGCCGTATGCGAGTTTGATGTTGTCGAGCTGCAGCAGGGCCATGAGGTCCCTGGTGGGCTCGGTGCAGTACACCGGCCCCTCGTATCCGTACTTGAACAGGGCGGGAAGGGTCCCGCAGTGGTCTAGGTGGGCGTGGGTGATGACGACCGCATCGATGTCGGTGATGGGGTTCGCCTCGGGGATGGCGAAGTAGGGGGTGGCGTCGGACCCGGGGTCGAGGCCGCAGTCGATGAGGATCTTGCTGTTCCTGGTGGTGAGGAGGGAAGCCGACCTCCCTACCTGCCTGAAACCTCCCATGGTGGTGACCCTGACCCACTGCTCGCCCTCGATGACGGGACGCACGAGGTTCCTCGCGACCTTCTTGAGCATGGCGGAGCGCTCGTCCTTGCTGTACCTGAGGTATCCCCTGACGTCCGAGATGGTCTTGGACGGTATCGGAGGGGACCTCATGACCTTGACGTTCCATCCGGATTCCTTCTTCAGGGCGGACAGGATCTCCTGGTCGTTGATGGCGCTGGGGTTGATGGCCTCCACGAAGGCCTGTCCGGTATCGGGTTGGAAGTTGATGTCCGTGACCTCGGCCGAATCGGGGATCATGGAACGGATCTTCTTTTCCACCTTGTCCGGGTCCTCCAGGGTGGACGGGTCCGGTCTGATGTCGACCCTCCTCCTCACGCTCATGGCCATGTTCTTGGCCACGTCGACGTTTCCGGAGAACTCGTCGTAGTTCCTCACGTATATGGCCACTATGGGGCCCTCGAACTCGATGGACGAGATGTCCATGTTGGAGGGGGCCAACCCCTTCACCTGCTCCCTGAGGCTGTCGAATAGTCTGTCTGGGTTCATTTTAATCGGCTTCTTTGAAAGTTATATCGGAATTTTGTATCGAAAATCGAAAGGGAAGGGGTTTTTCCGGATGGAGGGTGCACCGCCCTCAGTTCGGGTACTTGAACCCGAGCTCCTCGCAGCGCGCCTTGATGTCCTCCTGGGGGACCCACTCGTAACCTTTGGGCCCGATGTAGAGGATCAGCATGCCGTCGCCGGTGTAGTTGTCCCTGCGCCTGGCGGCGTTGAGGCCGGCGATGGCCACGTCGATGCCCTCCTTCTTGGTCATGTCGGGCTTGTAGAGGGTCTCCAGCGCACCGTAGGCGGTGATGGAGCCGGATCCGGAGGATGTGTAGTCGTCCTCGATGACCCCTCCGGCGCCGTCCACGCTGAAGACGTGGCCGCCGGTGCGGTCGTATCCTGCGAGTATGGGGCCGAGGTAGAAACCCTGGCGGATGACGGAGCCCATGAGGGTGGCGGCCGTCTGCACGGACATGGGGGCTCCCTTCTGCATGGTGTAGATGGAGATCTGACTCTGCATGTACCTGACCATGAGCTGTGCGTCACCCACGAGTCCGGAGATGGTCATTCCCAGGTTGTCGGCGAGGGGGTAGACCTTCTGAACGTGGCTGTTGGCGATGAGGTTGTTCATGGTCGCCCTCTGATCGGTGGCAAGGATCACACCGTCTTTGATCTTCATTCCGATGGTGGTCGTTCCCGTCTTGACAACATTATCAGATTCAACGTTAGCGTTCATTCTTCTTACCTTCGTTCAATAAATGACCGAAAAGAACTCCGGGCATACTGCTCGGGCGTTATGGATGGAGTAATAATGTCCTTCTAATTAAGGTTTAGGTATCGGTCTCGGGGTTCCGTCCACGCAATACGCAGGATGATGGCTTCAGACGGGGACATCATACCTTTTCTGCAGCGAAACGACCTATGTGTCCGTGCACGGGGTCCGATGTACGTCGGCATGTCGTGTCCCGACACGATCCGACACATGCCGGGGTTCACGGTTTCGAAGATCGTGCATGCTGTTCATGCGACGGCGTTGGTGACGGCAGGGTGTGGCGTCTGGCACTTTTCTTCGATGTAGGTGCATTCCGAGGAGGTGGTGGGGGTTTGCGAGATGCCGCATATTGTGTCGCAGGGGTTTGGAAAGCCACCCGGGGTAGGTGTCGAATGATTGACGTGCCGGAAAGTGCACACATAGTTGATTAATCAGTAACATGAATGCACAGTCTTTCCATATAGTATGTTGATACAAACATACAAATATGACAAACATTCTAAAAATCAACCAGTAAAAGGCATGAAATCAGTCTGAGTCTCCCCCGGTCTGCGGTTGCAGGTCCGGAGGGGATCATTTACCTGTGACCGTCGCATCAACTTCTGTCGCCGACGATCCTGCTATAGGGGAGTATGCGTTTCAGATGGTCCTCTTCGATAAACCGGTACTCGTATGCCGTGGAATTCGTGGACGAGAGCGGGAACTCTGTCGCCGAGAAGGTCTCCGGTACGGAGTACTACGGCTCCACGGTCGATACGGTGATCAAGGATGTAGTCGGCTACACCGCCCCCTCGGAGGCGGTCAAGGTGTTCATCTCCGAAGATGAATCGAAGAACGTCGTCAGATATGTCTACAAGATAATCTTCTACACCATAACCTTCGACGACGGAACCGTGCAGACCGACGTCAAATACACCGTGAAGGACTCCTCGGTCGACGAACCCATGGTAACGAAGAAGAAGGGATACGCAGGCGTCTGGGAGGAGTACGTCCTCGACCTCACCGACAAGACGGTGAAGGTGGTATACACAGCCGAGTCCTATTATGTGGAGTTCATCTCCGACGGTGCCGTCTTCTTCGCATACGGCCTCGAATACGGGAAGGAGATAACCCTGCCCTCCCGCATCCCGTCCAAGGATGCGGACGTCCGTTACGTCTACACCTTCTCCGGCTGGGACGGTTATACCGAGGACATGACCGTCGACGGAGACATCACATTCGTCGCGGTGTTCTTCAGGACGGCCGCCGTTGCGGAGGACGGTTCCGACCTTGCAGTGAACGTGGACGAGGATAATGCGGTATTCTCCTCCGACACCATCTCGGACGTCTTAAGTAAGGCGGAGTCCGACCCCTCCGTCACCATGACGGTCTCCGTCGGCTACGGGGTCGTCGTCTTCGACAACGGTTCCCTCAGAAGCCTCGGATCCTCCGAAGCCACCCTGGAGCTGTACGTCTTGGATCCAGACGACATGACCCAGACGGTCAGGGATGTCGTCGGCGAAAACGTGGCGTACAGCATATCCTTCGGTCCCAACAAGGCGTTCGGCGGCATCGTCACCGTGACCGTCCCGTATGTATTGGCCGAAGGGAAGGACCCGGACAATCTGGTCGTATATTACGTGGCGGAGGACGGGGCCGTGGAGGAGATCCCCTGCACCTACTCGGAAGGGTACGTGACCTTCTCTACCGACCACTTCTCGGTCTATGCGGTGATGTACGGGGAGTCCTATGACGTATCGGCGGAGATTGTTCTGTTGGCACTTATCGCTGCCATGATCGTGATGCCGGCGGTCGCATTCCTTTCGCGGAGGAGGGCGGCTGGAAGGTCCGTCTGAATAAGACGACCTGTATGGCGGTGAGCCGGTGGCGTTCCACCCTCACCGCCGTATCGTGCAAGCCGAGTCTCATCCGACATATGGTTATGTTTGCGTTTCCTCTCCGCAACCCTTCGGCCGCAGAGATGTTCCTCGGTGATATCGAGGATGCGGTCGGTTCTTTGGAGAGGTTCCCATATGCCCACATGGTGAGGCCGGGTTCCAATGCGGCTGGCCGATGCGAGGGGTGTCAATCTTCTACTGCCAAGAGTGCTGTCCATTCCATATCATCAAAGATGGAGTCCAAGACTGTGAGGGTCGTCAGAGTAGCAAAACACCGACGGCACATCATATCCCCAGCGGTCACCGATCAGATTATATGACTCCCGGCTCCTCCCCGGGTACCGCTTCCGGCCTTCTCTCTCGGATTGCCTTATCAACAATGCATTATCTCCACATGTGCCAGATACCTATAGTCCCATGAGTATGGATGGTTGTATAATCCAACATCTTTCAAGTTATTGATAGTACCTTTTTTATGGGTTCAAGATATGGCAGTCCCGATAGGGAATTCTATGGAAATAGAGCAGTGGTTAGGCGCGGACAACAAACTCGGGATAGACATTTGGAACAAGAAATACTGCTACAACGGCGAGACCTTCGAGCAGTGGCTCGACAGGATCTCCGAGGGTGACAAGGCGGTGAGGAAGCTCATCGAGGAGCAGAAGTTCCTCTTCGGCGGGAGGATCCTCGCCAACAGGGGCCTCCAGAAGACCGGGCTCAAGGTCACCTTCTCCAACTGCTATGTGGTACAGCCTCCCGAGGATTCCATCGAATCCATCTTCGAATGTGCCAGCAAGGCCGCCAGGACGTTCAGCTACGGCGGCGGGGTCGGAATAGACCTCTCCAAGCTGGCACCTCGTGGCGCCAGGATCAACAACACCGCCTCCGAGACCTCGGGTGCGGTCTCCTTCACCGATCTCTATTCCATGGTAACCGGTCTCATCGGGCAGCACGGGAGGCGCGGAGCCCTCATGCTCACCCTCTCCTGCGAACATCCCGACCTCGAGGAGTTCATGGCCGTCAAGACCGATGTCGACAGGGTAACCAAGGCCAACATGTCCATCCGCGTCACCGACAAGTTCATGGAGTGCGTCCGCGACCACGAGACGTTCGTGCAGACGTTCGTCCGTCCCGAGACCAACGACACGGTCACCAAGAACCTCGACGCCTACGCCTTCTTCAAGAAGCTATGCTACGCCAACTGGGACTATGGGGAGCCCGGCTGCCTGTACTGGGACAGGATCAGCAAGTGGAACCTCCTCTCGGAGTTCCCCGACTACGAATACGCCGGCACCAACCCCTGCGCCGAGGAGCCCCTCCCCGCCGGAGGCAGCTGTCTCCTCGGCAGCATGAACCTCTCCGCCTTCGTCAAGAACGGGGTCTTCGACGAAGAGGACTTCAAGAAGTCCGTGAGGATCTGCGTCAGGGCGCTCAACGACGTCCTCGACGAGGGCCTCCCCCTCCACCCCCTGCAGGAGCAGAGGGAGTCCGTCACCAACTGGAGGCAGATCGGACTCGGCATCATGGGTCTGGCCGACATGCTGATCAAAATGGAGATGGTCTACGGTACCAAGGAGGCCATGGACTTCTGCCACAGGCTCGGATTCATAATGGCCGACACCGCCATCAGCGAATCCGCCTTGATCGCCAAGGAGAAGGGCATGTTTCCCAAGTGCGTGATAGACCAGGTCCTCGCCTCCCCCTATTTCCGCGAGAACACCTCCGAGGAGACCAGGGAGCTGGTCAGACAGTACGGTCTGCGCAACTCCCAGCTGCTGACCATCGCCCCCACCGGGACGCTGTCCACCATGCTGGGTATCTCCGGAGGGATCGAGCCCATCTTCGCCACCCACTTCGAGAGGAGGACCACCTCCCTCTCCGACCACGACGAATACTACACAGTGTACCCGCCGGTGGTCAAGGACTACATCGACAAGCACCATCTCAAGGACGACACCCAGCTGCCGGCCTGGTTCGTCACCGCCCAGAACCTGGATTACAAGCAGCGTCTGAACCTCCAGGGGACCTGGCAGATGCACATAGATGCGAGCATCAGCTCCACCGTTAACCTGCCCAAGGACTTCCCGGAGGCCGACGTCTACGGCCTGTACATCTACGCCTGGCAGATCGGATGCAAGGGCGTCACCGTCTTCAGGGACGGATGCAAGCGTCTGAGCATCCTCACCCCCAAGGAGAAGGAGGAGAAGAAGAAACAGGAGGCCGAGAAGAAGGAGACCGCCGTGGAGAAGGCCATCGCCCCCAACAGGGGAGTGGTCAAGACCGTCGCCGACAACGTCATCGGGAAGAAGAGGAAGCTGATGACCGGCTGCGGGAGCCTGCACTGCACCGCATTCTTCGACCCCAAGACCGGGGATCTGATGGAAGTCTATCTGAACAAGGGGTCCACCGGAGGATGCAACAACTTCATGATCGGCCTCTCCAGGATGATCTCCCTCGCCGCCAGGAGCGGATGCGACGTCTACTCCATAGTGGACCAGCTCAAGTCATGCGGATCCTGTCCCTCGTTCGTCGTCAGGACCTTCACCAAGAAGGACACCAGCAAGGGGTCCTGCTGCCCCATGGCGGTCGGATGGGCCCTCATCGACATGTACGAGGAGATGCAGAGGCAGGTCAAGGGGTCGACCCTCATCGCCCCAGCCGCCGATCCTACACCCAAGAAGAAGGTCCTCAACCCGTGTCCCAAGTGCGGCGACGAGCTCACCTTCCAGGGCGGCTGCAACATCTGCAAGTCCTGCGGATGGACCAAGTGCGAGTGAAACATAAGGGGGTCATGGCCGGGGGTCGACTCCCCCGGCCGTATCCCAGTCTTCTACGAAACTATATTTCAGAGGTCGTGCGGCGGTCGGTACCTGCTCTCCTTGAGCACGATGCCTTTCTCGAACCCGCCGCGTTCCTTCCTTTTCCTGTCGCGGATGCCCATCAGTTCCCTTTCGGTGACACCGAGGTATGATGCGAGTCCGAACAACACCTCCATGACGTCCGCCAGCTCCTCCGGGTCCCTGCTCTCCCGGAATTCCTCCGTCTCCTCGTCGAGTTTCCTGTCCAGATATCCGAACAGATCCTCCCCGGCTACGGTCTCCGTCCTGCAGGTGCCTCCGTTCCCGATTATTATCTCCGGTATCCTGTCCCTGACCAGCTTGTCGTATCCCGTCATTCCTTCTCCTTCCCGTAGTAGCGGCTCTGCTTGAAATCCATGGCCCTGAACGACAGCGCGTCGCGGACCTCCCCGATGAACTCCTTCATCATGCTGTAGTCCCTGAGCCTGTCGGTAAGGGAGATCAGCCCGTCGTCCTTCCTTCTGAAATAAAGCGGTTCGCTTTTGCACAGGAAACGTATGGGGTTCTCGACGGCCAGTTTCACCCAGTAGTCGTCCGTCAGCTCCCGGTCCTTCCTGGTCTTGATGCCCTCGAAGTCCACCATGTTGTTGTCCCTGGAGTAGAATTCCCTGAACGATCCGGCTATCTGTTCCGCAGTGGGTTCGAAGACCACCCTGTCCTCGGTGAACATCGACAGGAGCAGGGGGATCTTGTACATCCTAGACATGGAGGTGTTCTCCACCATCCGGATGAACGCCAGGGCGTCCTCCCCGAGCAGTTCGGACCTGTCGGTGTCGAGGTCTCCCATCTTCCTCAGGTATCCGATGTAGTCCTTGAACGGGTTGACCTTGGGGTCCAGGCGGAACAGCTTCCACTTCTCCGGGTCCATCATGGAGAACAGTTCGCATCTGGAGGGTGCATGTCCCAGCTCCTCCCTGACCCTGAGGTACTCCCCGTCGCGGATCTCGGACTTCTTCCGGCGGGCACCCATGCGGTCGAACAGTCTTATGACCTCCAGGTCGAAGTCTGCGAAGCATCCGTCCGGGAGGCCTTTGGCCATGTCCGACATCGTGTGTCCTCCGCCCCTCCTGCCTGTCAGCATGGACGGTATCAGCTCTGCGTTGCGGTAGTTGCCTATGAAGTCGAGGACAGTGAGGAAGTCCTTGCCCTCGGAGAGTCTCAGTCCCCTTCCCAGCTGCTGCATGAACACGGTGGGGGACTCGGTGGGTCTCAGGAACATCACCATGTCCAGGGAAGGGACGTCCACCCCCTCGTTGAACATGTCCACCGAGAAGACGACGGATATCCTCCCCTCCTCCAGGGCTCTTTTCGCCTCTTCGCGGTCCGTACCGCCCCTCGAGGAGACCGCCGCACTGTCTATCCCGTTCTTTACGAAGAACGACGCCATGAACTCCGCATGGTCTATGGACGAGCAGAACCCCATGCAGCGTCTGGAGCCGTATTTCAGGTAGTTGTCCAGGATCAGCCTCGCCCTGACCTCGTTGGCCAGGGCCCTCGTGAGCTCGTCCTCCCTGTACCTCCCGTTCACATAGGTTATCCGGGAGTAGTCCGTCCCGCCGTCGTATATCCCGTAATATCTGAACCTGCATAGGTACTGCCGCTCTATGGCCTCCCTGAGGTCTATCTCGTACACCACGTTGTAGTCGCACAGCACGAAGACGTCCTTGTTATCCATCCTCTCGGGTGTCGCGGTGAGGCCGAGGAGGAACTTGGGGCGGAAGTGGTCGATGACCTTCCTGTAGGAGTCGGCGGCGGCATGATGGAACTCGTCGATGACGATGTAGTCGAAATGATCCGCAGGTATTCTATCGAGGTTGTTGTCGCGGGAGAGGGTCTGGACGGTGGCGAAGGTCATGTCCTTCTCTATGTCGAACTCCCCTCCGCAGCACATTCCGGAGGAATCTCCTTTCCTGACCGCCGAGAACGTCTCCCGCGCCTGCCTCAGTATGTCCTCCGTGTGGGCCACGAACAGGACCTTCCTGTATCCGCATGAGTCGAAGGCGGCGAGGACGGTCTTGCCGGTCCCGGTGGCGGCCACCACCAGCGCCTTGTCCATTCCGGATTCGCGGGTCATCCCGAGATTGAACAGCGCCTCCACCTGGACGTCGTTCTTCTCGAAGACCCTTCCCGGGGCCTCCTGTCTGACGGGAAGGCGGGGAGGGACCCTTCTCAGACGGTATTCCTCGATGGCCTCGTCCGTCGCCTCGTAGGACATGTCCACGTCGGTGAACAGCTTCTCGAACTCCTCGCGGAAGCGGTCGAACTCACGGGGGCTCTCCGAGCGGAGGATCTTGTAGTTCCATTCGACCCCGTCGACCAATGCGGACCGGGAGAGGTTGGACGAACCTATGAAGAGACATCCCGAATCCCCCTTGTAGAAGAAGTACGCCTTGGGGTGGAAGGAGTTGGTGCCCTTGTAGAACCTGATGTCGATGTTCTCCCCGCACACGTCCTTGAGCATCCTGACCGCGGACGGGTCGGTGATGTCCAGGTACGTCCCGGTCAGGAACCTTATCTTCACGCCTTTGGCCACGGCCTTGCGGATGCCCGGGAGTATCTCGTTCACCCCCGTCACCTTGGTGAACGAGGTGATTATGTCTATGCGTTCGGCACCCGATATAGCCTCGTTCAGGGGATCGAGCAGAGGTGCGTCGTATCCCGTGAACACCCTTGAATCGGAGATCACGGCGAGGGATTGCCCTATTCCGATTAATATCTTACACAGGGCCTTCCCTGCCGGGGGATATCCGGTCCCTCCTCCGTGAGTCCGCAGGTCAGAATCCGAAGTTCGTGCTTATCAGGAACACCAGCATCGACACGGGCAGCATCATGCCTATCCTGCGTGCCACGTTCTCCGTCCTCGCATTCCCCTCCAGGAAGGATACGAGGGCGGCTATCATGACGCACAGTTCGGCGAGGTATACCATCAGCACCGCGGTCGTCCCGGAGAACCCCCCGTCGCCGGATATGGCGGTGAGGGGCGTCAGCATCGATGTGCTCAGTCCCAGCACGAGAGGGGCGAACACCGCCGCCGTGGAGAACATCGTATCCATCATTCCGCGCAAGTCGGACCTTATACCCCTGCGGACGGTCTCCTGGTCCTTCAGCTGTCTGCCGACAGACAGTGCCAGTCTCCCGGCATCGCGGAGGTCCTTGAGGCCGGCGTCGTATATCCCGCACACCGTGTCCGCAACCGTCGGCGATGTCGGGGCGATGGCGGCGGTTATGGCCGAGCGTACGTCCCCCCTGCATATGGACAGTTCCCTCCTCAGGGCCTCCGCCACCGGACCGCATTCCTCCCTGGCACCTATGGACCCGGTGAGTGCGTCCTCGAACCCCTCCCCTGCGATGAGCCTGTTCCCCATCTCGAAGACGGCGTCCTCCAGGGCCCCGGCCCTCCTCCGTCTGGCCGTCTCCCTTTTGTATCCCGGGTACACGCTGATGAAGAGTATAGCCCCGCCTGCGGCGCACCCGATGCATCCCGCGGTCACGGGTCCGGCCCCTGCGGCGGCAAGTGCCAGATACACCGGTGCCGCCGATGCGAGGGGCAACAGGTAGCCGTAGTTGTTCCCTGTCTTCCCGGAGGGCATGAACGGGTTCTTCTCCCTGATGGAGGCCATGACGGCCACCACGATGGCGGGGATGAGGACGAGCGTGATGACGGCCAGCTGACCCATCCCTATGGATTGCGACCCGAAGATCCCGCTGATGCTAAGCATGGGGAGGATGGACATCAGGATCATCGGCATCATTATCCCCACTCCGAACACGGCCATGCAGGGGGCGTTGAGGGAGGAACTGTACGCCTTCCCGGCCTCTCTGAGGCCGGAGAGGGCGATCTCGGAGGCGTCGCGGAGGGTCCTCTCCCTCTCGCCGGCCTCGCGGGCCTCCGCCGCGGACATCACCATATGGATGGCCATGGAGTATGCGGCGGCACCGTCGCGCAGCTGTGACAGCTCCTTGGTGAGGGATGATTTCATGTCGGCCTCGATGCGGGTGTCGGCTCTGTCCACCACACGGCGGAACATCTCCGCGGACAGGGCGGGACCGCTGTCCGCTACATTGCGGACGGCGACGTCCAGCGAACCTCCGTTCCCGATAACGACGGTCATCATCCCGACCACCTCCGGTCCCTCGTTCAGGAGGGGCGGGACCTTTATGTCCCGGGCCGTCCGGACCTTTTTTTCAGTACGGTGTCCGGTCCTGTGTACGCTCTCCTGGATCATATGTCGTCACCCAGTCCCTTGCCGGTCTCGGTGCGGACCTTCATCTTGAAGGTCATCAGGATCTCCTCCGCGGACCTTCCCGTATGGCGGGCCATATGTTCGTTGGCCGCCACCACCCACTCCGGGCTGTAGAACTCCTCGTATCTCTGGGCCAATTGTGCCAGATATTCCCTCAGAAGCCCTCTGGCCTTTATCTCCTCCCGAGCCTCCTCCTCGGACATGGAAGAGGACGACAGGGCCCTTCTCATGACCGGCACCGAGAAGTCCAACCTGTTCCCGGACATGTCCACGAACTCCCCTATGCGGTCGGATGTGGACACGACCTCGTTGACCCTCCTGGCCTGCGCCCCCGTCCTCCTGTCGCGGAACGTCCCTATGGTGACCAGGATGTCGGTGGCCATGAACGCCTCCGCCGAGATGCCCATGTCGTGCACGACCCTCTCGAAGACGGTCTTGGCGGAATCCCCGTGGATTGTGCCCATGATAGAGCTTCCCGCACGTCCCGTGCGCATACTCTGATAGAGGGTCTTCGCCTCCTCCCCTCTGACCTCCCCGAGGATTATGGCGGACTCGCCGAGTCTGAGGGAGACCCTGAGCGCCTCGTTGGACCGGGACAGGTCGTTCCCGTCCATCCTGTCGTCCACGAGCATGGATTGGATCTTGTACCCCATCTTCCTCATGCTCTCCCCGGGGAGCTCGATGGTATCCTCTATGGTCAGTATACGCTGGGAGAGGGGGAATTCGAACATCAGCGCCGACAGCATGGAGCTCTTCCCCGCACCCCTCGCCCCGCATATGAGGAAGGTGGCGCGGTTCTGCACGAGGAATGACAGCAGTCCTGCGGTGGCCGCGTCGACCGTCCCGTTGGCTATGAGCCTCGTGAGGGTCCACGGGTTGGAGGAGTGTTTCCTGATGGCCACCGCATCGCCGTTCGGACTCATCGGATATCCGACGACGGTGGCCCTCGCATCGTGGGCCTTCATGTCGGTCTCCAGGACCGGGCTGGACTCGCAGAACGGGAGACCGCTCTCCCTCTTGAGGACGTTTATCAGGTTGTCCACCTCCCTCCTGTCCACCACCAGGTTGGTCCTGCAGCGGACATGGGAGTTGCTCTCGCCCACCCCCGACATGGTCACATGTATGCGGTTCCTGTCGCACGGGGCGTCTATGTATATACCCTCCAGTTTCGGGTCGGACAGGAGTATGTCGAAGACCCCCAGGCCGACGGAGTAGCGGTATACGATGTCGCACATCCTCTCCATCTGCTCCTCCATGGCGTTCACGTTCCCGCCGCAGGCGATCATGATGGCGTCGGACGAGGCGTCGATGAAGTCCCTCGCCACAGAGGTGACGAACTGACGGTCCGTCCTGCCCCCGTGCTCGCGGAAAGACCTCCTCACCGCCTCGATCGCATCCTCTATGATGCAGTTGACCGCATCCGGACTCGTGTATTCCGAAGGGGTGAGGTTGTACTCCGTCTCCCCGTCCGCGGCCGTCCCGACGACCACGTGGCCGTTGGGGGTGTCGTATTCCGCCAGTACGTCCAGTTCTCCCACGCTGCCTATGAGCCAGCAGTCGGCGTAGGACGGTTTGGTCCTCACATTGCCGGAGAGTATCCTGCGGTAGTCCTCCATGAACGTGCTGCGGGATATCACCGGACGGGACCTGGGGACGCTGTTGTTCCCGGCTACGAACTTCCTTCCCTCCGCATCCCCGCGGAATCTGTCCGTCTGGGTCATCCCCCATATAGGGGCCGTCTTCTCCGCACGCTTGGCGAACATCAGGCTACCCCCTTCCCAGAGGCGATCCTCGCGGCCTTCTCCCTCACCCTCTCCATGTTGTCCTCCGCCATCCTGAGGGCGGAGTGGGTCCTCTGGAGGCAGGCCGCGCATTCCGGCCCGTCCCCTGCCAGACTGTAGAGGCGGTCGCAGGCCGCCGCGAATGACGGGTCCGGGAAGTCGGCCCATGCATCCCCCATGACCCTCACGGGAGAACGCATGCAGGCGGAACATCTCCTGGTACCGTTGGTGGGGAGGGTGGCCCTCCTCAACTGTGCCAGATCGCATAGGACCTCCGCCGCCTGTCCCGATATGTCCGTGTCCTTCCCGGCCTTGAGCTGTATCCTGTCCGAGACGCCCTCAGTGGATATGGCTGAGGTTATGCATCTTATGCACATGGGGGACCCCGCATCGGGGAACTGGTCGCAGCCCCTGCAGCTGACCACGAGGTTCCCGGACCTGTCCATGCATGCCGTCCCGGGGGCGGGGCCGTCGGTCTTCTTCGAACTCTTCTTCGGCTGTCTGATATCCTTCATGCTTCCGACGACGAACGGCGGAGGATTTAATGGCCCACCGTTACATGTAGTGTTTACTTCTCGGCAAACGTTTATAAGCAGATAGTCGTGGAGAAGGGTATGGAGATACTCTCGCCGGCCGGTTCCCCCGAGGGGCTGGTCGCTTCTGTAAAAGGCGGATGCGACGCCGTGTATCTGGGAGGCAAGTCTTTCGGGGCGAGGGCTTTCTCGAACAATTTCACGGACAAGCAGATCGAGGGCGCCGTCAACTACGCGCACGACAACGGTGTGAAGGTCTACGTCACCGTGAACACCCTCATCAAGGATTCGGAGATGGACGACGCCGTCTCGTTCGTCCGTTTCCTGGCGGACATAGGTGCGGACGCGGTCCTCGTGCAGGACCTCGGTCTCCTGAAGTCCCTGCACTCGGTGGATATAAAGAAGCATGCATCGACCCAGATGGGGATATGCTCCCGCGAGGGGCTAGAATGGTGTGCGAGGAACGGGATATCCCGTGCGGTCCTGAACCGCGAACTGACGTTCGAGGAGCTGGAGGACATCGTGAGGGACTCCCCCGTGGAGACGGAGGTCTTCGTGCAGGGGGCCCTGTGCTACTGCCTCTCCGGAGGATGCCTCTTCTCCTCCCTCGTCGGCGGGAGGAGCGGGAACAGGGGACAGTGCGCCCAGCCCTGCAGGAAGAAGTACACCATGGACGGGGAGACGTCCTTCAGGCTCAGCAGCGCAGACCTCTACGGGGTGGACTGGATAAAGAAACTGGATTCCATAGGGGTCACCTCCGCGAAGATCGAGGGGAGGATGAGGAGCCAGGCGTACGCCTACCTCGCATCCAAGGTGTATTCGTCGGTAAACAGGGGTGCGGACCCGTCGGAGTACGGGGAGGACCTCGACCTTCTGAAGACCGTGTTCAACAGAGGCTACTGCGACGGATATCTGGGAGGGGTGGTCTCCCCCGTGCAGATGAAGTATGCGGACAACCGCGGGTACCGCCTCGGCAGGGCCACTTTCAAGAAGAGGAAGTTCGACACATCCGAGCTGGACGAGGAGGTCAACGTCCGCGACGGGATCAGCATCTACGACGGGGATGTCAAGGTGGGCGGCTTCAAGCTCAGCTCCGTGGGGAAGACGGCCTCCCCCTTCGACATACCGGACGGGACATACGACGTGTACAGGACCTACGACCCCCGTATAGACATCATAAAGAACATGGTCGGGGACGTTCCCCGGTTCGACGGTCAGACGGAGAGGAGGCCCGTCCATTCCCGTTTGAAGGAGGTCGTGAGGCCGAAGAGGGACCTGCCTGAGATGTCCTTCTACGTCGGTTCCGTCAGGAACCTCGAGGCGGTCCTCCCCTATGCGCACAGGATATACTACGAGGAGTGTGACTCCCTTCCCGAGGCCCAGGAGATATGCGACGGTGCCGGCAAGGAGATCGTGACGATCGCTCCCAGGTTCGACCCGTCCTGGAGGCCGGACACCTCGAGACCTTTCATGGTACACACTCCCGGACAGTACATCCCCCGCGGGGACGAGCGCATATATGCCAGCTACAACATGAACGTGTTCAACTCCCGTGTGAGCATGCCTTTCTACCAGACCACCCTCTCCACGGAGCTGTCGGATCAGGAGATTGAATATCTGGCACATCACCACCCCGGGAGACTGGAGGTCATGGTGTTCGGCAGGACGGAGCTCATGTGCACCCGCGACCCCGGTCTGAAGAACGGCATACTGGAGGACGAGAAGGGATACAGGTTCCCGGTCTACAGGGACTGCCACGGTCTGGCACATGTACTCAACTCCACCGACCTCATGCTTCTGCCGTACCTCAGGCAGCTGGGGTCCTTCGGCATAGACTCCGTGGGCATAGACGTGAGGAAGCGTCCCGAGAGGATCGCCGCGGCGGTGGCCAAGGCCTTCGCCGGGAACAACGTGAAGGCGAAGCTCGACCTCACCGGCCTGTGCGGCGGGATAAACTACGGGGCGTACCTGAGGGGTACTGACTGACTGCATGTAATAGGCTGGTTTTAAAGGCCTCCGATGCCACCCCCTCCCCATGATAGGCGATAGGAGAGGGGATATAGGGTTCATGGAGGCCATGGTCTCGGCCGTGTCCGTATGCATCGTACTGACGTGCTTCGTCGCATTCTTCGCATACAGCATGGCCGACGACCGTGTGGATTTCCCGGATTTCGACTGGAACGCGGTATCGTCGGTCTCACTGGACGGCGGGGAGTATTCGGACGAGGGGGTGGGACCCTCGGTGGCGGGACAGATCTCGCGCAACGGATGGAACGGGGTCGTCCTGACCTGCAGCGGCAACGGGATAGGACAGCCTTCCGCCGTATGGTCGTTCGGGTCCTCCGAAGGGGACGTGTCCAGTTCGCGCATCCTGCGTTCGGTGCCGTCCGACGACGGCCGTATGGTACCGACGGTGTTCGAGGTGACGGTATGGCACTGAACCGCAAAGGGTTCACAGGCGTCGTCGACGCCATGTTCTTCATAGCCCTCATCGGGATCGCCGTGGCCGTTTTGGCCGGGGGCACGGCGCAGGAAGGGTATGTGCCAGACTACGATGCTTCGTCCTTCTGCGACGAGGCGTTCCGTTCCAAGGTGACGTGTGCGGAGTTCGGGATGGACATAGAGGACGGACGCATCCATCCCGTCGCGGATCTGACCGCCGCCTCCGTGGCCGCGGGGGACGGTTCGGCGGAGACGTATTTCGGGAGGCTGCTGGACGGGGTGTTCGGGAGGCCGGGGGCCTACCTCATGACGATCGGTTTCGGCGGGGACTCGGTGTCGGTCGGTTCCGGAGGGGGGACGGAGACGTACGGCTTCTCGTCCGACTATACATCCTGCTTCGGTGTCGTACATGTGGAGCTGTTCCTATACTAAGTGATAAATCGGACGAACAGGATGGAGGGTATCGTGCCATTTGCTAAGGTCAACGGGATCGAGATGTACTACGAGCGTGTCGGACAGGGCGAGCCCATCGTCCTGATAACCGGGTTGGCCGGAGACGTTTCTTTCTGGAACAAGACCGTGCCCATGCTGTCCGACAGGTTCGACGTCATAACGGTGGACAACCGCGGAGCGGGAAGGACACGTTGTTCCGGGACCTTCGGGATAGAGGACATGGCGGACGACGTCATCGCCCTGTTGGATCACCTGGGTATATTCAAGTCCAACATACTCGGGTGGTCGATGGGGTCCCATATCGCCCTGGACCTCGCGGCGAGGTATCCGGACAGGGTGAGGACCCTGACGATCGTGGCATGTTATCTGTACCGCCCCGCCAGGTCGGCCTACATACTGGAATATCTGGCGGACGGGTATGCGGACGGTACCGTCTCCGGGGGGACGGTGGCCAAGGTCCTCAACGTCCTGCTCAGGAACTCGGGGTTCTTCGAGGAAGCGGAGAGGAAGGGCCGTACTATCAGGGAGATCCAACCCCCCGACCCGACAGGTTTCAAGAACCAGATGCGTGCGGTGAACGGTTACGATGCGGAGAAGGATGCCCGTTCCATAAGTGTGCCGACGCTCTCCGTGCACGGTCTCGATGACATAATGACGGAGCCTTCCGCCGGGGACGAGATCTCCGCTGTGATAAAGGGATGCGAGAAGATACGCATACCGGGGGAGGGACATGTCCTCCGCCCGGAATCGTATATACCTTACGTGATGGTCTTCATCAGGCATCATTGAGACGGCCGGCGCGGACCTTGCGGCCCTCCTCGACCTTCTCCGCGATGGTGGACCTTATTTCCTTGGTGCACGGCCACTTCTCATCCATGTAGCCGACCATGTCGAGTATGTCCGCATCCGGGTTCGTAAGTGCCAGATAGACGCGGGACACGAACATGGAGACCAGATAGGGGAAGTCGTCGCAGATCTCCGGACGGTCCTCCCATATGGTGCATCTCCTGTCCTTCCCCAGGAACGGGCAGGGTCCGTCCTCCTTCTTGTTTATGAGGATCCTCCCGTCCGACGTCTGGTAGACGTACCGGGTCATGAAGGTGTACAGGTCCACGCCGGCGGCGGTGGACACGCGGTCCACCTCCTCCGGACGTATTATGATGTTGGGCTGATGGCAGCATTTCCCGCACATCTCGCAGGGGAACATCCCGCGGTAGGACATGCATATGTCGTATGCCAGGTCCAGGTCCTTCTCCATCTCCGGGGAGATCTTTGCGAGCCCCTCGAGCTGGTATTTCCCTCTGTACAATGCCATATCAGAGACCACTTATCACGTCGGTGTAGCCGAGGATGAACCCGATCACGGACAGGAGGAGCCCGAGCGCCGCTATGTAGACGAACGGCATCTTGATCTCGCCGATCTGCACGCGCTTCATGGCACGGCTCATGGAGAATCCGCCCAGGAAGAGTCCGATGGCTCCGAAAACGACGGCCGCCCAGCTGTTCAGGAATATGGCCACGGCGGATATCGCTCCGAGGGCTACCGCCGCGATGCACAGATGTTTCACGGGCACCGGCGCCCTCTTGGGCTCGGGTGCGAAATCGTCTAGGTTCATGTGACACCGTCCCGAGGATATGCGTGCCCTATTAAAAGGATGCTTTTCCGATGACGCACTCCAAGCGTCTGCGGACGGTCCCGAAGCGGGTGGGCTCGTCCACGTGCTCCACCGACATCACGTCCTCCCCGCGGAACATCCCCCTTATGTCGTCCTCCGAGAAGTATCTGTAGAGGATCCCGTTCCTGACGTCCTCCTTCCTCCCGCCGGAGCGCATGTCCCCCTCCGCGAAGCAGCGGATGCATATCCTCCCTCCGGGGACGGTCACGCGGAGCGCCTCCGAGACCGCTTTCCCGAGGTCCTCCGCCGGCACGTGCTCGAACACGTGCACGGCCACGACGGCGTCGAACGAGCCGTCGGGGAACGGGAGGTCCCGGCAGTCGGCGGTCACGAACTCCGCGCGATGTCCCAGCAGTCTGATGCAGGACTCCACGGCCGCCTCGGAGAAGTCAGCCCCGGTGACCTCGCATCCCCTCTCCAGAAGGGCCTCGGAGGTCTTCCCGTTGCCGCACCCCAGGTCCAGGACCCTGGTCCCCGGACCTATGCCGGTCCATGATATGTCGGCCACGCCCCTCCACGGTCTGCCCTGGGAGGAGTAGAGTCTGTCCCAGGCTTCCTTCTGGGTATCGGGATCCATGTCCGTCCGAATCAATTATAATAATATGAAAGCATTGCGAATGCCAGTACGGGGAACTGATCATGTTCTGGAACCCTAGGATCGAGACAATGCCATACGAGGAGCTCAAGCAGCTCCAATACCACGAACTGAAACAACTTGTTAACAACCTCTACAGCTTCAACAAGTTCTACCACGACAGGATGAGGGAGGCCAACGTATCCCCCCTCGACATCAACTGTCTGGACGATATCAGGAAACTGCCCTTCATGTACAAGCAGGACCTCCGCGACAACTATCCCGACAAGATGTTCACCGCCCCCAAGAACGAGATCGTCAGGTACCATGTGTCCTCCGGCACCTCCGGGAAGCCGACCCTCGTGGCGTACACCCGCCACGACCTCGACTATTGGACCGAGGCCCTCGCCAGGTCCTTCACCTCCGCCGGCATCGGGCCCGGCGACATAATGCAGGTGTCCTACGGGTACGGACTCTTCACCGGAGGTCTCGGGGCCCACTACGGGGCCGAGAAGGTCGGTGCGACAGTCCTCCCCGCATCCACCGGGAACACGCAGAGACAGCTGGAGATGATGCAGGACCTCGGCGTCACCGTCATCGCCTGCACCCCCTCCTATCTGACCCACCTCTGCACCACCGCCAGGGAGATGGGCATCGACTGGAAGAGGGACATGAAGCTCAAGAAGGCCATCCTCGGTGCCGAACCCTGGTCCGAGTCCATGAGGACCAGGCTCCAGAACGAGATGGGGATCAAATGCTACGACATCTACGGGACCTCCGAGCAGGCGGGACCCATGTTCAGCGAGTGCGAGGCCCAGAAGGGCGCCCACATCTGCGGCGACCTGATGCTGGTCGAGATCCTCGACCGCGAGACCGGGGAGCCCCTGGAGCCCGGGAACGAGGGCGAGATGGTCGTGACCATGCTGCAGAAGGAGGCCATGCCCATGATCCGTTACAAGATGAAGGACATCACCCACCTCGATGTCGAGCCCTGCGAGTGCGGCAGGACCTCGCCGAGGATCGGGAGGATCACCGGCAGGGCCGACGACATGCTCATCATCAGGGGTATCAACGTTTTCCCGTCGCAGATCGAGTACACCCTGATGAGGATCCCGCAGGTCGGGGAGCAGTACATGATCTACGTGACCAGGGAAGGGGATCTCGACAGGATGCAGCTCCAGGTCGAGATCAGGCCCGAGGCGTTCAGCGACAAGGTCGAGGACATGGTGGCCCTGCGCGCCCACATAGAGAGCGAACTGAAGAAATATCTCAACGTCGCTGTGGAAGTGGAACTGAAGGCCCCCGGGGAGCTCCCCAGGTTCGACGGGAAGGCCAAGAGGGTAATCGACAAGAGGGTGTTTTGAATGGACGAGTGCATAATCACACAGCTTTCTATCTTCGTTAACAACGAACCCGGCAGGCTGGCCGCCGTGGCCAAGACGCTGGAGGACTGCAAGGTCAACATGAAGGCCTGCAACCTGGCCGAATCCACCGAGTTCGGCATACTGAGGGCCATCGTGGACGACCCCGACGCGGCCGCCGAGAGGCTGACCGCCAAGGGCGTCATCGTGAAGAAGACCGAGCTCGTCGGGGTCAAGATCTCCGACGTCCCCGGGTCCCTCTACAGACCCGCGGCCGCCCTCGGGGAGGCCGGTGTCAACATCGAGTACGGATACGCCTTCACCGGCAAGGACGTCGAAGGCCTCCTGATGAGGGTGGACGACCCCGCCAAGGCGGTGGACGTCCTGAAGAAGGCGGGCCTCGAGCTCATCAAGGGATCGGAGATCTGAATGGGGAACCTCAACGTCGCAGCGGTAGGGGCGCCCGGCCTCGCCGCGGATATCGGCAAGAAAGGGACCGTGTCGGACATGACCTTCTACGAGGTCAAGGAGGGTTCCGACTCCATAACGCTCATAGAGCCGTCGAAATACCCGGACAAGCTGTCGTCCCTGTTCTACGCCACCGAGATGTCGGAGTTCGTCATCCTCACGGTCGACAAGATCGACTCCTTCCTGGGGGAGACCATCGTCATGGTCGACTCGCAGAAGAGGTCCAAGGGGTGGATCGTCCTCAGGAACTACATCCAGCCGGAGCAGCTTAAACCCCTCATCGCAGGGACCTGCCTGGAGGGCTACGAGTTCGTGGAGGAGGACCCCACGGCCATGAGGATCGCCCTCATAGACATGGCGAAGGCGGAGAAGAGGACGGCCGGGGACGGGACGTGCGGGTCCTGTCCGGTGGACAGCCACTTCAACGTCAAGGGCGTGGGGACCGTCGTCCTCGGGTCCGTGGCGGACGGCTACTTCAAGGTCCACGACAAGATGACCGTTTGGCCCGTGAAGAAGGAGGTCGTCCTCCGTTCCATCCAGAAGCACGACATCGACGCCCAGGACGGAGTCAAGGGGGACCATGTGGGTCTCGCCCTCAAAGGCATCGAGAGCGACGAGCTCGACAGAGGGTTCGTGTGCTCCACCGACCCCTCCATCAAGATGACCCAGAAGGTCACGGGGAAGGTCACCTACAACAAGTACTACCGCGGCGAGCTGAAGGACGGCATGATGGTCCATGTGGGCCATTGGATGCAGATGGTCCCGGCCCGCATCGAGAAGGCGTCCGGCAAGGATGCCGACGTGGAGATGTCATTCGACGGACAGATCATCCACAAACCGGGGGACGAAGGCGTCGTGATGTACCTCGAGGGCGGCAAGCTCAGGGTCGTCGGGACGATAGTCCTTCCGTGAATACGTTTTTCATGACGATCCCTCCGCGGCATCCGCCGCGGAGGTGCATCGTCCGACGGCGATGTCCGACACCGGGACGTCCCCGTATGGCATACTCCGTCACACCGCCGCCGCACAGATGCGGCCGGCATGAGTCCCTTCTATCGCGATAGTGATTACATGGTGTCATAGGGACGGGGATTTACCGCCTTCCCGTGATGCTCAATTTATATCGAGGACCGATTACACCCGGATACGGAGGGACGGACATCAGGGACTGGTTCGGGATGGAACGCGACTCGAAGCTCATCGAGTACCCCAACAGGGAGGAGTGGGACGGCCTCTATACAACGGTCGCATGCAGGCGCGCCCTCTCCCCATCCGGTCTCCCGGGGATACAGTACGCCCTCAACCCATACGGAGGCTGCGAGCACGGCTGCGTATACTGCTACGCCCCCGAGGTCACCCATGTCCAATGGGGAGGTTGGCGTGTGGTCAGGGTCAAGGTGAACATAGCCGACCGTCTGGTACAGGAACTTCCCGGACTCACCGGAACCATCGGGATCGGCACCGTCACCGACCCCTACCAGGGGGCCGAGGCCCGCTTCATGCTCACCCGCAGGTGCCTGGAGATCCTGAAGGCGAGGGGGTACAGGGTGCACATCCATACCAAATCCGACCTGGTTCTGAGGGACCTCGACCTCCTGTCATCCATGGAAGGGGAGGTGGGGGTGACGGTCACCGGTCTCGACGAGAGGAGGTCCAAGATGCTGGAGCCCGGGGCGCCGCTCCCGGAGGCGCGCCTGCGCGCCCTGAGGGAGCTTTCCGCCGCCGGCGTGGACGCCTATGCCCTCATAGGGCCCGTCATGGACCATCTGGAGGGTCATGAGGACGAATTCTGCGACGCGATCGCCTCCACAGGGGTGAGGAGGGCGGTCCTGGACCGTCTCAATCCCCGTCCGGAACTGTCCAAGAGGACGGACCGGATGCATGTCCGGGGTTCGGACGCGGCACTGGAAAATATAAGAACCATGCTGGCATCCAGAGGTCTGACCGTGGAGGACGCCTTCCGAGAGGAGGCCAGACGTCACTCCCCGTGTCGGTTGTAAACCTGTGGTTACACAGATATGTTTTTATAGAAGCGCATAATAACTATACCTCGTAAAATAGGTGATATATCCTATGTACGGAAACAGCAACCAGCCTATCATCGTTCTCAAAGAGGGGACCCAGAGGAGCAAGGACAAAGAGGCGCAGTTCAGCAACATCGACGCCGCGAAAGCCGTAGCGGACTCCGTAAGGTCCACCCTCGGACCCAAAGGAATGGACAAAATGATGGTCAACTCCATCGGCGACGTCGTCATCACCAACGACGGTGTCACCATCCTCAAGGAGCTGGACGTCCAGCACCCCGCCGCCAAGATGGTCGTCGAGGTCGCCAAGACCCAGGACACCGAGTGCGGAGACGGGACCACCACCTCCGTCGTCCTCGCAGGAGAGCTCCTCAAGCAGTCCGAGGACCTCATCAACGCCAACGTCCACCCCACCGTCATCACCAACGGATACAACATGGCGGCAGCCGAGGCCGTCAAGATCCTCAACGAGATCGCGGTCGACGCCAAGAACGACAAGATGCTCAAGACCGTGTCCGACACCTCCCTCACCGGAAAGGACGTCGGGGACGACAGCGACCTGAGCCACCTGTCCGACATCATCGTCAAAGCGGCGAAGTTCGTCGCTGACGAGGACGGAAGGGTCGACACCAAGAACATCCGCATCACCAAGAAGGTCGGAGGCGTCATCGCCGATACCTACCTCGTGCAGGGAGTCGTCATCGACAAGGAGCTCGTGCACTCCAGGATGCCCAAGATCTCCAAGGACGCCAAGATCGCCGTCTTCAACTGCGGCCTCGAGGTCAAGAAGACCGAGATCGACGCCCAGATCCAGATCACCGACCCCTCCCGCATGAACGACTTCCTCGCAGAGGAGGAGGCCGGCATGAAGAGGATGGTCGACCACATCAAGGAGACCGGAGCCACCGTCGTCTTCACCTCTAAGGCCATCGACGAGCTCGTGCAGCACTACCTGACCAAGGCGGGAATCATGGGATACAGGAGGCTCAAGGAGTCCGACATCGAGTCCATCGCCAAGGCCACCGGCGCCACCATCTGCGGCGAGGTCAACGAGCTGACCGAGAAGGACCTCGGAACCGCCGGATGCGTCGAGGAGAAGCGCGTCGGAGAGGACGGCATGGCCTTCATCACCGGCTGCAAGAACCCCAAGGCGGTCACCATCTTCATCCGCGGCGGTACCGAGCACGTCATCGAGGAGGTCGAGAGGGCCATCAACGACGCCGTACGCACCGTCGGTATCACCCTCGAGGACGGAAAGGTCGTCGCCGGTGCCGGAGCACCCGAGATCGAGCTCGGCATCAGGCTCGCCAAGTTCGCCGCATCCGTCGGCGGAAGGGAGCAGCTCGCCATCGAGAAGTTCGCCAAGGCCATGGAGGTCATCCCCTGGACCCTCGCCGAGAACGCCGGACTCGACCAGATCGACGTCATCATCAAGATGAAGTCCGCCCACGAGAACAACAAGGACGGCAAGTACTTCGGTATCGACCTCGACTCCGGAGAGCCCGTCAACATGCTCGACAAGAACGTCATCGAGCCCCTCAGGGTCAAGACCCAGGCGGTCAACTCCGCCACCGAGGTCGCCAACATGATCCTCAGGATCGACGACGTCATCGCCGCCCGCAGGGCACCCCCGGCGCCTCCCCAGGGAGGAGCACCCGGAGGAATGCCCCCCGGAATGATGTGATCCAAACCCTTCCAGGGGCGTAAGGCCCCTTCCCTCCCGGGGACGTCTCCATCCGTCCCCGGGTTCCTTTTCTACTGATGTTTCGAAAACGGTTATATCCCACGCACGCCATGTGCCAGCATGGCAAGTACCCAGACCGTGTGTCCTAAGTGCGGAAAGGACGTCGATTTCGATAGCGCTCTCGTGCGCTGCTACTGTCCCGGATGCGGACGCATGCTGATCAGGGCGGACCTGTCCGAGAAGCCGTCCGCCGAGGAGGCCTGCGCCCTGCTGTCCTCCGGAGAGGACCTCATAGGCAGGAAGGAATATGCGGAGGCGTTCTCCGCATGGGCCTCGGCCGTCGGGGCCGCATCGTCCAAGGACCTGGCCGTCTGGAGGGAGAAGATCCCCGGACTCATAGCATCGAACGTCACGGGGGACCTCATGTTCCTGCAGCCCGAGGTGCAGGACGGATACGTGGACGTCTGCGAGGCGTTCAGGAGGAAAGGGTTCGACCTGGCCGGGAGGACGGTGGATTCCGCCATGGAGACCCCCCTGACCGGTAAATTCAACGCGGATATGACCAATTTCTTCGCCGTCATATCGCTGCAGGGAGTGGCCATAGAGTATGCGAAGGATGCGGAGGACATGTACAACAAGTGCCGCTCCGTGCAGGACCGTTACTACGATTGCCGTGCGGCCCTGAAGGACGGCGAGGGGAAGACTCTCTTCGCGGCCAAGTCCATGTACAACGACGCCATCAAACCCTTCGTGGTGCTGGGTACTCTGGTCAACTCGAAGACCCGCCGCATGACCCAGACGAAGAAGGACGCCCTCAACAAGCTGTGTGCGGAGACGGAACTGCCTCCGGAGGTGCGCGGAATGGTCATCAACGCCGTCAACTGGCAGGTGAGGAGGATGGCCACCACGTCCCTGAAGGAGAACTCGAAGTACAAGTCCAACATGAAGAAGGATCTGAGGGCGTTCATCGAGGGGTATTTCGGAAGGTTCAATTACTGATCCGTGCGGAACCCCCGCAAGGTCCGTATCCTGGATCTTCTTCCGATCATGCGGGTCTGCGGGAAGACGGAAGTGATAGGGTAACCACCGCATCTCGAAATGCGGGTCGGAGACGGATGGTTCGGACCTCTTATCTTCACATTCCCGCCGTTCCATTTAAACCGATCCCTTCTGTGGATTTTTTCCATATTCTGTCAGTTCATGTTGGTCAGACAATGGATGTCTCCTGCGGATGCGTGTACAGATTCTTCGTTAACAAAAAATATTTCTCAATCAACGTAGAATTTTACGTTAACAGAAACTATTCATGGAATAGTGCCGAATCTAAGGTCAGAGAGATTTTCTCTTTGTTCGGGCTCGATGAGCCCGTCGCAGGAAAGATCGCTCTGTCATGATGTAGTCACACAAACCCGAAGATTTAGGATCAGGAGATTGGACATAGATCCGGAATTGCTGCTCGGATACTGATGTCGTCTCCGCATACGGTAGCTGAGGCTATCGAACCGAGAGTGATCGATCATCCATCCCCGAATTCACGTATTGCAGGATCTTCGGACTGGAACCCGAGCTCATGCCGGGGATTTGAAGACCGTTCCGGGGCATGCGACAGCAGAAGCTATACGAGGTCGGGATAATTCGGGATGATGCCGAATCCATGTACATGACATCTGTTCCATTTCTAGTATGGGATAATCCGCCTCCGAAGATGAACGGAGGCGGGTCCCATGAAGCATCAAATCAGTTGTATCTTCTGATTTTAGTGTTCCGATTAGTTGTACAACATGGAGGGCCAGTCTATAAGTGTAGTTACGTTAAATCTGCCGCAGGATACGGCATCTTTGACGATATCTTGGATCATCGAGATGAGGTAGTCCATGCTAGATATGTCGTAGCATTCCATTTTTACGTAAGCTTCTCTATGGATGTAGAGGATCAGGCAAGTCTCATCACACTTCCTTATGAACATGGCTACCCGACATCTATCACCATCGGATTTTGGGACTATTTCGTATCCACATTGGAGTTTTTTGGCAATTAATGGCAACATTATTTTAGCATCCCATCCCAGATATTGTGCTTCTGTTATCGAGATATGGTGGACGAAGCAATCTATCAACACATTCAAATCGACGATGTCCTCTTTCGAAGGCACGAACTCCATGCATTGCAATACTACTGGAATGTCCAGTTCAGTACATTTGACTTCTTTATGGGAAGCGTCGTTGCCTTTGAGACCGGCACGTGACATGGCGCGCACATATCCTCCGAAAAGAGCATCCATGTGTATCTTCTCAATGGAAATGATGTTGCCTGAATCACCAATCAAGGTCCTGAGCTTCTTACAGTAGCCTTCAAGAGACTTCGCGAACCTTTCCGACAACTCGGGAAATTCATCCATCGGATCCTCAACGACGGACCCCATGTTTTCCTGAGCCACGCGCATGGTGAAGACGGTGTCAAAGTGGATGTCATCCAGATCATTGAGGCATGTACATTTGAACTCAACATTCCTGATCCCAAGTCTCTCGCAGTTCATCCTTGCAAAATCAATACCCTTTTGATTCCTGTCGATGGAGACTATTTTCCTGTCGGGAAATGTCTTTGCCAGGAAGGTCGTCATGAACCCCATATCGCAACCAATCTCGAGGATGGTCTCGCCGAATAACTCTTTGTTCTGGTCGATCCAGTCGCATGCGTTCATTATGATGCTGCGGTCATAGGCGCCACTTATGAACATGGCTAGGTCGAATCTCTTGTTTTTATGGATGTAGCGCGAGGAGGCCACTTTCACCTCACCCATAAGATCCAGGGTTTCGACTCCGACCTTTCCGAACTTTTTCCTAACATCCTTCTGTAACCTTTGGTATGTTGGGACACTTTCAAGTCCCAGTTCATCCACATGCTTGCGTCCGGGACCCAACTCCTTTTTTGCCATCTTTATCCAATCTCCGTTCCGAGGGCCTGTGGGATGACCAGCTAGAACCCCCCCTATCATCTGTCATTGGACGGAAAAACTTAGTGATGATGAAGAGCTCCGAGGATGTCGATATGGTAATCGAACGCTTAAATTTCTTAAGTCGAGTGGGAGGCGTTACACCCTTCCACTCGACTAAATGGATATAAATATCGGAACGCCTCGGAAAAGAATGCTCATCATATCTGAATCCTCTTCGATTCCAGATCCTCGATACAATCGATCACATCCTCCACATCCAAACCATAGCAGTGTTCGGGAATGCTTATGGCGGAAATGCGTATTGAAACAGGAATACCCGGTTCGATCGAATCGTCCTTGTATCTCAACTTATACCATGTATTGCCATTTTTATCGTAATAGCAATCCTATATGCCGATGAAGACGTCCATGGAACTCTTGGGATTGATCGCTCCTTTCTTCACGATGTCTTCACACCCGTAATCATCGTAACCGAGGTTCACCTCGACAGAAAGACCATCCATCACCGACTTCCCTTTGTTTTTGATACGTAAGACCCTACCAGCCCCACCGCTATCGTTTCCATAGACGATCGATGCTTCGAGGATGGGCCTGTTCACATATCTGATAATCCGTTGAATACCCAAGGTGATGACTGATCCTCCTAACGCCAATAAAAGGCCTGACAGTAACTCATACATCACGATACATCATCACCTATTCTGATCGATGCACGTTTGGATTCCAATTCCTTCAACTGGGAATACAACTCCCTTTTCCTACGGGGTTGCTTCTCAGAAGACATCTTCTTCCTCAATTTCTCGATCTGAGAATCCAACTTCCTGCATTCCTCATCGATGGCGATCTGTGAATCGAGATCGTTTCCCTCTTCCACAACGATGTTTCCGACCTGTTTGATGAGATCCTCCCAGACATCGTCCATGTCCAGACCGTTGAGATGGAGGTCGAGGTCCTGCGTCCAGTCGCCTTGGATGAGGACCTCCCTGAAGGCGATGGGGCGATACCTTGCCCCGGATTCCAGGACGAGGACCATATTCTGTTCGATGAGTCTGAGCAGCAGCGAGATGACCTTCTCGTCATAGTCCTCGTCCTGGAGTTCCACCTTCAGGACGAATATGCTCTTGACATCCTTCCCCTCAGGGATGTTGACCGTCCTCGGGGAGACCTCATTCGATATCGTTATCCGATGGATGGTGGAATCGAACTTGGTGCGTTCCTTCCCCGAGAGTCCGAACCTCTCGATTATAGCCTTCTTGGGAAGCTGTCTGCTGACCTCTGTGGACGGCGGTAATCCGAAGCTCATCTTATCACTAGGAAGCAGATCAGTTCGAAATCGCCCAATCCCTTGATACCGGTGCCGCTGAAGCTCACATCCCCTCCCGAGAAGAAACTGTCCAGGTCGGATTGGTCTTTCTTCTCGATGATGGTGTCGATGGATGAACTCAACAGCTCGGAGACACGTGCCATGTTCCTTCCGTCATCCGTCTCCCGATTGAATCCGGAACAGAGGTCGCTGTAAGGTTGATCACGGTCTCTGCACTCCAACCTCATGATGTCCAGCATCTTCTTGGGTGTGAGGTGATCGCATATAACCTCCCCCTCATCGGAGATGTAGACCATGTAGAACGGATGCAGCCTGTTCTGCCTGTCGCGGTTGACGTTGTCGTTGATGTTCTTCAGTACGAAGATTATCCCCGGAGGAGCATCCTCGGAAGACGGGACGACCGCATGCAATCCGAAGGGTGCCCTCTCGAGATCGCCATGGGTCTTGATGTAATCCAGGAGGTCCAGACGGAACTCGTTGAGACCGAGGTCCAGGATGGAGACACCGGACTGCATGTCCTCTATATCGACAACTTCCTCCTGAAGACGCTTCAGCTGCTGCTTCCTGTAATCCAGATCGCCATGCTCACCCATGTTGATGGGGTCGTCATCCCCTGTGGATGTGAGGATGGACAGCCTCATACGGTCCTCGACCCTGGAACGGAGGTTGATATACTCATCCAGATCCACATCGGGCCAGAAGTTGACCAGCTGGATCCTCTCGTTCCTGCTTCCGATACGGTCCACCCTTCCGAACCTCTGGATGATACGGACGGGATTCCAATGGATGTCGTAGTTGACACAGAAATCGCAGTCCTGGAGGTTCTGACCCTCGGATATACAATCGGTTCCGATGAGGATGTCTATCTCCCCCTCCACATCCGGGAGGGATGTCTTCTTGTCCTTGGATATGGGGGAGAAACATGTCAGGACATCGTTGAAATCGGTACCGACACGCGGCAGCGTGGATACGGATCCCTTCGATCCGGTGACCTTTCCAAAATTGAATCCCTTCAGTTCGGGATCCTTGGAAAGTTCATCATACAGATAATCGGCCGTATCAGAGAACGCGGAGAAGATCAGGACCTTCCTGTTCCCGGGATTGATGGGTTCCTTTGACTTCTGGATGATGACATCGCGGAGGGTGTTCAATTTGAGGTCGTGCTCCGGCGTGACGGGTTCGAGTTCGTTCAACAGCCTTTCCATGATAGTCTTGTCATGGGCCAGCTTCTTCCTCCATGTTACATAGTCCATATCGACGATGTCTATCTGGACGTTCTTCTCGACGGCGAACATCTCGTCGGCGTCGATGTCCGGATCCACCTCCTCCGCATCGATATCATCCATCGGGATCTTGACAGAAGACCTCTTGTTCTCGAACGTATCTATTGCATCTATAGCGTTTTTAACCTTGGACATTACTTTTTTCAAAGTAATCCTGAACGAATAGACCGAACTCTCTAACCTTTTCAACAGGGCGATGGACATAAGTTTCCTGATCCCCTGTTCGCGACCGGAACGGTTCATGTTCTCCGGACCGACGTATTTGGCCCTTTTACTGGGAAGGAGGAATTCGGTAGGGATGTACACTGCAAGGGACAGCATATCCAGCATGGAACTTATGTTGCGATATGAGATCACATCCTTCAACTCGGTGATCCCCGGATGAAGTGATATGGGTGAAAGACGTGTCGGGAACTTACCGATACCTTCCATGGAGTAGTACTTCTCTATATGACGGCGGGAACGTGCGATGGTGACATTATCCAGAAGGGTGAAGAAATCGAAATCGAGCATCTTCTGTAACCGGTCGGTGGTCCTCTCGTCCGAAGGGAGGCCGCTCCATCTGTTGAAGGCCCTTTGAGCCTGGGAGAAGACCTCGTCTATAGACGATGATATCTTGAGATTGTTCTCCGACAGGAGCTTGTTGCCTGCGAACGCCACCTGCAATTGATTCTGGAGATCCCTGAAACGGTTGTTCACAGGTGTGGCGGAGAGCATCAGGACCTTGGTCTCCACACCCTTCTCGACCACATCCTCCAACAACCGAGTATAGCGGTTCTTGCGCTCATCGGTGGATGAATCGCCACCGTTCCTGAAGTTGTGGGATTCGTCGATCACCACGAGGTCGTAGTTCTCCCACATGATCTGGTTGAGATCGTAACCGTTGGATTCCCCCCTCTTCCTGGAGAGATCCGTGTGATAGAGGACGTCGTAACGGAGACGGTCCTCCACCAGAGGATTGTTGCGGTACTTGTTGCGGTAGACGTTCCAGTTCTCGGAGAGCTTCTTCGGACACAGGACGAGGACGGACTTGTTCCTGCATTCGTAGTACTTGATCACCGCCAGAGCCGTGAACGTCTTACCGAGACCGACGCTGTCCGCCAGGATGCACCCGCTGTAGGTCTCCAATTTATTGATGATGGACAATGCGGCATCTTTTTGGAATGGGTAGAGCATATTCCAGATCTTCGATTCCCTGAAACCCACACCCTCCCTCGGAAGGTAATCCTCCGAGATATCCTCCAGGAATTCGTTGAAGATGTTGTACAGGGTCATGAAGTAGATGTACTCCGGAGGGTTCTCCACATATGCGGCGGTGATGCTGTCCAACACCTGGTCTGTCACATCCTCCAGCTTCTCCGGATTGTCCCATATCATGTCGAACAACTGAAGGAACTGTCTGCTCTCCGAATAATCGGCTTTGACCACGATGTTGCTGATGCTGTCCCCCCTTTCGAATCCGAGGTCCACGGAAGTGAACCCGTTCAATGGGGTGTACGATACTCCGCCGTCACCATCCGAGACGCAGACGAAGGAGTTCATGGATGAGGGGGTGGTGTTGGTACGGAACTTCGCCTTCTTCCGGATCCAATCCGCACATTCCTTGGCTATCGCCTTCTGACTGAGCTCGTTTCTGAGACGGACCTCGAACTCCGTGCCGTAGATGCTGCGCTCGCGGGACATCTGGGGGATGAAGAACTCCCTCCTCTCCTTCGGAGCCTTCTCCTTGACGAATGTGGGGGAGGTGAAGATGAAGTCGAACTCCTCGACGGAGTTCAACTGTTTCTTCAGTTCCTGATAGGCATAGATGGAGAAAACTGCAGATGCGATGGACACCTTGCTTCCCTTGACGACGGTCTTCTTCAGGTCCTCTCCGACTGTGTTGTTCACATTATCTAAGAAGTCCATTACATCACTCCATGTCACGGATCAACTTCAACAGGTTCTCGTAAGTATCCACGTGGTGATAGCGTACGTTGCTGCCATCCACATTGTAGACCTTCTCCGCACAATGGATCTTGGCCCTCTCTATTGGCTTCAGCTGCATGGAATCCATGCTGCCCTTCGTCTCTGCGATGAAGAATATGTGCTTGATGCCCTTGGAATCATCGAAGGCGATGGCCCAATCCGGGGAATAGTTCCCGACGGGCGTGGGGATCTTGAATCCCTTGGGGAGCTTCGCATAGACGGCGACCTCATCGGCACGGTCGAGGGATTGGGCGAACCTCTTCTCCACACTCTCTTCAGCAAGACCGTCCGTGAAGACATAATCCATGATGTGCTTCGAACCCTGGAAGGCCTTCGAAGGATCGCAGTTGGCCTTGCTCTCGGTGAAGATCGAGCTGTCATAGGTGTCATCGATCCTGTTGTATGTGATGTGGTCGACGATCAAGGTGGCCTTCTCGTCGTTGATGAGCTTGGAGACCTTCGAGATGAACTCCTCCGGATTCTCCGCGATCATGGCGAACTTGCGTTCCTCTATGCCCTTCAGGATGGATACGGCGGTGCGTCTGGTGATCGTGGCACCTTCGGCTATCTCCCCGACGAGATCATACTTTACGGTGGAACCGGATTTCTTCAGTTCCTTCGTCTCCTCCTTCCTGGATTCGAATGACCTCCCATCCTTGACGTCGAAATCCTCCAGGTTCTTCTTCTGGGAACCTGTCTTGAGGGTGTAGGACAGCCTGCCGACGAAGAGATTCTCATTGATCGACTTGATGGATTTGCGGATCAGTTCCTCGCTGTCGAACTCCACCCTATAGGTGTACTTGTGGTTGATCTCGTTCCAGAGGGCCTGAAACTCCTTCTTCCTGAAGTTCTCGTTGAGTTTGTTCTCGCGGATACGGGTCTTCATCCCGTTGTCGATCATACCGTCCAAGGTGCCGCCTTCGATGACCACACGGACCAATTCGGTGATGGTGTCGGTGTACCGATACAGGTCGGAGCTCTGATCTATGAACAGGTCTCCCGAATCGATGACCTGTATGCATTTGTCTGTGGGACGGTCGTTCTCATCGATGTAGTCCTGACGGACGAGATATTGGTAGATCTTGTTGGCTAGCTGCCCGTCAATCTTCTTCTCCTCGCCTTCGACGACGATCCTCTTGCCGATAAGGAAGTCCTTACTGATCTTGGATGGACGATCCCTGATGACCTCGGATATCTCCTTCTGTAGGTCGCGGACGAAGGTATCGTATCCTTCGCTGGCCACGACGGTCAGCTTGTTCACATTATGGATGAGTTCTCCGCATTCCTCCAGGTCCATTCTGGTCCCTTTCGAATCGACACAGAGACGTAGGCCGCGTCCTACCTCCTGACGTTTCCTCACTGAACTGTCGGAATGCTTCAGAGCACATATCTGGAATACATTCGGGTTATCCCAACCCTCGCTGAGTGCTGAGTGGGAGAAGATGAAACGGGTGGGCTCTTCGAAACTGAGCAGCCTCTCCTTGTCCTTGAGGATGAGGTCGTACGCATCGATGTCATCCGAGAACTCCGATTTCCCCCTGACCGTGCTGTTGATCGCACGCTTGTTCTTGTCCACGCTGAAATATCCTTTGTGAGTTGACTCGACAGGGATGGATTTCACATAATCCATGTACTCCTTGTCGAAGAGTTCGCTCCTCTCGGCAAGTATGTTGTTGTACTCCTCTTCGAAAATCTTACCATAGGGTCCGAGGATGGGTTCTCCTGATTCGTCATATTGACGGTAATTGGCAACCTCATCGATGAAGAACAGGGAAAGGCACTTGATACCTTTCTTGAACAGCTTCTCCTCCTTGTCAAGGTGGGAGATGATGGTCTCACGAATCTGGACTCTACGGAGATTAGCTTCAGAGACATCTCCGATGACCTCTCCCGAGAACAACCTGGTCCCATCGCTGAGCTCGACATAACCTTGTATGGCGTTGACATCTGTAATGAATAGATCGCGATATGCCTCCAAACCATTGGATTCGATACGAAGGTTGTCTCCTACAGACAACAGATGAGATTCGCGTTTGATCCCATTAGCCCTGGAGACATCGATCTCTATCTTGGCACGGGGAGCGATCTTCTTATCGAGAACTATCTCCTGGAGATACAGATAGCAGGATGTTCCAGAGAGGTTCTTCACCTCTATTCCCTTGACCTCGATCTTCTTCACAAGCTTCTCATTGTATGCATCCAATGCATCGAGGGAATAGATCAGATTATGCTCCACCTTGTGAGTGGCAGAGAAATTCATGGAGAACAACGGATTGAAGTATTTTCTAAGGGCTTTGAGCGTCTCCGATTCCTTCTTCTTGTCACCGAGTAGCTTCTGAGGTTCATCAAGGATGATGATGGGATTGTTCGCAGCTATGACATCGATGGGACGACGTGATTGAAACTCATCGCGAACACTGTAGATGATCCTGCTGTCCTTGCTCTTACCATCCTCTTTCAATGATGCCGCGAATGCTTGGGAGTTGATGATCATCACATTGATTCCGGAATCCTGGGAGAAATCATCCAGTTTCTGGAGGTTGGATGAATCGTAGATGAAGAACCTGGCCTTCTTCCCGTAATGCTCCATGAAATGATCCTGAGTCATCTCGAATGACTTCTTCACACCCTCACGGATGGCAATACTTGGAACCACAACGATGAACTTGTTCCATCCATAATGTCTGTTCAGCTCGAACATCGATTTGACGTAAACATATGTCTTTCCGGTACCAGTTTCCATTTCGATATCCAATGATACCTGCCCAAGACTTGCATCCAATGATTTGGATCTCTTCAGATCATATCTGTCCTGTAATCTGACGATGTTGTCCAGTATCACTTCTGAAGGAATGGAAATCGGATGATTGGAATATGCGAGTGAATCATCTCTGATGAACGAATCCGATCCCATATCGAAGGTCCTCTGTCTGCTAGTAACATCTCCGAAATCGAACCTGTAGCTGTTGGAATCGTTGAATGATTCTCCCTTGAACACATCGACTATGGAATCAACAGCATCGGTCTGATACTGCTGGATCTTGAAATCGAACTTCATATCCGATCGCCTCAGAGAATGCGGATCTTGGTCTGAGGGCTATATGTCTTGAAGATCTGCTCTATGTTAGCAAGCATCTCATCTGTCATGGATGAACCTGAACGGAAGATTGCATACATACAGCCGGACATTTCCTTCGAAATATCAACTATAGTAGAATCATCGATTGAATCATCGAAACATGCAACCAAATACCCACCATCAACAGAATAGATTGTATGCCCATGCATATTCTTCTGTTCAATCTTTGATGACAATTCAATCCCAAGTTCTAGCATCACTTGAATGAGTAGATCCTCGGATCCACGATTATCTTTGATTACGTCCACATAATCTTCAAGAGTATTACGAATAACTCCGCCTGGAGAGTAGAAAACATCCTTCATATTGGATGAGTCACACTTGAAAACACGGAATCCGACATCGACTGATGATGAAGGATACTTCCGCATTATCTCATTTCCAGCACGACGAATACGTTCCTTTCCAATTTCACAAATTGTATCCATATGTGCATCCGCATCAGATAGGTTGTTACTTTTTTCTGGTAATTGTATTGCTATAAATGACAGATTTTTTTCTTTTTTAACATTGATATTTATAACGGACGCAGGCGTGGTTGCAGAACCAGAAAAGAAGTCCATTATTATGCCATCATTTGATGCATTTGTTGAAATATCAATCAAAAATTCAATTAATGATACAGGTTTGGGAAAACTAAAGACCTTAGACTTGAATAAATCCATGATGTTTTGGGTACCGTCTTTACTCATTCCAACTTCGTCAGGTAGTTTAGTACTTACAGCAACACGTCCATAATCTTCACCATCTTTGGCCATGTCATCTTCTTTAAAATACCTCAACACAGGTTTACTTATTCTTAGAAAATCATAGTCTCCTGGAAAAATTATTCTTTGTTTTGCCAAATAATCTTTGATTGTATCAGAAGTAATACGCCACGTTCTATTTGGATCAGCTGGATACTCTTTGCCATTCTTGGGGTTCACAATAGTAAAGAAACTATTAGGACGTTCAGAAGCCGTTGTTTGTTTTGTTAGATCATGATATCTCCAGGGTCTTCCGGGGAGGTCAGGAGTTTCATAATAATTTCTCTCCTTACCTTGAATCGATGCCTTATAGCCAGTTTTTGCAAAACAGATAATCCACTCATAGTCTTGAGAAATACCAAATGGAACATCTGACTTTGCTGTTCTTTTACGCCAAGGGAATGTTGCAACGAATGAGTTCTCACCAAATATCTCGAGACATATTTTTTTAAGATTCTCTACTTCACAATCATCTATACTAATGAATATGACTCCATCCTCAGAAAGAAAATCTTTCGCTAACAACAATCTAGGGTAGATCATATTCAACCAATCAGTATGAAATCTTCCATTACTTGATGTATTGAGGAAAAGACGATTTCCAGAATCATCACTTTCGCCACTTACCTCAGAATAATCCCCTACCGACATTGAAAAATCATCATTATAAACAAAATCATTACCAGTATTGTATGGAGGATCGATATAGATCATCTTGACCTTACCAAGATAGGTCTCACGAAGAATCTTCAGAACTTCTAGGTTGTCTCCCTCGATGTAAAGATTTTTGGTATTATCAAAATCGACACTTTCCTCCCTGCAGGGACGGAGTGTCATCGTCGTTGGTGTATTGGCAAGACGTTTGGCTTTCGACTTGTCAGGCCAGGTGAACTGATACCTTTCCTGGGGCCCTTCAACGATGCTATCAGATAATTCCTGTCTCAACGCATCGAAATCAACTGAGAGAACAGTTCTCTCTCTCTCTCTCTCTCTCTCTCTTGATTCGGTGACACAGTTAGGGAACAGCTCTCCGATCAGGCGGATCTTCTCCTGGGAAAGGTCCTTGGTCTGCATCTCTAGCTTCTCTATCATATAAAGGATGATAAAAAGGTCCTGGATTATTAGTCTATCCTGGAATGGCTTTTATGGAGACGCCAGGAGACCATTCTCCGGAGATCGGTTTTCTTTCATCGGATGTCTTGCGTCCTTCATTTGGAAACCGTCGTAGGTCGTCTGCAGGGGATTTCCATATCTCTTGTGATTCAGGCTCTCTCCATCGCCGAGTCCAACGCCATCTCCGCTATATCCGCGCAGTACTCCGCCAGTCTCCTCGAGCTCCCCGCCATCACGTCCACGGGCAGGCTCTCGTCCGTCATCTCCATCCTGCCGAAGGCGGACACTATCGCCTTGGTCTGCGCCTCCGCCATGCGGATGCACTCTTCCGACCCGTCGCGGTCGGTGTTCATCCACGCCTGCACGCAGGAGTCCATCAGCTTCACGATGCCGTCCCCCATGGATCCGATGGCCGCACAGAGGTCCTTCCCTCCGGCCTTTATCAGGTCCTTGGTGTGGATTGCCATGAGGACGGCGTGGTCCCCGATCCTCTCCAGGGTCTTGCTCACGGACACACATCCAGTGACGGTGCGGAGGTCCACCCCCATGCCTGCGCTGAGACCGATGTCCTTCAGGAGTATGCGGGACTGCCTCTGGACCATCCAGTGGATGCGGTCCACCTCCGTGTCCCTGTCGGCCATCCCCTCCAGCCTCTCGGCGTCCATGTCGGAGGCCGCCTGGAAGACGTCTGAAACCATGCGCTTGACCAACAGGTGCTCCCGGCGTATGTTCTTCTGCGGGACCACCTCGGTGATGTCCATCAGGTCCTTCATGACGATGCGGTTCTCGTCCTCCTCCACTATCTCCATGCCGATGGAGGTCTGGGTGAAGCGGGAGACGGATTCCAGCATGGATCCCCTCAGGGGGAAGGCCGAATGCACCGTTATGGTGCGGAATCCGGCTATGTACGCTCCGATCAGCTGTCTGTAGAGGGCCACGGAGTCCGGCACCCTGTCCGCGTCGATCTCCGTATCGTCGCCCTCGGAGGGGGCCTGTACGCCGCCCACCGAGAGGAGGAGGCCCCCTCCCGGCTGCGGCACCACCATGACGGGGTCGTTCTTCTTCAGACCGACCGATTCCGCCCACTCCTTGGGCAGGGTGATCATGAAAGACGACCCTCCGGTGACCTGTACCCTTCTGATATCCATACTGGGGTTATCAGAATATATATTTATCATATTTTCCCCAGTTCTCTATATATCATCCGAATATCCCTTGGATGTATTTCGAGGTGGTTTCGTTGTGCGGGTCCTCGAAGATCTGCTTCGTCTCCCCGAACTCCATCATCTCCCCCAGCTGCATGAAGCCGGTATAGTCGCTGATCCTCCTGGCCTGCTGCATGTTGTGGGTCACGATGACGACGGTGTAGTCCTTCTTCAGATCCCTTACCAGATCCTCGATCTTCGCCGTGGCGATGGGGTCGAGGGCGGAGGTGGGCTCGTCCATGAGGATGACGTCGGGGTTGACGGCCAGGGCCCTGGCGATGCAGAGCCTCTGCTGCTGTCCTCCGGAGAGTCCGAGGGCGGACCTCTTGAGCCTGTCCTTGACCTCGTCCCACAGGGCGGCCTGCCTCAGGGTCCTCTCGACGATCTCGTCGAGCTCGGACGCCTTGGTGATGCCGTGGATCCTCGGGCCGTAGGTGATGTTGTCCCTGATGCTCATGGGGTAGGGGTTGGGGCGCTGGAAGATCATCCCGATCCTCGTCCTCACCTCGTTGACGTCGGTCCCCTCGGCGTAGATGTCGTTTCCGCGGAAGGTTATGCTGCCCTCCACCCTGCACCCGTCGATGAGGTCGTTCATCCTGTTCATGCTGCGGAGGAGGGTGGACTTCCCGCATCCGGAGGCCCCGATGAGGGCTGTCACCCCGTGTTCCTCCACAGGCATGTTGACGCCCAGCACGGCGTGCTTGTCGCCGTACCAGACGTCCACGTTCTCTATGTCCATTACCGTGTCTCTCATTGTCTCATCCTCTTCTCTCCGCGGGCCCTCACGTACGACGCGAGGAGGAACATCGCCAGCACTATGACCAGGAGGACCAGTGCGGTGGCGTACATCATCGAGGGGTCCGCGCGCCCCTCGGTGGCCAGGTAGTAAAGGTGGTAAGGGAGGGCCATGACCGGTTCGGTCAGGGCGTAGTCCGCTACCTTCGCCTAGACGACCACGGCGGTGAACATGATGGGGGCCGTCTCCCCCGCCGCACGGGCGAGGCTGAGGATGGCACCGGTCACGATCCCGTTGACCGCGGTCGGAAGGACTACCCTGAAGGTGGTCTGCATCTTGGTGGCGCCGATGGCGCGGGAGGCCTCCCTCAGGTCGTCGGGGACGGCCCTGACGGCCTCCTGGGTGGTCCTTATGATCACCGGCATGGTCATGAGCGCCAGGGTGACGCATCCGGCTATGAGGCTGTACCCCATCCCGAGGTAGACCACGATGACCACCATGCCGAACAGTCCAAAGATGACGGAGGGGGTCCCGTTGAGGACGTCGACGGCGGCGGTCACGACCCTCGTGACCCTGCCGTTCCCTCCGTACTCGGTCAGGTAGACCCCTGTGAGCACTCCGAGGGGGACGGCTATCAGCGCGGTCCCGGCTATGAGCTCGAGGGTACCCACGATGGCGGGGAAGATCCCTCCCGACCTTCCGGCCCTGGAGGGGTCGTCCAGGAGGAAGTCGAGGCTGAGTGCGGGCACGGCCTTGGCCGCGATGTACACGGTCACCAGTATCAGGACGGCCACGATGGCGAAGGTGACCAGGGAGAGGGACCCGCAGGCCAGCTTCTGCCTCTGGTTCCTGTCGACCTTCCTCCTTCCGGCGGTGGCGAGGACCTTCCACACGACGACGGTCCCGACGGCCGCGGCCATGGACTGCAGCGTACCGGTGAACAGGGATGCCCCGCAGAACACCGCGGCGGCGACGGCCGCGGTCAGGAGGAGGTCCTTGAACATGCGGATCTTGGTCTGGTCCATGTTCTCGATGGCCAGGGTCAGGCGTCCGACCTTCTCGTCCCCGGAGAACTTCCTGGCGGACCTGTTCATCACGGCCCTGACGGAGAGGTTGATCGCAAGTATCATTATCATCAGTATGAGTGCGAGGAGGAACAGCGCCGAGTAGGACGTGCTCCCCACGACGACCTCGGGCATCTCCAATGCCAGGGTCGCGGTGATGGTCCTGAGCGTCGAGAAGACGTTCCATATCGGATCCGGGAAGATGGCGGTGTTCCCGGTGACCATCATGACGGCCATCGTCTCTCCGATGGCCCTTCCTATCCCCAGGATGACGGCGGCGGATATACCGGAGGCCGCCGCAGGGACTATGACCTTCATTATGGTCTCCCATTTGGTGGCGCCGATGGCGAGCGAGGCCTCCCTGTAGGAGGACGGCACCGTCTGCAGGGCGTCGTCGGAGACGGATATGACCGTGGGCAGGGCCATGATCCCCAGCAGGACGGATCCCGTGAGCCACGAGAGTCCGGATACGGTCTGGTCGGGGAAGAGACCGTGCATCATCGGCACGAGTATCATGATTCCGAGGAGACCGTATACCACGGACGGTATGCCGGCCATGACCTCGATGATGGGTTTTACCTTCTTTCTGGTCTTGGGTGAGGCGATCTCCGAGAGGTAGATCGCGGCACCGATGCCGATGGGGCAGGCGACCATCATGGCGCCCGCCGTCACCATCAGGGTGCCGGCGATCAGGGAGGCCGCACCGTACGAGCCGATGTAGGGCCTCCACACGCTCCCCGTGAGGAATTCCCAGATGCCCACTTCGCTGAGGGCATCGAATCCCTGCCCGGCGATGAAGATGATCATCGCCACGACCGTGACGGCCGCCAATGAGGCAACGGCGGCCAGGACGGTCCTGCAGACTCTGTCGGAGTCCACGGGCCGGGTCTTCTTCAGTACGTTCACGCAGTCGGACATCCGGGCGCACCTCACTTTCAGAGGGCCTCGAGGGCGATACCGAGACTGACGTATCCGATGGAGTAGTCGGTGGTCTCGATGTGCGTCAGAAGGGCGTTGTTGCTGGCGAACTCGACCATCTTGTCGGTCACGCTGCTGCTGGAGAAGCCCGCGACCTTTCCGGAGAGGAGCTCCTCGAAAGCACCGCGGGTTCCGGAGGAGGACTCCCTTCCGCATACGTCGATGGCGTGGTCGACTCCGCCGAGCTGGTTCCAGTTGGTGTAGGTCCCGTCGTAGATCTTGGCGATCTGGGCGAGGGTCAGGTTGTCGATACCGGTCACGGACTTGTTGACGATGATGGCGATACCGTCCTTACCGATGACGGTGGGGACGAGGCCTGCGTCGGTCTCGGAGGTCTTCAGGTCGCGGGAGAGCATTCCGATGTCGGCGGTCCCGTCGATGGCCGCGGCGGCTCCGGTACCGGATCCGTTCGCGGTGATGCTGATCCTGACGTTGGGGTGGATCTTCTCGTATTCCTCCTCGACGGCCATCATGATGGGGTTGACGGTGGTCGATCCCTGGATGGTGATGCTGTAGGAGGTCTTGTCGTCGATGGTCGACTTGTAGGCGGGGGCGAAACTGTCGACGGCGATGTAGTCGTTGTCTTCCACGATCGCCTGTCCCTCTGCGCTGAGCACGTAGGAGATAAGGTCGGCGACCGCTCCGGAAGCGGTTCCTTTGGTGGCGAGGATAAGTCCTCTCTGGAGGGTGTACGAACCGTTGACCACGTTGTCAACGGTGGCGTCTACGCCTTCGACATTCATTATTTCAAACTTCGCATCGTCTTTACCGTCGTCGCTGTTCATCATGAACACGGCGACGCCGGCGATGGCGATGATTGCAATGGCCGCAACTGCTGCGATCTTCATTGTTTTATCGTCCAAGATTTTCACCTCGGACAGAAGTCAGAGGCGTTATGGATATATATTCTGTCGAAATATTATATATTGAAATATATAGTAAATATAGATTTATTTTTAAATGTCTAAATGCCCGCATCCAGACCGGAGGAGCCTTCCTTTCCAGCGTTTTCCATACGTTTTCCGCGGGATCCCGCCCATTTCCCTTAGATTTATAATCTAAAATCCCCATGATGTCCATGGGATAGGATGCATTCGGAACAGCTACGCGTAGCGATATATACCAGGGTCTCCACCGAGGACCAGGCGCGGGACGGTTTCTCCCTCGATGCGCAGGAAAAGCGTCTGAAGGCGTACAGTGCGGTCCGCGGTTGGGAGGTCGTCGACATCTACCGCGACGAGGGTTACTCCGGCCGTACGGTGGCCCGTCCCGAATACCAGCGCATGTTCTCCGAGATGGACAGGTGGGATGTGGTCCTCGTCCTCAAGATGGACAGGATCCACAGGAACAGCGTCAATTTCACCCATATGATGGAGGTCCTGAAAGACAACGGGAAGGATTTCAACTCCATGATGGAGAAATTCGACTCCACCACCGCCATGGGAAGGTTCGTCATGGACATAGTGGAGCGCATGGCGCAGCTGGAGAGCGAGCAGATCGGCGAGAGGGTCAAGATCGGCATGACCCGCAAGGCCGAGACGTCCAGCGGACCCATGGGGTCCCCCGACCCGTACGGATACACCTACGCCGGCGGGAAGCTCGTGGTCGTGGAGGACGAGGCCCGCATCGTACGCAGGATATTCGACATGTACATGGACGGCAGGACCATGGAGAACATCGCCGCCGCCCTCACCAACGCCAACATACCCTCCAAGAAGGGAGGGGCCTGGAGCAGACAGGCCGTTTGCAACATACTCCACAACCCGATATACGCAGGATACATGCGCTGGGACGGGATCGTCCGTCCGGGTACGCAGACCGCCATAATCCCCGTGGAGACCTTCGAGTCGGTCAACGGGCCCATATCGTGATACCATGGTCCTGGCAGCCCTCTACGCACGCGTATCCACCGAGGAGCAGGCCATAGAGGGTTATTCCATAGACGCCCAGAAGGACCTCCTGTCCAACTACTGCGTGGCCCAGGACTACGGCATATTCAAGATCTACGTGGACGACGGTTTCTCCGGGCGCAGCGACAAACGTCCCGCCTACCGCGAGATGATGGCCGAGATGGACGAATGGGATGTGATGGTGGTCCTCAAGATGGACAGGATCCACAGGAACTCCCGCAACTTCATGAACATGATGGACGAGCTCGGGAGACATGGGAAGCAGTTCATATCCGCCACCGAGAACCTGGACACCACCAACGCCATGGGGAAGTTCGTCATGTCCATGATACAGAGCATCGCCCAGCTGGAGAGCGAGCAGATCGGCGAAAGGACCTATGTGGGGATGCGCGAGAAGGCGGAGACGATGAGGAACACCCCGCAGGGGAGCAGGACGCTCGGATTCAACCCCCCGTACGGCTATCTCCTGGACGGCGGCCTCATGACGGCCGTCCCGGAGGAGCTGAGGGTGGTCCGGGAGGTCTTCGACGAATATCTCGCCGGGAATTCCCTGGCGAAGATAGCCGAATCCCTCAACCGCAGCGGCCTCCGTACCAGGCGCGGCAACAGGTGGACGGTTTACAACCTGAGTACCATACTGCATAACCCCGTGTACGCGGGATATCTGAGGTGGGAGGACCTGACCTTCCGCCATTATGCGGAGACGCCCTTGGACCCCGTTACGTTCAACCGCGTGCAGACCATGGCCGTGGCGAAGGAACGGAACCCCTCCAAACGCTCCCCGAGGCTCCTGCCCGAAGAGGACTTCGAACTGTGAGGGCCAAAATCCAATTATACTTATTTTCCAATCGAACCCTCTATGAAAGCAGCCACTAGGAAGAAGTTCTATGCATGGTTCATGGTGGGCATCATGGTCATGGTCGTCTTCGTCGTCGCAGCGAGTTTCATCGCCGGGCTCTGACCCCGGTACCGTCGGAGGCCGTCCACGTCCATCGATCTCCTGTCGGCATCTGCGGTGTTCGTCCTCACGTATTCGCTGATAGCCGTGCGTAAGGTGAACGGCCGCAGGATAAGGACATGGACGGCCGCCGTACTCGGCGGAGTCCTCATGCTCCTGCTCGGAGTCGTGACGCCGTCGGAGGCGTGGGATTACATCAATTTCGAGGTGATCCTGCAGTTGGCGGGTATGATGATGCTCACAGCCTCTCTCCAGTACTGCGGATTCTTCGAGATCGTCGTGGACTTCCTGATGAGGCGCTTCGACGGCAGGAGGAGGTTCCTAAGCGGGGTCATGGCCATCACCGCATGCCTGTCCGCCGTCATGCTCAACGATGCCGTCGTCCTCATATTCACCCCCATAGTCCTCCGCTGCTGTCAGAGGATGCGGGCGGACCCCGTGCCATACATGGTCGGGGTGTTCGTCTCCGCCAACATAGGGAGCGCCGCCACCGTCGTGGGCAACCCGCAGAACGCCTTGGTGGCGTCCATGGCCGGGATCGGTTTCTTGGACTACTCCATACGCGTAATCCCCCTGACGGTCATATGCATGGCCGTCGCGATGCTGATGATGCGCCGCATGTACGGCGGCCGTCTGGATACCGACGACGCATCGCTCTCCGGAGAGATGTTCCATACCAGGGAGGTCGACAAGTATCGTCTCTGCGCCGTTCTAGCCGTCACCGTCACCGCCCTCGTCCTTTTCGCCCTCTCCGTCCCTCTGGGTCTCAGGATATATCAGATAGCCCTTGCCGCCGGCGCGGTATCGTTGATCATAGTCCTTACCGACAGCATGAGGGCGGGCGGATACGTGATAAGGCACGTCGACTGGTCCATACTCCTGTTTTTCACGGGATTGTTCGTGGTCATAGCCGGCGCGGTCTCGTCCGGCCTTCTCGATTCCATGTCGGAGCTGTTCGGGATGGGCGACGGGAATGTCCCGTCGATAGGGGTGCTCTCCGGATTCTCCACGATCCTTGCGAACCTTGTAAGCAACGTGCCTTCCGTGATGCTCATAGGACAGCTGCTGCCGGAGGGCGACATGGTACTGTGGATAACCCTGGCCGTCACCTCCACCTTCGCCGGCAACCTCACCCTGATCGGTGCCGCGGCGAACATAATCGTGGAGGACGAAGGGGAGAATCACGGGATCCGTATGGATTTCTTCAGATACCTCCGTGTCGGAATACCTATTGCAGTTATTACAATCGTTATAGCGACCGCGTACCTCTATATGTTGGATATATTGCTCTAAATTGCTGGATGCGGATTATACATACGGGTGTGGACGAAAGATATTTGTCACACTTGTATGTATAAGGTGCAATATACCAAAGAATCCTTCAATGTCGTAACAGAAATAATCGGCATTAAATTACATAAAATATTATATTTTAAATATTTGGAAATCAATGGAGTCGGCATATGTCTCACCCAGTAGTGGTCCGTAAAGCCTATCTCAACCGGCTTTACCAACTAAGCACGAACAGAGATGTCGTCAAGGTGATCTCGGGCAACAGGTACTACGGTAAATCCACCCTCATGTCCCAGTTCAGGGATATGCTGCTGAACAAAGGGGTCCCCGAGTCCAACATCATATACTTGGACATGAGCGAATCCATGGGCACCATCGACGACTCCTTCCAGTTCACAGGTCTGGTGAAGTCCAGACTGTCCTCGGAGGACGCATTCCTCCTAGTGGACGACATGAACTTCGTCAACAACTGGGACAGCGCCATAAAGGACCTCAGGGAGAGATACAGACTCAACATCTACATCGTCCTGCCCTATGCCACATCCGAGGACTACCGCGGTATCCTCGACGCCCTCGGCAACTACGACGTGACCACCCTCTACACCTTCTCGTTCAAGGAGTTCCTGGAGGCATATCCTATCACGGACGAGCACGGCTACGGGGAGAGGTTCGAGCAGTACATCTCCATAGGCGGACAGCCCTTTATGGACATGAGCATGAGTCAGAAGGACCACTTCATGATCTCCGAGGGGATGTTCAACCTCATCCTCAACTGGGACATCGGGAGCAGGTCCAGGATCGACACGGTGGCCATCAGCAGACTCGCCCTGTACATACTCAACAACATAGGCAACGTGACCACCCTCTCCGCCCTCAGGCAGAACTCCAACGTCACCGACCAGCGCACGGTGGAGAAGTACCTCCACTACCTGTTGGAGTACCAGACGATCATGAAGGCCGAGGCCGTGGACATCACCGACATGAGGAGGCTCGGCGTCAAGGCGAAGTATTACACCACCGACGTCAGGAGCATAAAGGGGATCACCCCGAGGGGGGCTTTCAGCGTCAGCCGTCAGGCGACGATCGAGAACATCGTGTTCCTGGAACTCGTGCGCCGCGGATACGAGGTCTATGCCGGATTCTACCGCGGAAACGACATCGGGTTCATGGCGATCAGAGGCGGTGAGACGATCTTCGTGAAATCCGTACTCGCCCTGAGCGACGAGAGGGCCAAAGGGAAGGAGTTCAAGGCGTTCGCCTCGGTACCCGGGAAGAAGTACCTCCTTACCACGGACCGCGGCATGAACGGCTTCTACGACAACATCGAGTACAAGAACATCATAAGTTTCCTGCTCGAGTGACAGGGGTTCGGACGGAGGGTGAGACGTCCGTCCGGCCCATATTTTGTTCAATACACTATGCGATGTATGTAAGGACAACTATCATTTCACTGGTCGGCCACTCCAATATCTTACGATTTACACTATCGTTTAAATAATTGGATTCAGTCGAATAAGCTACGGAATATCCGAAGGAAATATCGCTGATGACTTCAATAAAATCGAAGTTCAAGGCGGGGGGGGGGACTTACCCCATTATATCCTTCTCGCATTCATCTCCGTTCTTATAATTGTCACAGCATATGCTCTGTATGACTTGAACGGGCATTCCCTCGACCCTAGGGACAGGGAGGTCCGTCAGGTGGTGACCGGGTCCATGGACGCCGGTCCGACCGATTTTGAGATATCGACGATCCCGAAAGACAGCCTCGTCACGATAGTCTACCTCGACCCCGACGACCACGGGATAGAGGTAGGCGACGTAGTCGCCTATTCGTGGAAGAATCTGGTGGTCACCCACCGCGTATTGTCGATAGATGAGGACGAGCGGACGCTCACCTTGAAAGGGGATGCGAACAGATCGACTGAGACAGTGCCTTTCGACGATGTTATCGGAAAGGTCGTCGGTGTTTCCGCCCCCCTTGGAAAGATCGTATCTTTAGTCAAATCCGGATCCACCCTCTTTTTAGGGATGGTCGTCTGTGCGGTCCTCACAGTCTGCAGCCTGTCGGAGATATGCCGTATTGTAACGAGGGATAACCTTGAATCAGACTAAAGAAGAAACAAGCCGTCGCCTTGCGGTCCCCGTCCTCACGATTGCGGTCTGCGCCATGGCCATGATCGGTTTCGGTTTCGCTTTGACCACGGACGTCACCTCGGAGTCCGATGTCGGAGTATTCCAAGTCGACCTGAGCGATGACTACGCCACGATAAGCGCCGCCAAGAGTGTAGCCAATGAGACCAGTGTGAATAAGGTGTTCGACGGATACGTACAGTCCAGCAAAGCAGGAAATGGAACGGTCACATACAGTCTCATCGGTGCCGAAGCCTACCTCAAGGTGTTCGGAGACAGCGGTGCGAACGTCGTCCTCAAGATGACGACGACCGATTCCACCTACAAGTACGTCGTGAGCCTCTACACCACCGACGGAACCACGGACACCCCTGTGCAGGAAGGTGTTGTGGTAACTAATGCCGGAGTGCAATTCACCGGCCCGGTGACCCCTAACACCGAGGTGTACAAGGTGAAGATCACCGACATACAGAATGCTGATGGATCGAGTGCTCTGAAGAGCATCAATACCGACAAGCGCCACTTCGACTTCAAGTTCTCGGCCGAGACCGATACTCCTGATGGAGTGGACCTCAACCCCGACGACGGAGAAGATTCCGGAAGGATCACCATCACTCCCTGATCCCTAAACCCCCGGGACCCGGTCCCGGGGAAACTTACCGGAGATGTGACGCCTTATGAGAAGACCGATATTCGCATTCGCAGCCTCTCTGCTTCTTCTGTCCGTCATATTGATGTCGGGCCCGGCATATTCGTTGGAGACATCGGTGGAATCCGAAAACACCCTGATGATAGGCATAAGCATAGATGACAACGGCGGTCTTTCCGACGAAACTCTGAGGATCGACGGCGACACATCCAAGGAAGACCGGGAATACAAGTGCTACATATCCCGGGATGGAAAGAGCGACAGGATACTCCCCAAGAACGATTCGTCGGAACACGTCATGAGTATATCCGTAGCGCCCCGCAGCAGTTACTACATCATGGTGTCCGTAGAGAACAAGGTGTACGACAAGAGCCTGGGATATCTGAACCTAGAATGCAGGTCCGTAGACGGCAATATGATTGCCTCATTCACGGGCGAGGGATATTCCGGCAAGAACTATTATCTGGACCCCGGGAATGCCACCGATGCCGAGGGGAAGATACTTTTCGATACGTCGACCCCGGCCGATAGGGAGGCTTGGTTCGACAAGCCCATGGAACTTACGATCACCGTCAAGGGTGATGGGTCCGACCTCAACATGAAGGTCATGATCGTATACAAGCAGATGAAGTGAACATCCGTCGGCATCGTCCGTCCTCGACAGTACAGTATTTGTACATCTCCCATGATGGAAGCCCATGGAAGACCGTTCGCAGGCACGGAAGGAACCGCTGTTCACACGCAACTTCGTGCTCTGTACGGTGACCAGTTTCTGTTTCACCATAGTATTCTTCATGTTCTATACCGGGATGTCGTCCTACTCTTCCGACGTCCTCGGTACCGGAAGCACCGTGTCCGGCCTCGTGGCCAGCATATTCATAGCCGGGGACCTGGTCGCACGTCTCGCCATAGGGAGGGGGATCGGTTCCATAGGCCCCAGGAGGATATCGCTCGTATGCATGGCCCTCGGTACGGTCATGACGCTCCTCTACTTCGTATCCGACACAGTGGCCTCCATCTGCATAGTCAGGTTCTTCCACGGGATGACCTACGGTGCGGCCGCCTCGGCCATAAACACCATGGTCGCAGAAGGTCTCCCCATGTCCAGAAGGGGCGAGGGTCTGGGGTATTTCATGCTCAGCTACAGCTTCGCCTCCGCCGTCGGACCGTTCGTCTGCATGTACCTGCAGAACAGCGGGACCTATGACGACATATTCATGATCGGAGTGGCGGCCTCCGCCGTCGCCACGGTCACATCGGCCATGCTCAAGGAGTCCAAAGGTCCTGCGCCGGTCAGGGAGAGGAAGGGGATACACGTCTCGGATTACATAGAGCGTTCCTCCCTCGTCATGTCCGTGGTGGCGTTCGTCATGTTCTTCTCCTATTCGGGGGTGCTCACCTTCATAGCCCCCTACGGGAAGGAGATAGGGCTCACAGGATATGCGACGGTGTTCTTCGTCGTACTCTCCGTGGGGACGCTGATATGCAGGCTCTTCCTCGGGAAGATATACGACCTCCGCGGAGAGAACGTCGCACTCGTGCCGTCTCTCGTACTCTATATCGCAGGGATGTTCATGCTCGGGACGGTGGTCTCGGGCGCGGAGATGCTCGTATCGGCCTTCTTCATCGGCATAATGATCGCCATGCTGTCCTCGGTGGCGCAGGCCGTCATCATAAGGAGGGCGCCGAAGGAGAGGTACGGCGTGGCCGTATCGACGTACAACGTGTTCGTAGACCTCTCCTATGCCATCGGTCCGGTCGTCAACGGTTTCGTCATCGGTGCCGTCGGATACGGAGGGAACTACGTCCTCATGGCCGTCATAGGCGTCGCAGGGCTCGCTTTGTATCTCCTGCTCCACGGCATACCCGTCCACAGACATCCGGAATCGGAGAATACGGGGTGAGAAGATGCCTGATGTCGTAGACCTCGGCTATTTCGAGAAGGGTTCCGCAGAGCTCGCCCGCGATGTGTTGGGGAAGATCCTCTGCAGCACGATGCCGGACGGAAACGTCCTCAGACGCCGTATCACGGAGACCGAGGCCTATTACGGGGAGGACGATACAGCCGCCCATGCACATAAAGGCCGTACCGTACGTACGGAGGTCCTTTACACGGGATACGGACGCGCATACGTCTACCGCTGCTACATGTTCTGGCTCCTGAACCTGAGCTGCGGTCCCGACGGGTCGCCGGAGTGCGTCCTGATCAGAGGGGTGGAGGGATCAGACGGTCCGGGCCGTGTCTCCAAAGCCATGGGGTTCTCCAAGGACATGTACGGGAAGGAACTGGTACCGGAGAACGGATTATGGCTCGAGGACGACGGTTTCGTGCCGGAAAGAGCGGTCTCCGGCCCCCGCATAGGCATACCGTACGCCTCCGAGGAGGACCGGAACGCACCTCTGAACTTCAGATCGGTGTAAGATCATCTCATACAGCTGCACGAGATGCCGCCGAAGGCCCAATCCTGCCAGTCCCTGAGGGTCTTCTCCGCCCAGGCGTCCGTGGCCTGCAGTGATTCCTGCTCCACGAGGGCGAGGACGTAGGACAGCTCCTTTATGGTCGCACCCGCCTTCATCGCCTCCTTGAAATGGACTTTGGCACCCAGTTCGTTCCTGGACCTCACGGACAAGGCGAACATCACCAGCTGTGTCGTTTTGTCGTCGAGTATCATGGCGGTGTTCAGGAGGTCGTTGGTCTCGTCGGTCTGTTTGTCGAACTCCGGGAAGAATTCCTCTATGGTCTTGGACATGTGCTTCACTTCCGTCCCCGGCCTATACTTTCCTCCAGGAATATCTTTCCGTACCATGTGAAAGACTATTCTATCGGTTCTGCATCCGGATGGGCATGAACCTCCCTGACACCATCACCCTGAGAAGCATATTGGGGATATTCAGAATGGAATCCCATGACGGGGAATACCGTGGCCGCTCCAACGGATTCTCGCTTACGATCAGGCCCTCGGACGGGGGTTATACGGCAGAGGCGGTGTCCGACAGGGACGGATGGGGTGCGGCGGCGAAGACCGTCGAAATACCCTTCACGGATGCGGACTCCCTCACCGCCTCTATGGAGATATGGCTTGACGGGCTCTGTCCGCAGGTGGTGGAGGAGTATGCGGACGACGTCCGTTATCTGGAGACCGTACGCGGAAAGGTCGCATATTACTCATACAACACGGATCTCGACACCGTCCCCGTGGTATTCGTCCACGGAGGACCCGGAGGGGAATGCAACCCGGTGAAGGCGAGGAGATTGAAGCTCGCCCACCCCGTCTACGCCTACGACCAGATGGGATGCGGGAGGTCGGATCCGATAAAGGACTTGGACAGCTGGGGTCTGGACGACTATGTGGCGGAGCTGTCGGACTTCATAGACCATATCGGATCGGACAAGGTCATCCTGATAGGGGCCTCCTGGGGGGCGGGGCTGTCGGTGGCCTATGCGGAAAGCACGGGTTGTTCAAAGATCGCCGCCATGGTCCTTCCGTCACCCTTCGTGAGCTCCAGAAGATGGGCGGACGACCAGATGAAGAACCTCAAGGCGATGTCCGACGGGATGTATGAGGGGATGCGGAGATGTATCCGCGACAACGACTTGGGTCCGGAATTCAAAAGGATCATGGGGGAGTACTATGCCAGATATCTGTTCTGCAGGGAATGTTTCAGGGATATCGCCATAGCCAATGCGGAAGAGCCCTTCTCCGATGTGTTTCTGACATTATGGGGTCCCAACGACATGGTATGCACGGGGACGCTGAAGGATTTCGACGTGGTCCCCGGGATGAAGGACATCTCCGTCCCTACGCTTTTCATGTGCGGGGACAGCGACGAGGTCACGGTGGAGACCATGCTGGAATACAGGGGCTTGGTGAAGGGGTCGCGTTTCGCCGTGATCCCGTATGCCGGGCATGTGACCGCCATGGAGCAGTTCGACCTCTATAGAGAAAGCATAGTCGCGTTCCTGAGGGAGAACGGATTCGATGTGTGAGCGGAGTCCGATCACTCCGCCTCACACATACCAACGGTCGCTTTTTAAATCGACATATGTCGATGTCCTGGAAAACGGCACGATACCTCAGGACGGCTTCCCGATCCTGATGGCCAGAACCCCGTACCTTTCGATATCCTCGACGGAGTAGTATTTCTCCATGTCCGCAGGGGATGCGTCCTCCCCATCGCCGTATCCGAGGTCCTTCTTATCGAAGGTCTCATACAATTCTTTGAACGAAGGGAATCTGATGACATCCTTCACCACGACGACGGTCTCTTCCCCTTCTCCGTCGGAGAATCTTATCCTGTCCCCGGGAAGGATCTTGCGGCGCTTCTCGTCATAAAGGCGCATCTCGACGGTCTTCCTCCCGGATACGATGGAATCGAACGGCCCCTTCCTTAATCCCATGGAGTGTTCCGTCCCGTATCCGGCCACTACGTCCCGGCGGGCCTTCTCGAACTCGCCGAAGAACATCCCCATCTCTTTTTGATCGGGGGTCTTCCCCCAATACATGAGCTCGAAGTCCATGCCGTGCCACTTCTCCTTCACACGGTTCTCCATGAAACCGTTCAGGACATAGAACTTAAGGCGGCGTTCCTTCTCTTCAGACCCGTCGGGGAACTCCATGTTGAGGGTGATCGAATCGGGCGAGTACCTTTCCTTGAGTGTGTCCAATGCGGCCGACCCGTATCCTTTCCCTCTGGACCCGGGGTCGATCGCCAGGTAATAGAGGTACAGCATCCTTCTCCAGGTGACTATGTAGGCGAAACCTACGAACTTCTCTCCGTCCAGGAAGGCCAGGAGGTCGGCCATGCCGGTCTTGCATCCGACCATGAACAAGTCGAATGTGGAACGTTCCTGCATGCAGAACGCCTCGTCGTTGAGTTTCTCGACGGCATCCCTGTAGGGACTGTCCTCCCTGACCTGCATTATCCTCATCTGCATCTCAGATACCTTCTGAGGGAACGCATGGAATCGTCCATCTCGTCCTTGGACACCGTCCCTCCGTAACACAGGACCTGGTAGTCGTAATTCAGGAAATGGTATCTGTAAAGGGCATCTTCGAAGCCGAGGGTGTCCAAGTACCTTATCACGGTGTAGCGGGTGTTCTGTAGCCTGTCGCCCACACCGGGGGCGTCAGGAAGGAGGACGATCCTATCCCCTTCGTAGACGCGGGAGGCGATACGCACGGCCTGTGTACCGTATCCTTTCCTTCTGAGATGTTCGACGATCGCCATATAGAGGATTATGTCCACACCCTTGTGCCTGAGGGTGAAGAAGAAGCCTACGAACACATCTCCGTCGTACAGTCCGATCAGGTCGCACCTGTCGGAAACGGCCACCAGGTCGTCGAATGGGATGGTCTTGCGTCCTCCGTAGGAGGCCGTATACAGCATACGCATCTGCTCCGTCCCTTCGCCATCCGGTCTGATCTTCCTGGTACTTAGTTCTCCCATCGCATCGCCTCAGAATATCCCGGCATTATGTACGGATTCGTAACGTTCCACCGCATCCTGCATCTCTTCGGCCGATATCGGGGAACCGAGGTATATGGAATCGAAATCGTATTCATCCGACCTCAGGAGTATCCCCGGGACCGTGCATCCGTTCCTTTCGTAGAATTGTCTGCGTTTCGCACATACCTCCGGATCGGAGAATCCGCATTCGGGGGTCTCCATGACGGAGAATATGCGATTGCCGTCCTTGAATTTCCTTATGAGGTCCATGGCCTGTGACCCGTATCCTTTGCCGCGGCTTTCCGGCAGCATGGCCAGATATACGAGGAAGGTGAGGTCCCCGGAAGTGAACATGTATGCGAAACCGACGAATGTCTCCCCGTCGAAGAAGGAGATCATGTCCCCTCCCTTTCCGAAAGTGCGTATGAGATGGCGGAACGGGACCTTCTCCTGTCCAGGGAAGGTCGCGGAATACAGCCGCTTTATGTGCTTTACCTCGTCGCAGCCTTTGATCACGATCTTATACCTGAGCATCGACAGAACATTGCGATACATGACATAATTGTTTGCAATGGATGTCGGATGTACGGAGGATAGATAGGATGTCGGGAGGCGAATCGCGGCATCTCCGGACATCCTCGAAGACGGTCGGGGCAGCCGATCACTATTCTTCCGGGGTCCCTCGAGATATGGTCCCTGCACGAACCATATCAATCCCGGAAGACCTCCCTTTTCGTCTTCGTAAGATACAATGCGTTCATCTTATTTATATTTAGGTAATCCTAATAGATTTAATATTTTTTAGGAATAATAAAATATTTTACAAACACCATATATCATATATACTATAGATAAAGGGCACAGAGCAGTGTGGACGCCTCGCCTCTGCCATTATCATTGCAACAATTATTGTAAGTAACGCAATTTTATTAACTAATATCAATAGGATATAACGTAAAAATAAAAAAGATGTATAGATAATGAACAGAATAGATGGAGTACGATGTGGTCATCGTCGGAGCGGGCCCTGCTGGTTCCTCCGCTGCCTGGTTTCTTTCCGGTTCCGGTCTGCGGGTCGCCGTAATAGAGCGTCTGTCCGATGAGAAATTCCCGGAATATCACAGGATATGCGGCGGAGGGATAAGCAGGAGGGGCGCATCCCTGATACCTCTGAAAGAAGAGGAGATCCTGAACTCGGTGGATTCGATACGTCTCAGATGGCCGGGCAATACTGTCACCGACATAAGGGTGAAGGGATACGTCATAGACAGGCCGAAGCTCTCCAGACGTCTTTTGGAGGAGAGCGGTGCCCAATCCATACATGGTTCCGTCACAGACGTATGGCTTCTGGGTGACATATGCAGCATAACTCTGGCCGATGGCAGAGTCATACGCAGCAGATATGTCATCGGTGCGGATGGAGCGTTCTCCGCCGTCAGGAAAGGGGTGTTCCGTACCCGTCCAGAGATCTTCACCCTCATGGAAGAACACATCTCGGAGGATCCGACAGAGGATGTATTCGAATTCGACATAGGTCAGGAGTTCGGGGGTGCGTACCGGTGGCTATTTCCCTGCGGTTCGGGAAGAACGGTGGGATCGGTCTCGGGAATGGTCGTCCCGGATATCAGAGAAAGGGGTCTGCACCGTTTCATCCCGAGCGGCTGTGTTCCGGAGCCGGTCAAAGGCAACGTGTTCCTGATAGGAGATGCGGCAGGATTCTCCAATCCGCTCACCTACGGGGGATTGAGAACGGCTTTCGAGTCGGCGAGGAAAGCAACCGAGGCGATAAGGAAAGGAGACCCGTCCATCTATGCGAAATGGCAGAAACACTCCAGGCTTTTCGACAGACGCTTCATGGAGCTCCATAACGCGATGTGTGTGATGAAGGATGACGATCTGAGGGATTTCTCCAAGGCCATGACGCATCGCAACCTTTTCGTCAACGGCCTATGTTCCGTCATCCGGAGACCGAGATACGCCAAGGCATACATCGGTTGCCTCATGGCAATCCTCTATGGATGGTGAAAAATTTTCTTTCCAAAACGGCCTTTAAATCGAAAAACAAAGGCCAACCCATATGGGAATACCTTTTAGAAATTATAATCGATTTAAGGGCCGTTTTCGTGCAAAATAGTTTTTCCATCCATACGAATATGTAAAAATAGGGTCAATTTTTACAACATGTCGTATGTTTCACGTACACATGAAAAATATATCATTAGTTAAGAAATATGCTTTATTAATATTACATGTGCATTCGAACTGTACTTTTTTTGAATATGATCGACATATTTTCAAAATATCGAATTTATCGACGTTTTTATCATATATTCCATGATGTGTTTTATTTTTACCTAATTAAGTTAAATGCTTTACATATATCATCATGTCAAATTATGTTATTTTTAGATATATTTATTGCATATTTGCTTTGTATTTTTCGTGCATCTGTAAAAATAGGCGATAAAATCCATGTTTTTTGTCAGAAAAAAATGTTTCAGCCAAAAATGCCCTCGATTTTTGTATGATTTTATGTAGATATTCGGGGTACCGTCGTTGACAAGAATTCTTGCATTTTTGACATAAAATTTGCATTTTGCACTCAATTTACGCTGAGTTTTTACAAAAATCTTTATTTTATGTGAAATTTGAATCAAATAACATAGTATTGAATTAGTTAAGTTAATTACTTAATTTATAGAATTTATATGATGATGCCAGAATTTAGCATGTTTGGACGTAAAAATGGAGATATTTTAAGATTTTAAAAATCGATGCGAATTGAAAATTTTTACCCAATATTTGTGATAATATTTTACATCGATGATTTGTAAAGTAATTTGCTTAATTTACATAATTTATTTCTATACTTCTATCGATTGTCCGAAATCAAACAATGAGGGGGTATTTCCACGTCTTCTGAAAAAATACTCCGGGGATCTCCTAACGGTCGAATACAAGATCGGCACGTCCGCATCCTTTCATCACGAGCGCCTGCAGTCTGGGAATCTATATCATGGATACATTTGGATCCAAGTCGGTGACATTTTATATCTACTTTCTAATCATTGTATTCTGGAAAACCAAAAACGGCCATACGGGATCCTCATGATGTCATCTAAGAAAAAATTGGGCGAACTCATCTATACCTTGGAAGATCACATCTACGACGAGGCCAGCGATGCGTTCGAAAAGCTGTATGATGAGACCGATCCTGGAAAAATGGTAGAAGAGGTCTTGGATATAGTCCACATTTGTAAATGGGATACCGATTACGACGATATGATCCGGGATTATTTCGGATTGGCCGAATCAGAACATAATAGTCAGGCTTTTTTCCAAGACGGTAACGAGTCCCTCTCCAAGATCTACAAGGAAATGATCAGGGATCAATTCTGCTGGATCGGGATCCTCTACAGGCTCGAATATGATGTGTCCTCATATGTATCAGACATCATGGATGCATTGGAGAACAATTCCGATGAGTTTGGATTTGAAAATGCGATAACGTCTATAATGAAGGCTCTTCGTAAGGACATAGAGGATGGAGAACCCGGGAAGTGGTTCAGTTGATGCTTTGAACAAGCATGCAGACATCATTCGTTGATGATGTACTGTTCTTCTTCGGAGGAATCGCCTTCGACCTTGAAGGATATGTGGTGGTCCCTCATGATCTGCTGCAGCAATTTCCCATGTACTCCGATGCCGACATTGAGGAACTGATTCTCCACTATGGACTTCCCGTCGTATTCCGATATCGGATGGAATCCGAGGGGGATGTGATTGGTCTGTACCTGCATGGCATAGATGTGTCCGTTGGTATCGAATATCGGCCCCCCGGACTGACCTTTCAATCCCGGAGTGGATGTCTCCACATACAGCATGTCGTAGTTTCCTTCCTTGCTCTTGTTCTGCTTCAGGACATTCCTGGTGTGTATTCCGTCGTTGGGGAAGAACGGCAGCGGAAGCACCCCGTTCCTTATGCGGAAGGATTTACTGCCTTCGTCGAAATCCGTAGCGATATTGGCGAACGGAAAACCGGTACGGCAGATGCTGGTACCCGGCCTCATTGTATCAGGGTCCCTGAATATGGGATATTCCTGTACCATGTCCGGCCTGAATCCATCCAATTTCGCAAGTGCGATATCTATCTCCCTGTTCACGTATACGCTGGTGATACGGAGACCGTCGCCTCCCCACCAGAACGAATGGTTGGTTATCCATTTGGGGTCGAGCTGTATGGTGTCGGGAAGTGTCATCGCCCCCGGAACGGCCATGGATGCCTTGCGGGCGTTGATCTCCTCCACTTCCTTGATCTTCTTCATGTCCTGCTGGTATTTCACAAAGGAATCGAACAGATGGCCTGCGGTAAGAATCCAACCTTCGGGATTTATGATAATGAACGTCCCGCATGAGGATGAGACAGTCCCATCGACCGTCCTCGTGGATATTATGAGGGGACGCGTGAACTTGTACACTCTCTCGCAGGCCTTGGCGAACATATCTGGACAATGGTCTTGGTCCTATATGTTTATGTCCTCACATCGGAGGGTCGGGATTCCTGACGATATGGTATCATGCACACCTTCCGTAAATAATAAAGTATTTTACTTTACTAAGTATAATTATATCACACATACCTGAAGATCGAGTACGGAGTTGAAAAATGTGGAGGAGGGGCATAACCCCCCCTTTGAGATGTTTTATCACTGTTCGTCGGACAGGGCGCTGAGGATCTCGGGGTTGGATGCCACGATGGCCCCGATGGCCGCGAGTATACCGTCGTCGGACATCATGAGGTTCAGGGCGAGGTCGCTGGAAAGAGCGGCCTTTCCGATCTTGGCGGCATAGCTTGTCGCGAGGTCCTTGGCATAGGACACCTTGAGCTCCATGGCGGCGTTCTCGTCCGCCTTGTCCTCGGGGCTGAGGGAGGGGATGTAGAAGTTCTGATAGAGCCCTAGGAGTTCCGCAGGGAGGGACGCTATGTCGTAGAGGCTTCCGGTATAATCACAGCTGCCGTCCTTCAGGTCTTCTATGATCGTCTTGTATCCTGCGATGTCGTTCTCCAGGAAGTCCGCCATGGCCAGATACCTCTCGGCCTCGTCTCCGACGGCCTCGGCAGCTTTGTCGTTGTACTCGTCGAGCTCCATAATCTTGCGTCCCATAACGGAGCGCATGAGCCTGACCTGGTCTGTAATGCTCATTGTCCCATCCATTCTTAACACCTGAATGCGAAGACTTCGTCTTCTAAAGGTCTATCGGATTATTCCGTATTTAAAACAGCGTCGAGATGACGGCTTTACAGGAAAGGATAGGCCGTCCGCACATGACGGACGGCCCTTGGGATCAGTATCTCTTGTCTCTTCTCACGCGGACCGCTTTGGCCTTGCAGAACGGACACTCGGTGATGGCTATCTCCTCACCCTTGTCGTCCTCGGTCATGAGCATGGGGCCCATGTAGGTCTCGTCCACGTACACTTCCTTGGCGATGGCCGCATCGAGCATCCTTTTGCAACAGGCCGCTTCGATGTCCACGTCCGAGATCTCCAGCTTCAGGAGGGGACGGGAATCGAGTTTCCTCTTCCTTTCGGCATCGATCTCCCCCTCTATCCTGTCCGCCTCGTCGGCGGCACCGGTGAAATTCATTCCTGCGGAGTATGCCATGAGGCGGAGGGCCTCGTAGAGGTCCCTCTCGACCCCCGCTCCGGTCTCGTACATGAGGGCCAGATGGTACATCGCATTGGGATCCAACGCATCGGAGGCCTGTTTCATCAGAGGATATGCCTTCTCGGCGCTCGGAGGTGTCCCGAGACCGTTGAGATATGCGACGGCGAGGTCCCTCATGGCAGGTACGAAACCCTTTTCCGCCGCCTGTTGCAGATACTTAAGACCCTCTTTGTAGTCGAGGGGACGTCCGTCCCCGGTCATGTATGCCATGCCGGTGGTGTATACGACCTCGAGGTCGCCTCCGTCTTTGTCGCTCATGATGATGCGAATGGCAGGATGGGATTTATTTATGCTGGCAGGGTCACTGCCGTCCGAGACGCTCCAGGAGTTCCTCGGCGGTCTTGTGGCCGTTGTCTTTGGCCATGTTGAGCCATTTCCTGGCCTCGGTCTCGTCCCTCTCCACGCCGAATCCCTCCAGATAATAGCATCCTACGGAATACATGGAGTCCACCATCCCGTCGGAGGCGGCCTTGAGGAACCATTCGAACGACTTCTCGGGGTCCTTCTTCAGATCCTTGGATCCGTTGTAGTATATTATCCCCAGACGGTCCATGGCATAGGAATCGCCGCTGGAGGCCGCTTTCTCATACCATTCCCTGGCCTTGTCCAGATTGGCGGTGCATCCGCATCCGGTCTCGTAGCACACCCCCGTCTGATACTGGGCGTTGATGTTGCCGGCGGAGGCGGCGTTCTTGAAGAGCCTGAACGCCTTCGCCTCGTCCTTCTCCACACCGAGTCCTTCCAGATACATGAAGGCCATGGAGTTCCTGGCCTCCGAATTGCCCTGTTTGGCGGAGGCACGGAACTGCCTCATGGCCTCCTCATAATCCTGGGGGACGGTATTGCCGTCCATGCAGGCTATCCCGTAATACAGCTGTCCTTCCGGAATCCCTGCGTCGGCGGCGTCCTTCGCGTACTCCACCGCCTTCTTGGTGTCGAACCCCATGTAATCGCCCTCGAAGAACATGTTGACCAGGAGGGCCTTCGCATCGGGATTCCCTTTTTCCGCAGCCTTCTCCAACAGGTCGTATCCTTTTCCGGAGTCCTGCCCGACGGCGTGGCCGAAGAGGTACGCCATTCCGAGTGCGTACATCCCGACAGGATCCTCCTCCTCGGCCATACGCTCTATCTCCTCGATGCCGACCTCGGTCTGTCCCTCGTCGGTCTCAATTATGAACCCCTTGTCCGGTTCCTTCTCGGGCATAAGCATACGCCGTCCATGAATATCCGAACTATTTAAAGTGGTGCGGATTTACCGACCTTCGCATTAACGGGTAGGTATACAGTCCGTATATATCGGACCGATATACTCATCATACATGCTGTTAAAATGCGGCAAGAAGACCAAGGCCACAAAGACCGAGGCCGCGGAAGCAAAGAAGGAGTGATCCCTCCGGGGACCTTTCCTTCGAGGCCCGAACCCACATCCGAGCCCCTCAAACGATTTCGATGTCGTCCGGCCGGTGTGGCCGGAAAGATGTTGTGCGCCCAGCATGAGCAGAATCTATAGG
>OIWT01000297.1_pt1 | contig 72600 bp, 58 predicted proteins | sample 1587701 | NCBI WGS metagenome assembly OIWT01 (sample SAMEA3888904, study PRJEB22519) | human gut metagenome | biome: human gut; feature: human-associated habitat; material: faeces | place: Denmark | collected 2009
GTAAGGGTATCGACCCGTCGGGCATAAAATCCCCCAAAAAATAAAATGCGGGAACATGCGTCCTCTATTCCGAAGAGTATAATATTTCGGGTGGTTGGTCAAATATCTGACAGCAGGGGCTTCCGGCGCCGGCCTTCGTTGCACTCCAACCGCCGCGCAGGAAGAAACAGAAAATGAAGTTGAGCCGGAGCAAAAACAACCGCGGCTCGGTAAAAAATAATTATACAAAAACAGTCTTTGTGTCTTTGCAAAGATATTGAACAGCCTTTCTACCGGAACAGACTGTAATCGGAAGGCCTCCAGGCATCATCGTCCGTTGACCTGCAAAATAAAGCCCTTCCACCGATTCTGATTTCTGCGGAAAAATAAAACCAGACTCGCCGACTTTCCATACGCTCATCCAGCTGCCTTCAAAAGTATTGCAGTAACGCTCGTATGTTATTGGAGTGGCGACATCATAAACCTCGACATTTCCTTTGATTTCCGGAATAAATTTTTCCAGCTCGGCAATAAATTTTTCTGCAAGCTCCTGTTTTTTAGCCTTGTAAGAACCATCTTCCTTCGCTTTTTTCCAAAAATCGTAGCAGTTTCCCAAAAGCAGGCAGGTCAGTGTAGAGCAGTTCGCCGGGGAATGATTTTCATAACTCGAATAATTATTGATTCTAAAATGACTGAATTCAATTCCGCCGGCATCAAACGGTTTTTCTAAAGGAAAAACCGCGCACTGAGGATAATTCTTCAATTCACATTTTACACCCAGCGCAATATACATATTCTGCTCAGAAACAACTTTCTTCTTCATCTTTGAAATCCATTTTTCTTTTAATGGAATTTCAAACAGGTCATCCACCGCCTTTCTTGTATCCTGCGTTACAATAACAGCATCAGCCGGAATCTTCACGCCGTTTGCAACAACACCGGAAACCTTTCCATTTTCAACAAGAACCTTTTCCACGGTCTGACGGTATTCAATTTTTCCGCCAAGAGATTCAAACGTATCCGCCATATTTCTTGTAAGCCGCAGCGAGCCGCCTTTCGGATAGCCGCAATCACCGCTTGAAAAAGAAGCCAGCGTATATACAAATGAAAGCGCGTTGTACCGTGTCCCAATCGCAGTCAGCAGCAGTTCGCGCAATTCTTTATTTTTAAATCTTGAAACATAATCCACATAAGATGTAAACATAAGCTGCAAGAACCTTGTGCCGGCCGGAATCATTTTTAAATATTCAGAAAATTTCGGCCGCGTCGGATTCTTTGCCTTCAAGCCAGGAATATCCTTAACAAGCATATGAACATTAATAAATTTTTTTACATCCGAACACAGCTTGTTTATCATCCTTCTGTCTTCCGGCGCGCACGCAAGAAATTCTGTTTTTAGTTTTTTCAAGTCGCGGAATAGATTTATTTTTTTTCCATCTTTTTTTACAAGCGTATAAATCGGGTCGCGGTAATAAATCGGATTATTTTCCTTTAATGCGCCAACTTCCCGCCAAATTCTATTTAAAGTTAATTTTTCAGATGAACCTGTAAGCCAATGCATGCCACCTTCAAAAAGATAGCCTTTCCTTGACCAGCTTGTGCTAAGCCCGCCAGGAATAATGTGCTTTTCTAAAATAACAGTTTCAAATCCAGACCTGCGGGCATAAACACCAGCCGCAAGCCCTGCAACTCCCGCCCCAATAATAACTAATTTAAGTGCAGACATTTGGTAAGATTATACCACAAGAACTTGCATTTTGGCAAAAAAATTACAGTTCAATTCCAGCGGAAATCAGTTTTTTGTCAATCCTGCGGTAATATTTTTTGTAAAGCCACGGATGCAGGCCCGAATAATCCTTTCCAATTTCCGGCGACTCCACTTTTTTGTTTTCCGCGGTTTTCTTTATGCTGTAAGAACCGTTTATTTTCCAGCCATTTAAAAGCCCAATGCTGATTGCGCTTGTCGGACAGCCGAACGAGCAGCTTGTGCACATCGTGCAGTTATTTCCAAATTTAAATTCTTTCCCATTAAAAGAAATGTTGTTCAACGGACAGCTTTTTACACATTTCTGACATTTTATACACTTTTCCAAATCGACTTTTAAAGAAAAAGGCGCAGACAGCGGATAATAAAGCCATTCTATACGAACAAGCGGAACCCAGAATCGTAAAACCGGATTTATATGAACTTTGTCGGCTTTGCCCTGCTGAATTTCCATGCACGAAAGTTTTGAGTAGGCGCTCGCGTAAAGCCATTCTCTCTTCACCATTTCCGGCGTATGTCTGAAAATCATATTATAAGGCATTACGTAGTGGCGGTCAGAAACAAATTCAAAACCTTTTTTTTCCATTTTTGCAATAAGCCGCTGCGAAGAAAATTCGTTTATGTACAAACCTTCGCCGCTCGTCTTAAAAACAAACGCTTTTTTCACCTTTTCTGATTTTGTTCCCAATGCAGGCAAAAGATTTATAAAATCATCAAAAGGCTTTGGAATATTAAATCCATAAACAGGATGCCCAAATCCGACCAGATCAAATTCCCTGGGATCCGGAAACGGCTCAAAGTCAAAAAACGTTTTCCCAGAAACCGCGGAAACATTTTTTTTCATTTTTACATCGTAAACCGTTGTTTCGTATTCTGTAAGATTCTGCTTGTACAAATCCGCAATCAGACGAGTATTTCCTGTTCCGCTAAAAACGTAAATTACAGCCTTTTTCATAACTTCAGAATAAACGCCCCCTCCGCGGCAACAAAACAGCCGGAAAATAAAATTTCCGGACAAATCAGAGTTTTTCCACCGGCACAATCATGTCATCATCCTCATGCTCATCATAAGGATAAACATTGTTTTCCTCTGATTTTGAATGAGTGTCGTACCATACCTGCGCATAAAACGGAACTTTTGCCGCCGAAGTATCAAACGCCCACGAAGGAAGCGCCTCGCAACATTCCGGACACCAGAAACCGCCTTTAAGAATTGTAAAAGGCTTGCTTTCAAAAACGTGTCCGTTGTGGCATTTCCAAGTGATTTTTTTATGAAGGTTTCCTTTTTCCATTGAAGCAGAAACGACTTCTCCGCCACGGAATTTTGCCGCCGCCCTTAAATCTTCCAAATCAATTTCAGAATCCGGCTTTGACTCATCGTATCCGTGGCTAAGCTTATATTTTCCAGCCTTGGACTCGTCTTTAAGCTCGCCGTAATCAACAGAACCTTCCGGCGACTGTCCTTTTGCAAGAACCGGGAATTCCTGCCAGGTTTTAGGCTCTGCATTAAACGCCTCCAGTCCGCCAAAAAATGCGTCAATTCGGCCTTTTTTTCCAAGACGAACCCAGTTCAGCGGAGCATTACTGTTTTTCAGAAGCCGCTCAATCGCCAGCTTACGAATCACAGCAGAAGGGACTATGCGGCCAAACCAGTAATACCACAATTCTTTCCGCATTCTCCGCCAATAGTCCGCGCTGCTTTCTGTGCGGTAGTTCAACCATTCATCCAAAATATGACTGTCCGTATACCACACGCCATGAAAGTTCCGCGGAATGTTCCAGTTCGGCTCAAAGAATTTTTCCGCACCCGCGCCCATCAAGGCAAAACCGGAATTAAAAGTTTCGTAACCGGTTTCACGGCAAGCCGCCCCGCCGCCAATATTGTAATCGTTTTGCCAGAATCCGTTCAGCTTTCCGTCCAAATCGCGCTCAACAAGATTTTGAATGCACAAACCGGAATCCCGGTCGGTAATCCATTCAAGCGGCGCATTCCAGCAGGTATGGAACATCAGACCGTCATTCATGTTGTTCGCCAAAAAATATTTGTGGTAAACGGCAGTCTGCCGCAAAACAACCCAGTTAGGGAGCCCGCTTTCCAGAACATAACGCTCGCCCTTTATTTTTGCCGCAGAATAATAGTCGTACGCAGAAGACATTACCGGGTCGCCCATTCTAGCCCACATGTGCTTGTAGTTTCTGTTACCATAAACGGCAACTGTAGAAATATGAACCAGCTTTATTTCTTCAGCGCGGCCGCTGTTCATAATCGCATCAACAACATTTTTTGTGCCGCCAAAATTTGTTCTTACAGTATTTTCAGGGTTATGGTCTGCTTTTGGAGGAATAACCGCCCCGCAGTGAATCACGTAATCAGCCCCAGAAACAAGCTGCTCAACATCATCGTAATTTCCAAGGTCGCCTTTTACAATCGTAATTCTTCCGCGCCCTTTTCGCAAAAGCCGCTTAAAAAACGCCCTGTAACGCTTTACATGATTATAAACAAAAAGCCTTAATTCAAAAATTCTTTTTAGAGGCAAGCAAATGCGCCACAACTTCGCCGCCCATCGCGCCGTCCGAACCCGTAACGGCGACCACAATCTTTCTATTTTCATTCATATTTTTAATTTTAAAGCTGTTCGCCGCCCTGCCTGTAATTTTCGTAAAGCAAAACACCGGCAGCAACAGAAACATTCAGGCTGTCAATTTTTCCACAAGTCGGAATTGAAACAATTGTGTCACATTCAGATTCAAGAAGCCGGGCAATCCCCGAACCTTCGCTTCCCATGACAATCACAGAACGAGGCGAAAATTTCAGTTTTGTAACATTTTCTCCGCCAGCATCCGCACCGTATGACCAGAATCCATTTTCCTTAAGCTTTTGAACCGTCCTGACAAGATTATTTACAACCGCAACAGGAACCCATGCGACAGAACCGGCAGAACTGCGGGCAATCACCTCGTTTGAATCAACATCTTTTATTCCGCGGCGCTCCGGAACAACAACAAGGCTTGCGCCAAACTGGTCGCAACTTCTTATTATCGCCCCTACATTATGAGGATCAGTTATTGAATCCAGAACAACAACAACCTGCCGCTCATCCTCAGGCCTTGCTTTAGCCGCATTCAGCCATTCGTCAAAATCAACAAGATTTGCGGATTTTGCATTTTCACCGCTCACGCAAAGAACAATTCCGCGGTGCTCACGGCTGGTTTCCGGCAAATTCTGAACCATTCTGTCAAGGTCACGCTCATCACCCTGCGAGCACGGAATTTCAGCCTCTTTTGCCGCCGCGATAATTTTTTTTACGCGTGGTCCAATCTTGCTGTAGACAATACGCATTCCGCCGCCAGCATTATTTTTTCCGGCAGAATCCTTCGCTTTTAACACGCGTTCTTCTATCGCATGAAAGCCAGTAATAATTTTTTCAGACATTTTATTTTTACTTCACCAAAAAAACTGCATTTCCCTTTATGCAAAAAAAAGATTCATCGCCAACGGACAAATCTTTTCAGCATAAATTTCAATTATTTACCGCAGCATTTTTTATACTTCTTGCCGCTTCCGCAAGGACACGGATCATTTCTTCCGATTTTTTCGCCATCGCGTTTTACAGTTTCAGTAATAATATTTCCGGTAACATATTTCCATTCGCCGTTAATCTTTTTAAAACCGGCAATCTCGTGATGATGCTCAACAAGATGTTTCATTGTGTAGTCAGCAATAAATTCAACAACACCTTCGTCATCTTTTTCTTCTGTTCTGATAATATGCAAACCCTGCCAAACTGACTGGCGGCTCCAGTCTTCCGTAGCCTGCTTATCAATATCCGCAATTCCTTCGCCTTCTTCGCAAGAATTCACAATAAAATCAATTTCGTGCGCAACATAAGCCGAATAGCGCGCTCTCATCAACGCTTCCGGAGTCGCGGCTTTTTCAGTTCCTTTTATAATTGGCTCACAGCATTCGCTGTATTTTTTTCCCGAACCACAAGGGCAATTTTCAATTTTTTCACTCATAATCTAAATATACCAAAAACATTCATTGTTAGCAATTATCGGGCGTTCCCGCCGCTGCGCAGCGGTCTGGCTTTCCAGGGTTCGCCGACTAGCCGCGGCTCATAGCTTTTCGCCTTCGGCTCAAAACTACTGCTTCGCAGCCCTTCCAATCCATAACGCGGAAAATAAATTTATTTTCAAAGCCCGAATTTCGAGTTTTATAAATTCAATATAACCCCGGCATTTGGATTATAAAGAAATTTTCCTGATTTTGTAATTTGTGCTACGACCACCACTAGTCGCCTCTTTTTCAAGAATTCCTTTTTTTATCAAATCAGAAATATCACGCAATGCCGTATCGGTAGAACATTTTGCAATCTTTGCCCATTTTGACGTATTTAAAACTCCATACCAAGAAACATCTAATATCTTCTGTATCATCAGCCGCTGGCGTTCATTTAATAAAATATTTTCTATAGATTTTAAGTAACCATATTTCTTTAAAATTGAACAAGTCTGCTCAAAACTTAAATTTATAGCTTTTAAGATACAATTCAAAAACCATTTTATCCATTCTGTAATATCAAGAGTTCCTTTTTGTGTCCTTTCAAGAATAGAATAATAATCATTTTTTTCATTCATTATCTGAGTAGACATACTATAAAAACGCAAGCTAGATTTATCGCTGCGGCACAAAAGCATATCCGAAATCGTTCTGGCTATACGTCCATTTCCATCATCAAAAGGATGAATCGTTACAAACCACAAGTGGGCAATCGCGCTTTTTACAAAACCATCACAAAAATCTGAATTAATCCATTCTAAAAATTTTTGCATTTCAGACGAAACTTGTTCAGGCTTTAGAGCTTCATAATGTACTTTTTCTAACCCGATTCCACCAGAAACAACTTGCATCGGATTTTCCCGGTACTTTCCAACATCAATTTTATACATTCCGCTGTAGCCAGTAGGAAAAAGACAGGCATGCCAGGAAAAAAGACGCTCTTCTGTAAGAGGTTGCTCATAATTTTGTGTTGCATCCAGCATCATTTCTACAACTGCATCTATATTTCTATCTGAATTTACAAGCTTTGATGTCTGAATTCCAAGTCGCCGCGCAATCGAAGAACGAACTTGCTCTTTATTCAGAATATATCCTTCAATTTCACTGGATTTTATAATGTCACTTGTAATTGTAGAAAGAATTTTTTCTTCTTTCTCTGAAATTCCTAAAATTTCCATCTTAGAAAGAAGTTTTCCCTGTTCTATATGACACTCTTCAAGAACAGAAGCAATCTCTTTCTCGTTATAAAAAAAATCAGGCCACTCAGAACATTCCCAAATATACATAAATAGATTTTAAACATTTGCGGTGAAAAATCAAGTTATTCACCGCAAATTTGCGTCGATTAACTCATTTATTCTCCGCAGAATTTTCTTCCATCTTTATCCACCGCCAGATGTTTTTATCTTCCTGCCCGATTCGCCAGAACGCGATTTTGTTCACATCAAAATTTTTGTAAAGCCGCATTTTTGCAACCGTTGAATACGCATCTTCAAACCAAAAATCCGCCTTCACTTTCATTGTCACTTCAACATTCGGAATGTCGTTCACGTAAGTTACCCGGCCGGACTTATATTCATCAATAATTCTGTTCACGCCTTCAAAATACCAGGCCTGCGCCGGCTTTTCGTTCGCCCAGCTTCTTCCGTAGAATGGCAAGCCCATAACAAGTTTTTCCTGCGGAATAACTGTAACCGCATAACCAGCAATTTTTTCACACCAATTCATAGAAGCAATCGGACCGGGCCGGCTGGTTGACCAGTGCTCGTCATAAGCCATAATCATAACCCGGTCAGCCATGTCTGCAATTTTTTTGTACGGAAAAACATCATCTTCTATCGTTCTTATGCGCGCAGGAACACAGACCGTAAACATTTTTCCGTTTTTTTTACATTCATTCTTAAGTTTTTCAAGAAAATTCAAAAAATTCTGTCCATCTTTTGCAGGGATAAGCTCGTAATCAACGTTAATTCCATCAAAAGGCTCTGCCGCTTCCATAATCTGCTTTATCATGTTGTCTGCAAGCCCAAATTTCGGGTCAAGCACAAAATGCGTAAGGCTCTTGCTGTCGCACACAAGAACAAGATGGACTCTTCCTGGAAAATTCGCAAGTTTGCTTCGGTCTGGAACATTCGCAAGGTTTCCGTAACTGTCAACATCCGCGGCAAAGAAACCAACATCAGTAAGCGGCAAAGCATTATCAAATTCAGAAAAACGGCTTTGCATCACCCAGCCCCAGATTTCCTGCATTTCCACAGCATCCCCTGAAATTGTTTTCTGCCTGTACGCAGTTTTTCTTGAATTTTTTAAATATTCTAAAGATTCGTTGTTTTTTGCAGAAACACTAAAAACAGCGCAAAAAATAATTAAAATCAAAAAAAGTCTCTTCATAAGGCAAAATCCATTTTATTGTTCAAAAATTTTATACATCGGCTCTTCGTCAGGATGAAGTTCAAGAACGTGCTTTTCGCATTTTAAGACTTCGCTTGGTTCATGAGTAACATGCAGAAAAGTTGTTGTTCCAAGTTCCGCAATAAGCTCAAGCAAATCAAGCGTTTTTTGCCGCATCTGCTCATCCAGTCCGTGACAAGGCTCGTCAAGAATCATTATCGGCGGACATTTTACCGCGCCCCGAAGAATAAGAACCGCACGCTGTTCACCGTAGCTTAAATTTCCAAAAGATTCTCTGCCCCGGCCTTCAAATCCACCAAGCTTAAGCCACTCCTCAGCGGCGGCTTTTTCCACATCAGTTGGAATTTCATACATTCCTATTGAATCGTGGAATCCGCTTATGATCACATCACGCAAAGAAGTTCCGCCCAGCATTCTGTATTCAACATGAAGCCGGTAAGAAACAATTCCCAGCCTGTGCTTTATTTCCCAGATTGTCTCGCCGGAACCGCGCCGCGCGCCAAAAATTTTTATATCGTTGCTGAAAACCTGCATATTGTCGCCGGTAATAAGCTCAAGCAATGTGGTTTTTCCAGAGCCATTCGAGCCGCGGATAAGCCAATGCTCGCCGCGTTTTAAAGTCCAGCTCAGATTGCGCAGAACTTTGTGGTCGTCCCATCCGACATTCACACCGCGCATTTCAACAAGAATATCGTTTTCCGGCTGATAATTTTCAACGCCCATTACAATATTTACTTCATTGCTGAGTTTTTTTACCGTTGCGGCAAATTTTTCGTAATTCGCTTTTCGGGCTTTTTCGTTTTCCTTGTTTTTTTCTGCTACAATTTTTTCGTAATCAGATTTTTTTCCGCAGAAAGAAACTTTTCCATCTGTAAATTCAATAACATTTGTAATTGCCGCAGGAATTTCAACGTAACGCTCCATGCTCAAAATTATCCGCGGAAAAGTTGAGTCATTTTTGCTGTCGCTCAGCTGCTTGCCTGCGATTGTATCAAAAAAATCCAGCAGAATTCCGCGGCTTTCTGCGTCAAGTCCGGCAAAAGGATCGCTTAAAAGCAAAAGTTTTTTTCGGGAAACAAGCGCGCGGGCAAGAAGAGTCCGGCGAATTTCGCCGGTGGACATATATTTTATGCCGCGGTCAAGGATTTTTTCCACGCCGCAAAGCTTTATCTCCGGATAAGCGTCCAGTTCAGCGCAAAGAGAAGGCGGTTCTGAACCTTTTTTTATTTTTCCGACAATGCCTTCCGCAATAAAAATGCGTCCGGTACGTCCATGGTCAACACCGCCTTCTGCAAATTCGCTTTCGTCTTCGGCACGTTCTTCCTGAATAATACGCGCCGCGCGCTCCAGCGAAACAGATTCAACAGAATCTTCAAAGAGATTTGAATAAAGCGGAACTTTTTTTTCGCCTTTTGGAAGATTCGGAACAATTTTTGAACCAAATCCTCCGTCTATCGCCTGAAGAAAGTCCGCTTTTCCGCCGCCGTTCGGACCGACAACAAGCCATGCTTCTCCAGTTTTCATTTCCCAGCTAAAATCTTGAACTGGAATTCTTTTTGAATTTTCAATTCTACAGTTATTTACTTTTATAAGAGTTTTACTTTCCATGATATGATTAGCATATCACAATGTAAAATCCGTTGCACCAAATAATAGCAGGAAAATAAAAGGTTGAATATCGAGTTTTTTTGTAAAAAGAATAAAAGCGCAGGCAGATTTGCAATTTGTGAAGATTTTTGGCGATTGAATTAATTAAAGTGCGGAGCACCCGAATTAATACAAGCGTAGCGCGAGCCAAATCCATCTGAGCAAATTGGAAATCTGCCGAAAGCGTTCTTTCGTAATTTGTAAAAAAAACTCGAAATTAAGCCTAAAAGACAAACATATGATGAATATCAAATGTAAAAAAACATTACTCTGGCAATTTCAAATCGCCGTCTTTTATCCAGCCGATTTTTCTAAGCAGCAATGACAATGCCCAGCAAATCGCACCTGGAAGAATAAAGCAGACCATCAAAAGCCCAAACCATTCAAAAAATCCAGGAGTAACAGCCAGAGTTTCCTGAGTAATTTCCGCAATTTTTTCCGCGGCAAATCCCGCTTTTTCCGCCTTATGAACCGCCCAATTCACGGCCTGAGCGCTCGGATTGAACCATCCGGTAATAACTCCAATCTGGCCAACCAGACCGCAAGTACCCATTCCAGAAGAAACCGCCGCGCCGTTCATTGTCATTTTAAAAATGCACGTAGAAACCGGGCCCGTAATTGCGCTTGTTACTATTGAAGGAATCCATATTTTCGGATTTTTCACAATATTCGGCATCTGAAGCATTGATGTTCCAAGACCCTGGGAAAGAATTCCTCCCCATCGGTTTTCCTTAAAACTCATCACCGCAAAACCAATCATCTGCGCGCAGCATCCTGCAACTGCCGCGCCGCCGGCAAGCCCTGTAAGTCCAAGAGCCGCGCAAATCGCCGCTGAAGAAATAGGAAGCGTCAACGCAACGCCAACCACAACAGAAACAAGCATTCCCATAACAAAAGGATGAAGCTCTGTTGTGAGCATAATTAATTTTCCAACCCAGCTGGCGGCAATTCCAATGTATTTTGCGCAAAGCACGGAAACAAGGCAACCTGCAAGAATTGTTACAATCGGAGTAACAAGAATGTCGACTTTTGTTTTTTTGCTGACAATCATTCCAACTTCAGCCGCAATGATTGCTATTATCAAAACAGCCAAAGGACCACCGGGCCCGCCCAAGGTATTTGCAGCAGCACCAACAGTAATCAGACTGAACAAAACAAGGGCGTGGACACCCATCGCAAATCCGATTCCAACAGCCATTGCCGCACCAACAACATGCGGCTCACAGCAAAAAGAACCTGCGTCCACCAAAAACTGAAAAACAGGCTTTGCCCCAAGGCGAAGAAGCTGCTGCCCCAGCGTACGAATAATAGTTCCAACCAGCAAAGACGCAAAAAGTCCATGCGCCATTCCACTCATCGCATCAATAAAATAACGCTTAACAAACTTGTTCATCACAAGCCTCCAAATAAATTTTTGTCGGGCAGTAAAAATCAATAACAATTTTTTACTACCAATTTACTTGCAAATGTTATTTTCTAGCGCGCCTTGGCATCATTAGAAAAGCGTGTTCCGTGGAATCTGCCGTTTCATCACAAACGTAAAATATGTTCTGAATTTATAATTTTTTCAGGATTTTAACAATAAGGCGAACTGAATCGGCGATAAACTACAAAGATAAGATTCTGGCAATGTATGGGACCGGCTGTATCCGGCATTTGGGATGGGGATGATGTTGAAAAAACAATGAACATTGCCGCCGCCGCAATGGATGCCGTAAGATAAGAATAAATAATAAAGATACTTGTAAAAAACTCTTTTAAAAACTATTATCTTGGTATGGCTATTTCTAACAAGGTAGAAAACCTTATCGAAGGATTTATTGACGCTGAAACAGTAAAATCTGTAAAAGCTTTTACAGGCACAGATAAAAACAACAATTCCGATGTTGAAAAAATTGCCGCAATGTTTGGATACGCAGGCACTTTTGCATCAACGGAGGAATCAAAAATTATTGAAAGTTTTAATAAAAACTTAAAACTTTTAATAGAAAAAACCTGGGTTGAAAAATCGGACATCGCTTTAAAAGAGCAGATTTTGTTTCAACTGAAAACACTTTGCAAGGACTGTTCAGACTGGTCAAAAACCTATAAAGATTTTCTAAAAATTCTGAATGATGCAGTTTACCTTATGTTCGGTCAGCAGACAAAATCTGAAGACTTTACAGAATATTCTCTCCGCATCGATCCGGGTTTTGGAATTTTCTGGTGGTACATAAAAAGTCTCCCCACAGCGGCAGAATGGTCCGTTGAAAAATGCCGTAACGCAGTTTTGCTGGGAATGTACTTTTTGGCAAATTACTAATACGCAAATTAACAGGCCGAAACTTTTGCCAAGTTTCGGCTTTTTTGTTTTAAAAATCTGGAGATTTTATGGATTTAAAAAAAACTTGTGAAAAATTAAGAAAAGGAAGCGCAGAGCTTTCCTTACAAAATGCGGCAACAAAAAACAAAGTTCTTTCAGCCGTAGCAAAAGCCCTTGATTCAGAACGAGATGCAATTCTTTCCGCAAACAAAAAAGATATTGAAAACGCAAAGGCAAATGGAATTCCAGATTCCCTGATTGACCGTTTGACCTTGGACGACAAAAGAATCAACGGAATCATAGAAAGCCTGAACATTGTGATTTCCCAGCCAGACCCGATTGGAGAAGAAATTGCCGGCTGGAAAACTCCAAACGGATTAAATATACGGCAAGTAAGAGTTCCTATTGGAGTTGTCGCAATAATTTACGAAAGCCGGCCGAACGTAACTGTAGATGCATTCAGCCTTGCCTATAAAAGCGGAAATTCAATCCTTCTGCGCGGCTCATCTTCTGCGCTGAATTCAAACAAGGCAATCGTAAAAATAATAAAGGACGCGCTTTCTTCGGAAGAAAACGGAGTTCCTGAGGCTATTGAACTTGCAGAAGCAAAGGAACACGACCATTCAGACGTTGACCAAATTTTAAACGCAGTCGGACTCATAGATGTTGTTCTTCCGCGCGGCGGAAAAAGATTGATTCAAACTGTTGTTTCCAATGCGAAAATTCCTGTTATTGAAACCGGAAGCGGAGTCTGCCATCTTTATATTGATGAATTTGCAAATCTTGAAATGGCGGTAAAAATCGCGGAAAACGCAAAAATCCAGCGGCCAAGCGTGTGCAACGCAATTGAATGTATCGTTGTGAACAAAAAAATCGCTCCAGAATTCCTGCCTTTGCTGGAAAAACAATTTTCCGGACGGATAAAATTCCACGCAGACGAGAATTCTTTCAAAATTCTGGAAAAAACCAGTGCAAAGGAGCATGGGATTTTATTCAACGCAACAGAAAACGATTTTGGAAACGAATACCTTGACTACGACTGCTGCATAAAATCTGTGGAAAATATCGAGGAAGCCATTTCCTACATAAATTCGCACAACACAAAACACAGCGAAAGCATAATAACCGAAAATCTTGCAAACGCCCGGCTTTTTCAGAAAAAAATCGACGCGAGCTGTGTCTACGTAAACGCCTCTACAAGGTTTACAGACGGCGGAGAATTCGGATTTGGCGCGGAACTTGGAATTTCAACGCAAAAGCTTCATGCCCGCGGTCCAATGGGAATCAAGGCACTTACAACCACAAAATATTTAATTGACGGCGAAGGTCAAATCCGATAAACATAAAAAGGAACAAAAAAATGAGCGAAGTAATTTCTGAAGCATTAAAAAATGCACGAAAAATAGTTATCAAAATTGGTTCAAACACGCTTGCAAAAGATGATGGAACGCAAAACACAGAATTTATGGCAAGTTTTGCATCTCAGTGCAAAAAACTGATAGACCAGGGAAAACAGATTGTTGTAGTTTCTTCCGGCGCGCAGGTTTCCGGAGTTTCAACGCTAAGCGAATGGGCGCGTAAAAAGGATGTTCATTTTCGCCAGGCTTTGTGCGCAATAGGGCAGGTTGAACTTATGACCCAGTGGAGAAAAGCCTTTAGCGAACAAGGAATTCATATAGGCCAGCTTTTGTTGACTAAAGAAGATTTTGAAAACGACCACCGTTCACTTAACATCAGAAACACTCTGTTCACTCTTGAAGACGAAGGCGTTGTTCCTATAATAAACGAAAACGATTCTGTTTCAATTGATGAATTCCAAATCGGTGACAACGATAATCTTTCTGCGCTTACCGCTATTCTTTGGAGCGCGGATTTGCTGATTCTGTTTAGCGATGTTGACGGAATTTTTACAGACAATCCAAAAACAAACAAAAATGCAAAAATTGTTGAAGTTGTGGAAAACATTCCGGAGCTGCGCAAATCCATTAAAATCGGCGAAAAAAACGCCTTTGGCACAGGCGGAATTGAAACAAAAATCCAGGCTGCGGAAAAAACAACAGTTTACGGCATTCCAATCCTTCTTGCAAACGGGAGCCACGAAAACATCCTGACAAACCTGGAAAACGGAACTGCCAAAGGGACATTATTTACAGTTCAGTAAAGAAATTGGCAACAGGAGGTTGCCAAACAGCCGTTATTTGCGCAGCAAATAATAATCATTGCAGCGAGCCAAGGAGGGCGAGCAAAATGTTAGGGACATTATTTACACTTTAGCCTGAATGTCGAATTTTTTGTAAAAAGAATAAAAGCGCAGGCAGATTTGCAATTTGTGAAGATTTTTGGCGATTGAATTAATTAAAGTGCGGAGCACCCGAATTAATACAAGCGTAGCGCGAGCCAAATCCATCTGAGCAAATTGGAAATCTGCCGAGAGCGTTTTTTCATAATTTGCAAAAAAACTCGAAATTAAGGTAGTTTAAGAAAAAAAACTGGCAACAGGAGGAAATATTATGGAAAAAATTGCTTGTATCGGATGCGGTTCGATGGGCGGCGCAATTATGAGCGCAATCTGCAAAAAATTCGACGCAAAAAGCATAACCGTCACCGCAAAACATTTTGAAAACGCACAGGAGTTTGCCAAAAAAAACGGCTGCTGCGCAACAGAATCAAACGCAGATGCAGTTAAAGATGCAAAATATATTTTTCTTGCCGTAAAACCTGCGTACATAAGGGAAGTTATTTCAGGCATAAAAAAATCTTTGCGCCCTGATGCAATAATAATTTCAATGGCGGCAGGAGTTTCCCTCAACAAGCTTATGGAATTCTACGATGCCTGCTACATCAGAATTATGCCAAATATGCCTGCGCAAATCGGCGAGGCAATGACCGCACTGTGCTGTCTGAACGAAATCCCTTCTGAAGAACTTAAGATTGTTACAGAACTTTTGGAATCATGCGGAAAAGTCGAAAAAGTTGATGAAAAACTTATGGATTGCGTAACGGCTGTAAGCGGCTCAGGACCGGCATACGCCTTTATTTTTATAGAAGCCCTTGCCGACGCGGCAGTGAAATTCGGAATGCCAAGAAATCAGGCATATATTTATGCGGCACAAACGCTGAAAGGAGCCGCAGCTATGGTCTTGCAAGATGAACGATGCCCGGCAGAACTAAAAGATGCCGTTTGCTCCCCTGCAGGAACAACAATTGAAGGTGTTGCCGCGCTGGAAGCAAACGGATTCCGAAATGCAGTAATAGAAGGCGCAAGCGCCGCATGGAAAAAATCAATGAGTATGGGCAAATAGCCTAAAATGCAAAACTTGCCACCTGGAGCTTCAATTCCATCTGGCTAAGTTTTTTTTCCATTGCAACAATTTTATTCTCCCATTCAAAACCGCAATCAGGATGCTCATTTACATAAGCCCGATACTTTGCAATTTGTCCTCGACAGTCGGCAATAGATTCCATTAATTCGATTATTTGTTGCATAGTCATCTCCGTATTCCTTATTTACACAGAATAAATTCTTTTCCCACAAATTCATTCTGAGTTTAAAATAAAATTTATTTTAAGTAGCCTGAATGTCGAGTTTTTTGTAAAAAGAATAAAAGCGCAGGCAGATTTGCAATTTGTGAAGATTTTTGGCGATTGAATTAATTAAAGTGCGGAGCACCCGAATTCGAGCCAAATCCCTCTGAGCAAATTGGAAATACGCCGAAAGCGTTCTTTCATAATTTGCAAAAAAAACTCGAAATTAAAGCTAAGTATAATAGTTTTCTTTTTTCTTTTTAACTAGAAAAATGTATGTAGTATATTGATTTGTACTATTGCCCAAATATCAGGTTTTAATTCAGCACAAAAAAACGAATGGGCTGCTGGAAAAACACGTAATTTTACGGATTCAATAAAAATCTCGGCATTCAGGCTATTAAAAAATCCTGCCGACATCTTAGTTTATGCAGGCAGGAATAAAATCTTAACGAATCAGCATATATCAGAACAGTTGCATTCTGTTACAAACGCAGCCGCGCCTTCTCCAACGTACATCTCGTGAAGTTTTTTCATAATGCCTGAAACAACCGGCACAAATCCATCTTCAACATAAAGAATCAGCATAACGTTAAGCTGAGGCCAGATTGAATCGCCAAGTTTTGGATTTGTATTTCCAGAACCCATAACATTTTCAATTTTTGTGTATTTGCATTTTATTTGCGCTCGTCTGCATTCGCGTTCATACAACTGTAAAAAATCTGATTCAATAGCCTGAGTAAGAATAACTTCTATTCTTTTCATTATTCATTTCCTCCCTTATTGGAATTTTCAGATGAATCTTCGGAAACATCCCTTTTTTCAACCTTATCTTCCAGAGCTTTTACAATCTTTTTTAAACCGCGGGACTTTCTTTCTTCTGCCTTTATTTCTTTTTCAATTTTCAGAGGATTTTTTAAATCTTCTTCCAGCTGAGCAAGACGTTTATCTTCTCCTTTTTTATTGAAGATAAAGTAAATTACAGGCATAACAAACAATGTCATCAAAGAACCGAACGTCATTCCGCCAAGAACTGTAAGTCCGATAGGCTGCGTCATAGCTCCTGTTTCTCCAGGGAAGAACGCCATAGGTATCAAAGATGTAACAGTTGTCAATGTTGACATCAAAATCGGACGCAAACGGCTTCGGGCGGCTTCTATACAAGCTTCTTTAAGCGCATATCCACGTTTTCTTAAAAGATTTGTGTAGTCAACCAATACAATACCATTGTTTACGATTGTTCCAACAAGAACCAGCATTCCGACTACAGACACAATATTAAGCATCGTATGGGTAATTAAATAAATGAATATTACACCGATAAACGAAAGCGGAATCGTAAACAGAATGATAAACGGATCTCTGTACGATTCAAACTGGCTCGCCATTACCGCAAATACAAGCAGAACCGCCATAATAATGATTACGCTGAATTTCTTTACAGAATCAATCATATCTTCAAAAGAACCTTCATAAGAAACCATTACTTTTTCATCAAGAACAACGTTTTTGCGGACGGTATCGGCAATTGCCTCCTGAACTTCATTAATGGAAATTCCTGATTTTGGCTCAACAGAAAGGCGGATTGTTCGGGATTGGTTTTCGCGGCGAATAGTAACCGGCGCAAGAGATTCCTCGTATCGGGAAAAACTTGCAAACGGAATTCTGTTGCCCATTGAATTTGTAACGTAGATATTTTCCAAATCACCAAATTTCTGCTTATCTGCCTCATCAAGTCCAACAACAATATCAATCTGAGTTCCGTTATCGTCATAGCGGCTGGCCGTTTTTCCGTTTATAGCAGCATTTAATTCAGAACCGGCGCCGTAAGCGGTAATGCCAAGCTCGTACATTCGGTTTCTGTCCAAATTGATTTTAAGCTGAGGAAGTCCGTCTTCAAGGTCGCTTGTCACTTCATTTACATAGTCAGAACAATTTTCCTTGATTACTTTTTGAATTTCCTTTGATGTTGCCCTAGCCAGATTCAAATCGTCCGAACGTATTACAACATCAATTGCAGAACTTGCAAAACTCATTCCTGAGCTGAATGTAAATTCCGCTCCAGGGAAAGAATTAAAGTATTTCCTGCATTTTTCCTTTGTTGATTTTTCATTATCGTAATCAGGGAGTCGCTCACTTTCTGGATACAGAGAAATTCTAAGAGTCGCGGTATTTGAATCTGAAGCCGTAGACATCATCGTTGAACCGCCTACAGAAACAAGCGAATATTTTACACCTTTCAAATCCTTCAGGACATTCGCTTCGTACTGCTGAATAACTTCCCGCGTAAGGTCAAGCGTTGTTCCCTTAGGCATTTCCAGCGAAACAGAAACAGAAGTTGTAGCTTCTTCCGGCATAAAGATAAAGCCTATTACTTTTACGGCAGAAATTGAGGCGATAAAAAGAACCACCAGCGAAATAATAACAAGTTTTCTGTGGCGCAGAACTTTTTCAACGCCAGAAGCGTACGCATTATCAAGCCATGTAAAGAACCGGCTCATCAGACCGTCAAAACCCTGAAGCCATTTCGGCATTTTTCGTTCTGACTGTTTTTCCACAACAAGATATTTTGAGGAAAGAACCGGAACAAGAACTGCGGCGGTAAGCAATGAGCAAAGCAAAGAGAAAATAATTGTAAACGCAAACGAAACGAAAAGCTTTCCCATCATTCCAAGCATTTTCTGGAACATTACCATCGGAAGGAAGATACATACAGAAGTCAATGTAGATGCTGTAATTGAACCAAGCATTTCTTCCGAACCAAGAACAGCCGCAACATCAGCCTTTGCATCGCGCTCACGGTAACTGAATATGTTTTCCAGGATTACAATTGAGTTATCGACAAGCATACCGATTCCCAAGAGAAGGCCGGACAGAGTCATCATGTTGATTGTAAATCCGCAGAAATACATCAGCGCAAGGGTGATAAGAACTGAAATAGGAATTGAAAGCGCAATAATAAATGTACTTTTTATAGAGCGCAAGAAAATATAAAGAACAACAACAGCAAGCACAATTCCCTGAAGAAGCGAGCTTACAACGTTTTTAATTGTATTGTTGATATCATCTGTTGTGTTGTACGCTTCAATAATTTTTACATCGCCTGGAAGTTCCTGCAAAATCTTATTAACCTGAGCGCGGCATTTTTCAGCAGTTGCAACAGAATTCTTTCCTGACTGCTTCTGAACCATAAGCATTACACAGGATTTTCCACCCATATACGCTTCAGAAGTTACATCCTTATATCCTGCATAAACATTCGCAACATCGCGCAAAAGAATCGGAACATTTTCTCCCTTTGAATTTGCCTTGTAAGTAACAACCGTTCCCTTCACATCTTCAACGGATTTGTAAGTACCTTCCGCAGAAATCGAATAATTTGTGTCGCCCTGTTCAATCTGTCCACCCGAGCTTGTCATATTCTGGGCGCCAATCATCTGGCAAATCTGAGTAATTGTAAGTCCGTAAGCATCCAGACGGTCGCGTGGAACTTCTACTTTAATACATTTTTCGCTGCTGCCTACAAGAGTCGCAGAAGCAACGCCATCAACCTGCTCAAGGCGAGGCTGAATTATATCTTCAACATAGGAACTTAATTCTTCCGGAGTTCTTGTGCCTGAAACAACAAGTCCCATAATCGGCGTCATAGAAGGATCCATCTGGAAAATAACCGGTGAATCTGCGCTGTCCGGCAGATAATTGCGGATCATATCGATTTTATCGCGTATATCCGCTTTCGCTTCATCCAGGTTAGTTCCGTATTCAAACTCAAGAACAACAAGAGAAGTTCCGGTCATTGACTGCGACTGCAATTTTTTCAATCCGGTAACGCTCGAAAGCGCGCTTTCCATTGTTCGCGTAACACTTTTTTCAGTTTCTTCAGGACCAGCATTTGAATAGGTTGTAAAAACCATGATGTATGGAATATCCATATCAGGATACAAATCTATCGGCAAAGTTATTGTACAATAAATACCGAGCAACGTTGCAAGAATAAAAGTAATAAGAGTCGTTACCGGTTTTTTTACAGCTAATTTAGAAAAAGACATTTAATCTCCCATAAAAACCATAAGCTTAAAAACACAATTCTATTCAACAATAGAAACCACATTAACTTTTGCGCCGTCTGTAAGAAGCGCCTGACCTTTTATAACGACCAAATCTCCTGGAGCAATGCCCATCTGGATTTCCTGCTTGTCATCAACACGAATTCCTTTTTTTACAGGGCTAGCTTTTACCGTATTTGTCATTGAATCTACGATGTAAACAATTTCTTCCTCATTTCTTGTAACAATTACGTTGTTCGGAATAACGATTGTATTTTTCTTTGTGCCGGTAACAAGCTTGATTCTTGCGTACATTCCCGCTCTGAGCCGGGAATCAGATGGACTCTGAACAAGTTTAATTCCCAGAGTTCTTGTCGTTGTATCAAGAACAGGGTCAATCTCTACAAGAGTAGCCGGGAATTTTTCGCCCGGATAAGCATCAAAAGAAAGTTCCGCTTTCTGATTCATCGAAATTCTGCTTACAAAGCGTTCCGCAACGTTTGTCTTTACTTCAAGAGTTCCAGTAGAACTTATTTTTCCAACCGGCATGGAAGCCGCGACCGTCTGTCCTATATTGTACGGAAAGGAAGTAATTGTTCCCGAAACCGGAGCTTTTATCGGGCTGTTTTTATAATCCATACCCGGACGGCTTGCATCAACTTCGCAGAGAACCTGATCTTTCTTTACTTTGTCGCCGACTTTTACAAGAATTCTAGAAAGTTTTCCGCTCTGAACATCTGGATAAATATCAACGCTGGAAGCGGTCTGAACGTTTCCGCCAAATTCAAGATAATCATCAAGATTTCTAGGAACAGCCTTATAGACATTTACAGCGAACACCGTTTCCGCCTGTTCATTATTTTCAGCAACTTTTTTGTTGCAACCAGCAAGCAGCGCGGAAGCAACCAGAGCACATCCCGCAACCGCAAAAATTTTCATCGCTTTCATATATTTCTCCCATAAAAAGTTTCTATTTTTTATCTTAAGAGCGGACTTCAAACGCCAGCCCGCAACGCCCGGCTTATTTTAATGTGATATTAAGTTTTGTCTCCAAATCCAAAACCGCAGAAATATAATTATAATTTTCATTCATAAGCCCAAGCCTAGCCTGATTCAAAGAGCTTTCTGAATCTCGAACCGCAAGTAATTCCTGTGTACCATTGTTATAAGCTTTCAAAGTTGAATCATAAGCCTCTTGTGCAAGAGTAACGTTATTTCGCATAGCTTCTATATTCGCCCTTGAAACAGTAAGATTATCGCAAAGTTTATGAACTTCAATTTCTGCATTCTGATAAAGCTTCTCAAGACCAATTTCTGCCTGTGCAAGTTGCTGTTTTGAATCTTTCAGTTTTTGCATATTAGAAGAACACGGAAGCATATCAAACAAATTTGAATAGGCAAGAGTAATTGTTAAATTTCCACCTTCAGAATAATTGTCTTTGTCAAACCAGTTTTTTGTAATATTAGAAACTGTCGGTTGAAGGCCAAAACTTACAGCAAGGCTTGGCGTAAATGTTGAAAGATATGTTGCGTCAATTCTTGTTTTTATAAGCTCAATATTTTTCTTTAATGATTTGATTTCATTATTCTGTTCAACATATTTCTTAAAAAGTTCATCAGCATTTACATCAACATAAGAAGTTTCAATTGTTCCTGTCAAATCAATTTTAGTTCCATAAGGAAGTCCCAACAAAAACCCAAAAGTTTCTTTTGTCTGCTTTAAAGAATTCTCTGCGCTAAGAATTGTTGGTTTCATATTTTCATAAGTAACCTGAGAATTCAAAACTGAAAGGCGAGGAACAGTTCCGTTTCTATAGTTTATTTCCGCCTGATGCCAACGAGCTTCCGCGTTTCGCATTGATTCTTTCTGGATTTTTAGATTTTCCTGAGCAAGTAAAATTCCGTAAAACATTTTTTTTATGTTTACTTCAGTTTCTCTTACGGATTGTTCCCAAGAAATCAACCCTGCCTCATACTGTTTTTTTGTGGCAGAAATCGACTTTAGCATTGCAGCATTAAAAGCCCATGAAAAAGAAAGACTTCCAACAGGATGCCACAAAGCAGTTTCTTCTGAGCCGTACATATCATCAATTATTTTTGAAGCATCAACATAACCAACAGCATCAAGACCATCTTTCAAGTCATTTCTTACCGCAGCACCTTGCAAAAACGCAGGAAACGCCGCGCTTGATTCTATAGAACTTTTTATCGTATCAATATCATTTGAACGAGCCAAAGTTCCGCTCAGACTCGCACTTGGCAAAAACGTATTCCATGAATTACTGTTCGCGCGTTTTTTTATTTCCAAGTCAATTGCCGCACTTTTTAGCGACTGATTGTTTTTCAGCGCATAATTTACCGCATCATCAACTGTAAGAATCAACTTTTCATTTTTATTTGAATCTGATTCCTGGGCAAACGCAAATCCGCAAGAAGCAAAAGCAATTAAAACCGCCAAAAATCTAATTAGTTTAGAATTCATTTATTCCCCCTATAAAACACCGCGTTAGCGGCGAGCCATGGATGGCGAGAATCACAGTTTGTGAAAGCAACGCTTGAGCAAACTGTAATGATAAAAATTACAAGGATGTAATTTTTATCATGCCTCCCTATAAAACACCGCGTCAGCGGCGAGCCATGGATGCCTCCAAAGACCTTTTTTCTTCATTTTGCATATTTCTATACATTTTTTTAAAACAATTTTTCATAACCTGAATTTCTTCTTCTGATATTCCCTGAAGCGAAATTTTCAAAAGCGCTCCTACAATCTCATCACACTCTTCAAAAATCGGATTGCATTTAGAAGTAAGAACAAGCTTTTTCATTCTTCTGTCGCCTTCTATCTGTTCCTGTATTAAAAACCCGCGGCAAGTCAAATACTCAACAATTAAGGAAATGTTTCCTCTCTTTAAATCACTGTATTTTTCAACATCTTTCGCCGTATTAAATTCCTTGTTTAAATGCAGAAGATACAGCAGGCTTATGTCAGAAAGCTTAAGTTTATTTTTTTTTTGCAACTGGCTCTATATGTTGTGCTACCCAAGATTTCTGGATATACCCAAATTTCATTATTGAAGCCGTGTGTTCCAATATGTCAGGATGAAGCATAAAAACCTCTCTTTTATAAAATAATTATTCTAAAACTAGACTATCTATTTTTAGAATATACAAAATATGGTATTAAAATTCAATATATTTCAAGCAAATTCTAATGTTTTCCAACAAACAAACATCTTCTCAAAACACCTGGAACTATAAACTCAGAATGGAATCATTCATTTTATTCATTTAGGTTGAATATCGAGTTTTTTTGCAAAAAGAATAAAAGCGCAGGCAGATTTGCAATTTGTGAAGATTTTTGGCGATTGAATTAATTAAAGTGCGGAGCACCCGAATTAATACAAGCGTAGCGCGAGCCAAATCCATCTGAGCAAATTGGAAATATGCCGAAAGCGTTCTTTCGTAATTTGTAAAAAAAACTCGAAATTAATCCATTTAGTAAAAATGCCGGGTTTTTTATTCAATCCGTTCAATTGAATGTTTCTATAGATTGATTTATAATAATTCATCTTTTAATAAGCCATTCAGAGGAAAAAAATGCCAAAAATTGAAGTAAATGAACAGCTTTTCTTTAAACTTCTTGAAAAAAAATATAATTACGATGACCTTGAAAAAGTTCTTACTTACGCAAAAGCCGAACTTGATGAAAAACCAGATACTTCCATACCAGAATCAGAACGAGTTATAAAAATTGAATTAAACGATACAAACCGTCCTGATTTGTGGTCAACAAACGGAGTTGCCCGCCAGCTTAAACTTCACCGCGGCGGAAAAACTGTTGACTATTCAAAATTTCTTTCAACAAAAGATAATATCAAAGACTGCGGAAACAGAATTGTTACAGTAGACCCGGAACTTAAGGAAATTCGCCCTTACATGGTCGCCTTTGTTATCAACGGAAAAGCAATCGATGACCCGATGTTAAAAGATATTGTCCAGACTCAGGAAAAACTTGCCTGGAATTTTGGCCGCAAGCGAAAATCAATTTCCATGGGCGTTTACCGCGCTGAAGAAATAAAATTCCCTGTTCATTACAAGGCTGTTGACCCGGATGCTACTTCTTTTGTTCCCCTTCAGTTTGAAAAACCTTTAACCTGCCGCCAAATCCTTACAGATCATCCTAAAGGAAAGGACTTCGGCTGGATTATCAAAGATTTAAAAAAATTCCCGATTCTCGCAGACGACAAGAATGAAATTATGTCTATGCCTCCAGTAATCAACAGCGCAACCCTTGGCGCAGTTCAGGTTGGAGACAAAGGCCTTATGGTTGAACTTACCGGCGACAACATGGAAAATCTTATGCTTGCCGCAAACATCGTCGCCTGCGATTTTGCTGATGTCGGTTATGAAATCGAGCCTGTTATGGTAAAACATCCGTACGACACTTGCTTTGGACGCGATGTTGTAGCTCCGTTCTATTTCCAGCCTGAAACAAAAGCGACATTAAAGCACATAAACAAACTGCTTGGAACTAATTTTGACGACGCGACAGTTTTGGATGCTCTTACAAGAATGGGTTCAAAAGTTTCTTCAAAAAAAATTGCAGATGATGATTTTGAGTATACGCTTTCTCCTGCTCCTTACAGAAACGACTTCCTTCACGAAGTTGATATAATCGAAGACGTAATGATTGGAACAAAGCTAGAAACTTACGAGCCGGCAAAACCTAGCGATTTTACAATCGGCCGTCTTCTTCCGGTAACTTATTATTCCAGAAAAGCAAAAACATTGATGGTAGGACTTGGCTACCAGGAAATGATTTTCAATTATGTAGGTTCACGCAAGGACTACATTGAAAATATGAACATTGACCCGGCGCACGTAATTGAAATTGCAAATCCAATGAGCGAAAATTACCAGTTTGTGCGTTCAGACATTCTCTCTTCATTGCTACGCGCAGAATCAAAATCTGCAAATGCAATTTATCCGCACAAAATTTTCGAAATCGGAAAGGTTGCATACCTTTGCCCGGAAGAAAACACAGGAACAAGAACACGACAATGCCTTGGATTCCTTACAGCAGAATCAAACGCAAACTACAACACAGCCGCTTCAGAAGTTGCTTCTGTTCTTTACTTCCTTGACCACAAATATGAAGTAAAAGAATCAGATGACCCAAGATTTATTCCTGGAAGGCAGGCAGCCGTAATCATCAAAGGAAAACAGGTTGGTGTGTTTGGCGAAGTTCATCCTCAGGTTTTGGAAAATTGGGCGATAACCGTGCCTTGCTTTGGCGGCGAAATCGACCTTGAAGAGCTTCTTGCGGCTACACCAGACCCTCACAGCAAAAAAGCGGAAAAAACCGGGCAAAAAAAAGAAGAGCCAAAATCAGCTCCTGCAAAAAAATCGGAAGGTCCAAAATTTGCAGAAGACCAGGTTGCTTACTTTAACGAACACATCGAGCTTAAAGTCGCCGTAATCAAATCTGTTGAATGCAACCCTCAGGGCGATAAGCTTTACATTGAACACATGGACGACGGCTCTGGAGAAGACAGAATCATCCAGTCTGGTCTGCGCCCATACCTTAAGGAAGAAGAGCTTCTCGGCCAGCACGTAATCATTGCGTCCAACCTTGCTCCACGAAAAATGAAAGGCGTTGAAAGCCGCGGAATGCTGCTTGCCGCAGATTACACAGAAGACGGAAAAGAAAAAGTTGAGCTTCTTACCGCGCCGTGGGCTGCCGCAGGAACACCGGTTGTTCTGGAAGGAGCAGACGCATCGTTTCAGAAACCTGCAAAAATCGATATTGATAAATTCTGTAAATGCTACTATGAAATTAAAAATCATACAGCGCAGATTGCAGGAGTTGCTCTTACAGCCGACGGCAAACCTTTGACAACATCAAAGTCAAATGACTGCGAAATCTGCTAAAAAAAACTATCAGAAAGAACTCGACGAAATAATTGAAAGTCTGGCGGCTTCGGCGGCCAGACCTTCGTTATTGCTGCACGCATGCTGCGGCCCCTGTTCTTCCTATGTTCTTGAATATCTTTCAAAATATTTTAGCATCACAATCCTTTACTACAACCCGAACATTTACCCGGAAGAAGAATATCTGCGCCGCCTAAATGAACTTAAAAATTTTCTTCCGCGTTTTCCTTCCGCATTCAAAAATAACGTAAAATTCGTTGAACAAAACTATGACCCGGAAGAATTCTATTCTGCGCTGGAAATAAAAAATCACCCTGAATTTGCAGACGAACCGGAAAAAGGCGAACGCTGCCGCCGCTGTTATGAATTTCGCCTAAAAAAAGCCTGTGAATACGCTGTTAAAAACAACTTTGACTACTTTTGTACAACCCTAAGCATTTCACCTTTTAAGGATTCCGAAAAAATCAACACAATCGGAAGGGAACTATGCAATTCCATAAAAAAAACAAAATGGCTTCCTTCGGATTTCAAGAAAAAAGGCGGATTCAAAAGAAGCCTTGAACTTTCAGAAGAATATGAACTTTACCGCCAGCAGTATTGCGGTTGCGTTTACAGCAAAAACAATACAGAAAAATTCCGCGCAGAAAACAATCTACAAAAAGAATAAACGTTCCGAAATAAATTTCAACATCACCTGGCGCAAGAAATCAAAAACAAAAAAAATCTTTTCCACTTTGTTCATAAACTGTATACTAAAAATATGCAGCACAAAACCGAAAAAAAAGCACAGCAAATCCGCGATGTGATACGCTACATCCAGAAATTTCAAAATGCCACAGTTGTCATTTATCTTGACGATGAAATCATAGATTCTCCTTTATTTTCAAGCCACATACACGACATTTCCCTTTTACATCAGGCCGGAATAAAAGTTGCGATTGTGCCGGGTTCAAAAAAACGCATTGACCAGGTTTTAAAAACTTCACGCATAAAATGGACGTACGAAAACGGAACAAGAATTACAAGTGAAAAGGGCATAAACCTTATAAAAATGGCGGCATTCGACATTTCAAACATTGTAATGACAAGCCTTGCCGCAAACCACATAACCGCCGCAATCGGAAACTGGGTCAGGGCGCGCGCAAAAGGCGTTATTGATGGAATCGATTACGTAACAGCCGGCGAAATAGACAAAATACAGACAGATGCGATAAAAAACACTCTTAACAATGGATTCATTCCAATTTTTCCGTGCATCGGATGGAGCAGTGCAGGGAAGCCCTACAATATTTCTTCAATAAAGCTTGCAGAAACAATCGCCACAAATCTAAAGGCTGACAAACTTTTCTTTCTTATAAAAAACGGCGTAATTTCAGAAAAAAATTTTAATGTTCCGGACTCGCTCGGAATTTCCTCTGAAGGAAATATTCCCGCCCTGAATCTTACGGAACTCCACAACTTTATAAAATTAAATGAAAAAAACGAAAACCAAAAAATTATTTCCCTTCTGAAAATCTCAGAAAACGCCTGTAAAAATGGTGTAACGCGCTCTCACATTCTGAACGGTTCCCAGAACGGCTCAATTCCATGCGAAATATTCAGCGACCTTGGTTCAGGCACGATGATTTATTCACAAAATTACGGACACATCCGCCAAATGACGCAAACGGACATTCCTTCTGTTCTTTCAATAATGAACCCGTTCATACAGAAAAAAATTCTTTTACCGCGCACCGAAAAAGACCTTAATACAAACCTTGCAGATTATATAGTCTACGAAATTGACGGTGGAATCCGTGCATCAGCCTCACTTCACGTTTACGACACCAATCAGGCCGAAATTGCAGGAATTGCCGTTGAAGAATCCTTCTCTCATCTTGGAATAGGTCCAAAACTCGTTGAATATCTTATCCAGCAGGCAAAAAACAAAAATCTTTCCAGCGTTTTTATTTTAACAACCCAAACTTCCGACTGGTTTGAACAGCTTGGCTTTAAGCCCGACAAAATTTCCTCTCTTCCAGAAGAACGAAAAAACCTTTGGACTCCAGAACGAAATTCAAAGGTTTTCCGAATGAAATTGTAATTTTCTTTTTTGGGGCTTTCGGTACTTTGTACCGCCAGGCTATCCGGGGTTACGGCTTTCGCCTTCATTTGCAAAACGCTCGTTTTACCTCACGTTTTGCAAACACTTCGTGCCCCTACTATCCTTAAGCCATCCGCTAAAATCTGTTCAACTGCACATCAAAAGCAATGTACGCGCTTTCTGGAATAACTCCAGGATATCCGCGTTCGCCATAAGCCAAATCCGGCGGAAGAATAAAAGTTCTTACTTCACCTTTTGTCATATCCTGAACCATTGAATCAAATCCCGGAATCATCTGTCCTGCTCCAGTTGTAAAATTCAAAGCTTCGTGTCCACCCTGAATCATTCCGCTTGAACCGTCAAAAACTGTTCCGTCAACAAGATAGCCCTTGTAGTCTACGTTCGCATTTTTACCTTTTCCACATTTTGCGCCAGAACCCGCTTTTGTAGTCTTATAATAAATTCCATCAACGGTCTTTTCAAAACCTGGGAAATTCTTTTCAACTTCCGCAATTTTTGCAGCATATTTTGCTTCTTTTGCAGCGTTTGCTTTCTGAACAGCAACTTTATTCAGTTTTTCCCAATCTTCCTGAGTTGCTTTAAAAGCCTGCGCCTCATCACCCTGACGGATAATTTTAACAGATTTTATCTCGTCGCCCTGGGCAACTGCGTTTACAATATCCTGATCTTCAGAAGTTACAACATGACCAAAAATTGTGTGCTTTCCGTTAAGCCACGGAGTTTCAACATGGGTAATAAAAAACTGTGAACCGTTTGTGTTTGCTCCAGAATTCGCCATTGCAAGATACCCGGACTTATCAAACTTATAAGGAACTTCCTCATCTGCAAATTTATATCCCGGACCGCCAGTTCCGTTTCCGCGCGGGTCTCCGCCCTGAATCATAAAATCTTTTATTACACGGTGAAATTTCAATCCATTGTAAAAAGGCTTTCCGTTGGCAGCATCCAAAGTTCCTTCTGCCAAACCAACAAAATTACAAACTGTTAAAGGCGCATCCTTGTAATACAATTCCAGAGCAATCTCACCTTTAGAAGTTTCCATAATTGCAAATAATCCGTCTTTTCCCTTGATAGAATCCATAGCATTTCCTTTAGAACGGCATGCTCCATTCGTTAATATTGAAATTCCAAACAAAGCCGCCATAAATATTTTTTTTATTTTCATTTTTTAAACGCTCCTTCAAGATTCCTATTTATACTGCTTCAAAAACCATCTGTAAATCGCTTCCATTCTTACAGTCATTGAATCCTGAATCTGAGCTCTTACTCCCAGCAAATTTTTTGCGCTTACATCGGCAACAAGATACAAAAGCAAATCATCGCCCAAATCAATGGAAACAATATTCATCCTAAGGTTTTCAGGCATAACAGCTTTTATTCCAAGTTTGCTCATCGGTATTACATTCAAAAAAGTTGCAAAAATAACATTGTCTTTTTGATAGTAATTAAGCTTATATTTTGTATCTCCAAAACTATGGTCATGCTGATAGCCGTAAGCCACAAGACCATCTGTAGGGCCTTCCAGCGGATCTGGAACAGGTTCGTTGGAATCAGCAGAAGCGACCGCATACGCCTTTTTGTAAAGAATATCTTCTTTTCCGCCGTTATGGATATATGTCATTCCCTGCATTTTGCTGATTGAACGGAAAATAACGCTCATGCTGTCTGCATTTACTTTTGAAACATCTTCAGTAAGCTCTGATTTTGGAATCAAATATAAAAATTCCGCCAGAAAAGGAACTCCTTTTTCTTTTTCACAAATCAAATCGCTTTTTATCTGCTCTGAATAAGGACAGTTTGGAACTAAAGTCAATTCCTTTTCATTTTTTGGATGAATTATTGTAATGTTTCCATTTGATTTCAAATAATCTGCGTAATCTGGACTTATAAGCTCTTCAAGATTTACATTCTGAGAAAAACCTGCTGACATCATGCAAAAAACGCAAAATACAGCCAAAATAATTTTTTTCATATCAACTAACCTCTACAGTATTTAAAATTAAAAAGCACCATTTTATAAAAAGTTACAAACAGAAAACTCTTAATTCAACTAAAACTTAAAAATAGTGCTAAAAAATTATCTTTCAAATCCTTTGTAAAGTACGCGGACCTGTTTATAAAGTCCTTCACCTTCAGATTTTGTATCAATATCAGGAATATCGTTTAAAGTTGTATGAATAAGTCTTCTTTCAAAAGGATTCATAGGTTCAAGCAATATTGACTTGTGAGAAGTATGAACCTTATCCGCAGTTGTATAGGCAAGTCTAACCAAAGATTCCTCGCGGCGAATTCTGTAGTTTTCTGTATCAAGAATCACACGAATTTCTTCATGTCCAAGACGTCCCGCATAAATATTTGCCAAAAGCTGCAGGGCATCAAGGTTTTTACCTTTTCTTCCAATCAGAATTGAAGAATTCTGCGAATCAAGCTTTATTCCAATCTTCTTTTCTTCTCGGAATGCAAACTCTACCTTTACATCGTAACCCATTTTTTCAATTACGTTTTTTACAAAATCAACCATCTTTTCTTCAAATTCATCCTGCGGAACAGGATTTATTGCAGTTCTGCTTATAGCTGCAAAAGAAGAACCCTTCGTACTCAAAGTAGACGGCTGCACATCATCCAAAGTATGTACACAGATTTTTACATATCCGTTCTTGAAAAGTGTTTTTTTCTGAGATTCCAAAATTTCAACATCAAACTGGTCTCTCTGAAGACCAAGTTCATTTGCAGCAATTTCAATTGCTTCTTTTTCTGTTTTTCCTTCAAATTCGTAAGTCATTTATATTACTCCCATTATTTGTTTTTTTTGGTGGAAATTTCTGCCTTTTTAGATTTCATCGCTTTGTTTATTATAATCTGCTGAATCATCTGGAAAACATTGCTTACAGTCCAATAAAGCAAGAGTCCGGACGGAGCGTTATAAAACAATACAAAGAATAAAATCGGCATACCGTACATCATCATTTTCATTTGAGCCTGTGAAGAACCTGCAGCTCCGGCAGTTCCGCCCATATTTGTAATTTTTCCAAAGAACAGCTGAGAAGCAAGGTAAATAAAAGGTAAAATCCTAAGATGATTTCCAAAGAACGGTATATTAAATTTAAATACATAAATGCTGTCACCAGAAGAAAGGTCTTCAATCCAGTGAGGAATAAAACTTGAGCCGCGGAATTCAAAATAATTATTGAACAAGTTGTACATTGACCACAAAATAAGGAACTGAACAAGCATAGGAAGACATCCGCTCATCGGATTATATCCAACATCCTTATAAACTTTTGCCATTTCCTGCTGCATTTTCTGCGGATTGTCCTTATATTTGTTCTGAACAGACTGTACTTTAGGCTGAATTTCCTGCATTTTGAGCGTAGACATCGACTGATTTTTTGTCATCGGGAACATTGCAAGCTTTATTAAAATCGTCATAATTATGATAGAAATACCCCAGTTATGAACGACTTTATTAATAACTTCCATAATCCACTTAAGGATTGTCTCAAGCCAGCCAAGCCAGCCATTTGAATTCAAACTTTCAGTAAGTCTAAGTCCGCTTAAATTCCATACATTTTTTTCAGACGAATTATAAATCTTAAGGTCTTTTTCGTTTCTAGGACCAAAATACATATAATATGTATCTTTTAAATCTGTCGCTTTAACAGGTTTTCTGATGGAAATAACCTGGGCATTTGCATAATTATTTACTTCAACAATATTTGAATAATAAGAATAGTCCATTGAATTGATATTTTCAGGAATTAAAATTTCCTCAAAATATTTTCCGCCGATTCCGTTCCACAAATATTCTTTGCCGTACAATTTTATTTCAGGTTTGTTTCCAATAATCTGTCTTTTAGCTTTATTTCCATTAAAAGAAATAAACTGACGGTTTTCATATCTGTTCAGTTTTGGATTAAAATAAGGTCCAATCTGCGGAGAAGTCCTTAAAGTATAAGAAAATTCTGTTTCATCATCAGAATGGAACAGAATTTCAAGTTTGAACATATAGTCATCTTCAAAAGTGTATCTTTTTCCGAATGTAACTTTATGATTTTTTCCTTCATCATCAGTTGTTACAAAATTTTTTGTAAACAAATAAGTTTTTTCATCCGGCTGCGAAAAATTAAAAAGTTCGTTTAAAATTTTCGCATTGTAATTTTTACCAAAAGCAACTGCACATGCCCTGTTAAACTCAGAAACGTTATCAACCATCTGAACGCCATCTTTTGTGTCAACGTCAATGTGGTCTGTCAATTTATAACTGATAATGTCTCCGCCCTTATTTGTAAGAACTACTTCCGTTTTTGAAGTTTTTACAACAATCTGCTTTTCTTCTGTAACTTCCTTTACAGATTTTATGCCGAGATTTTTTATTTCCTCAGCTGCCTTATCATTATTTGGCTCAGAAACTACATTTTCAGCAACTGAATTTTCAGGTTTAGCAGGAGTTTTTGGCATAAATCGTGACTGCAAAAAAATAGAAGCCACAACAACAACCGTAGAAAGAACAATTGCCAGAATTGTGTTTTTATTCATGAAAATTCTCCTCAGGCGATTTTTTAGTTAACCCATAATCAGGGAACAGGATCATAACCACCTTTGAAAAAAGGATTACAACGTAATATTCGTTTTATTGCCAGAAAAGTTCCTTTACCAGAACCATATTTTTGAATTGCTTCCAACGCGTATTGAGAACACGATGGTGTGAATCTGCAACAACGAGGGTGCAAAGGCGAAATATATTTTTGATAAAAACGGATAAAAAAACAGAAAAATTTTTTAAGAAAATTTTTCATTCTTTTATTAATCCTGCCTTTTGAAACAATGTACGAAATTGAACACATCGCGTGCTGAACGAGTCATTTCCAGGATAAACAAGAATTATAATATCATATCCAGTGTTCAGATGTGTTTTAAAAAAGCGATAGGCTTCACGGCTGTAACGTTTAGACAAATTTCTTTTTACAGCATTACCGTAACCGCGAGGCAAAGGAAATCCTATTCGATTTATTTCTGTACCATTTTCTCTAAAAAAAATCCTGGCACCGGAAATACTCGCTCTGTTTCCTTTTTTAAACAGTGTTTTGAAATCAGCAGGATTTTTTAAGCGTTCATTGCGTTTAAAAAATCCTGTTTTGACTAACTCTGTTTCCATCCCTAAAAAAATCAGTATGGCTTCTTTTCGTCAGAAATTGAAAGTTTTGCTCTGCCTTTGGCACGTCGGCGTGCAAGAACTTTGCGTCCGCCTTTAGTAGCCATTCTAGCTCTAAAACCAAATTTTCTATTGCGTTTAACTTTGCTTGGTTGGTATGTACGTAACATAAGTACAATGCTCCTTCTTTATAAATAAAATCCGTATATTTTATGCGAATTATAAAATATCAAAATGTAGTAAAATAATATATCAATTATTTCTATTTTTGGTCAACATACTTTTTCTTATCGTATCAAACATTGCTTTTAATTCTTCCGGAAGTTCCTCTTTTTCTTCTTTATTTTTTTCCTTTTTTTCTGAATATTTATTTATAACTTCATTTTCTTTTTCATATCGCTCAAACAATTTTTTATCAGCTTTTTTTATTTCTTCACCATAATCAACAGAATTTAAAACAGCATTGCTTCCACGTGTTCTGAATACTATTCCTTTTATACGCATTTCAGGACTGTACATTTTTAGTCCGTTTATTATAAATTTTGAATAAAACTGCATCATCTGTGACCATGCGGGATGGTCTGTTTCCACAAGAAGAGTTTCATTTTTTATATCGACAATTGAACTGTGGTCATACAATTTCTGACCAAAATTTTTATCTCCAATCCTGTTGATTTTTGTTACAACTGTTTTCCACAAAGAATAGAATTTATTATTTTTTTCTAAAGTTGATTTTTCTATGTTGTCAAAAGTTCTTGTAAGCATTTCAGAACAGTCAATGATTTCATTCTTCATACCATTCTCCATTCTTTATTTTATAAACTTTCGTACTTTCCTTCATATAATTTTTATATGGTTCGCCCGGAAGAAATGTGCAAAAAAGCTGGTCATATTCCGGAAGGAGCGCAGTTATCTTCTGTCTTTTTTCAGGGTCAAGCTCAAGCATTACGTCATCCATAAGAAGAACAGGCTTTATTCCTGTTAATCGTGTGTAATAAACTGACTGGGCAATCCTTAAAATCAAAGAAACAAGCCTGCATTGTCCTGTTGACGCTGTAGGCACAAATTGTTTTCCATCTTTTACAAATATTATTTTATCTCTATGGGGACCAGAAAGGGTAGTCTGCATTATTTTATCCTGATCCCTTTTACTCTTTAAAAACTCCGTTATATCATTTACAGAAGGAAATTTTGTTCCTACCTCCTGCCTTATTTCTTTCCAGCTTGGAATATAAGAAATAGCTACATTTTCAATGCCTGAAATTTGCTCATAAAGTTTTCCAAAAATTTCATTGAACTGAAAAACAAGATTTTTTCGTTTAATCTGAATTTCCAGTCCTTTTTGAGCAAGCTGATAATCATAAATATCAAGCATCTCATAATTACATTCTTTTAAAAGCAAATTTCTTGTTTTTAAAATTTTTCTGTAATTCCTAAGGTCATCAATGTAAAGCTCATCATACATCGTTAATGACTGATCTAAAAAAAATCTTCTGAATTCCGGCTCACCAGTTGCAAAGCGCATATCATCATGACAAAAAATAACGCAAGGAATTGTGTTTACAAGTTCTTTTCTGTCTTTTATACGCTTTGAATTTTTTTCAATTATTTTTTTTCCTTTGTCGTATATGACCTTTATATTTTGAGTATTTTCTTTTTCATTAGTATAAAGTGAATTTATAGCAAAATTCTGCTCACCTTCTTTTATAATCTGAGAATCAACATGAGTTCTAAATGATGAACCGTAGGCAGAATAGTAAAGTGATTCAAGAAGATTGCTTTTTCCCTGACCATTTTCTCCTACAAAATAAACTTCTTTTGAAAGAAGATTTATTTTATCGTTCTTCAAATTGCGAAAATTAAACAAAGAAAGTGAAAGAAATGGCATTTTCTAGCCGTTCAAATTCATTGGCATTATTATATGAAAGAAATCACCTGCAGGTTCAGGACGCAATGTAATTGCTTTCATAACTTCTGAAAATTCAAAAACAATATTTTCAGTGCTGATATTTTTTAACGGTTCAGAAACATAACGGCTGTTTAAGGCAATTGTTATTTCATTTCCTTCATACTGACATGGAATTTCCTCATCCGCAGTACCAATCTCTGATTCAGGAGAAGTCAATGTCAAAGTTCCAGGACTTATTTTAAACAGAACTCTATTAACCTTTTTATCAATCATAATTTCAATTCTGCGCAATGCCGATTCCAAATCAGACTTGTTAACCGCAAAATATGAATTTTGTTTTTCAGGAATTACTTTCTGATAGTTAGGAAACTGTCCTTCCAAAAGTTTTGAAGAAAACTCATAACTTCCAAAACGAACAAAAATCAATTTTTCAACAATCGCAATTTGAATGTTTCCTTCATCCGGCGCGTTTTTAAGTATGCACCTAAGAATTTTTGTAGGAACAATAGAAGATTCAAAATTTATTCCTGCCGGCAAATCTTTTTCCGCATAAGAAAGGCGTCTTGCATCCGTAGAAACTGTTACAAATTTGTCATCTTTTCTTGTAAAATAAACGCCCGTCATAAAATAACGGTTCTGGTCTTCTGAAACAGAAAAAATTGTATGTTGAATCATTTCCTTTAAGTCTTTTGAAGGCATTTCAAAGAAAGGAACGTTGTTTGCCTCAGGAATTTCTGCAAATTTTTCACTTGCAATACTTTTAAGCTGAAATTTTACTTTTTTTGAAACAGGTTTTATTGTGACTTTTATGTCTTTCTGCTCGAATTCAATTTCTCCGTTTGGCAAAGAAGAAAGTATTGTGCTGAATTTATCGCAGAAAATAGTTGTGCTTCCTTCCTCTATAACATCAACCGGAATGCTTGTTATAAAATTTACAGAAGTGTCAGAAGCTTTTATAGTAAGAGTGTTGTCATTTGCTATTAAAAGTATATTTGAAAGTATTGAAATAGGGCTTTTATTTGTAATAATTTCCTGAGCAATAGCAATTTCCTTTATCATTGCTTCTCTGTCGAAAGTGAATTTCATAAGTTCTCCTTTTTATTCACAGATTTAGAATTTATTAAATTTATATAAATTTAGTAAATTTAATAATAAGCACGCGTTTAAAGTGGAAAAGTTATTTATCTTTTTATATATGAAAGAATTGCATTGTTTATAACCAAGGCAGTTCTATTCACTTTTAAATAACTTATTCAAAATTTTGTTTATTTTTTTTCATTATAAACAAGTTATCCACATCATTTTAACATAGTATATACTTATTTTGTGTATTTTTTAACTTCCTCCATCAAATTTTTTATTTTCTGGGCAAGAGATGGATCTGAATTTATCTTATCAACAATTTTGTTGTATCCGTTCATTATTGAAGTATGGTCGCGTCCTCCAAATTCGTTTCCTATTTCTGTGTAAGCATATTCTGTCATTTCTCTAGTTATATAAACTGCGATGAATCTTGGAATTATATATTTTTTATCTCTTCTTTTTCCTTTTAATTCTTCAACTTTTATGTTATATGCTTCAGCAACGACCTTTTGTATATTTTCTATGGAAACATTTCCTGTTCCTGGAGCGGCGTAAAGATTTGAAAGCTGCTGCTGTACAATTTCAAGGGTTATGTTTGGGCTTACAAATTCCGTGTACATAATAATTTTGTTCAAAGCCGACTCAAGGTCACGGATGTTTGTTTCTACAGTTTTTGCAATGTAGTCAATAATTTCTTCCGGCAATGCCTTGTCTTTTATTTCCAGTTTTTTATGTATGATTGCCTTTCTTGTGTCAAAATTAGGAATATGAAGGTCAAGACATGCTCCGCTTCCAAGACGGCTTACAAGTCTTTCTGCCATATTTCCAATTTCGTTTAAAGGACGGTCGCATGTAAAAACCATCTGGGCTTTTTTCTTGTGCAATGCTTCAAAGACATAAAAAAGTTCTTCCTGAAGTCCGCTTTTTCCGTTTAAAAAGTGAATATCATCGAGAAGAAAAACATCAAGATTTCTATATTTTCTTTTGAATTTTTCAGTTGTCTTATTGATTATTGAAGAGGAAAATTCATTCAAGAAACTTTCAGTCTGAATAAAACAAATTTTTTTCTGTTCAGAGCTGTTTTTTAAGATTTCGTTTCCAATTGCCTGCATAAGGTGAGTTTTTCCAAGACCGACTCCACCGTAAATAAGTATTGGATTTGTTTTTTCTCCCGGTGCAAGGGATGCGGCATAACAAACATTGTATGCAAATTTACTTCCTATTTCTTCGCCAGTTACAAAATTTTCAAAAGTAAAATTTGGATTCAAAGTTGAATTTGTGTTGTTATGTGTTGGAACTTGTTTTTTTGTTTCTTTTTCAATTTTTTCAGGCTCTTCTTTTGAATTTAATTCTTCCTTAAAATCTGAAGAAGCTTGAATCGTAGTGGAGTTGAATTTAGGAGTAATATTTATATTTGAACGTCCGGTTATTTCACAAATTTTGTTTTCAACTTTTTTTACATTTCCCTTGGAAAGCATTCTCTGCCACAAAAATTCTGATGGAACAGAAACTGTGATTGTGTCTAAAGTATCTTCAAGATATTCCATTTTGTACCAGAGTAAAAATTCATTTTCCTGGCCGATGTTTTTGTATTCTTCATGTATTTGTTCCATTGCAAATGGCCAAATTTCTTTATAATTCTGTTCGCTCATACTTTATGATTATAAACTGCCTTTACTTTTTTAATCAATCAAAGTATATTTTAATTAAGTTATTTCTATAATGTAATAAAGATTCGCGCAAAGGTTATATTTTATGATATTTGTGTTCAAGGAATGTAACCGGTTACGATGACTTATAAAAACGAACGATACCCAGCCTTAGTGACTCAGGGTTAGTTTATTTTATGAATATAAATTTCCAAAAATTAGACAAAATCAAGGAAAAAAGTAATGGCTGCAGAATATGGTGCAAGTAATATTCAGGTTTTAAAAGGACTTGAAGCTGTAAGAAAACGTCCTGGAATGTACATAGGTTCTACAGGTCCAAAAGGACTTCATCATCTTGTTTATGAAACCGTTGACAATTCTATTGATGAAGCAATGGCTGGTTATTGCGATAAAATTGTTGTTGCTCTTGAAAAAGATGATGTAGTTCGCGTAGAAGACAATGGACGCGGAATTCCTGTTGATATTCATCCTACTGAACATATTTCTGCTTTGGAACTTGTTCTTACTCGTCTTCATGCTGGTGGAAAATTTGATAAAGGTTCTTACAAAGTTTCCGGCGGTTTGCACGGTGTAGGTGTTTCCTGTGTAAATGCTCTTTCTGTATGGATGGAAGCAACTGTAAAACGTGATGGTCATATTTATCAGCAGAAATACGAAAAAGGTATTCCTAAAACAAAAGTAGAAGTAATCGGCGACATTGATTCTTCAGTTCATGGAACAACAATCCGATGGAAAGCTGACCCTTCAATTTTTACAGTAACAACAACTTACGACTGGGATATTCTTATTCAGCGTCTTAAGGAACTTGCTTTTTTAAACAGCGGAATAACAATTGTTTTTAGGGATGAACGCCTTGAAAATCCTAAAGAAGAAGTTCTTAAATACGAAGGTGGAATTGTTCACTACGTAAATGAAATTAATTCTAAGGCTAAATTTAAATATCCAGAAGAACCAATTTATATTACTGGCGAAAAAGATGATGTAATAACAGAACTTTCTTTTCAATACAACGAAACTTATTCTGAAAACATACACACTTATGTAAACGATATTAGGACAACAGACGGCGGTACTCACCTTGACGGATTTAAATCGGCGCTTCTTTTTGTTATATCTAAATTTCTTGATTCAAATGAAAAGATAAAAAAGAGAATGCCAAAAAAAGAAGGGAAATTAGATCCAAAAGAAGACCCTTACGAAAAAATAAATGGAGATGATGTAAAAGCCGGACTTGTTGCAGTTCTTTCAATGAAAGTTCCTGAACCGGAATTTGTAGGTCAAACAAAAGATAAACTTGGAAATCCTGAAGTCAGGGGAATAGTTGATTCTCTTGTAAAAGAAAAACTTACAATTTTCTTTGAACAAAACCCACACGTTGTAGAAAAAGTTCTTGAAAAAGCTGTTGGAGAAGCAACTGCAAGAATTGCAGCTAGAAAGGCAAAAGACGCAAGCCGTAAAAAGTCTGGTTTGAGCGGTTTTAAAAAACCTGAAAAACTTTCTGACTGTTCAATAAAAGATAACCCTGAAATTTGTGAAGTTTACATTGTCGAAGGAGATTCTGCCGGCGGTTCTGCAAAAGCTGGGCGTGATGCAAAGACCCAGGCGATTTTGCCTCTTTGGGGAAAAATGCTGAACGTAGAAAAAGTTACTGCAGATAAAGTTATGAGCAATGAAAAACTAGAACCTATAATTAATACTCTTGGAACAGGTTTTGGAAAAGACTTTAATATAGAAAAACTTCGATACCATAAAATTATAATCATGGCAGATGCCGATGTTGACGGTTCTCATATTAGAACTTTGCTTTTAACGTTCTTTTTTAGATATATGCCGCAGCTTATTGAAAATGGTTATGTCTACCTTGCTATGCCTCCACTATTTAAAGTTCAACTTGGTAAAAAAGAGCCAGTTTATTGTTATTCAGATCAGGAACGCGATAATGCCCTTATGGAACTTGGTGAAAACCGTAGCAAAGCAGATGTTCAGCGCTATAAAGGTCTTGGTGAAATGGATGGAAAACAACTTCGAGAAACAACAATGGATCCTGCCCATCGTCACATGAGGGTTGTTACAATTCCAGATGCAGAAGCTGCCGACAAAATTTTTACTATTTGCATGGGTGAAGAAGTAGAGCCTCGCCGTGAGTTTATAGAAACAAATTCAAGTTACGCTAATTTGGATATTTAAGATATTATGGTGGTTGGGCTTGTCGAAACCACTTCTTAAAAAATAAATGGTCATTTCGAAAAGCTCAATGACCAAAACGGAAATCATAAATGTTAGAACAGACAAAAACCGCGGAAGGCGGAACTTTAATAAAAATTCCAATTGAAGAAGAAGTAAAAAAAGCATATATCGATTATTCAATGTCGGTAATTGTACAGCGTGCATTGCCGGATGTTCGTGACGGATTAAAACCTGTTCACAGAAGAATTATGTATGCGATGGATACTCTTCATCTTGATTCCGGCGGAAAAACAAAAAAATGCGCCACAATCGTTGGTGAAGTTCTTGGTCATTACCATCCGCATGGAGATGCTTCTGTTTACGATGCTCTTGTTCGTCTTGGACAAAATTTTGCACAGCGTTACACAACAGTAATTCCTCAGGGAAACTTTGGTTCAATTGGCGGAGACCCTCCGGCAGCATACCGTTATACCGAAGCAAAAATGTCTAAAATCACGGAAGAAATGGTTTCCGACATTTCTAAAAATACCGTTGATATGGTTTCAAACTTTGACGACACAACAAAAGAACCTGCTGTTCTTCCAGGCTCATTTCCTTTCTTGCTTTGTAACGGTACAACAGGAATTGCAGTCGGCATGGCAACAAATATGCCGACTCATAACCTTCGTGAAGTGGCGGCTGCAATTTGCGCTTATATCGACAATCCTGAAATTTCAATTGACGAATTGATGAAATACATAAAAGGTCCGGACTTTCCAACAGGCGGAATTATTTATGGTCGTGATGGTATTAAAAAAGCTTATAGAACAGGCCGTGGAAGGGTAACGATTCGTTCAAAGTTTACAATTGAAACAGATAAAAGAGGTCGTGAAAAAATTGTATTTACAGAAGTTCCTTATGGTGTAAATACAACAACAATCATTAAAAAAATTAATGACCTGAAAGAAAATAAAATAATTGATGGCATTGTAGATGCAAATGATGAATCTTCTGATACAGATGGAATGCGTCTTGTTGTTGAACTAAAAAAAGGTACAGTAACAAAACTTGTGCTGAATCAGCTTTTTGCAAAAACAGACTTGCAGTCAAATTTTGGTATAATAAATCTTGCTCTTGTTCCTAAAGAAAAAGAAGGAGTTCCTCCTCGTTATGATGAACCAGGATATTTAACTCTTCCTGCTATTTATTTAAAGCCAGAAGTTTTAAACTTAAAGCAGCTCATTGGTCATTATGTTTCTCATCGTGATGAAGTAATTACCCGCCGCACAATTTATGACTTAAAAGTTGCAAAACACAGAATGCATATTTTGGAAGCATTGATTACGGCAATCAATAATATTGATGAAGTAATCAAAATTATCCGCGGAAGCGAATCGACTGAAATTGCAAAACTTTCCCTTGAAAAGAGATTTAATTTTGACGATGAGCAGGCTCAGGCTATTGTTGATATGCAGCTCAAGCGTCTTACTCATTTGCAGATTGAAGATTTGCAAAAAGAAATAAAAGAGCTTCAGGCCTGGATAGATTATTTACAGGATTTATTGGAACATCATGAAAAGATTTTAAATCTTATAAAGGAAGATGTTAATAAGCTTGCAGAAAAATACGGAGATGACCGCCGGACAGACATTATTGCCGATGAAGTTGAACAGATAAACGTTGAAGATATGATTAAGGAAGAAGACATGGTTGTCATGATTTCTAAACTTGGTTATATGAAGAGGGTTTCTGTAACTCAATACAAAAAGCAGAGTAGGGGAGGAACTGGAAGCAACAGCGCATCCCTTATTGAAGATGATTATGTAAACCAGCTTTTTATTGGTTCAACACACGACCACATTTTGTTTGTAACGAATATCGGAAAAGCATATTGGATAAAAGTCCATGAAATTCCTGAATCTTCTAAAAACGCACGTGGAACAAATATCAAGAGCTTGATAGCAATTGGAGCGGATGAAGAAATAACGACTGTTGTAACTCTGCGTGAATTCAGCGAAGACCAGTATCTGTTTATGACAACAGCAAATGGCATTGTAAAGAAAGTTCAGACTTCAGAATTTTCCAATGCGAAGACAAGAGGTATTATAGGTCTTAAATTAAGGGATGGCGACAAACTTATAAGCGCGATTCCGACAGATGGAGAATCAGAAGTTCTTCTTGTTACCAGACGTGGAAAAGCCCTGCGCTTTAGCGAAAAAGATGTCCGATGTATGGGAAGAGCCAGCAGCGGCATAAAAGGAATGAAGCTTTCTGAAGGCGATGAGATTTCCGGAGCAATAAAAATTGAGGCAGATGACAGCATTCTTCTTCTTACAGAAAAGGGTTTCGGAAAGCGTGTAAAGTTTGAAAACTTTAATCCTCATGGAAGAGGAACTGGCGGACAGAAGATTTTTGGAAACACGGACTCCCGCGGTGAAATAGTTGGAGTTCTGGCGGTTTCTGACAAGGATGAAATCGTCTGCATGACAAGCCAGGGAAAAACTTTAAGGGTTACAGCGGAAACTATCACGCAGCAGGGCAATCAGTCTACAGGAGTTAAGGTTGTAAAGGTTTCTGAACCGGATTTCCTTGTGGGATTTGATAAAGTTCCTAGAAATGAAAATTAATTCTTTATATTATAAAGAATTACAGATTTTATAAAAAATATGAAAAAATATTTTTTTTAGATGACAAATTATGCTTTTTATATTATAGTAAAAAAGGGTAGTAGTATTAACTAGGGAAATATTTATACATCAGGCAAAGGGTCAGTCGGAAGACTGGCCCTTTTTGTTTTAAAATGAATTTATAACTTATCCACTTTTTATCCACTTATTGTGGATAACTTGTGTTTAAAATTATGTAAGCCAGATTGTTTGAAGATAATGGTTATTTTTAATTTATGGTTATGTTCCACGTGAAACATTTTGTGTTTATAAAAATATTTGCAGGTAAGATTTTTGCAGATTGTATTCGGCAGGGAGAATATCAGAAGTAAGTAAAAATATATCCAAAGGGTTATGATTTATCTTAATTAAGAATAATTTTATTTTCGGTCAGATTTTTTGAATTTCTGGCTTTTTGTGTTTGTGTGTAAATTAAAGCAATTTTTATTATGCGTTTTTTTTATTGCGGTAAATGATACTTTTGTCTGTATTCTGTGTTTTATTGTTTTACGTGAAACTTTACACTTTGTTGATTTTTTTTAGAGATTTTTTAAGGAGGTTTTAGGGTGGGTGGAGGCTGTTTCACGTGAAACAATAATCTTGGTGATTTTAATTTAACTTGAGTTTTTTTTGATTGTTTTGTAAGTTGATTTTACTAATCTGCATTTTTTTTAGAAAAAGAGAAAAAGGTGTAGAAACCTGTGTTTCACGTGAAACAGTAAACAAACGAACGGAAGTTTATAAAAACTATAACTTACGTTTGTATGAAAATTTTCAAACGAACGATTATTAGTCAAAAATATCTTGGTTTGTGAAGGATAAAAAATCGTTTTGTTCACAGACTGAAACCAGACTTTTTTGCAGATTGAAAAACCGACGGTTTTCTGTTGGCAGAAAGTGTTTTTTACTTTTTGTTTTGAATATTCCGGAATGTTGTAAATCCGTACTCTGGAAAAAAAAGTTTCCCGGTAGCGGCGGCAAATTTGTGCGTAAAGGGAGAAAAAAAAGATAATTCTATGTAAAAACAATACGACGCTGCTGTTCTACTTTGTGATTCCGGCGAGGTGCGGAGTAAAGCTTAAAGGAATGTTTTATAGCTTCAAATGTCAGGTTTTATAAATCCAGCAATTTAAGGAGCGCCGGAAAAAGCGCGTCAATTCGCAAAATATGGATTCTGTAAAAACTCGATATTCAGGTTGATAAAATAAAAACTGCCGTAAGGTTCGTTTTTTATAAAAAGAATGATTGTATGATGTGTCAGATTGAATACGTGATGCCCATTTTCGTTAAAATCAAAACGTGCAGCATTATGTCTTGCATTTTTTGGATTGACGCGCTAGACGAATGAAGATGATTGTAATTCGCCATCGAAACTTGGCGCGCCAAAAATTTTGTTATCAATTCCATGGCGGATAACACAATTGCTTATGATGTAAACTTTACGTTCTTTTAATGTAAAAATAAGTCTTTATGGCTCAACGAACGCAATTCCCGGATTTTTGGAAACAAATGAATATTCAAAGGCATATTACGATGCGAAAGCCCGGCCGTTGAATCTGGTTAAAATACACGGACTGTAAATATTTCTTAATCCAGCATGCCTTGTTTCCGCCAATGGAAAAAATATTATTTTTAGCAGAAGGCAACAGGCGCTGGAAACGATATTCCTGATACGCGCATGGTCAACGTCGCAGAATTTTAAAAGTAATTGAGCCGTGCGCTGAGTGCATCCTTTGATGTCTGAGCCGGAAATGTGCCCGGTTGCAATTCTTTTTGGAACAGAAGTCATTCAGAGCGTTGTTCCGGTGTCCGTTGGTTTCCGTGAAACATTGAAAAGCGCAGTACTTATGAAATACTGAAGAATACTGGTATTGCAAAAAGAAAAAAAAATGAACTGCCGGTTTTTCCAGGGATAGCAATGAAAAATATTCTTGCGCCAGATTGGAAGTGCGGCGAAGCCGGAGGCTGTGCCCGCTTTTTTTTTGTGCGCGTTGAAAAAACCTGGATGTTGTTTTTTACTTTATAATATGGATGAAAATTTTTATTTACAGCCTCTGCCAACACTGAAAAGCTGGTTGCGGTTTTAATTTGCGCCCGTGTAAATCTGATTAAAAACGTTGTGCTGTTGTTTTTTCAGGTAAAAATTCCCATTCCCATACTAGATAAGATTTGATATAATGACATTTTAGTATGGATACTAAAGCATGTTTGGTCCTGGCAAACGGACTGGTTTTTGAAGGAAGGTCATTTGGCGCTGAAGGAATAATAATTGGCGAAACAGTTTTTACTACAGGTATGAATGGTTACCTGGAAACTCTTACAGATCCCAGTTATTATGGTCAAATTGTAACACAAACTTTTCCACTTATTGGAAACTATGGCGACATAAAGAAGGATTACGAAAGTTCAAAGTGTAATCTTCGCGGTTATATTGTGCGTCAGTGGTGTGAGGAGCCTTCTAATTTCCGTTGCGATGGAGATTTGGATTCTTATTTAAAATCACAGAACATTATAGGTCTTTACGATATTGATACCCGCAGGCTTACAAAGATTTTGCGCGAAGTTGGCGTTATGAACGGCATGCTTATAAGCGGAAACAGCAAGGACGCTCTGGAAGCTTTTGCGGCATTAAAAGATGAAAAGAAAAAAACTGCTCTTCTTGAAAAAATAAAATCATACAAAATTGAAAAAGCTGTTGAGTCTGTAACAGGCAGCGCGACCGGTGTAGAAGAACCTGCGGATGTTGTTTTTTCTGAAAGCGCAAAATACCGCTTTGTTCCGGTAACTGCGGATGGAACTAAAATCAATGATGAAAAAGAAGCGATGAAAGCCGGAAAGGGCAAAAAGGTTGTTCTTTGGGATTTTGGCGCAAAAGCTAATATCCGCCGTGAACTTTTAAAGCGCGGTCTTGAAGTTGTTACAGTTCCATGCTCATATACTGCGGAACAGATTATGGCTTTGAATCCGGATGGAGTTATGCTCAGCAATGGACCTGGTGATCCTGCGGAAAATGCCGGAATTATTGCAGAAATCAAAAAACTTCTGAAGACAGGAATTCCGATTTTTGGAATTTGTTTGGGACATCAGCTTTTGGCTCTGGCGAACGGAGCGCAGACAATGAAACTAAAATATGGTCACCGCGGCGCGAACCAGCCTGTAAAATATACAAAAACAGGACGCGTTTACATTACTTCGCAGAACCACGGCTATGCTGTAAAAAATGATTGTCTGCCGGAAGGAGCGGTTCAAAGTTTTGTTAATACAAATGACGGAACTTGCGAAGGTCTGACTTATACAAAAATTCCTGCATTCAGCGTTCAGTTTCACCCGGAGGCTTGCTCTGGTCCGCTTGACGCAAATTTCCTGTTCGATGAATTTGTAACGCTCATTAATAATCACGATTATTTTAAGAATTTCAAATCTGAATACGAAAGAGTTGATGCGATTGCTTATTTTGCTTCAACAATTAAAGCCACAAAGGCTAAGGCTTAAAAATTTAGGAAGGAAAAAATGCCACTTAATAAAGATATTCACAAAGTTATGGTTATTGGTTCTGGTCCGATTATTATCGGCCAGGCGGCAGAATTTGACTATGCCGGAAGTCAGGCCTGCAAGGCTTTAAAGGAGCAGGGGCTTGAAGTTGTTCTTGTAAATTCAAATCCTGCGACTTTGATGACAGACCACGCAATGGCTGATCATATTTATATTGAACCGTTGATTCCGGAAGTTATAGAAAGAATTATTGAAAAGGAAAAGCCGGATTCAATTCTTTCTTCACTTGGCGGACAGACTGGTTTGACTTTGTGCATGGAACTGGCAAAATCAGGTTTTTTGAAAGAGCACAATGTCCGGCTGCTCGGGGCAAAGCCTGAGACAATCGACAAGGCAGAAGACCGCCAGATGTTCAAGGATACTATGGAATCAATAGGAGAGCCTTGCATTCCTTCCAAGGTTGTAACAACTTATGAGGATGCTCTTGATTTTGTAAAAAATGTAATCGGTTTTCCGGCGATTATTCGTCCTGCGTTTACCTTGGGTGGAACTGGCGGCGGTATTGCCAATAATGAAGATGAATTCAATGAGATTGCGCACAATGGCTTGCACCGTTCTCCGATTCATCAGATTCTTGTTGAAAAATGTATTTCCGGCTGGAAAGAAATTGAATTTGAAGTTGTTCGCGACCACAGCGGAAACGTTCTGACTGTCTGTTCAATGGAAAACTTTGATCCGGTTGGCGTTCATACAGGAGATTCAATTGTAATTGCGCCGACGGTAACTCTTTCTGACAAGGAATATCAGATGTTAAGAACCGCTTCCTTGAACATAATTTCTTCCCTTGGAATGGAAGGCGGTTGTAACTGTCAGTTTGCGTTGAATCCGGAATCTTTTGAATATGCAGTAATCGAGGTAAATCCGCGTGTTTCACGTTCTTCTGCGCTGGCTTCCAAGGCGACTGGGTACCCGATTGCGAAAATAGCTACTTTGATTGCGATTGGCTATAATCTTGATGAAATTCCAAACTCTGTAACAAAGAAGACTTCTGCCTGTTTTGAGCCTGTTCTGGATTACGTTGTTGTAAAAATGCCAAAATTCCCGTTTGACAAATTTGTCTATGCGGCAAGAAAACTCGGAACTCAGATGAAGGCGACTGGCGAAGTTATGGCTATTGGACGCACTTTTGAAGAAGCGTTGATGAAGGCTGCCCGTGGCGCGGAAATCGGCGTAACTTCCCTGAACCTTAAAAAGTTTAAAGAAGAATCTGATGAAAAAATCATTGAGCGGGTTGGCCAGTGTACTGACCAGCGATTGTTTGCAGTTTTCCAGGCGTTAAAGCGCGGAATTATGACTGTGGAAGAAATCCATAAAGTTACAATGATAGACGAATGGTTCCTGAACAAACTTATGAATCTTGTTGACATGGAAGATATGTTCCAGATGATAAAAGAAGGCGCGGAGCTTTCTGAAACTGGAACAGCCGAACTTACCCAGGAATTGTACGTTGAAGCAAAAAAACTTGGCTACCCGGACAAAGTAATTGAAGAGATGACCGGCTACGAAATTGAGAATTCCCAGGGAGTTATGGCATTGTAAAAAGTTTGCGATGATGTGATGGTTGATCATGTCGAAACCATCGTAGAATTGCTATTTTTAATTGAATAAAAAAAAGATGTCATTTCGACTTAGATCAATGACATCTTTTTTTTAGCATATTAAATAATTTAATTGTAAATCTTTTTATTAAAAAACAATTTAAATGAATAATTAAATCTAAATTTTAAAAAATTTATTTTTTCAAGATTCCTTCCATCAGTCTGATAAAAAAATCCTGATCACTTTTTGAAAGCTGGGAAAACAAAAGCAGATATTTTTTTAATTGAGAATCAGAATTGGAAGAAGTTTCCCCGGTTACAAGATATTCAACAGATGTGTTAAGAGCTTTTGCGATTAGAACTGCGTAATCGGCAGGAGGCATAGAACCTTTTTCACGTAGGTAATTGTCCAAAGTACGTTTGCTGATGCCAGTTTTGGCAGAAAGTTCTTTTACTAAAATTCCCTGATAAGTTAATTCTGCTTTAAGATTTTCTCTAAATCTCATATTTGCATTTTACTTTGATTTAAGTAATTTTGTTTGACAGCTTGTTATATCAAAGTTATAATTCTAAATAATTGTCAGATTTAAGTAATTGAGTAAATAATTATTTAGATATGACAAACTGAATCGTTGATTCAGGAAACTGTTGATGTTTGAAAAACAAGAAAGAGGAAAAAAATGAAAAATATTGATTTGAAAGAAATTAATGATAGATTAAACAATAGTGCTTATACAAATTATGATTATGTTAATTTAATTGACAATTCAATAGATTATATGAAAAAGATTCTTATTTTATTTAAGTCTAAGGTTATTGAAAAATATCCAGATGTAAATAATCGTCCTAAAGATTTGCAAGAACGAATTTTTAAAATTGATGAATTATTGGATAAAGATAAATAGATAAAATTGTGAAAGCAAATTTTAATTTTTAAGAGTGAGTGGAATTAAATATGAAAAAAATATTTACATTATTAATTGTTTTGTTTGCAATGTTGCCAGTATTTTCTGAATCTTTGGAAGATCTTTTTGAGCAGGTTTTACAGATGGATTTAGAGCATAATACTGTTTTTTATGATAATAAAATTTTGGAATTTAATTCTAAATATGATTTATTAAATAAAAAGAAGGAAATTGAAGGAAAAGATATTGTTATATACATGACAAAAAATTCTTCTGTGAAAACTGATATAAGAGATATTGTAAAACAATTGGTTGCAGAAGGTCTTATGAATAATTTTTACACTTATTTTGGTTCTGATTATTATCTTCTTAGAATAAAAAATTCTGATAAAATCGTTGTTGGTTTAAAATTCAATAAGTCTAAATCTTTTTATACCACGGGTTATAGCATTTTTAAAGTTTATGGAATACCAACAATTGAAGAGGGAAAAAGGCTTCAATTAGAACTAAATAGAAATGATTATATTGGATTAGGCTATATTACTAATTCAGAAGTAGTTAAGGAGCGAGATTATAATGAACTTTCAGGTAAAGGTCGATTTACAAATAAAGAATTGGAAGTTCAGATTGCTAATAATAAAAATGCTGGTCTAGGAGCATTTTGTGATGCAGAACTTGAAGTGCAAAGAAAGAGCAATGAGGCGGCAGGAAAAGGATATAAAACAGACGCTGAGATAAAAATTGAAGAAGAAAGGCTTGAATATGAAAAATTTCTAAAAACAACATTTTCTGAAGAAAATAAATTCAAAAATAAAATATGTTATTTATTAGGATATTATTATGACAAGACATCAGTAAATGATTACAAAATTTTTTCCGCCGCGACAGAAAAATATAATGAGTTGTCAAATCTTATTAAAAATGGGCAGCCAGGTTATGGCACATATAATGACTTCAAGTTACATGATGCATGGAAAGAGCTTTTGATTGATGCGGAAAAATACGGCACAGAATACGGACGTTTTAAATTTACAATCGGAAAATTGGAGCAAGAAAAACTTGATTACAGCACAAGGACGGCAACATATTCCGCAACTATAGAATTTGAGGAGTCAACGAGATATAAAAATGTTATAAAACTCATAAAAGAGGGCTATAAAAAGGCTTATAAAGATGATTGGTCTGATCTTCCTCAGCCTATCAATTGGCCAGAAAATGATTCTGTTTCCGGACATCAGGCCGCATCAAATTTGATTGATGGAGTTGCTGTTTACCGTTCTAGTCTAAAACCGAATTTTACAGATGATGAGATGATGTTTTTGGCTGCAAGTGCTTATTATGGGAACGATATTTCCGCTGCCGGAAATACTGGGGTCTACAATGCTTTTGCTCATACCAGGGCAGGCGGCAAGAAGTTTAAATATAATCTTTCATCTACTGGCTGGTTTGAAACTACACTTTATGATTTGAAACTTAATATTGTTGATGACAATGGAAATGAGCTTGTAAAACCAAATAGATATTTGCCGATTAATGCTTTTGGAAATTCATCAGACAAAATAGAATGGAAAAATAAAATAGAGTTTGAAGGAATACCACAGTCTGTAATGGAAAAAATAGACAGCGGAAATGCCCACATCAATCTTGTTGCAATCTACCTTGAATATGGGCAATATTCCGAATCTGATGACATTGTTACAGGTTCAAGCTTGAAATCTACAAGAAATTTTATGAAAAATTTCCCAGAAATCAAATTGTCTCTAGATAAAATTGAATATGAGATTCAGAAATAAAAGATATTTAGAAATATAGGCAAAAAAAGGAGAATTATTGTGATTTTACTAATTGAAAATTACATTATTTCAATTTCTGATTTTAAGTTGAATAAAGAGGTTCTGGAAATCAATGGAATGCAATTTCTGAATGAAAAAGAAATTGAAATTATAAAAAATCAAATTATTGATGATTTGGAAAGCGGAAAGTTAATCATTGATTTAAGAAAAAATGAAATTCCAGATTTTATTAAATTCATTAATTCAAGAGAGGCAAAATTTCTATGATTTTTATTTTAGACGATGAAATTATTGTTTCAGAAAAATGGTTTATAAAAGGCAATCAACTAATAACTGCAGAAAATGGTCCGATTCCATTTTTGGTTACTGACTGTAATTCAAATATAATCAAGAATATTGACTTTCAGCTTAGAAAACATTCAAGTTTTTTGGATTTACGAAGTAAAAGAAGAAATATATTAGATAACTTCTTAGAATCTTTTGTTCAGATACCAGAAAAAAAATATTCAATGCAAAAAACTCCTGTAACTCAAGAACTTTATGAAAAAATAATAGGAGAAAAACCAAGCACTTTTGAATGTGAAGATAATCCTGTTGAAAATGTGAGTTGGTATGATGCTGTCTATTTTTGTAATAAGTTAAGTAAGTTTTTTGGATTAGAACCTGTTTATTCTGTGGATGGAAAAAAAATATTTCGGAATGGAACTATGTACCAAATACAGGAGATTCTATACCGACAAAAATAATTCAGGATAAGAATGCAAATGGGTTCAGATTGCCAACAATAAAAGAATGGCAATATGCTGCTAATGGAAATCAAAATTATATTTATTCAGGAAGTGATAATCTTAATGAGATTGGATGGTGCAGAGATAATTGCAATAGCCAAATACATCCTGTAGCTCAAAAAAATCCTAATGGTTATGGTTTATACGATATGAGCGGTAATATTTGGGAATGGTGTTGGGATTTTTCTGAAGAGTATTACCATAGTCTTTGTGGCGGTAGTTGGATTGATGAAGAAAGCGATTGTTTGGTTACGGCTCAAATTTATAATAGTGCTTGCTTTAGATTTTGCAACATAGGTTTTCGTGTTGTTCGAACTACAAAGTAATATTGATTTTGAAAAATAAAAATATGAGGTTTTATATGAATAAAGAAAAAGAAAATAAAATACTTAACAAAGGTGGTAATATGAAAAGAAATGTAATAACTGGTATTATATTGATTTTATCAATGTTTTTTATTTCCTGTGAGAAAGATTATGAAAAACTATTAACTAAAGAATTGAAAAAAAGAGATGAACAAACTTGTATAAAGCTTGTGCTTAATTTATTAGATAGTGTAGACAATATAGAAAATTATCAATGGGACGGTGATGATTATAAGTATAACCCTACAGAAAAAACAGAATTATCTGTTAATGACTTATGGAAATTCCATTCAACAAATCACTATTTTAAAAATTATGAATCATTCTCAGAATGGATGCATTTCTATAATGATCCTGAGCATAAAGATTTGGTTACTCGTTGTTACTATTGTAATCTTTCATATAAAATTTTATTGGACTGTGAACAAGGATATTATAAAGATTTAGGAGATCGTTCAAAATATTTGAATACTTGTCTTAAAAGTATGAATCATAGTATGTCAGGTAATAGAATGAATTTTCTTGAAATGCATTTCTTGGATAATAGAATTAATAGCAATCGTGCAAATTTCACGAAGATAAAAAAACAGGAAATTGAAAAAGCAAAAGAAACTGAAAGATTAGAAAAAATAAAAAAAGCAGAAGAATTAGAAGCTAAAAAAAATGCAGAAAAAGCAAGATTAAAAGCTGAAAGAGATAAAAAACGAGAAGAAGAACGAAGGCAACAAGAAATTATAGATAAACAGGTTGCAGAAGAAATGTTCAAAGCTGTAAGTGGTAGTTACGAACCATTGAACAATAAATATCAAATCATAAAAAAAAGAAATGGCAATTTATTATTAGTTACTGCTAAAAATGAACTGATTACTTTTACAACAACTTTTAACATGAATAAGAACAATGATTCGTATGAAGTTAGTAGTATTTATCTTATAAATCTTGATATGAGAGGAGTAAAACAAGCCTTTTATGCCAATTACAATGATCCTCTTGACCAATTTACTATGTTAGGTCGATTTACTGGAGTAATTGATTCATTGACAAAAATGTAAGTTATTTTATAGTTGTTATAAAACTTGTTAAAAAATTGAAGGCAGAAATTCCCCCAAAAAAGAATTTCTGCCTATTTTTTTTATATTCTTGCCGAATTCTCCGATTCTTCGATTTGTTGTTTAGTTTGCATTATGCAGAGGACACTTTTTTTGTTGTTATTAGGCTGGCGACGGCATTTGCAAAGGTTGGACTTTGAAGTCTAGTATTGTCAATTTTTATTTCTTTGTACAAGTTTTCTTTTATTAAAAAAGAATTTTGTGAAAAATACGCTTTATTTGTATGGAAAAATGTGATTTTTGAGATATTTATTGTTGGAATTTTGTGATGAATTCTATTCCTTATTTTTGCGATTTTTTATTAAAACGGTTTATACATGAATGTAAGATTTAATAGAGATTGTTAGCGAATTATCGAAGTTTTGTGCCGTTTTTTTATGGACTTAACGATATTGACTGGTACATAAAACTATATTTTTAAACCAAGAAACATTCTAAAAATATGCAGATTTACCTTAAAAACCATTCTAAAAATCTGCAATTTTACCTTGAAAACTGTTCTAAAAATCTGCATAATTTGATTATGTTACAAAGAAGAGCATATAGTTTTCTTGATGAATGGCGAAAAACAAAAAGGAACGAGTGTCTGCTTATAAAGGGCACGCGTCAGATTGGAAAAACTTTTCTTGTCCGCCAGTTTGGAAAAGAAAACTATGAAAGTTTTATTGAGCTTAATTTTGAAAAAGAGCCTGAGCTAAAGTCCGCATTTGACGGAAACCTTGATGTTCCGAATATAATAAAGGAAATTTCTCTTCGCAAGCCTGGCATAAAAATTGTTCCGCATAAGACTCTTATTTTTTTTGATGAGATTCAGTCTTGTCCGCAGGCAAGAACGGCTTTGAAATTTCTGGCGCAGGATGATACTTTTGATGTGATTGCGACAGGCTCTCTTCTTGGATTGAATTACAAGGAAATTTCTTCTATTCCGGTCGGCTATGAGCGGCAGTACGAAATGCATTCCCTTGATTTTGAGGAATTTCTTTGGGCTTTGGGAATTGAGCAGAGCGCGATTTTAAGCCTGAAGGAAAACTTTGATAAAAAACTTCCTGTTGAAAAATCCACGAATGAAATTATGCAGAAATATCTGCGCGAGTTTATGGCTGTCGGCGGAATGCCTGAGGTTGTGAACAAATTTCTTGAGACAAGCAATTACAATGTGGTTCACGAGGAACAGCAGAAAATTCTGAATGATTATCTGAACGACATTGCAAAATATGCCTCAACGCCGGACAAGCCGAAAGCAAGAAACTGCTATCTTTCAATTCCGCGCCAGCTTGCAAAGGAAAACACGAAATTTAAATACAGCGAGGTTGAAAAAGGCGGAACAGCCCGGAAGTATGCGAATTCCCTTGACTGGCTGCGCGATGCGAATCTTGTGCGTTACTGCTACAACTGCATTCCGCCTGAATTTCCGCTGGCGGCTTATGTTCGGGATGAGCAGTTCAGGATTTACCTGAATGACATAGGGCTTTTAATCTGTATGTACGGCTACCAGATGAAGGAGGCTGTTGTTACGGATTCTCTTTCGGGAACTGTAAAGGGCGGAATTTACGAAAATCTGATTGCCGATTTTTTAGTCAAGAAAAATTATCCTCTTTATTATTTTAAGCGTGATGACAGCTCCAGTGAGGTTGAGTTTTTGCTTGAAAAAGAATGTTCTGTTGTGCCGGTTGAAGTAAAGGCTAGAAAAGGCGGCACTTCATCTTTGGATTCCCTTCTTAAAAAAGATGAAATAAAATACGGCTACAAGATAATAAACGGCAATGTAGGGCAGCTTGGAAAGAAACTCACGATTCCTCATTATATGTGCATGTTTTTGTAAAGAGTTCGGGTGGATATGAATCAAGGCAAAGAAAATGCTTATATTGTCTATGTAAAAAGTTTTTTAATAAAATTATTTCTTGTGTTTTCAACCAAAAAATCATAAAATAAGTTGTAAATGCAAGAAGTTACAAACACGTCAAAACTAGGCGACATTCTCCAGAAAAATGTAGAATAACCAGAAGTCATCAAAAACTTCCTTTTAATAAAAACGGCAGAAATTCCCAAAAAGAATTTCTGCCTTGTTATTCTACATTTTTGCTGAATCCATCAGTTCTTCAATCTGGTGTTTGTTCGGCATTACGCAGAGGGCGCCTTTTTTTGTTGTGATTAGGCTGGCTGCGGCGTTTGCGAATGTCAGCATTTTGGTCAGGCGGTCTTGGGTAAAGTTTTTGAAGCCGTTTTCAAGGATTTCGTGAAGGATGCAGGCGCAGAATGTGTCTCCCGCTCCGGTTGTGTCGATGGTTTTTACGTTTGAGAATGTTGGAACGCTGGCCTTTAGTTCTGTTTTTCCGTCTGCATAAAAGCAGTCGCTTCCGTGCTTGCCTTTTGTTACGGTTATGAGCGGAATTGAATATTTTTGCCGGATTTTTTCTATTCCTTTTTCAATGCTTGTTTCTCCGGTTATTAATTCCAGCTCTTCTTCTGCGATTTTCAGAATGTCGCACATCGAAATTCCGTACCAGATTCGTTCTTTTGCTTCTTCAATTGAATTCCAGAGCGGTTTTCTAAGGTTCGGGTCGAACGAAAGCATAATTCCGTTTTCTTTTGCGGTTTGAAGGGCAAACTCCGTGGCTTCGTTTACGGTTTTGTTTGTCATCAAAAGGCTTCCGTAATGAAGAATCTTTGCGCTTTTTATTAATTCTGAATTGATTTTATCTTTTGAAAGAAATGCGTCTGCTCCGCTTTTTCTGTAGAATGAAAAGTCGCGGTCTCCGTCTGGCGCTGTGTGAACAAATGCCAAGGTTGTGTTGTACTCGTCCGAAAACACAAGGTTTTGAACGTCGATTCCAATTGAAGAAACCCGTTCTTTTAGCATTTTTCCGAACATATCGTTTCCAACCTGTCCGATAAAACTTGTTTTGTGTCCGAGTTTTGAAAGCATTGCAAGAACATTGCACGGCGCTCCGCCGGGGTTTGCTTCCATCAGCCAGTTTCCCTGATCGGTTGTTCCGTTCTGGGTAAAATCTATCAAAAGCTCACCTAATGCGATAACATCAAATTCTTTTTTGTTTGTCATATCTTATCTAACCTCCTGTTTCTGGAGTTTCCAGGTTTTGCAGCATATTTTTTGCGAAGTTTCATTTTTTATGCGCAAATCTGTGTTTGTTTTGGAAAGAAAGAATGTGTTTGTAAAAGCCATTTTGCCGTCATCCACAAATACTTCAAGTGAACAGGTGTCGCCGATAATTCTGATTTTTGTTTCTTTTTCTTTTGATGGCAGCTTTGCTTTTCTTTCAGAAATTTTTCCGGGAATCTGCGATTTTGAGCGGTCAAAATATATGCTTTGCTCGTACAAATCGATTTTTAACAGGACATATTCGTCTTCTGTGTTTTTCAGGATTATTTTTATTGTTCCGGAAGTTTTTTCTGAAACCTGAAATTCCAGTTCAAAATGGCGTTCCTGGTGGTTCAGAATTGTTTTTTCTTTTTCCGGCGGAATTTCTGAATTTTCTTCATCGGCTCTTAAATTCTCCAGTTCACGAACCGGATTCTGGTACAGCCGGTTGTTTTTGAACGAAAGTTCGCGCGGAATTGTCATCATTCCAGACCATAAATAATTTTCCGGCGTAATGTAAGATTCCCAGGCTTGCATCCATGCGATTAGAATTGTTCTTCCGTCTGAAAGTTTTGTTGTTTGCGGCGCGTAAAAATCAATGCCATAGTCAATTTGGGCTGCAAAACATTTATTTTCGGCTCTTATGTCGCTGAAGAATTTAAATTTCTTGTAGTCAAGAATTCCTGTTGAATAAACGCTGTTGTTTCCGTCATGAAATCCGGCGTTGTAGTCTTTTTTCATTTCTTGCGGGGAAAAAATCAGCATGTCTTTTCCGTCTAAATTAAGCACGTCGGGACATTCCCACATTCCGCTGAAGTCGTTTCTGCTTGAATCCAAGATTCCTTTGTAAGTCCATTTTTTTGCGTCTTTTGATTCAAATATCACCATTGCGCCGCAGTTGTCCAGCTGTTTTAATACGCAGGCCATGTAGAATTTTCCGTCTTTTTTCCAGATTTTCGGGTCGCGGAAATGATCTTTCTGGTATTCAAACGGAATGTTTTTTGCGGTAAGAACCGGGTTTTGTGAAAATTTTTCGTACGTCTTTCCGTCTCCAAATGCTATGCACTGGTTTTGAATTTCTTTATCGCCGTCTTTGGAAACTCCGGTATATGCAATAATCTGTCTGCCGTCTTCTGTTGAAATCGCTGTTCCTGAAAAACATCCGTTCTTGTCAGCATTTGTGTCTGGCGCCAATGCGACTGGTTCTAAGTTCCACGTGAGCATATCTTTTGTGGTTACGTGTCCCCAGTGCATTGGTCCCCATTGTGTTGAATATGGATGATACTGATAAAAAAGATGGACTTTTCCGTTGAATTCTGAAAATCCGTTAGGGTCGTTGCACCATCCGCCCGGCGTGGCAAAATGGAAAAACGGACGTTGAGCTAAAATTTCTTTTGAAGAATTGATTTTTTCAGAAAGTTCATTCTGTCTTTTCTGGGCTTTTTCAAGAATTTCTGTCATAGTTTTATCCTTTTATAGCAGATGAAGCGACTGATTCAACAAAGTAACGCTGGAAGAAGATGAACAATAAAAGCACTGGAAGCAGCATTACAACACTGGCGGCCATAAGCTGATCCCAATAAATGTCTCCTCCTGTTCCTGTAAAAGAAGAGATTGCGACGGACATCGGGCGTACTTTTTCGTCGGTTGTAACAAGAAGCGGCCACAAATATTGGTTCCACATATCCATTCCCTGAAGAATGCAAACAGTGATAATCGGGCTTTTGTTCAGAGGAAGATAGACATTCTTGTAAATCTGCCAGAACGATGCGCCTTCAAGCTCGGCGTTTTCTGCAAGGGAAACCGGAACTTCCTTGAAATAATTGTAAAAAAGAAAGATGTATAGCGGACTTGCTACAAACGGCAAAATCTGGACAGCGTAAGTATCTGTAATTCCAAGCGTAGAAACCTGATACATAAGCGGAAGCATTATTGCTTCCATTGGAATTATGTAAAGTGAAAGCACCGCTAAAAAAATGTATTTCCGGCATTTTAGTTTTCCGCGCTGCAAGGCGTATCCTGCCATTGAGCAAACGATGCTTGTAAGAATGACTGTTGCAACCAGAACAATCATTGAATTTATGAATGCACGCCCAAAGTTCTGAACGGATTCAAAAAGAATTTCCTTAAAGTTGTGGAGCGTTGGATTCATCACAACAAACGCTTTCAAGCTTCCCATATCTTTCATGATTTCGTAGCGGTCATCTTTTAAAGACGAAACGAACATAAGAAAAATCGGGGTGATGATTATAAGTCCGAGGACAAAAAGAAATGCTGTAAAAATAATATCCTTTGCTTTATTTCGTACCATAGTTTCCTCCTGATATGTCTATAAAAAATTAGTCCCGGGATTTTTCTTCTTTGCCACGAAGAAGTTTGTTTTGAACAAGGAAAATAACGAGTATTAAAAGGAACAGAATCACAGAAGCCGCCGAAGCGTAGCCGATTTTCTGTCCGGCAAATCCGTTTTGATATATGTAATGGACAAGGGTGTTTGTAGCTCCGTTTGGGCCGCCCTTTGTCATGATATTTACCTGGGTAAAAAGTTTTAAAGCCTGAATTGTTGTGATTATAAGCACAAGCGTATTTGTCTCTTTTAAACTTGGCCATGTTACGTTCCAGAATGTCTGAAAAGGAGTCGCTCCATCAATGTTTGCGGCTTCATACAAGTAAGAAGGAATGCTCTGCAATGAGCCAAGATAAATTATCATCTGAAAACCGAACGCTTGCCATGCTGAAAGAATTGTGATAGCAATCAATGCGGAATTTTTATTTCCAAGCCAGTCGATTGAATGGGCCTGGCCAAAAGTAACAAGTTTTAGCGCAAGGTTTGCAATTCCATCCGGATATTGATAAATTGATTTCCATATAACGGCGACAATAACCATTGGCGTAATATATGGAAGAAAAAACATACTTCTTAGGAAGCCTTTAAAAAATCTGGCTTTATTTAAAGCGTTTGCCATAAGAAGCGCAAATCCGCACTGCAACGGAATTACCATGATTGTAAAAAGAACAACGTTTCCGAATGCCTGCCAGAAACTGGCATCTTTGAAAATTTGAATATAATTTCTTAATCCTATAAATTTTGCAGGAACCATAGGATTTGGAATAAGTTTCTGATTTGTTAAGGAAAGCGCGAATGCTGAAAAAAATGGAATGACCATAAAAAATATGAGCAAAATACATGCTGGAATCAGCATATAAATTTCTTGTCGGATATTTTTTTCTTTTAAGGTTGTGATAAATGTATTTTTCATACTGTACCTCTTGTTTTTGTTGAGTAGGTGGTCATTTCGACAAGCTCAATGACCACCAGGAATTAAAACTGTTTATTTTCCGAACGGAGGATATCCATCGTTGTCTTTAATATCTTCATCAATCTTCTGCGCTGCTTTGTTAAGCTCTGTTCGTATGTCTGCGCCGTTCAAGATTGACTCAAAAGCGTCGGAAAATGCCAATGTTATTGTTGGATAAGCCGGATGAATCGGGCGGCTTACAGCGACATTTGACTGTTCATAAGCGATTGCCATTTTTGAGCTGTCCATATAATCTTCGCAGCGCGCTGCGAATTTGTTCAATGCCGGGTAAGAACCTGTAAGTTTTATAGCATCAAGGAATTCTGTGTCTGTAAGCATATAGTTCAAAAGCTGGCCGGCTTTTTCCGGATTTTTTGAAGTTGCGGAAATTCCCCAGATCCATGTTGCGTTTGGTGAGCGAGTTCCTTTTCCAAAGTTCGGAAGCGGAAGCGCGATTACATCGTCGCCCATTGCAGCCCGGCAGGTTGTAAAGTTCCAGTTTCCGTTCCATGCGATTGCGGTCTGCCGTTTGTCGTTGTAAAGCGTGTTTTCGCCGGCGGATTTTGGAACAATCCAGCCGTTTGTTCCCCATTTCTGGAAATAACGCAAGACTTTTTCTGCTTCCGGACTGTTTAATGTTCCTTCAGCCGTCCAAGTTTCTCTGTTTATAAGGTCAGCACCGCCAGAAACAAGTGTTTCATAAAAACCATAAGTTCCCCATTCTGAGCCAGCGATGTTCCAAGCCCACATCAGGTCGAGCGGCCATTTTACTTCATCAAGGGCGGCAAGTTTTGTAAGAATCGCATCAAATTCTTCTGCTGTCCATGCGTCTGCGACATTTTTTGGAATTCTTGCTCCAACCTTTTCAAGGTATTTTTTGTTGCAGTAAAGCAAAACTGTGGAATCGGCATAGCTTATCGCATAAAGTTTATTGTCGATTGGATAAGTGCACTGAAGCACATTTGAAGGAGTCATGTCGGCGATAATTTCCGGCTCGATGTATGGCTCAACGCTCTGGATAACTCCAGACCATGCAAGGCTTGCGAGCATAGGTCCGTCAATGCTTACAATATCTGGTACTTTTTTATTCTTGATAAAACTCGCCAATTTTGAAGTGTAAGAATCGTGCGGAGTGTACAAAAGTTCAACTTTGATTCCAGTTTTTTCTGTAAATCGCTCTGTTGAAGCTTTTATTGCGGACTGCTCAGCATCTGAACCTTGAAACATAATGCTGATTGAATTTGACGATTCTTTTTTTTGGCAGCCGGTAAATACAGAAGCGGCAAGAACTGCTGCACCGATAATAAAACTGATTTTTTTCATGTTTTCCCCCTATGAAAAATTAATCTTGATTTCTGCGTTTTTGCAGATTTATGATTCTCTTTTTATTATGGAAGGCTCAAGAACGATTGTTTTTAGAGAAGATTTGCCTTCTTTTTTTTCTTTTATTTTTTGACACAAAATTTCAAAGCTTTTTGCGGCGATTTTATCCAAAGGCTGATTTATTGAAGTCAATGCTGGAAAAGTCATGTCGCAAAGCATTGTGTTGTCAAAACCGACGATATTCAGTTTTTCTGGAATCTTGATATTGTTTCGATTTGCAGCATTTATTGCCTGAACCGCAGAAAGGTCATTTATGCAAAAAAGTCCGGTTTTTTCGGTAGAAGTTTTTTGTTCCTGCATAAATTTGTCCATTAATTCTGAAGCCTGCGCATAATTATTAAAATACCAGTTCTTGTCGCCAAATATTTTGATTTTGCTTTTAGGAACTTTCTTTTTTAATAATTCATTGTAAAATCCTGTGAATTTTTCATCGTCTTTTAAGCCAAAGAAGAAAAATTGTTCACAGCGATTTTCAATCAGATAATCTGCGGCTAGCCGTCCTCCTTCAAGGTGGTTGATTGCAACTGAATCCAAGCCGTTGATATTCCGCGTCATTACGACAACAGGAAAATTCGCGGTTTTTATGACAGGAATCATTTCTGATTTTATGCGGGTCATGCAGATAAGCATTCCATCTGCCTGACGGGCTATCATTTTTGTTACAATTTCTTTTTCTTTTTCGCTGTCTCCATTTGAGTTGAAAAAAATCATTGTATAGCCGTTTTTTACGCAGAGCTGCTCAACTTCTGAAAGCAAACGCGAAAAATACGGATTTTCAATGTCCGGTAAAATTACAGCAATAAGGCGGGAACTTCCTGCGGCCATTGTTCTGGCTGTTTCATTCGGCTGGAAACCAGACTGATGAACCAGTTCCAGGACTTTCGACCTGGTTTTTTCCGAAACGTTCGGGCTTCCGCTGAATACGCGTGAAACTGTCGCGATGGAAACTCCGGCGGCCTGAGCAAGCTCTTGCATTGTTGTTATTGATGTAAGCGTTTTCATTGATTAAATGATAACGCTTACATTCTAGTTGTCAAGTTTTTTTTCAAAAAAATATTTTTATTTTCTTCTATATACTTTTTTTATAAAATTTATTATACTCCAAAAGATTATGGAAACTACAGCAGAAAAAATCTTGACATACATGGATTTTAATATTTTGCTTATAAAAAATTTCAAATGAGAACTCTTTTATGGGGTCTCATTTTTTTTGCATAAAAACACTTAATGAGGAATAAGAATAAAATGACTGAACAAAAAAAAGAACGACGCGTTTTTCACGTAGATCCGACTTACAAAATGGTAGACACTTGTGCCGGCGAGTTTAATGCAGAAACTCCTTATTTTTATGCCGGTTATGACAAAGAAAACGAGGCTGCCGAATTCCTTGACGAAATGGCAAAAAATAAAAAACGCAGTTCAAAGGGAACTATTATCGTTCTTGGTTCAGGTCCAATCAGAATTGGTCAGGGAATTGAATTCGATTATGCGTCTGTTCAGTGCGTCTGGTCATTGAAGAAACTTGGATACGAAGTTGCAATCATCAATAATAACCCGGAAACTGTTTCAACAGACTTTGATACTGCTGACCGCTTGTATTTTGAGCCGCTTACCCCGGAAGATGTGATGGGCGTTATCAATACAGAAAAACCTGTCGGTGTTGTTGTCGCTTTTGGCGGTGGAACGGCTATCAAGCTTGCAAAATTTCTTGACAGTCAGGGTATCAGGATTCTTGGAACAAGCGCGGATGCGATTGACCTTGCGGAAGACCGCGAGCGTTTTGAGGAGCTTTGCGCAAAACTGAACATCAATCGTCCTAAGGGGCTTACCGTAATGAACGAAACCGAAGCGCTTGAAGCTACGGCGAAACTTGGTTATCCGGTATTGCTGCGACCGTCTTACGTTCTTGGCGGTCAGAATATGATTGTTGCCTTTAACGACGACGATGTAAAAGAATACATGAAAATCATTCTTGCGCAGGGAATTGAAAATCCTGTTCTTATTGACCAGTATATGCAGGGAATTGAGCTTGAAGTCGATGGTATTTGCGACGGAGAGGATGTCCTTATCCCTGGAATTATGGAGCACATTGAACGAACTGGAATCCATTCCGGCGACAGTATTGCGGTTTACCCAAGCTGGAACTTGAACGATGTGCTTCGTGAAAAAATTATCCGCCAGTCAAAAGACTTGGCCATTAAGCTGGGCACAAAAGGTCTGGTAAATATTCAGTATCTTATTTACAACAATGACTTGTATATTATCGAAGTAAATCCGCGTTCCAGCCGCACCGTTCCGTATATTTCAAAAGTTACCGGTGTTCCGATGGTTGACCTTGCTGTGCGCGCCATGCTTGGTGAAAAACTAAAAGATATGGGTTATGGAACTGGATTGTACAGAATTCCGCCGTATTTTGCGGTAAAAGTTCCTGTTTTCAGCTTTGAAAAATTGATGGACGTTGATACTCACCTTGGCCCGGAAATGAAATCTACAGGAGAAGTTCTGGGAATTGCTTCTACAATGGAAGAGGCTCTGTTCAAGGGTTTGGTCGGTGCGGGTTATACAATGAAGCGTTCCGGCGGAGTTTTGTTCAGCGTTAGAAAGACTGACCGGTACGAAATTCCTGAGCTGGCCAGAAAATTCTATGACATGGGATTTAAGCTTTACGCGACAGAAGGAAACGCAAAAACATTGCAGGATTTTGGAATGGAAGTTCAGGTTGTGAACAAAATCCACGAAAATCCGAACGACAATCTTCTTACTTTGCTTGATTCTGGAAAAATTGACTACGTTATTTCAACTTCTGCAAAAGGACGAAATCCGCACGCGGATTCAGTACGAATGCGACGCCATGCGGTTGAACGCGATATTCCTTGTCTGACCGCCATTGATACGGCGAATGCCCTTGCAAATTGTCTGATGAGCAACTATTCTCCTGAAAATGTTGAGCTTGTAGACATCAATGATTTAAGAACTTCAAAAGAAACTGTAAAATTTACAAAAATGCAGTCGACTGGAAATGATTTTATTATTATCAATACAGACGAGCAGGCGATAAATAATCCTGGCGGACTTGCAGTCAACTTGTGCAACAGGCGTTCAGGAATCGGAGCGGATTCTGTCGTTCTTGTATGCAAGTCTGAAATAGCGGACGCAAAGGCAAGGTTCTTTAATCTTGATGGTTCGGAAGGAATGATGGCAGGAAACGCCTTGCGCGCGGTTGCAAAATATCTTTATGATAACGATATTTACGGAATCGCGGAAAAACATGAGAAAAAATCTGAGCCGACTGCGAACATTAAAATTGAAACTGCCAGCGGCGTAAAATCTTTGAAGATTTATAAGTTGAACGGAATTGTTTCTTCTGTAACGGTTGATATGGGAAAACCGGATTTTGCTCCGAAGTCGCTTCCTACTACGCTTGAGGCGATTCCTTTAAACATTGAAGGATTGCCGGAAAAGGCCATTGTTAATCAGCCTCTTACAGTTGACGGCATAAATTATAATGTTACTTGCGTTAGCGTTGGAAACCCGCATTGTGTTGTTTTTGTTGGATTTGTAGATAAGGTTGATGTTAAAAAAATCGGTCCGATGTTTGAAAACCACGAAGAATTCCCAGACCGCACAAATACGGAATTTGTGCGCGTTGTCGGGCCGAACGAGCTTAAGTTAAGGACTTGGGAACGCGGAAACGGAGAAACTCCTGCCTGTGGAACCGGTGCCTGTGCGGCGGTAATTGCATCGGTTTTGAACGGTTATTGTAAGTTGAACGAGGACGTTACGGTTGATGTCCGTGGCGGAAAGCTCATTGTTAAATACACTGGTGATACGGTTTATTTGACAGGCGCGACAGACTTCCTATTTAGCGGAAAAGTTGTAATCTGATAAAAATTTAAAAATAAGGGGTCTGCTATTGACAAAGTATACCAAAAAATAGTATAAAGACCCTACAACTTTTGTCTCCTTCGTCTAGTGGTTAGGACATCGGGTTTTCATCCCGACAACAGCAGTTCAATTCTGCTAGGAGATGTAAAAAGTCGGATATTTTTGTCCGGCTTTTTTGTTTTAACAGTTTTTTCTGCTGACAAGGATAGTTCTTCTTTTTGGTGCTTTTTCATTTGTATTTTAGAAAACTGAAGTCTTTATGATTTTTGCATGATTTATGCGGCTTACAGAAAAGATTTTTGTTTCTTCAGAATTGTCAAGCTGCATTTTCAGCATGCTGTCGTTTGTCTGCCGTATGATCAAAAGCGGCTTTCCAAAGAATTTTTCCATCTTGCCTGATTTGTTTTCCGCAGGAACTGTAATTTCCAGCATATCAGAATGGTTTATTGCGTTTTCAATTAAATGAATTTTTCCGGAAAAGTTCATTCCGTCCGCTTCAAGAATTTCCAGCCGGACGGTTTCTGGTTTTAACTGTTCTTTTGTAAGGATTATATTTTTTTTGATTCTGTTTGCAAGGCATTCTTTTTGCTGTTTTGTAAGCTCGATTGTATCTATATACGCAAGGAAGGCCGATTTTATTTCTTCAGCAGTTTTTGTACTTGCCAGGTTTTCCTTTGATTCTGTTTTTGCAGGATTATTTTGTGTTTCCAGAGAAATAAGATTTTTACCTTCGCTGATAAATGGAAAGGCAAGCGCTTCTGTTTTCTGGCTGGAAGTTTTTACTGTGCTAAGTATTTCAAGTCCGCTTTGGGCAATAAAATCTGAAGGCTCTTCGTTAAGCGGGATGTTCAAAAGATAAATTCCTTCGGCAAGCTTTGAGTTTATAAACGATGATATTTTTGGATTGTTTTCGATTATGCGTTGATTTTTTTCATCAACTTTTAAAATGTAGCCTTTGAAGAGAATTGCAGACGAGTATGAATTTTTCCATTCTTCAATGTTCATCAGCAGGCTTTGCGGGATTCTGTAGGCGTTATACTTTGAAAGATACTCAATTATTTTGTGTTCGGAGATTCCTCTGTCCAAGGCGCGGTAAATTGATTTTTTTGAAATTTCAAACTCGCAGACTGTGTTGAAAGAAACTATATTCAAAAACGTTGCAAGCGGCAAAAGTTCTTCCAGCGAAAGTCCTGGAAGAATGGCAATGCTTGTTCCTGCGTTGATATTTAGAATTCCTTTTTTTTCTGCTGAAGGATTTTGTTTTTCCTTGAAAATTTCGCCAGGCATTACAATTGGATTTTCAGATTCATCTTTTCCGGCTTCTTGCAAAAGCCCAAGACTAACAGCATTTTTGATTATGTCGTAGATTATTTCTTCTGAAAGATTTTCTGCCGGTTGAATTTTATATGATTCCAAAAGCCTTGAAAATCTGGATTGAGCTGGAGAGTCCGCGATATTATTTTTTTTATATTTTATAAGAAATGCGGTTCTGAACACAGAATCTAAAGAAAGCCCGGTTTCTGGAATTGAAGCTATTGTGTTCAAAAGAAGCTGTGCCTGGCTTTGCAGCGACTGGCGGCTCAGACGGGTAACAGAAGCGGCCGCGATGTATGCGTACTGTTTTATTTCTTCAAGCTGGGCAAATTTTTCGAACTTTTTTGTATCTGCAAAAATGTCTTTTTCGCCGAATTTTATAATTCCAAGATTAAAAAATGACGCTAGAAGCAACTGAACGCAGTCATAGTGTCCTGTAAAAATTTCTGAAAGCCGTTCCGCATCGCGTTTTTTTATTTCTGTATTGTTTTTGCACATTCCCGGATTTTCAAGAATGTAGGAATAAAACGCCGCGATAAAAGAAGGCGAAATTGAAAAGTGCGGATTAAAGTTTTTTTGAATAAATGAAGGCGCTGGAAAAAGCAGGCGCAGATCTGCGGCGCAAGCAAGGTGGTCTTCCAGAATTGGATTAAGCGCAATGAAGGTTTCGCCTGTGTCGGAATCTTTGTATGAATAAATAATCAGCCGTTCATTTAAATTTATCAGTTCGGAATAGATGTCGGAAAGTAAATATTCTGATTCAAAAAAATCAATCAGTTTTTGCTGGGTGCATTTATCAATAAACGAAATTGCAGTTATGATTTTTTTATCGAATTCAGAAAGATACGAAATGATTGTGTTTTTGTTTTCTTCCTTGCGAAAAATGGAGCTTAGTTGTTCAATCAGCTTGTCTTTGTTGAACGGTGTATGAATTTCGCCAAGGTAAATCCGCATTATTTCAAAAAAACGTTCGTCTTCCATTGTTGACAAAGTTTCTCGCCAGCGGATTATTCGCTGTGTTTTTGGATTTAGTTCATGTGCGTTCATAAAGTCTCCGGAAGTTCGCTGTTCAGTTCGTCCAAATCGCTTTTCTGTGCATAGCGTATTATTCTGTAGGAATAACCTTGTTCTGCAAGAAATTTCTGGCGGTTTGAGCCAAATTCCTCTTCAACTGTATTTCTTGTGATTAACGTAAAAAAACGGCTGGTTCGTTCTTTTGGACGAAGAATCCTTCCGAGCCTTTGCGCTTCTTCCTGCCGGCTTCCGAATGTTCCGCTTACCTGAATTGCAAGCGAGGCATCCGGTAGGTCAATGGCGAAATTTGCAACTTTTGAAACAACCAGAACGTGTATTTTGCCTTCCCGGAAGTCCTGATAAATCTTGTCGCGCTCTGCGTTTGGAGTTTTTCCTGTGATTATAGGAGTTTTTAGTTCTTTTGAAAGAATTTCCAGCTGTTCAAGGTATTGCCCGATTACAAGAATTTTGTCTTCCGGGAAGCGCGAGATTATTTCTTTTGTAACTTCCGTTTTTACAGGATTTTCGCTTGCAAGCCGATGTTTTGTGCGTGCCGGCGCAACCGCGTATTCAATTTCTTCTGATTCCGGTAAATCAAGGCGGACTTCAATACATTCTGCTTTTGCAATCCAGTGGCTTTTTTCAAGTTCTTTCCATGGAACATCGTAGCGTTTTGGTCCGACCAGGCTAAAAACGTATCCTTCGCAGCCGTCTTCGCGGACTAGGGTTGCGGTAAGACCAATTCTGCGCACAGCCTGGAGTTCTGCGACTACACGAAAAACCGGGGCAGGAAGCATGTGGACTTCGTCATAAATTATAAGCCCCCAGTTTCTTTTGCGGAAAATTGAAAAATGAGGATATGGCCCGTCTTTTTCCGGACGCCATGTAAGAATCTGGTAAGTTGCGACAGTTACAGGCGCAAGAGTTTTGTTTTCGCCTGTGTATTCGGCGATTTGTTCCGGCAAAAGGTTTGTCTTGTCTAAAAGCTCCTGAATCCACTGATGAACCGCTGAAATATTTGTGGTGATAATCAGAGTGCTGGTTTTCAGAAGGTTCATTACATTCATTCCAACAATTGTTTTTCCAGCGCCACAAGGAAGAACAACAGTTCCGAAACCAGTTCCTGGTCCGCGGTTTCCGACAAGGGCGTTTGCGGCTTCGTTCTGATAGTTTCGTATTTGGAAAGTTTTGCCGGCTTTTGTTGTTTCCAGCAGGTGAAAATCCAAAGGCTCGCCGTTTTTAAGCTGAATCTCATCTTTTATCGGCCACAGCGCTTTTAGCAGAATCTGCTTGATTGTTCCGCGGTCAGTAAGTTTTAGCTGGAAGCAGTATTTTTTTTCCTCTTCTGAGACAGAAATGTTTTCCGGAACGGCTGATTCATCAAATTCGCATGGTTCAAGAATCTTCTTTGCCTGGGGATTTGCAGAAATTTCAAGGAAAATCGGGCGCGAGTTTGCAACAAGATAAAGATATTGCTCTTCTACAAGTTCGGTTTGTTTCTTTTCTGGGGAATCATTCAGAATATCCGCTGTTTTTACAGGAACTTTGATTGTTGGTCCCGGGATTAGACGCAATTTCCCAAAACGGCTCGCCGTTTCCGTTATCCAAACTTCAATTGACTGGGGAACATCGTAGCGCGAATATTTTTTCAGCACATCAATGGCGTTTTCAGCAGTAAAACCAGCGCTTGTGGCGTTCCATAAAGAAAGCGGAGTCAGTCTGTAAGTGTGAAGATGTTCCGGAGAACGTTCAAGTTCTGCAAAAGGAAGAAGGTCGTTTCTGCATTCCATGGCAAGCGGAGCGTGAACATCAAGCAAAAGCGTTCTGTCGCCTTGAACAATCAAAGGATTTTCTAAATTCATAGCAGAATATTTTACAATATAGACAAAAAAGGCTCAATTATAAAAAGAAGAAAAAACTGCGTTTTGGGGAATACGCTTGCATGCATATTGATAAAATAAATGATATAATACGGAGTGGAGAAAAGAATATGCTTTTATATCACGGTAGCAACATAGAAGTTTCAAGTCCTCAAATATTGGAATCAGACAGACGTTTGGATTTTGGCAAAGGGTTTTACCTTACTTCCAGTTACGAACAAGCAAAACGCTGGGCTGAATTAACCGTAAAAAGACGAGGTTCAGGAAAAGAATCTGTCTCCGTATTTGAGTTTGATGAATCTTCGGCTTCAGATTTAAATATTCTTCATTTTACTCAGGCTCAAAAAGAATGGCTTGAATATGTTGCAATGAACCGTAAAAATCAGACTATTCCTGATGATAACTATGATATTGTAATTGGACCTGTGGCAAACGATAGGACAATGCCCGTCATAAGTCTTTATTTTGCCGAGATTTATAATATTGAAGAGACAATAAAACGACTAATGCCTCAAAAATTATGCGACCAGTACACATTTAGAACCGAAAAAGCTATAAAAAAACTTAATTTTCTGGAGGTAAAATAAATGGGAAAAGAACTGCCCTATATTCTTCAGTTTTATGATAACGAGGTTTCTTTACTTATAAGCAATAAATATGGATATTCAATTATGGACTCTTACAGAAAGTTCTTATTTTCCAAGACCTATCAGATGCTTTGCAATACTGAACTTGAAATGTGGGAATTCAGTCCTGCAGGAATTTTTGATATGTGGGAAGCAGAACTTGTTACAGGAGAACCTCATAACTCCTTGTATTTAAGGAGGGATTAAATGACAAAGGAAATGGAATTTTTTATTTTCCTAATGGAACAGTATGCTTGCTATAAAAATACAACAGCTGACAATGTTCTTCGTCAACTTGATGAGTTAAAACTGACAGATTATGTTTTCAATATGTACGAAATGTATCATGCTGAAGCTTTGGAAAATGCTTATAAAGATATAGATAAACTTATTGAATCTAAGTCAAAATAACAAAATGGGGGAAAAGTCATGCCCCTTGATTGCCTGGCAAACAAAAAGCGGAGCTTTTACACTCCGCTTTTTTGTTCACAACATTTTATTTTTCTTTTTCAACACACTGAATATGTAGCTATCGCAATCCGCTTCGCGTCTTGCTTACCGGGTTTTCCTTGCGGAAAACCCGCGCGCATTATTTCTCAACCTCTGTACACTTTAGATGCAAATCATCCAGTTGGCTTTGGTCAACCGCACTCGGACACTCGTCCATCGGCGACATTGCAAGGTTGTTCTTCGGGAAGGCGATTACTTCGTGGATGCTTTCCTCGTGGCACATGAGCATTATAAGGCGGTCGAGGCCTGGGGCGATTCCTCCGTGCGGCGGCGCTCCGAACTTGAATGCCTGTACCAAGAATCCGAACGCTTTTTCTGCGCGCTCGCGGCTGTAGCCTACGATTTCAAAAATACGCTCCTGCAGCGCCGGGTCGTTGATACGCATTGAGCCTGAGGCAAGCTCGTAGCCGTTTTCTGTACTTTTATATTTACAAAATCAAACTATTTTTCCCAAATTGTGATACTTTTTCGCAAAGGAATTCTTCCAAATTTTTTCATTTGTTGGCTGCTATTTCCTTTTTGCTGTTTTAATGTATAAATCTTCCTCACTTTAAAACCAAAATCTTCTGCAATCTTTGATGAAATGAAATCTACCGGTATAACTTCCCCTGCATAGCGTACATTGTCATTTACGAAAGCAACAGAAGCCCCTTTTTTGCACATTCTATGCAATTCATAGTAAACAAAAGCCAATTCATCAAAATAACCTCTCACCATCTTTAAAACACCTTTGTTATTTACATCTCCGTTTTTAAGACGCATTTCAAGAGCCGCCATTATCTCACTAAGCACAGAACTATTGTTTATATACCTCATTACTGAATTGTAATCATCTATCCGATTTATAGATGTGTAATAATCTTTTAGAAATTCTCTTTTTGATTTGTTCTCAACTGTGCAAGATAATAAACTTTGACGCAATTCGTTTATCTCTTTTTCTGTTTTTCCTAAAAAGACAAGTTCCAGAGCATATATGCGAGTATAATCATAACGATTGCAATATGGCGGGGATGTTATTACTCCATCAATGGAGTTTGTTTCTTGTAATGGCAGTGCTTTTAAAACGCTATTTTCATAAAATTTAATTTCGGCTGTTCTTTTGCCGCTATTTTTTTGAATGAATTTAATATCAGAAAGATAATTTTTCAATTCTGAAATGAGTATTTTTTTTACACATGGCAACTGGCCTTTATCTAATTTTACTTTCAACAACGGTTTTCCGCATTTTTCACGTTCAAGATTTGTTTTTATGGTTTTTTCAGAATGAACATCCCATCTAAGATATTGCCCGTCCTTTGCTGTATAACTAAGCCTTTCCAAAGAGTTTGTCATAGCCAGAATGCCCAAATTTTTTATGGCAGAAGAAAAATCTGAATCTAAAATTTTTTCTCTAAAAAAAGACAAATCAAAAGATGTATCTATTGGATACGCAGATTCGGTTATCTGAATTTCAGGTATTTTTTTTTGATATGATAAGGGTCTTTCTAATTGATTTATGAAAGTAATAAAATTTTCAAGTTCAACTGTATTGTAGTCAAAAATATGTGATTTTGCATTTATGGCTATTCTTGACATCGGAAGAATGTCATAACCTATGCAGTTAATACTTTTTGAAAGACAAGTAAATGCTGTTGTTCCTGAACCAAGGAAAGGATCAAGAACCATATCGCCTGTATGTATATTCATTTCGTTCAACAGAGTTTCAACCAATTCAAAAGAAAAACCCTCTTTATATTTTAGCCAGCGTGACACAACATCATTTTTGCCCGTTTGAAAACTCACTGTTTTTCTTGAAAATTTATCTGTCACTTCAACAAGAGGGAAAAACTTATTTTCTAACTCTTTTCTACAAGTATCAGAACATAAGTTATTTGCAGAAAAGTCGGAAACTTTCCATTTTGATATGTCCATTTCGAAATTAATATCAAATAAAGTTGGCTGTGTATTATCTTTCATTTAAAATAATCCAATTACAAAGTTCTATAAGCTGCTCATCTTTTGTTAGATTTGCAGCGTTTGTCAAAACGCCCGTTTTAAGCTGGTAGAAAATTTCCTGAGCCATTTTTGATTCTATTGCGGCTCCAATAAAAATTGTTTTGACTGGAATATTGATGTTGCTAAATGAAGTGCATATCCTGTTTAAAGCTGTGTTTCCTGTTTTCCAATGCTCATCTGCTCCAGCAGGATCTATTCCGCCTTTCAATTCACCATAAAGAAGGGATTTTTCAGGGTGATTTAAAATGTCAGCATATTCTTTGGGAGTTGCAGAAAACAAGCATATATCAACATTATTGCGAACTGTCGGTACATTCATGTTGAAACTAAGAATTTTACTCTTTCCATTCACAATCCAAGAAATTGCTTTTAAGTTATTTTCAATCTGATAATCATCTTTTGGCTTTTGTTGCCAATCGGTTTTACTGTTATTGTTGAGCCACTCATAAGAGATATTTTGTATATTCATACAAGACAAAATCGTTCTTATAAGTTTTTGCTGCGCAAGTGCGCCTACAACATTTCGCATTGAACCGCCTAAACTGTCACCACGTATCAATAAATATCTGTAAACAGCCTCCTCAACAAAATCCTTGCCAGCAGGTTTTAAAAAACTGTCTATAAGATTTTGAATAGCTTTTATTTTGTCTTCATCTGTAAAATAGTTCACCGCCTTGTCTGAAAGTCCAGAAGCTGTTAAAAGCGGTTTTTGTATTTCTTTAATATTTATTAAGTCATCAGGTTCTTTTGCTTTTGAAGCGTAAACCTTAAAAGCTTTTGCATCTTCAATGTATGGAGTTGAACGTCTGTTTTTCTCTATCGCAAATTGAATAAAACCAGCTCGTGTTTCTTCACGAGAAGTTATTAAATCTTCATATTTTTCAATTTTGGAATTATTCACTATGATTTCCCCAAGCTTAACACTTTACTAATGAGAGTTTCGATAAAATGAAACTCTCAACATTTTATGTTTCTTTTTCAACACACTGAATATATAGCTGTCGCAATCTGCTTTGCATCTTGCTTACCGGGTTTTCCTTGCAGAAAAACCCGTGCGCATTATTTCTCAACCTCTGTACACTTTAGATGCAAATCATCCAATTGGCTTTGGTCAACCGCGCTTGGGC
>OIWT01000299.1_pt1 | contig 72441 bp, 65 predicted proteins | sample 1587701 | NCBI WGS metagenome assembly OIWT01 (sample SAMEA3888904, study PRJEB22519) | human gut metagenome | biome: human gut; feature: human-associated habitat; material: faeces | place: Denmark | collected 2009
TTGAATACGAAATTGAGAAACAAACTTGAATTTAACAAAGGAGTGTGATTGCATGAAGAAGAAAATAATCATCGGTATTTGTATTTTGCTAGCAATCATTTGCTTGATACCTACTCGTATGCATTTAAAAGATGGCGGCACAGTTGTGTATAAGGCTATTTTGTATGAAGTTGAAGATGTGCATAGAATTGGTGCAGAAGATACAACGGAAGATGAATACCTTGAAGGAACGATTGTTAAAATCCTTGGTATTGAAATCTATAACGATGTTGAATAAACTGTGATTTGCCGAACTGAACACAAAAAATACCGAAAATCAGACCGCCCGCTGGTCGCAATCTGCGAAAAGTTGACGGTCTTTTTTGTCCCCCGAAATCTAAAAACAGGGTCAGCCGCAGCGGCAGAACCCACCGATTTTAACAATCTGTCTTTTTTGCCGTCCTATTGCCGCTCGCCGCGCCGGACTTTTTTGATATTCGCATTCCCAGGACAAATATCGGCTTATTTATGCGGTTTTTGTCGTTTAAGCGCAGATATTATATAATTAAGAGTATTATATTCGTATTTATTTATGCGGTTTTTATTTATATTTTACGGTCAATTCACCGCTCTAATATTGAAAAGTTCACAGATTTATATTATTATAACAGCAGAATAATAATATGAACGGAGGTACTGACTTTATGAAAAGAGCAATCGTTCTTGCCGGCGGCGGAGCAAAGGGTTCGTATCAAATGGGATTTTGGACGGCTATCCGTGAGCTTGGAATTGACTTTCAGATAACCACAGGTTCTTCTGTGGGCGCGCTGAACGCAGCTCTGCTTGCAAGCGGCAACTATGAGGGCGGTCTTGAAATGTGGAGCAGCATCACCACCGAAGACATTGTCACCAGAACCCCCAGCCAACTTTCTCAGCTTATAGACACAAGCGGTATCGCCGCTTCCCTCAAGGGCATTATGGGCGACCTTGCGGACGACGCAGTGAACGTTCGTATGGATCCCTTCCCCCTTGGCGGGCTTATAAACAAGTTCTTTTCCGAAAAGGAAATCCGCGACGGCCATGTGGAGCTTGGCATTATGACCTCCGAATATCCGTCGCTGAAAAGCCGTCCTTTTACCCTTGCGGAAATCCCCTTCGGCATGATGGAGGACTATCTTCTCGCCTCCTCGGCGGTGTTCCCCTCCATGGAGCCGAAGGAAATCGCCGGAACCCGCTATGTGGACGGCGGTTACAGCGACAATTTCCCGGTGAACCTTGCCCTTGACATGGGTGCGGAGGAAATCATCGGCGTTCGCCTTAAAGCCTCCGGGCTTGAGGCGAAATATCAGACGAACTACCCGGTTCGCATAATTGAGCCGCATTTCTACCTCGGACCCGCCATGACCTTTGACCCGGCGCAGGCGCAGGTGAACATGGCTCTCGGCTACAACGACACCATGCGCAGCTTCGGTGAGTACGAGGGCGCATTCTACTCCTTCAAAAAGGGCGAAACCGAGCGTATGAACAATCTTTTCGCAAAATTCCTCGCAAATATCATGATTAAATGCAGCTGCATTTCCGTAAGCGAGCGCGGCGAATACTTCCGTGCGCTGCCTGTAAAGGCGCTGGCGGAAGCGCAGCAGCGCCGCTTCGGCAGAATGAAGTACGAGTTTCCGCTGCTGGCGGCGGAAACTGCCGGAGAGCTTTACGAGGTGGATCCGAAGCCGCTTTACACCATAGAGGAGTTCGGCAAGGCGGTGCTCGCGGCGTACCTTCCTGCCGAAGAAGCAAGCATTGCCACAGTAAACACTGCCTTTAGAAACGCAAAAGCAATTGCGTACCGCATGGCGGCGCTCAAGGAAATCGACAAACGGCACATTGCGGCGTACATTGTTCACCTGCTGGAAAACGGCGCGGGCAAGCCCGGCGCAGACCGCGAGCTTCGCGCGCTGTGCCGTGTTGCGCCGCAGGCGTTCTTCGGTGCGATTTACATTTCCTTTCTTAAAAAAGGCGGCGGCGTATGAAAAAATCCGTTAAAATAATCGCCGTGCTCATGGCGGTGCTCATGCTCATGTGCGCGTGCTCAAAAAAAGAAGCCTCCGCGTCCGGCGAAAAATATATGTTTGTCACCGGAAAAAGCGGCGGCGCGTACAACAGCCTTGGCATAAGCATGGCGGGGGTTTGGGACAAGTACCTCGGCAGCAGCACCAATGTAATTTCCACCACCGGTTCCATCCAAAACATCGAGATGCTCACCAAAGGCGACGCAGATTTTGGCTTTGTGCAAAGCGACATTCTCTATTATGCTCAAAACGGCAAGGAGATGTACGAGGAGAACAAGCAGCGTGGGCTTTCCGTGCTTGCGACCCTTTACAGCGAGGCCGTGCAGGTTATCGTGAACGCCGGAACGGATATTCAGACCGTTTCCGACCTTTTGGGCAAAACCGTTGCCGTGGGCAAATACGGCACCGCCACGGAGGCCGCTGCAAGGCAGATTCTTGAAGCCTACGGCATAACCTACGACCTTATCACCGTCAAGTACCAGACCTTTTCCGAGGCAAGCGAGGGTTTGGCGAACGGCAGCATTGACGCGATTTTCGCTGTTTCTGCCCTGCCAAGCTCCAACATCAGCATTTATGCGGAAACGCACTCCATCCGCTTTCTGCCGGTTTCCACCAGCGGAAGCGGCTCCAAGCTGCGGCGAAGCTGCCCGTTTTTCACGGACGGTGTGATTAAAAGCGAGGTTTACGGCACGGAAAATTCCGTTTCCACAGTGTGCATTGACGTTCTGCTCATCTGCCGCAGCAACCTTTCCTCCGATGCGGTTTACGGTGTTGTTTCGTCGCTTTTCAACAATCTGAACGAGCTTTCCGCCGCCCACAGCAAGGGCGCCGAAATAAACGCAGACACTGCCAAGGCGACTAAGGTCGGCTCACTGCACACCGGCGCAAAAAAATACTATAACGAAGTTGCCGCCGCAGTGAGCGAGTAAAATACGCAAAAGCCCTGCCGACGGCAGGGCTTTTTATTCGCAAGCTCCCCCCGCCACGGCGGAGGGCTTCTTTTATAAAATTAAAACACAAGCTGAATCGCGGAATGGAGATTCTCAATCTCCACGCCATTTTCACCCTGCTCAAATTCACCGTCAAGGCTCCACCCGCCGGGCGGGTTCTTATTCACAATGATGTGTGATGCGGGGAAAAAGTCGATGAGCTCGCACTCGTCAAGCTGTTGAGTGGTGATGGCGTGAATAATTCGGGTGAGCTGCACGGCATTTTCCGGCACTTTAATTAAAATTACCTCGAATTTACCGTCGTTCATGTCCACAAGCTCCGGCGAAAGCGAAAGCACTCCGCCAAGCGATGTGGAATTGCTTATCGCGCCGAAAAGATAATCGCCCTCGTGGGTAACGCCGTCCGCCTCGATAGAAACATACTCCGGACGGATGTTTTTAATCTCAAGCCCGCCTTGCAGAATGTACGCAAGGTGCCCGAGTACATTCTTTGCGCCCTGGCTGGTGGCGTAGCTGGCACGGGTGAACGCACCGAAGGATGCAACATAGGTGAAGCCGCGCCCGCCGAATGAGCCTGCGTCGATGGAGTGCACATGCCCATCGGCGATAGCCTTCGCCGCAGCGCCAACCTCGGATGAAAGCCCGATGCTCGCGGCAAAGTCATTCGTGCTGCCGCAGGGAATATATCCAAGCGGCTTTTTTGCGTCGTGCAGGTTGCCGGAAACCACCTCGTTGAAGGTTCCGTCACCGCCGCAGGCGACCACAAGGTCAAAATCCGTACCGTATTTTTCTGCCCACTCGGTTGCATCGCCGCGCTTTGTTGTAAGCATAGTAAAAACGTCCCAATCTCCCTCTGCAAGGACGGCGCAAATTTTTTGAATATAAAGCGGCGCAAGCCGCATTCCCGAAACGGGATTGATTATAAGTAAAAGTTTTTTGCTCATAAAAATCCTCCTGAAAATTCCGTGCTCAAGCCATGCTCAAACCGTGCTCAAGCTGTGCTCAAACTTTTTTGACAAAGCGAGTACCGCATTTCGGGCAGCAAATCTCCACTTTGCCGCGCCCGCGCGGGATTCTTATTTTTTGGCTGCAGTTCGGGCACTTGAAGTGCTTATAGTTTTTTGCTTCTTCAAAACGGCATTTTATATTGCCCCAAAAATTCTTTATTTTCCAAATGAAATTCATAAACTTGCGGTTTTCCGCCTGGCGCTTGGGAATATTGCGGGACAGCACCCGAAAAATATCAATTCCGTAAAGCAGCGCCGCAACAAGGTACAGCGGCCAAAATCGCGTGAGGGTATAAATCATTTGGCACAAAATCGCAGCAACCAAAATCCCGACGCCAAGCTGATATCCGCCGTATCTTCCGTACATGAACTGCCGAAGTTTTTGTAAAATCATCTGATAAGCCTCTTCTTGAAAATTATTGTATTTTGATTTTAGCACGCATAGGAATACTTTTGGTTAACGAATTATAAATTTTTTCATAATATTGTGGACAGCGACAAATAAAAGTGCTATAATAGGCAAGTACCGATACGGAGGCATAGCTCAGCTGGTTAGAGCGCTTGCTTCACACGCAAGAGGTCTGCGGTTCGAGTCCGCATGTCTCCACCACATATGAAAAATCCGAACTTCTTCCCTATCGGGAATGCGTTCGGATTTTTTATTTTTATCGATGAACAGCATCCGAAACTGAGCTATGGAGATTGTAAATGCGGAACTGATTTTCGCATAAAGCTATATAACCAAAAGCGGCAGGGAGTTCCTACTCTCTGCCGCCTTTTCTTGTGTTCGTATTGTATTTACACAAAGTATGGGATGGTCTCAATCCAAAATCAGATAGCAGTCCTCCGCTACTTTGTTTTCTTATCTGTGGGGAACTTCACTGCCATAGTTGTCCCCTTTTCCGAGCTTTCCTCTACCCGAATCTCGCCGCCGTGCAGCGTAACGATCTCCCAGACCAGCGACAGCCCCAATCCCACGCCGCCGTTTTCTCTGCTTCGGGATTTATCTACCCGAAAAAATGGCTGAAAAATGCTTTCTCTGTATTTTGTCGGTATACCGCAGCCGGTATCTGCAACTCTAATAACAAGTTGACTGTCTTCGTCTGCTACCGTGATACGCACATTACCATTTGGTTGATTGTAGCGTATAGAATTTTCAGTCAGATTAAAGAGCATGCGATAAATCAGCGCGTCACTGCCGAGCATAACTCCGTCACCTGCGCTTTCTAAGCTTATACCTTTTCTATCCGCAAGCGGGGCAAGGTCGGCAAAGATTTCCTCTATCATAGCCCCAAGCTCTATGCGGTCATCACATGGCACCGTCCTAAGCTCGCTCATCTCAAGCAGAGTTTTTGTCATCTGGGTCATCCGTTCGGTTTGTTCACAAAGTAAGCGAAGAAATTCTGCCGTTTCCGGTAGCATATCGGAATGCTCCGCGGAAAAAAGCTCGAGCTGTGCCTGCATCAGCGAAAGTGGTGTGCGCAGTTCATGGGCGGCGTTTCCCGTAAACTGTCGCTGGGCGGAAAAGCCCTCGTCAAGACGGTCAAGCATCTGATTAAATGACCTGCTGAACTGCCGAAACTCCGGCAGAACCTCTTCGGTGATTTTCATGTCCGTCAAATTGTTTGGCTGAACCTTTTCTATTTGTGATGTAAATGTACGCAGGGGTTTCAGTGCGTGTCCGCTTAAAAAATATGCAAGCACACCGCCCAGGAGCGTTACCGCTGCCGTGATATACCAGTTGGTAGAGACAAAGGATGTCTGCGCTCCATTAACAACAATAGTCAGCTCTTGCTCAAGTTTTGCGCGCTCAGGGTCAAAAAAGTCCGGTTCTTCCCCGCTCGTATCTTCGCAGCCCGTAATATAAGAACCGATGGAATCCATATAATGTCTGCCGGAATATCCAATCAGGACATTCATAAAAATACAGGTTGCTCCGATAAGGAATACGGTCATCAGGGTGATACGCCATTGCAAAGATAGTTTTTTCACAATACCTCTTCCTCCATAACATACCCCTCCCCTATGCGGTTATGGATAGGGTCAAAACCGAGGGCTGCACGCAGCTTTTTTCGCAGTGCAGAAATATGTACTCTTATCGAATTGCTGAAATTATCGACCCGGTTATCCCATACATGGTCGAGCAACTCCTCCTGACTGACCGGACGTCCCTGATTGAGTAGCAGATATTCAAGGATTCCTACCTCCTTTCGGGTGAGCGTCAGCTCCTGCCCGTCAGCTTTGGCGGTACGAGCCTTGGTGTCAAAAGCTACCCTTCCGCAGGTCAAAACCACATCGTTCTGTGTAAACTGCCGCCGAGTCAGACTGCGTATCCTTGCTGCCAGCTCCTCCAGATGAAAAGGTTTTGCTAAATAATCATTTGCTCCGGCATCCAGCCCCTCTACCTTGTCGGCAACCCCACTGCGTGCCGAAAGGATTAGCACCTTTGTATCTCTGTCGTTTTGCCGCAGTGTTTGCAGTATCGTCATCCCATCTGCCCCCGGCAGATTAAGATCCAGCAAAACGAGATCGTACCGTTCAACACCAAGCAGTTCATTCGCTTTGTTTCCGTCATAGCAAAAGTCAACGCTGTACGCAAGCCGCCTAAGACTATGAACGATAGTTTCGCACAATGCGCGCTCGTCTTCAACTACTAAAATATGCATGGAAAATTTCCTCACTTTGATTTCTGATTCATTACCAATTTTATTATACCATGTGGATATAAGATTTCTGTTAAGTTTCCGTTCTTAACATGGATCTTATACCTTCTGTGCTACAATGGGATCACAAAAGAAAGGGGTGACCGAATTGATTCAATCTAAAAAAGCCGTTTTTCAGGTTGTACTGCTTATCTGCGGAGCTGCAATGCTGTGTTACGGAGCCTGGCGCGGAGAGACAGAAACCGTTTTAAGCAAAGCAATCCGGCTGTGTTTGGAGTGTGTAGGAATTGGATAACAAGAAATTGAAGAAGAAAAAGGGAGGCATATCGCAGTTCCTCTCACGTTTCCGGGGGCTGATTCAAGCAGGAGCAACACTGCTGACCAACATACATCTGCCGAATTTTTTTAAGGGCGAAATTTATCAGGGTAAGGGGAAAGCCGTTTGTGTACCGGGACTCAATTGCTATTCCTGTCCGGCAGCATCGGGAGCCTGTCCCATCGGCTCATTTCAGGCAGTTGTGGGATCCTCGAAATTCAGCGTTTCCTACTATATCACAGGATTTCTCATTTTGCTCGGTGTGCTGCTTGGCCGCTTCATCTGCGGCTTTCTGTGCCCATTCGGATGGTTTCAGGAGCTACTGCACAAGATACCGACCAAAAAGCTATCTACCAAAAAGCTAAAGCCGCTAACCTACATAAAATATGCCGTTTTGCTTTTTATGGTGGTTTTACTGCCAACGTTTATCACAAACGATGTTGGTATGGGAGATCCGTTTTTCTGCAAATACCTTTGTCCTCAGGGAGTGCTTGAAGGTGCAATACCTCTTGCTGTTGTCAATTCAGGAATTCGTGCCGCACTCGGTACACTCTTTTCGTGGAAACTCGGTATTTTGATTACGGTAATCGTGCTGAGTGTACTTTTCTACAGGCCATTCTGCAAGTGGCTGTGTCCGCTGGGTGCATTTTATGCGCTGCTGAACAAAGTGTCGCTTTTCGGGATGAAAGTAGATAACCACAAATGTGTTTCCTGCGGAAAATGTGCAAAAGCGTGCAAGATGGATGTGGATGTAACCAAAACGCCCAACCACACTGAATGCATCCGTTGCGGAATGTGCATCCGCGCCTGCCCCACAAAGGCCATAAGTTTCCACTACGGCTTCGGTAAAAAAGAAGACGGATGCCCTGCCGAAAAGGTGAAAACAGCAAAACCTATATCCGATACAGAAAAGGAGTAAAAACTATGAAAACAACGAAAATTTTAACCGTATTAACTGCATTCCTGCTGATACTCAGCCTTGCTGCCTGCAATATGAGCAAAGGCAATAAGAAAGACGATGAAAATAATAAGTCTGAAATTGCAGCACTTATAGCGACGGAACCGGATACAAAGGACGAAGCAACAGAGCTGCATCAAAAACTGATGGAACAGGAAAACGCAATTCTGTCTGAAAATAGCGCTCTTTGGGAAAAGGTGTTCATCTCTGCCGACAAAGATATGGCAACGATTGAAGACGGCGGTAATTATGGTGACTTCCTGCTTAAAACGATTGACAGTGCAAAGGATCAGTTCAAGGCAGACGAGCTAAAGCTGCTCAAAGAAGGTGCCGAACAGATTCGTGAGATTGAAGGTAAATTGACGATTCTTGAGCAGAAGTTTCCCGGCTGTGGGGGAAAGCCTTCCGATGGCAGTATGAGTGTCCCGGCAGAAAACGGCAAGCCTATCGAAAAGGATGATCTTATGAAGTTCCCCGCATTCGATGGTAAAGACCTTGACGGTAATGAAGTGGATAGCAGCACGCTGTTTGAAGGAAACACTGTTACTGTAGTAAATTTTTGGTTTACCACATGCAGCCCCTGTGTCAATGAACTTGCCGATCTGGAAGAGCTGAACAAACAGCTTGCCGAAAAAGGCGGTGCCGTAGTCGGAATCAACTCGTTTACCCTTGATGGTGATGAAACGGCAATATCCGAGGCAAAGGACATTCTGACAAAAAAAGGCGTTTCATATAAAAACATTTGGTTTGACTCAAACAGTGAGGCAGGAAAATTCACATCCGGGCTGTTCTCCTATCCTACAACATACGTAGTTGACAAGAACGGCAATATTGTTGGTGAACCGATTGTCGGAGCGATAACCGCCCCAAAACAGGCTGAAGCGCTGCAAAAGTTGATTGATCAGGCAATTGCAAATAGCAACGGTTAATGAACAACAGCCTCTTGGCAAAGAACTAATAATACTTGTTTTTGAGATGCAAAACAGAGCAAGATGATTTTAAGGCGGAAGCGGCGCAAGCTGCTGCCGCCTTTTCTACAAAATAACAGTTAAGCCCTTGACATACCGGTGTACAGCCAGTCAATGCGGCAGCCGGGCATGGATTAGGCTCCGGTCCCGCCGTCTTCCGGTTCATTTCTTCGTAATATCCATCATGGTTTATATGCTTCTTCCGATACTGCTTCCGTGTTTGCATTACCGGCCTCTTCAAATTTATGCTTGATAAACTTGACTTTGGCATCTTTATCCGACCGATTAGCGGTATAGCCTTTCTGCACAATAAACTCATCCCGTGCGGCGTCAAATGTCCGGAAGGAGCTTGCCGCCTCAAGCGCAGTTCCTGTATGCAGTTCTCATCCTCAGGAGAATTTGTAGCTTACGCACATAAAGAAACCCCATAATTTGCAATCGCCACGCATTATTATAAGCAGATTATACCGCAGAATATGCTGAATTTCAACAGATAGCAGAGATAACACACGGGCTTTCTCGAATTTTGCTTCACAGTCCATTCAAGGAACAGCATCGTGTGTATCCTGTACGACATGAAAATGTTTTGAGGATTTCTTTAATGTAAAACATTTATTTAACAGCAACTATGAACTATGCTAAAATTACTTTTGAAAAGCAGGCTTCGCATTGCGAAGCCTGCTTTTTTGCGTTCCGATAAAAATTCGTATAAAAAACTCCGCCCGGAGGAGAGGTTCCGGGCGGAATTCATTTAGGTCTGTTCTGTTTTATTTCCTGCTAAGAAAATTATTTCTTGAGGGAAACAGCAGCTGCAGCAGCTACAGAAACAACAGCGACAGCGGCTACTACGCCCATAACGGACTCAGCACCGGTGTTGGGGTTCTTCTCGCCTTTGTTCTCTGCAGGAACTTTAACAGCGATCTGATACTGACCAAGGGTGGTGTTCTCGCCATCGATGGAGAGTTTAACAGTGTCGTTGTAGTCAACAGTCATGTAGTCAACTTTAACTTCTTTGAGAACCTTGCCATCTTTGATGATGTAGTAGGTTACGACATCCTGCTCTTCGATCTTTTTGCCGAAGAACTCACGGAGCTGGAAGTAGGTCCAATCAAGGTCGAAGTTTACGGTGAATTTGGATTTAACAACCTGATCACCATAGAAACCGAACTCAACTTTTCTGTTCTCGCCGTCAACAGCAAGAGCGGTCTTGTTGGCTTCTTTAACTTCTTTCTCATAGTACTCAAAGTTTACGCCCTTCTGGCCAGCAGCTACGTTGTAGATGGTGACATCGGCGCTCTTTGCAACTCTGTTGTCGTTCTCTTTAGCGCTGGGATATACGTTAACAGTGATGTTTTTGCCTTCGATAGCACGGAAAGCAGTGGTGGAGATGACTCTGGAGCCCATGATCTGAGCAAGGTCAGCCTGCTTGTAGCCGTTCACATAGGTCTCGTAATCGGAGTAACCGGTGTCGAAGAGCTCGAGAGCATATTTGTACTCTGCAGCAGATTTTACATACTCGTATGCAAAGATGGTGATGTCGTTGACGATCTTCATCTCAGTGTAAACGGTCTTCTTGTCTTCAACTCTGAGAGCGGAAACTTTAACGGAACCTTCGGTGAAGGAAGCGCTGTAGTTAGCAGCAACAGTGAGCTTGAGGATTTTGATCTCGCTGGTGGTCTTTACATAGAACTGAGTGGTCTTGAAGTATTTGTTGAGAGTTTTCGCAGCATATGCGCACCAGCCATACTGGTCTTTGCCACCTTCGGGAACGCATTTGCTCCAATCAAGGCCATCGGGCTGAGTATCCTTGTCGTATGCAGGGATCTTGTTAAGCCATTCGTCGATAGCTTTGCCGTCTTTTCTAACTACCTGATATGCAACGCCGTCTACCCATTCCATGGTCTCGGGGTTGTAGTCCATGACTTCTGCTTTAACAGTGTCATTGCTGTAGGTAGCCTTTACATCCTTGAGGCCGGTGGTGTTGAGTACGAAGTATGCAACGCCGCCTTTAGCACCGTCGGTGTAGAGAACTTTGTCAGCAGCGGGATCGCCGAGGATGTCAACAGTGTTTTCGAATTTGATGAGCTTTTTGCCGTCATCGGTTTTTTCAACTTTGTTGAGTTCGATCTTGGTAAGAGCAAGAGCGGAAACACCAAGGCTGAGAACCATCATGAGAGCAAGAACAAGAGCAACAATCTTTTTCATGTTAGTTTCTCCTTTTAAGAATAAATTTTGAGCAATTATCAGAACGCCTTCCCTCTCCCGTCGGGCGATCCAATCAGTTTCTAACGGCGATAAATGTTCTTCGCAAAAGGGGTGAAGAGCTTTTCCTTTGGCTGTAAATCTTTTTAACCGATTTGTAACATTTATCTTGACCATAATATACCACGCTCCAAGAGCTTTGTCAATAGGTTTTTCAGAAAATATTTCATTTTGTAATAACTTTTTTTACGGAAATGATACTTTTGTAAGGATGTGATGCTTTTGCCGTACCATGATGACGAATATGTGCGCCGCCAAATGCGCGAGGTGGGATTTTTGATTGCGTATCACAGGCGGCAAAAAGGGCTTTCTCAAGCCAAACTTGCCGATGCTGCCGGCATAAGCCGGCAGCATCTTGCCGCCGTGGAGGCATCGAGTATGCAGCGGCCTTTTTCCGTGGAATTTTTGATAAAAATTGCCTCTGTGCTCGAAATTTCTCCCGCAGAACTCTTTGAGTATGATAAAAAAGAGTAACAATTGTTACGAAAAAGTTACAAAACAGTTTTTGGTGTGACTTTTAAGGTTCTATGGGCGAACACAGCGGCAATTGTGAGCGTTCTCGGCTCCCCTGTGTAAGGGGAGCCGAGAACGCTCAGTTCGCCTTACAGGGTACAGGGAAGGCAAGGCGGCTCCGCCGCAGAGCACGGAATTTGCCGAGGCGAGGCAAGGCGTTCTCAAAAAGAGATTTAACAAATTCTCTATTTACATTGGTTCATAAAAATAGTATTATACTATTATTAAAAGTAACGGAGGATTTTTTGTTATGATTAAAATTGAAGTTAAAGGCTTCGGCACTATTATGGTGGAGCTTGACAAGGAAGCCGCTCCCAAGACCGTGGAGAACTTTGAAAAGCTCGTTTCCGAGGGCTTTTATGACGGACTGACCTTTCACCGCATTATCAAGGGCTTTATGATTCAGGGCGGCGACCCTCTGGGCAACGGCACCGGCGATTCCAAGGTTAAAATTCCCGGCGAATTCAAATCCAACGGCTGGGACAACCCCATCAGCCACGAGCGCGGCGTTATTTCCATGGCGCGCGCACAGAACCCCAACTCCGCGTCCTGCCAGTTCTTCATTGTTCATGAGGACAGCAAATTCCTTGACGGCGACTATGCCGCTTTCGGTCATGTAACCGAGGGTATGGATGTTGTTGACGCTATCGCTTCCGTAGACACCTACCCCAACGATATGCCCAGCAAAAAAGTCGTTATCAAGAAAATCTCCATTGTTTAATTGATGAAAAAGCTTAACCTAAAGCCCACCGGCGAAGCCGCCGCCATCCTGTTCGGCTTTTTTGCGGTGCTCACCGCCGCAAGCTGCGCCATGCAGGCGGGTACGGCGGACGCCGTGCGCGTCGTCATTTACGAATGGGGCGCTTTTCCGCTGCTTTGCGCCATTGTGGGCGGCGTCATCGCCCGCAAAAGCGGCTTTCTGCCGCTGTACGGCCTTTGCTGCGGCGCAATTTTCGTTCCATTTATGTATTCGTTTTATTCCGAACAGAATTGGTATGTCATTTTGATGTACTGCATCTTCGGCTATGTGGGAACGGTATTCGGCTGGGTTCTTTTCCGTCGGGAGGTTCACCGCATCGAGGAGGGTCGCCTGGAGAAAAAGCGCAAGCCCCTTTTGCTGAAGCTTTTCGACCGCCACAACATCGACCAATACAAATAGTATATTCCGCTTTTGAATATACCGGAGGTACATAATGAAGCTTTGTGTAAAGCAGCAGATATTTTCTTTCCGGGACAGATTTTATGTCACGGACGAAAACGGAGCGCAGGTCTTTTATATTGAAAGCGAGATTTTCACTTTCTTCAAAAAGTTCCACATCTACGCCATGACCGGCGAAGAGGTGGGCTATATCGAGCAGCGGTTCAGCCTGATTTTGCCCCGCCTTGATATTTACATTCACGGCGAATACTCCGCCTCCATTCAAAAGCAGTTTACGCTTTTTTGTCAGGAATACTCCGTCGAGGGCGTGAATTGGTATGTTTCCGGCGATTTTTTCAGCCACGAATACGAAATCACCCGCTCCGGCGCGCCTGTTGCCCACATCAGCAAGGAATGGTTCACCTTCGGGGACTGCTACACCGTCGAGGCGCTGCACCCGCAGGATATGCTCCTCTCCCTTGCGGTTATGGTGAGCATCGACTTCGTTATGGCAAGCAATAACAACTGATACCGAATGCAAAAAATCCGCTTCCCAAAAGGGAAGCGGATTTTTTGTCTTTTTATCGGAATTATTTATGCTCGCCCATATAGAAAACCGCAACGGTTCCGGGACCCACATGGGAACCGGTAACGGGCTCGTAAACCACCTTGAGCAGCTCTCCGGTGAAGCCTTTTTCACGCAGGCGATCCTCAAGGCGCTGCGCCCCCTCGGGATTATCCGCATGGGCTATTCCCACGGGCGCGCTTTTATCCAGAACAAGCTCGTCGTACATATTCGCAAGGGTGTCCATGGACTTGTTAAAGCCGCGGATTTTTGCGCAGGCAACGATTTTGCCGGTTTCGTCGCCGCGAAGCATGGGTTTTATGTTGAGCATGGTTCCCACCACCGCCGCCGCTCCGGAAATTCTGCCGCCCTTGCGAAGATAGGCAAGGTCGTCAACGGTGAAGAACTGGCACATATTTTTTCGCAGAAGCTCTATGCTCTTGACGACCTTGAGGAAAGGATCGCCGCGCTCAATCATCTTTGCCGCTTCAATTACAAGCATACCCTCGCCGAGGCTTGCGGCGTAGGTATCTATGGTGGCGATTTTAGCGGATGGGTACTGCTCAAGCAGCTCCTCCGCCGCAAGCTTGGCGGCGTTTGCGGTTCCGCTTATTCCGCCGGACATTCCGACATATATAACAGCGTTGCCCTTTTCTACCCAAGGCTCAAAGGCTTCGCAGAAGTCGGTCATGCTCACCATGGAGGTCTTGACATCCGCACCGGCGCGCATAGCTTCGTAGAAAGCTCTGCCGTTAAAGTCGGTGTCGGCGCTGTAAGGAACCTCCTTGCCGTTTACCGTATAGGAAAACGGTACAACTTCTATGTCGTATTCTTTGGTTATGCTCACCGGAAGGTTCGCGGATGTATCAGTAAAAAGTTTTATCATTATGCTTCCCTCTTTTTTCCCCAGAAGAACAGCGCAACGGTTCCGGGACCGGTGTGGCTGCCTATGGTTGTGCCTACGTAGTTTATTTCAACTTTTCCGCAAAGCTTGGGGAAACGCTCCTCCACAAGCCTTGCAACCTCCTTTGCGTCCTCAACGCATGCGGACTGCGAAATATAGCATTTGCCGGAATAATCAAGTCCGTCGTCGGCGTTTTCCTCCATGCGCTTTACGATTTCCTGAATTACCTTGCGCTTCGAGCGGATTTTCGCCCTCGGAATGAGTCTGCCCTCGTTGTCCATATTGAGCAGCGGGCAAATTCCGAGGATGGTTCCGATGGCGCCGGCTGTTTTGGAAATTCTGCCGCCCTTGATGTAGAATTTCAGGTCGGTGGAGAAGAACCAGTGGTGCAGATTGAGCTTGTGCTCCTCCGTCCAGTCCCGCACCTCCTCGATGCTCATGCCGGAATCCCGCAAATCCGCAAGCTTATCCATAAGCAAACCGTATCCGGAGGACGCACCAAGGGAATCCACAATGTAAATTTTGCGCTCGGGGTAGCGCTCCCTTGCGATAAGGGCGGCGTTCATCGCGGAATTGTAAGTTCCGGAAATGCCGGTGGAAAGGCTCACATGAAGAATGTCCTTGCCCTCCTCAAGAAATTGGGAAAAGTACTCGACATATTCCGAAACGTTCACCTGAGAGGTTACGGTGTCGGCGCCCTCATCCATTTTTTTATAAAATTCTTCAAACGGAATGGTCTGACCCAAATCATCCGGGTGATCCACCCCATCCAATTTATAATGGAAGCAAATATAATGAATATCCCTGTTCTCAAAATGCTCTTTTGAAAGGTCTGCGGTGGAGCAGCAGCTTAAAACATAGTTTGCCATTTGTAGTTTTCTCCTTCACAACATTTTCTATGCCTCTATGATACCCCGCCCGCCTGAAAAAGGCAATGAAATCCGGCTATACTCCTCAATAACAAAAAGTAGAGCCCGAAAAATCGGGCTCTACCGGTAGTAGAATGGCTTAATCAAGCGGTTTTTTCACCCTAAACGCAAGGAACACTATAAGCTCCGCCGGAACTATGAGCAGCAGTATCTGCCAAGGGTTCCACCGCAGCAGAGCAAGATAGAACATCACGAATATGCTCGCCACAAGGGTCGAAATTATATAATAGTTCCGTTTTCCCTTTTCCCAAACGGAATTGAACACCAAAAGCGTTATGAGGGAAATGGGAATTGCATATATGAACACCATCCAGAACAGGTGTCCCAAAATCCAGCCTATGATGAAGATGAAGAACGCCAGCGTCCATATTCCCACCATGGAAATGAGCACTATAATCTCACTGCGGTAGCGGCGTTTCTGCTTTTGAGAAATCGGCTCCCAGTCGTTATGGGAAGAAAGCAGGTAGTCCACGCTCACGCCGAAAATTTCCGACATATTCTTTAGCACATATGCGTCCGGCACCGCCTCCGCCCGCTCCCACTTAGAAACACTTTTGTCGGAATAATTAAGAAGCTCCGCAAGCTGCGCCTGGGTCATTCCCGCCTTTGTGCGAAGACTGATTATATTTGCGGCTGTTATGAATTTAAGATCCTCCACAGTGCCTGCTCACTCCTTTCTTACTACTATATTATAATTGAACTTTATGAATTTTTCCACCCGGCGGGCGAATTATTTTTTACGGCACAAAAATGCCTCCCAAAAAGGGAGGCATTGAAGCTTTCGCCTGCGTATCAGTCCTCATCGTCGGCAAGTCTGCCCAGCTCGCGCATAACTTTGTCGTATGCGGCTTTGGTGTTAAAGTCGAAGCAGACTATCTTCACATCTTCAAGGCAGGTGTCCTGCTCAAGATATTCGATGATGGTGTTGATTGCGATTTCCGCGGCCTTTGCAAGGGGAAAACGGTTTGCACCGGTGGAAATGGAAGGGAACACAACGGTTTTGCAGTTGTATTCAACGGCAAGGTCAAGGCATTTTACATAGCACTGACGGAGCAGCTCCGCTTCGTTGGTAAGACCGTTGTTCCAAACGGGGCCTACGGTATGGATAATATATTTTGCGTCAAGCTTAAATCCGGGAGTAATAACGGCTTCGCCGGTTTTGCAGCCGCCGAGCTTGCGGCAGCAGCTGATAAGCTCCGCACCCGCGGCGCGATGAATTGCGCCGTCAATGCCGTCGCCGCCTATAAGGCTGGTATTTGTGGCATTAACTATTGCGTCAACCTTCATATTTACGATATTGCCTTTAACAACGGAGAAATTTGACATTGCTGTATCTTTCCTTTCTTTAGTTGAAATCGCCGTCAAGATCCGATGAGTCAGCTTCCGCGCTGATATTCAGCGTATTTATCGTTCTGCGCTTCATACGCTGATCTTCTGAATTTTCAATGATAAAATCTTTTATCTTGCGGGCGTTTTTTATATTTTTCATCACAAGCTGCGGATGGGTTACATCGCTTGTTTTGCAAACAACCGTGCCAAGCCCCGCCATACGCTGAAGCAGACTGCTGGAAAGCACCGTATCCTGTACTTTGTACATATAACAGTTGTTTTCCTCCTGGTTCAAAAAGCCGGTGTTAATGATTATCTGTTCCTCCGTCAAGGTGTATTTGGTGAACGTTAACGGAAGCCCAAAAAGAAGCCAACGTTTTCTTTCTTGATAGGTCATATAAAAACTCACCCTTTCCGTTCTATTATACCATCTTTACGGAAAATATCAAGGCTTTTTGCACCTATACAAACAGTTTTACAGTCATATTTATTAAAAAGCATAGGAAAAGCCCGGTAAAAAGCGGCGCCGCAACGGAAAGCACCGTCCATTTAAGGCTTTTTGTCTCCTTCCAGACGGTCAGAATGGTGGTTGCGCATGGCCAGTGGAACAGTATGAACACCAGCGTGCACAATGCGTTTACCGTGCCGAAACCGTTTGCGGCGAAGAGCACCGCCGTTTTTTCAAGGGAACTTATCTCCGCAAGCGCGCCGCCGGAATAGCCCATGGCCATTATCGGCAGGGCGATTTCGTTGGCGGGCAGCGCCAATATGAAGCCGCAGAGCACGTTTCCGTCCATACCGAAAAGCCTTGCAAAGGGTTCGAGCACGGAGGCGGCGATTTTGAGCACGGTCTCCTCACCGATATAAATATTCGAGCACGCCCATATAACAATCCCCGCGGGCAGAGCCACCGCCGCCGCCCGCCCGAGCACCACGAGGGTTCTGTCGAGCACCGAGCGAAGCAGGATTTTCCCCACTCTCGGTATTCTGTACGGCGGAAGCTCCAAAGTAAAGCTTGCCGGAACGCCCTTGAGCACCGTTTTTGAAAGCGCCCGAGAAACGAGCAGCGTCATGAGCACGGAGAAGGCTATGGCGGCGGTCATAATCAGCGCGCTTTGCAAAGAAGCGAAGCGTCCACCGGTGGTTAGAAACATTGTGGCTATGGCAATTATCGCAGGAAAGCGCCCATTGCACGGTACAAAGCTGTTTGTTATGATGGCGATTAGCCGTTCCCGGGGCGAATCTATAATTCGAGCGCCGGTCACGCCGACCGCTCCGCAGCCCAGCCCCATGCACATTGTAAGCGCTTGTTTTCCGCATGCTCCTGCGGTTTTGAAGCCCTTATCGAGGTTAAAAGCCACCCTTGATAAATAGCCCAAATCCTCAAGCAGAGTAAAAAGCGGAAAGAAAATCGCCATGGGCGGCAGCATTACGGATACCACCCAGCCGAGCACCCTCCACACGCCGTTTATGAGCAAATCCATGAACACCGGAGGCGTGCTCAACGCCGCAAGGGCACGGCGAAGCCACTCCTCCGCTATCGCAAACCCGACTGAAAGCCACTTTGAAGGATAGTTTGCGCCAGAAACGGTAAGCCAGAATATGCCCGCGAACAGCAAAAGCATCACCGGAATGCCCCACACTCTGCCAGTGAGCACGGAGTCAATTTTGCCATCACGCCGGACTGCTTTCTGCGTGCTCAAATCCACTGCGGAAAGGCAGATTTCCTCCGCTCTGAGCACGGCGCAGGCTGCAAGCTTATCCGAAATGTTCTTTTTAGTCACACCGCCGTCCTTCATAATGCGGTTTGCCTTGCCAATTGCGCCGGTAAGCTCCCGGTTTGCGGAAATTTTGCCGAAGCGCTTTTCAAAGGCGGCAACAAAGCCGTGCTCATTTTCAAGCAGTTTGAGCACGGTAAAAATGCTCGTGATTCCGTACCTTTTTCTGAGCACCGGAGTAAGGCTTTCCGCCGCGCTTTCCACCGCCTTCGGGTATCGTACCGGAACAAAAACGCTGTGCAGCCGCCCTTCGGCAAGGCTTATCATCTGCCGCTCCAGTTCGTCAAGTCCTTCGTACTGCGTTGCGGAAACGCCCACCGCCGGCAATCCTGTTTCCGCCGAAAGTGCGGCAAGGTCGATTTTTATGCCGCGGTGGCGCGCTTCATCCATCATGTTCACACAGAGCATTGTTTTTGGTATTATCTGCGCCACCTGTATGGCGAAAATCAAATTGCGTTCCAAGCAGCAGGCATCGCACACAACCACGGCGGCGTCCGGGTGCTCAAAGCAGAGAAAATCCCGGGTGACCTCCTCCTCGGCGGAGTTCGCCGTCAACGAATACGCCCCGGGCAAATCCACAAGCCGCACCTCTTTTTTGCCGCAACGAAAGTGCCCCTCCGCCGTGCCAACTGTTTTCCCGCTCCAGTTGCCGGTGTGCTGGTGTAGACCGGTCAGGGCGTTGAACACGGTGCTTTTGCCGACATTAGGGTTGCCCGCAAGGGCGATAACCAGCGTCATACAGCCGCCTCCACGAACACCGTAGCGGCGTCCTCTTTTCGTATGGCGATAACCGCGCCCCGAATAAGATAGGCTTTCGGATCCCCCGCCGGGCTTTCCCGCAGACATTCCACCAAGGTTCCCTCCACAAGTCCTATATCCATAAACCGGCGGCGCAGATACCCCTCGGTATCAAGCCTCACCACCCGGCCGTATGTACCGGTCTTCATATCGCAAAGCGGAATTTGCCGCATAAATATCCCTCTTTCCATAATAGAATAGGCTCAGTATCACAATATGAAGCAAAGTGAAATATGGTGAAAGGCGCGCGTTTTCAAAAAATTCACACTTATTAAATCAAAATTTGATACATTTCCAGCCGCATAATGATAAAATGTATATATTAAAGAAGAAATACGAAGGGAGCAATTTTTATGGCACTTTTTGATAAGATAAATGATTTTGCGAAAACCGCAACCGAAAAAACCGCAAGCTTTGCGAAGGCAACCACCGAAAAGGCTGAAAACGCCATCGAAACCGGCAAGCTCAATTCCAGAATTGCCGCGGAGGAGCGCAACATTTCTGCAATCACCCTCAAAATCGGTGAATATTTCCTTGCAAAGCTGGATTCCGGCGAAATTCTTGACAGCGATGTTATGAATATGTTTGAAGGTGTGAAGGTTTGCCGCAACAACATCGCAAACTTCCGCAAAGAGATCGAAGCAATCACCTCGCCAAAAGAAGCTCCTGCGGAAGCTGCCGCGCCCGCGTGCCCCTGCGGCGAAGCTGCACCGGCGGAGCCCGCAGAGCCCGAAGTACCCGCTGAGCCTGCCTTCTGCCCCTGCTGTGAGGGAGAGCAGCCTGTTTGCGAACCGGTGGTTCTTCCGCTGACCAATGAAGAAAGGCCCGTCTGCGATTGCGAACCCGCTCCAAAAGCGGAAGCGACCTGTAAATTCTGTCCCATGTGCGGCGCAAAGGTTGAGCCGGAAGCCCGCTTCTGCCCGCTTTGCGGCGCGCAGCTTTAATTACTGACGCTTTTTCATTACCCTCTTTTTTGATGATAGACGCCCAAAAGCACCTGCCGTTTTGGCAGGTGCTTTTGGTTTTATTCTTTTACAGTTTCGCAAAAAGCTTTTATTATTTCATTTATATTAATGCTGTACTTTGGGTTAAGCTGCCTTATTCGTTCAACGGCTTCTACGAGGGGTGAATCGCAGGTAAACATGGCGCAGCCCTCCGGAGAAAATTCCTCTTTCGGCTATTACGCCAATCAGGCAAAGCAGGAAGTGCAAAAGTATAACATTTGGGCGATAGTCGGCTTTGCAGTAGCAGCCGTTTCGTTTTTTCTGCCCGGTTTTTTTACCCTTATAACCGGCATTTCCGCACTGGTTATGTCCATTTACGCAGCAAAGCAAATCAAAATTACCGGCGAAAAAGGCAATGTTTTTGCAATTCTCGGAATTATTTTCGGCTCGGCATTTGTGCTGTACGGTACTTTCTGTGTTTTTGTTATCATAGGGGCTTTGGGTGTGTACGGCAACCTGTTAAGTGAACTGCTCAGCAGCTATTATTCATTCTGATTTCATTTCAAAGCGTTCTTCTATTCGGAAGGGCGCTTTTTTTCTGCAAAAATGCGATTTTACACGGATTTTACATTAGTCTTCTTTCGGTTTTTACACCCGCTCGGTATCCTTATAAGTGCAGAGAAAAAAGAAAATCAAATTCAAAAACCGAAAGGAAATCTGTTATGAAAAAAATTATTGCTGTTTTACTTGCTCTTTGCTGCATGGCGCTTGTGTTCGCCGGATGCGGCAGCACCGGAGGCACCGTTTCCACCGACGGCTCCACCTCTATGGAGAAGGTTATCCGCGCCCTTGGCGAAACCTTTATGAAGAACAACCAAGGCGTAAACTTCACCTACAACCCCACCGGTTCCGGCTCCGGAATTACCGCAGTTGCCGAGGGTCGCTGCGACATCGGCCTTTCCAGCCGCGCTCTTAAAGACGACGAGAAGGCTCAGGGTCTTAAAGAAACCGTTCTTGCCCTTGACGGCATCGCAATAATCGTAAACCCCGAAAACCCCGTCACCGACCTTACGGTGGAACAGATTGCTTCCATTTATAAAGGTGAAATCACTAACTGGAAAGATGTTGGCGGAAATGACGGTGAAATCGTACTTATCGGGCGCGAAGCAGGAAGCGGCACCCGCGACGGCTTTGAATCCATTACGGATACAAAGGATTCCTGCAAGTACCGCCAGGAGCTTACCTCCACCGGCGATGTTATCACCACCGTTTCTCAAAACCCCAACGCCATAGGCTATGCCTCACTCGCCGCTCTTAAAGACAGCGTAAAGGCTCTTACCGTGAACGGCGTTGTTCCCTCCGAGGAAACGGTCAAGGACGGCAGCTATCTTATTCAGCGCCCCTTTGTTCTTGTAACCAAGGACGGAGCGGTGCTTTCCGAAACGGCTCAGAAGTTTTTTGACTATATCACTTCTCCTGATGCTGCTGAAATCATTTCTGCGGCCGGCGCAGTTGCAGCAAACTAAAAATGAGCAACAAAAATGTGGCTGCAAAACAGCCGCATTTTTGTTATTCGGAGGACTTTTATGAAGAGAAAAAAATTTTCAGAGAGCCTTGTGCACGGCGTTTTTCTTATACTCGGACTTATAACCGTGGGCTTTGTGCTGCTCATAAGCGTTTACCTTATTATTTCCGGTATTCCCGCCATTAAAAAAATCGGGATAATCCCCTTTCTGTTCGGCAAAACATGGGCTTCCACCGCGGCGGAGCCTCAGTTCGGCATACTGCCCTTTATTCTGACAAGCGTTTACGGAACGGCGGGAGCCATAGTGATAGGCGTGCCCGTGGGCTTTATGACGGCGGTTTATATTGCGAAAATAGCCCCGCCGAAGCTCAAATCCGTCATGCAGTCCGCCGTCAGCCTGCTTGCGAGCATACCCTCGGTGGTGTACGGACTTGTGGGTATGCTGATTCTTGTTCCGGGAATACGCAAAATCTTCTCCGTGCCGGACGGCGCAAGCCTTTTGGCGGCGATAATAGTGCTTGCGATTATGATTCTGCCCTCCATAATCAAGGTCGCTGTGACCTCCCTTGAGGCGGTGCCGAAGGAATATGAGGACGCCTCCCTTGCGCTTGGGGCAACGCCCATTGAAACGTATTTTCGGGTGTCCGTTCCCGCGGCAAAAAGCGGCATTGCCGCCGCCGTAGTGCTCGGAGTGGGGCGTGCCATAGGCGAAGCCATGGCGGTTGCCATGGTATCCGGCAACGCCGCCCGTATGCCCTCGCTTTTTGAAAGCGTGTGCTTTCTCACCACCGCGGTTTCCAAAGAAATGAGCTATTCCTCCGGCTTGCAGCGGCAGGCGCTTTTCTCCATCGCGCTTGTGCTGTTCGTATTCATCATGCTAATAAATGCTGTGCTGAATTTCTTCCTTAAGCGGGATAAGGAGGAGTGATTATGAATAAGAATAAGCTTTCTTCCCAAAGAAAAATATATATCGGTGCCATGACATGGCTTATGCGTATCTGTGCGGGGCTTACCTTCGGGTTGGCGCTATTTCTTATCGCGTATATTCTCATAAAGGGCTTGCCGGGCATTTCGTGGAGCTTTCTTTCCACCGTGCCAACGGTAATTCCCCACAATATCGGCATACTGCCGGATATTCTGAACACGGTTTACATTGTAATCGCCACCATAATCATAGTCGTTCCTCTTGGAGCGGGCGCGGCGGTCTATCTTTCGGAATATGCCGGGGACAAAAGATTTGTGCGGATAATCGAATACGCCGCGGAGACGCTTTCCGGCATACCGTCCATCATATACGGTCTTGTGGGTATGCTGTTCTTCTGCGAATTCCTCAAAATGCAGACCTCTCTGCTTGCGGGCGCGCTGACACTTGTTATTATGAACCTGCCCACGGTTATGCGCACAACGCAGGAGAGCCTTAAAACCGTTCCGCAAAGCTACCGGGAGGGTGCTTTCGGACTGGGAGCGGGCAAATGGAGAGTTATTCGCACCGTGGTGCTCCCCGGCTGCGTTGACGGCGTAATCACCGGCTGCATACTCGCGGTGGGGCGCATACTCGGCGAATCCGCCGCACTGCTGTTCACCGCGGGCTTTGCCCACACGCTAAACGGATTTTTCCGCGGACTCGGCAGCTCCGGCTCCACCCTCACCGTGGCACTCTATGTTTACGCAAAGGAGGAGGGCGAGTTTGAAGCCGCCTTCGCCATAGCCGCCATACTTATGCTTTTGGCTCTGCTTATAAACTTCGCCGCGGAGCTTGCGGCAAAATACTTCAGGAGGAAGAAAGAATTATGAGCGATATTATTTCCGTAAAGGATCTCTGCCTTTGGTACGGAGACCATCAGGCACTGTTCGATATAAATATGGATATTCCCGAAAAGAGCATAACTGCCCTTATAGGTCCCTCCGGCTGCGGAAAATCCACCTTTCTTAAAACCCTAAACCGTATGAACGACCTTATCCCCGGAGTTAAAATCACCGGAGAAATCTCCTACGGCGGAGCGAATATCTATTCGCCGGATACGGATGTAAACGAGCTTCGGCGGCAAATCGGCATGGTATTCCAAAAGCCGAACCCCTTCCCCATGAGCATTTACGACAACGTGGCATACGGCCCGCGCACCCACGGCATTCGCAGCAAAGCAAAGCTTGATGAAATTGTGGAGCAGTCCCTGCGGGATGCCGCCATTTGGGAGGAGGTCAAGAACCGTCTCAATAAGAACGCTTTGGGGCTTTCCGGCGGACAACAGCAGCGCCTTTGCATAGCGCGCGCCCTTGCCGTTCACCCGAATGTGCTGCTCATGGATGAGCCGACCTCCGCCCTCGACCCTGTTTCCACCTCCAAAATCGAGGATTTGGCTATGCAGCTAAAGGACAAATACACCATAGTCATAGTCACCCACAATATGCAGCAGGCGGCGCGAATTTCCGACAAAACGGCGTTTTTTCTGCTGGGCGAGCTTGTGGAATACGGCGATACGGAAGAAATTTTCTCCGTTCCGAAGGACAAACGGACGGAAGACTACATCACGGGAAGGTTTGGATAATGAGAAATTTTTTTGACGAGCAGCTTGCTCTTTTGAACACGGAGCTTATTGAAATGGGCGCGCTTTGCGAGGATATAATCGCCATTACGCCGAAAGCGCTTGGCGGCGAAAATGACGCCGTAAAAAAAGCAAAGCCCCTTGACGGAGAAATTCGCCAAAAGGAACGGGACATTGAGGGGCTTTGTTTGAAGCTGCTTTTGCAGCAGCAGCCGGTGGCGAGGGATCTTCGACAGATTTCCGCCGCCCTTAAAATGGTCACGGATATGGAGCGAATCGGCGACCAGGCGGCGGACATTGCCGAAATTCTCTCCTTTTTGAGGGACGGCGGCGGCAGCTCCTCTTCTGTTTTAATAAAAATGGCAAAATCGGCAATGAAAATGGTTACGGAAAGTGTTGATGCTTTCGTCAAACATGATATAATGTTAGCAGAGAAGGTTGTTTCCGACGATGACGCCGTTGACAACTGCTTTGCCGCCGTCAAGCGCTGCCTGATAGACGAAATTTCCGAAAATCCGATGCAGGGAGAGTCTGCTCTCGACCTTTTGATGATTGCAAAATACTTTGAACGAATCGGAGACCATGCGGTGAACATTGCTCACTGGGTCATGTTCTCCATAACCGGTGAACACAGGAGGGAAAACGATGATTTGGTGCGTTGAGGATGATGCAAGCATCCGCGACATAGAGGTTTACGCTTTACAGTCCACGGGTTTTTCCGCAAGGGGCTTTGAGGACGGCGCCTCTTTTTGGGAAGCGCTGCAAGCGGAGCAGGCGGAGCTGCCGGAGCTTGTTATCCTCGACCTTATGCTCCCAGGCATTGACGGGCTGGAGCTTTTGCGCAGAATGCGCGAGGTGCGCCGCTTTGCGGATATTCCGGTGGTGCTTGCCACCGCGAAGGGTGCGGAATACGACAAAATAAAGGGGCTTGACCTTGGCGCGGATTACTACCTTGTAAAGCCCTTCGGTGTGATGGAGCTTGTTTCCTGCGTAAAGGCGGTTTTGCGCCGCTGCAAAACCTCTGCGCCGCAAAGCACCGTGCTCAAAATCGGCGGACTGTCCCTGAGCACCGACGAGCACAAGGTTTTCGCCGACGGAGAGCAGGTGGTGCTCACCTACAAGGAGTTCGAGCTGCTGCGGTTGTTTCTCTCCCATCCCGGAATCGCGTTCACACGGGACCAGCTTATGGAGAAGGTTTGGAGCACGGACTATTGCGGAGAAACCCGCACCGTTGATATGCACATACGCTCCCTGCGTCAAAAGCTTGGCAAATACGGCGACCTTATCAAAACCGTTCGCAATGTTGGCTATCGGTTGGAGGCAGATTTATGACCAAAAAGATTTTTCACTCCATTATTATTGTGGCGGCAAGCGTTCTGCTTGCTAGCCTTGTTATCATTTCAAGCTGCTTTTACGAATACTTCGGCAGACTGCAAAGGCAGGAGATGAGGGACGAGCTTTACCTCGCCGCCACAGCGGTTGAACACGGCGGCGATGATTACCTGAAAAACATTTCTTCCGGGCATTTTCGTCTTTCGCTTATCGCAAAGGACGGCAATGTTCTTTATGACACCGCCGCCGACGCGGAAAGCCTTGAAAATCACGGCGGCCGCGAGGAAATAAAGCAGGCACTTGAAAGCGGCGAGGGTGAATCCATCCGCTATTCCTCCACTCTGCTGCAAAAAACAATTTACTGTGCAAAACGCCTTGATGATGGGCGAGTTCTGCGTATTTCCGTAAGCCGCGCCACGGTGGGTGCCATCGCCATGGGCATGATTTCGCCCATAATTGCCGTGGGCGTCGGCGCGCTTATCCTCTCCGGCGTTCTGGCTAGCCGCCTTGCAAAACGAATTGTGGAGCCGCTCAACAGGCTTGACCTTGAACACCCGCTGGACAATGATTCCTACGAAGAGCTTTCTCCGCTGCTGAGCAGGATAAACAAACAGCGTGCTCAAATTGCGGAGCAGCTTGCGGAGCTTCGCCACCGCACCGACGAATTTGAGCAGGTAACCGGAAATATGAAGGAGGGTTTGGTGCTCATCGACACGAACGAGAATGTTTTGAGCATCAACTCCGCTGCGCGGAATATTTTTTCTGCCGCGGAGGACTGCATAGGAAAGAGCTTCCTCACCGTTGACCGCAGCCGCGACCTCAACGCAGCGATACATTCTGCCTTTGAGCACGGCCACAGTGAAATTCATTCCGATAAAAACGGGCGCACCTATCAGTTTGACATAAGCCGCATTGATTCCGACGGCAACGCTTTCGGCGCGGTTATTCTTCTCTTTGACATAACCGACAGGGAAAACGCCGAAAAGCTTCGGCGCGAATTCACCGCAAATGTTTCCCACGAACTGAAAACCCCGCTCCAAGGGATAATCGGCAGTGCGGAGCTTATAGAAAGCGGCATGGTGAAAGCCGCGGATATGCCCCGCTTTGTGGGACATATCCGCGAGGAGGCTCAGCGGCTTGTTAGCCTTGTGAACGACATAATCCGCCTTTCTCAGCTTGATGAGGGGGATTCCCTGCCCATGGAGCGGGTGGATTTGCTTGCCGTTGCAGAGGAAGCCGCCGCCGACCTCTCCGAAGCCGCAAAAGCGAGGAATATTTCCCTCCTTGCAGAGGGCGAAAGCGTTTTTGTGTTCGGAATTAAAAGACTTTTGTACGAAGTTATTTACAACTTGGGTGAAAATGCGGTAAAATATAATGTAGAAAGCGGAAACGTTCTGATATCCGTCGCCAAGGAAGAAAACTCTGCCGTGCTCACGGTAAATGACAGCGGAATAGGAATTGCGCCGGAGCATCAGAGCCGCATTTTTGAACGCTTCTATCGGGTGGACAAGAGCCATTCCAAGGCTTCCGGTGGAACCGGTCTGGGTCTTTCCATCGTAAAGCACGCAGTACAGCGGCACGGCGGCAAAATCGAGCTTGAAAGCGAACCCGGCAAGGGTACGACTATCCGCGTTATTCTGCCCGCCGCAAAATAATCGGCAAGGGGCGTTTCCGTATAATAAGCAAAGGAGATACCGCAAATGGATAATCTTAAAAACAAAAAGGGCTTTATCTGCGATATGGACGGCGTTATCTATCACGGAAACAAGCTTTTGCCCGGCGTTCGCGAATTTGTGGACTGGCTTTACAACGAGGATAAGCATTTTCTGTTCCTGACAAACTCTTCCGACCGTTCGCCGAAGGAGCTTCAGCAAAAGCTGTGGCGCATGGGACTTGATGTGGACGAAAGTCATTTCTATACCAGCGCACAGGCCACAGCAAAGTTCATAGCCTCTCAGGCTCCGGGCTGCAGCGCATTTGTAATCGGCGGTGCGGGACTTATTATGGCGCTTCATGACGAGGGCATCACCATGAACGACGTTGACCCGGACTATGTGGTTATCGGCGAAGGTAATGCCTACAATTATGAAAGCATTGTGAAAGCGGTGCGCCTTGTGCTTGCGGGCGCGAAGCTTATCGGAACCAACAGCGACATTACCGGTCCTTCCGACGACGGCATTCTGCCCGCCTGCCGCGCCATGATTGCGCCCATCGAAATGGCGACGGGCAAATCCGCCTACTTCATCGGAAAACCTAACCCTCTTATTATGCGCACCGGTCTGCGCATCCTCGGCGTTCACTCCGAAGACGCGGTTATGATAGGCGACCGCATGGACACCGACATTGTCGCCGGAATAGAAACCGGCCTCGATACGGTTTTGGTACTCTCCGGCGTCACCGACCCGGAGGAAATTAAGCGCTTTCCCTATCGCCCGAAACATGTTCTCTCCGGCGTGGGCGATATTCCCGCTCTGCCAGACGACTGATTGCGCTTAAAGTCTGCCACTATTACCTACTGTTTTGTTATGAATTTCAAGCCCACACCCCAAAAGGGGGTGCGGGATTTGCTCTGTTTTGCGGCGTCACCGACCCGGAGGAAATTAAGCGTTTCCCCTATCGCCCGAAGCATGTTCTCTCCGGCGTGGGCGATATTCCCGCGCTGCCGGATGATTGATTGCATTAACAGCCCCGCACAGATTTTGCGCAGGGCTGTTTTTTTCCGCAAGCTTCGACAAATCACTGTGAGCTGCCGCAAAATATTTTACAATTAGTCATATTATGTCTTAATTCTACAATTCGTATATCATTAAAGTACAAAAAAGCACCCGGCGGGTGCTTTTTTCTTCGCATAATAATTATTCGGCTTCTTCAATCTTTGCTTCGGGAGCATTTTTGCGGACGCTCTCTACACCGTTTTTGCAGGATGCTTTTGCCTTGTATCCCTCGGAGGAGAGGATGATTTCGCCGTTGCGGGCTTTCAGGCGGAAGCGGAATTCGCCGGCTTTGTCGGTGTAAATTTCAAATTTCGGGTTGGTTTCAGTCTCAAAGTTCTCAACGGTCTGATCTTCAAGCTTCGCGGCTTCGGCGTTTTTGCGGACGCTTTCGATTCCGTTAAGGCAGCCGTCCTTGGTGCTGTAGTTCTGGGAGCTTCCGATGACTTCGCCGTTGGAGGCGACAAGATTGAAATGAACACTCTTTTCAGTTTCTTTTACTACGAATTTTCCCATGGTTTTTACTCCTTCAAAATTATATTTTAACGTCCTGCGGCGTTACAGACTTACTTTTTCTTCTGCTTTTCCCGATAGAAGATAACTCCGCCGAGCATAAAGAGCGCAAACACCGCAAGATAGGATATTACAAGCTCGCCGTAGGAAACATAGCAGCAATAACCCATAAAAACGGAAGCACCAATGCCAAGCAGCGGCAGAACAAAGCGCTTCACAAAGCCGAAATCCTTTTCCTTTGCCATCATCATAATGAATATGGGAATATAGAAAGCATAGAGGGTGATTATTACGATTTCGTCCGCTTCCCAGCCGAGTAGCCACGCCGGATTTCCGGTTTTATTCATAACGAGGGGGCCTTCCCAGAAGAAAGCCTGCCACTGGAGGAACCAAAACGCGCAAAGCGCAAGCCCCGCTATGCAGGATTTAAGTGGCATTCCCGTGGATTTGTCCACCTCCGCAAGAACCTTTGCCCGCTTGCCCTCCGTTCTGAAGGAGAGAGAGTACAGTCCGCGCATAGTTCCCATCATAACGCCGTTTGTGGTTCCCAAACAGGAAATTATAATGAAAACGAACACAAGCGTTCCGGCGAAATTGCCGAACACATTGGAGAATGCTATTTTGGGAAGCATATCCCCCGCTTCGAGAATTTGCTCCGCGTTCATGGTTGCGCTCATAGAGTAGACATAGAGGCTGTAAATCACGGTGCAGAAAATCGCTCCGCCGATAAGCGCAAGCGGAAGATCCCGCTTTGCGTTCTTCAGCTCGGAATTTATGGTGGTGGCGATTATCCAGCCCTCGTAGGAGAACGCAAAGGCGCACACCGCCGGAAGAATTCCGCTGCTTTGACCTCCCGCCTCAATAATGGAGCTGTCGCTGAAAATTGCAATACTGTTGCCGTTCACAAGGCCGACTATCGTTCCCACAATGCCCATAAGCAACAGCGGAACAAGCTTGATCACCGTGGCGGAAACCTGAATTTTGCCCGCCAGCTTCGGCGAAAGAGCGTTTATCGCAAAGCTCGTCATCAAATAGAACGCACCTATGGCGCAGGTGGCTCCGCCGCCGTCCTCCATGCCGAAGAGCATGGTGGTGTACCTTGCGGAAACCCACGAAAGGGTGGCTGCTATAATCGGATAGTACATGGTGGATAGGAACCACGCCACATAGTAGGCATATTTTTTGCCGATGGTGGCTTCGGCGTAGTCCACAATTCCGTTGCACTTTACATACTTCGTGCCGAGCGCCGCAAAAGCGCATGAGCATGCGATCATAATAAGCCCCACTATGGCGATTACAAGCATACTCTGCCCCATATTTCCGCCTGTAAGGCTGAGCACCTTTACAGCCTTGAAGAACACGCCGGAGCCTATTGTGATGCCCACGACCATGGATATCGCCGTAAAAAGTCCGTACCTCTTTTCAAGTTTGTTTTCCATACCGTTTCCTTCCCGCATTAAGCCGCTTTCGGTTGACAATTTTATTTTTTTATTATAGCATCGTTTTCACTATCAATCAACCGCTTTTTTCCCGAAGCTGCGAAAAAATTTGAGGGGAAGGGGTATATTATGCAGCCTTTGCGCTGTCCCTGTCAAGCTTCCCGAATGTATGCAATATAATTATTACCGAAACAATGAATGTAAGTATATCCGCCACCGGCATAGAAAGCAAAATGCCGTCCAACCCGAACCGCAGCGGCAGCAGCAGTGCCAATCCGACGCCCAAAACCACTTCCCGCAGCATGGAAAGCAGTGTGGATTCCCATGGCTTTCCCATGGACTGGAGGAAAATGAACGCCGCCTTATTTATGCAGGCGAGCACCATCATGCAAAGATAAATACGAAACGCCTTTACCGCAAATTCGGTGTAGTATGCGCTTTCCCCCGCGGCCCCGAAAATTCCGATAAGCTGCCGTGGGAAAAGCTCCACGATAATCAGAGAAACCGCCCCTACGGCAGCCTCTGCGCCGAGCAGCAGCCTGAACAGACCCTTTGCGCGATCTCCCCGAGCCGCCCCTATATTATAGCCTACTATTGGTATGCACCCGGCGGCAAGACCTATTGAAATTGAAATGACTATTTGGAAAAACTTCATCACTATGCCGATTACCGCCATCGGGATATCCGAGTATTCCGCCATACCGAATATTTCGTCAGAAGCGCTGTATTTTGTAATCATATTGTTATTCGCCGCCATTGCCGCCACAAGCGAAATCTGTGCAAGAAAGCTGCATACACCGAGCGGAATGTACTTTTTCATGAGCGCATAGTGCGGTTTAATACTGCTCGCCGTAATGTGCATGCACTTCATGCGGCAAATATACCACAGCGAAAGCCCCGCCGTGAGCACCTGTCCGAGCACCGTTGCCACAGCGGCGCCCATCATTCCCATGCGGCATACAAAAATGAGCACGGGGTCGAGCACGATATTCACAGCGGCACCGCAGAGAGTAGCTGCCATGGCAAAACGCGGGCTTCCGTCGGAACGGATTATCGGGTTCATCGCCTGACCGAACATATAAAACGGCAAACCTGCGGTTATCCATGTGAAGTATTCCTTTGCCAAAGCAAAGGTTTTTTCGTTCACTCTGCCTCCGAAAGCAGTCAAAAGCGTTTCCTGAAAGGCAAAATACAACGCCATGAGCACGACGGAAGAAACGAGCACGGTGAGCACGGAGCTGCCGACGCTGTTTGCCGCATCGTGCTCATCATGAGCACCGAGGCAAATACTTACAAAAGCACAGCAGCCGTCACCTATCATTACGGCAACCGCAAGCGCCACCACAGTAAGCGGAAACACCACATTATTTGCGGCATTTCCCGCCGTTCCGAGATAATCGGCGTTCGCAATAAAAATCTGGTCGACAATATTATATAACGCCGCCACAAAAAGCGAGATTACGCATGGCAGGGAATATTTTTTCATCAGCCTGCCCAGCGGCTCCGTTACAAGAAAAGTATTCTTTTCATTTTCCTTCATCAAAACAACCTCTTGAAAAAATAAATTTGAGCACAAAAAAATGCGCGTAATTCCGTACTCGGACTTACGCGCATAGCTGCTCAGCTTTATTATTATACCACTTTTCGGAACAAATTTTCAAGTATTTTTTGCACAAAAATACTATGGTGAATTTTTGTGCAAAACGTCCTTTGATTTCCGGTGCTCAAATTTGCTATAATAAGCTTAGGCAAATTATATACTTGCTATTATATAAACCGAAAGGGGAATTTTTATGAAAAGAGTTCAATCTGCCTGTATATGCCAAACTCTGCATTTTATTTTGAAGGAGGATTATGCCCACGATTACGCTGTAAAGCTCGTCAAGGGCGAGGTGGAAAACTACAAGCTCGGCCTTGAGCACGCCGGAACCAAGTTCAAAATTATAGACGAGCACGATGAGCCGGACGGCTCCGTCATAGTCAAAATCATCAAGCAATATAACGGCTGTGATATCGGCGATTATCTTGACTGACAGCAAAAAAGCGCAAAGACCGTACCGATCTTTGCGCTTTTTCTTTATTCTTTCTCAAACTCCGCCGCGCACATCTCCAAAAGCTCTCTGATTTTGAGGTGCTGCGGGCAGGATTTTTCGCATTTGCCGCATTTTATGCAGGATGACGCCTTGCCGCCGTTTTCGGTGAGCTTGCCGTAGTACCAGCCGCTGTTCCAATCGCCGAACTGCTTTTTGCGGTTCATGGCGGCGAAAATATCCGGAATTGGAATTTGCTTCGGACAGCCGTCGGTGCAGTAGTGACAGGCGGTGCAGGGAATGAGCTTCTGTGCCGCAAAAATGTCGCAGACCCGCCGCACGGCCGCAAATTCCTCCTCGGAGAAGGGCTTAAAGTCCTTCATAAAGCTGATGTTGTCCTCCATCTGCTCCATATCGCTCATGCCGGAGAGAACTATCATAATGCCCTCAAAGGACGCCGCAAAGCGGATTGCATAGCTTGCGGGGCTGCCGTCACCGACGGAGTGGAGCACTTCCAGTGCCTCCTTTGGAAGATTGACAAGACTGCCGCCCTTGACCGGCTCCATAATTATCACCGGTTTTCCGAACCTGCGGCAAACCTCGTAGCATTTTTTGCTCTCCACCGTGGGGCTGTCGTAGTCCACATAGTTGAACTGAATTTGCACGACCTCTATTTCCGGCACCTCGGAGAGAATTTTTTCAAGCACATCGGCGGTATCGTGGAAGGAAATACCCATGTGGCGAATTTTACCCTCCGCCTTGAGGGCAAGAGCTTCCTCGTAAGCGCCGACCCTTTTGAAATTCTCGTGATCCTCCGCGTCAAGCCCGTGCATGAGGTAGTAGTCAAAATAGTCCACGCCGCAGGCCTCAAGCTGGGACTTGAACAGAGGACGAATGTCCTCCTTCGTCTTAAAATAGCCCGATGTAAGCTTATCCGTAAGTATATAGCTGTTCCTTGGGTATCGGCTGGTGAGGCACTCCTTCACCACAGGCTCGCTTTTTTTGCTTATGTAGCCGTGGGCGGTGTCAAAATAGTTGAAGCCCGCCCCCATAAAACGGTCCACCATGCGTTTGGTCTGTTCTATGTCAACCTGCTTTTCTGCGCCCTCAAGCATAGGCAGGCGCATACAGCCGAAACCGAGTTTTTTCAAAAAAATCACCCTCACTTTTCCGAATTTACTATTCGATTATAGCGCAAAACACATTTTTTTGCAAACTAAAAGCGGCTTTACCGAAGTAAAGCCGCTTTTGCGCTTGATTTAATTATCCGCGTTTCTTTTTGCCAAGAATTACTGCCGCAGCAGCAAGAACGGCAACAGCTGCAAAGCCGTTCGGTGCGGGTGCGCCGGTTTCGGGGTTGTTTTCGCCCTTGTTCTTGTCGCCGCCGATGACGATGTGAATGGTCTGGCTGTTATCGGACAGGCGCGGAATTTCCATTCTCTGCTCAAGGTTGCAAACCTTGCAGTAGCGAACCTTTTCGCCCGCTTCGGTTCCGGTGGGCTGCTTTACTATAATCCATTCGCCGAACTGATGAGGTACGACGGGGCTTGCTTTACCCTTTTCGATAAGCTCGCCGCAGGACTTGCAGTAGGTATCGCCGGTGTAGCCGCTCTCGGTGCAGGTTGCGGCTTTGGCGTTTTTAAGCTCGGTTTCGCCTACATGGTTCTTGGGGTCCTTGGGGGTTACAATTGTTGTGACTTCGTTCTTTGCGTCCTTATCGGAGTAAAGCTTCTTGCAAACAGTGCATTCCCAATACTCGATGCTGCCCTCCGCAATGCAGGTGGCTGCTTTTGCGGCATGGTGAACGAGCTTGTGACCGAGAGCCGGAGTATCGACGGTCTTAATCTGCTTTTCAAAGCCGTAGATATTGGCGCCGAATTCTGCGGTGAACTCAACCTTGCCCTTTTCGGTGCAGGTCGCCTCTTTGAGAGTCTTGGAGGTGACTCTTGCATCTTCGGTGTGAACATGGCTGTTGTCGTTCTCACAGACTACCTTTCCGGTGAGGGTGCTGTTGTTTGCGCTCCACTCGTAGGTGGGCTTGCCCCACTTATGGCCGATTGCCGGGATTTCAACGGTCTTTTCGGCCGCTGCGAACTTGGTAAAGGTTGCAACGAACTTGCCCTCGCCTTTTACTTCGCAGGTTGCCGCTTTAACAACGCTGTAAACGGTGTTTACGGTTTCGGTTTCAGTGTGGCTCGGATCGCGTTTGCAGGTATGCTTTGCGGTAGCTTCGCTGTTATTGCTGTTCCATGTGTACTCGGTTTCGCCCCAGTCATGACCGAGAACCGCATTTTCAACTACGGCAGTCTGAGTGGTGAAGCCATATTCATTCTCGCCAAACTCTGCGGTGTAGGTAACCTTGCCCGGAGTGGTGCAGGTTGCGTTCTCGGTTACGGCGGTGGAGTTCACCGTTTCAGTGTGAACATGGTTTTTGTCGTTCTCGCAGACTACCTTTCCGGTGAGAGTGCTGTGATCTGCGCTCCACTCATAGGTGGGCTTGCCCCACTTATGACCGGTCGCCGGGATTTCAACAGTCTTTTCGGTCGCCGCGAACTTGGTGAAGGTTGCCACGAACTTGCCCTCGCCCTTTACTTCGCAGGTAGCTTCTTTAACTACGCTGTAAACAGCGTCAACGGTTTCGGTTTCGGTCTCGTTCGGGTGCTGTGCGCAGGAATGAGTTGCGGTTACAGTATTGTTGTCAGCGTTCCAAGTATAGGTGGTTTCGCCCCATTCGTGAGCCTGCCATGCAAGGATGGGATAGCCGCTGTTGATGTTCTGCTTATCCATGCGGAAGCTTGCGCCAAGAAGGTCAACCATAGCGGAAGCTTTGAGTTCGGATTCGGTCTTTTCGGTGCCGAAGCCGGTGTTAGCTGCAAGGCTGTGGCAGCCTTTGAGGTAATAGCAGTTTACAACTGCAGATTCCTTAGTGGTGTCGGAAATTGCGCCGCTTCTGGCTGCGCCGGTTACTTTGCCGACGTTGTAGCAGTTGGTTATCTGCGGACCTTTGCTCTGCTGAGAGCAAGAGTTAGAGATACCGGAAGCAATTCCGTTCTGGGAAGTTGCAGTAATATTGCCAACATTGTAGCAATCGGTAATGGTTACGCTTTCAAGCAGCGGGTTCGCAAGGATGCCTGCCACTCTGGAGAAGCCGGTTACTTCAACTGCGGTGAAACACTGGCTGATTTTGGTATTCTCATAAGAGAACGCTACCAATCCAGCGGTATATTCTTTGCCGCCGGTAGTTGTTACGCTACCCTTTACGCCAAGTTTGGTGATAGTTGCAGCTCTTACGGTTCCAAAGAGTGCTTGTCTGCCGTTTGCATTGTTAATATAAAGGTCGCTGATAACATGACCGTTTCCGTCGAATTCGCCGCTAAACTCCTGATAGTCGTCGCCGATAGGAGTCCAGTTGTAACCGCCGAGGGAAATATCGTTCATCAGCTTTACTTTGCTGATTGCGGTGCCTTTGTTTACCTCCGCAGCAATCCATGCAAGCTCTGCGCCGGTTCTTACTTCGTAAACGCCGTCAGCATTGGGGGTTACTTCTGTAGTGGTCTTGCCGTCCCAGATGGAGGCATCGCCCTTAGTAAGGTTTACAGTAACGGTTTTGCCTGCTGCATCCGCATCAGTAAGAGTGAACTTGCCGTGAGCAGCGACATATCCGTTTGCAACTACATCATAGCTGTAATCGCCGATGTTTGCGTTATAAGTTCCGTCTTCGTTCGCTGCAACAACAGCGCCGGTGCCGTCATAAAGGGTTACGACTGCGTTTGCAGGAGTGCAAACGAATGTTACCTTGATGTCAACAATGGATTTTACGGGAATTGTGATCTCCGGGAGCACGTCTCTTACGTGGTTAGTGGAAACAGCGCTGAAGTTTGCGCCAACGCCGTTATCAGTAAGAATTCTGTGTCCGCCGAGAGGAGAATCGGTGCCCATAACGTTGAATTTTACATTACCGCCGGAAAGGACAACATCGCCTGCACTCTTAGCGGTAAAGATGTATCTGTTGGTGCTGATAAAGTCATACTGACCGCCGCTTGCACTCTTAAATTCAGCGTTATCGGAAAGAGTATAAGAAACTTTGTGTCCCTGACCAAATCCGGGGTTGTAAATACCGGAGAATTTGGAGATAGGCTGATAAAGTCCATGGAATACAAGTTTGATATCGTCGCCCACATAGGCTACATCGCCGCCGCGGGTTACGTTTTCAACGGTGTAAGTCACTTTTGCGGCTCTTACTACCTGATATACGGTCTTGCCGTTCGCAGTGAACTTCAGAATGTTGTTACCGGTGGCAAGTCCTGCTGCGGTAAAACTGCCGTCTGCATTTTTGCCGACGTTTTTCCAACTTCTGCCCTTATCGGTAGAGAACTGAACAGTGGGTTCTGCGTCGTCAAGAGTTGCGTTGAAGGAGAAGGCTGCCGCATTGGTAAGGGTATAAACCGTGTCGTACTCGGTATCCCAAATATCTTTTGAGCCAACAGCTTTCATGGTAAGTCCGCTGTTATCGCCGCCTACATTGATAACAATAAGGCTGGTACGCTGAGGATCAGTTGCGCCATAAGTGCCAGAATAGCTGGTGCTGCCGCCGATTTCGATAGCGTCATATCTGACTTCGAGGATGGTAAGACCTTCGGAAACACCTTCAATATCCATCCAGTTGGTCTGTTCGCCAACGCCGGCGTTACCGGTGCAGCGGTTGGTCGCAGGGGTCATCTTGATATGCTCGCCGCCGGAAATTACGGTGTAGTGGAAATCCGGCTCGATCATAATGTTCGCGGTATCACTGTTGATAATCTGCCATGCGCCGCGGTATGCACGGAGTCTGAAGGTTTCACCAACGCCGAGGGAAAGGTTGTTCTGTCCGTTGACGTTTACCATGGTGCTGCCTTCCATACGCCCTTTAAGGTAGGTGCTGGTAACATTATTTTCTGTGCTTTCGGGGTCTTCATTTTCCGCAAACGTTACGGTAATGTTCTTATTTCTGCCGCTATCAAAATAGCCGGCTCTGGTTATTTTGCCTTCCATGGAAACGCGGTAGGTAAGGTTGCTGCTGACTGCACGAAGTGTATGTGTAACAGTTCCATCCTCGTTTTCGGTAGTGGAAGAAACGGGCATTTCTTCAACATTGAAATTCTTAATCTGGCTGAAGAATTTTACGGTTGCGCCCTTGGGTGCAGTTACAGTGTAATTAACAAGAGAGTTAAGAATGAAGGTCTTCTCTATTGTTTTGCTGGAACCTTCGCCGAAAGTGTTGTTGATGGAAAGTGCAACGCCATAAGTTTTGGAAAGCTCCTCGTTAAGAGTGATTTTCCAGTTATAAAGCAGTGCATTGCCGTGTGCGAAAAGAAGAGTAGGAGTCATGACGAAATCGTCGTAACCGTCGTTGTAGATGTACTGAGCACCGGTAACAACGCTCTTCATTTTGCCGGGCATAATGTCGATGGAGTAATCGCCGACTTTCTGCACCTTGGGGTTCTCGGTGTAGTAGTTGACTCTTACAAGGGTCATCTTCTGCTCGCTGTGAATCGGCTTGCCGTCCGCGCCGATTTCTACGCTGATAGGTGCTTCAAAGGTCATTCCGCCGAGGTCGTGGTTGTCCTCGGTATCAACCGCGCGGTAGGAATACATACCGGAAGGAACGGTGATTTCGTAAACATGGTAATTGCCGCTTACGCCTTTATCAACAACCTTGTCGGCTGCAAGGGCGTTCTGTGCGTCCTCGTCGCTGTAGAAGGTTACGTTGACAGTAGAAGGAGCAACGTTCACGGTGATGGTGTATTGTTCATCCCCGGTTGCCGGGAAAGTATAGCCGCAGTGAACGCATTTGCCGTCGCTGCCTCTGGTGCAGGCTTCCTCGCCGGTGCTGATAACATAGTCGCACTTTGCACATTTTACGGTTTTGGTGTGATTGCCGTCGTTTTTGGAAACATAGGTGGTATGTTCCTCGTCTCCGGCGCAGGCTTCCTCGCTGGTGCTGATAACTTCGCCGCACTTTTTGCAGGTAACGGTTACGGTGTGGTTACCGTCGCCCTTTGCGGTGTAGGAAGTTTCGGTTTCGGTGCCGACGTGGTCGCACTCCTTGGCAGGGAAAACAGTAACAACAGTTTCTTTTACCTCGCCTTCAGGAATGTCTACATCAGCGGTTGCACCGCCAAAAATCTTTGTTCCGAACTTTGCTTCTGTTTTTGCTGCTATATCTTCTTTTGCAGTAAATACAACAGTCGCAATAGTTTCGCCCGCTGCAACAGCGCCCTTCATGTTCATATTGGTAAGGCCAATCTGAAGATAGCTGCCGTTTTCATCGGTCATGGTGTCTTTTCTTACTGTAATGTCGCTGTTATTAGAAGCAACAGACTTTACAGTAAACAAATCTGCGTTGAAGTAAAGCCTTGTTTCAAGAGCGATAAGCCCTGAATACGCTTCATCAACAGTGACATCAATTGTAACATCCTCGCCAGCCTTCACGGTGGAAGGAGTGACGGTGGGAGTTGCATTTATTGCAAAGGCAGAAATTCCGGTGCTGCACACCATAATAACTGCAAGCAATAAAGAAATCAGTTTTTTCATTTCTTTTGCCAGACCTCCTTAATTTTCAGCCTTGAATTTATCTATAAGACCGTTATAATACTTTATCATATCTATAACGTCAAAAAGATTGACTTTTCCGTCACCGGTAACGTCTGCGGCTTTCAACTGCTCGTCAGAAAGTGCATTTCCGGTTCCGTTATAATGTCTTATCATCGCGATTATGTCAAACAGGTTTACCTTACCATCACCTGTCAAATCGCCGTAAACAACATTACCGCTGCCGCCCTCTACAACAACCTTGCAATATGCCGGAGAAGAAACAATCTCTTCCTCATATTCAACGCCAAGCTCGCCGTAAGCCCAAAGGTAGTAAACGCCGCCTTTGTCAAAAGTGATCTTCGCTTTGCCGTTTGCATCGGTGATTACGGTTTGTGCGCTTTCCTCATCATAAAGCTCCTTGCCGTAATATATCTTGCTGTTTGCGGAGGGCGTACCTACACCGGTAGTTCCTTGATCTATGTTGCCAAAAATCCTTGTGTAGCTTATTTCCAAGGGTTCGCCGGCTTTTGCCGCATACTCGTGAGTTATGTTGCCTTTTTCATCAAGGAAATAGTGGAAGCCCGCCGCCGGGTCAGAGTAAAAGCTCCAGCTTTCATACATGGTAACATCGATAAAATCCCCATCGTTAAGCGCAATTACATCTGCGGTTGCGCCCATGTTCGGACCAAGGGTCGGGTCCATGGGATAATCGCCGTTTACATAGTAGAGCAGGTTTTCATCATGTCCCCAAAACCCATATTTCATATACATACTATGGGGGCTTCCCTCGATTTGCAGTTCTCTTGCCGTTCCGTGATAGTATTTATTAAGAACATAAAGATAAAGTTGAAGCACCGTAATATCGTACTTTCCGTTCTTGTCCTCATCGTGATAATACTCCTGAAGATTATAGTCTTCAAGCTTTATATTGCGAAGCTCGGCAAGGTTAACCGGAACATACGCCATAATCGTGCCTGCGTCAACGCCGTCGCTGACAACATACCTATCATCCTTGCTTATGGATATGTAAGCGGTTCCATTTACCTCCTCATATTCATACTCCTCCGCGGCAAGCACCGTTACAGGAAGCACTCCAACCGCCATAATTACGGCGAGAATGAGTGCCAATAATTTTTTCATTGTCCCCCTTCTTTCGTTCGGAATTGTGAATGCACAAAAAATGCCTTGCTCAAATAAATCCTTCGGAATTTACTTAAGCAAAGCATTTTCCACGGCATACTGCCGATACGGTATGATACATGCTCAACAATAAGTCTCCTAGCTATGCTTCAACGCAATTCCCTCGCCTTCTCACGGCTTTTACCGCAATGACACAAATGAGGGATTGCTCCGCAATACAGTTGCCTCTTTGAAATCTCAAAGAGCCAGTGCGCTCGCCCAAAACAGGCTCTCTTTTCGCGCGTTCCTCTGGATTATAGATAAGTATTTTTTCGCACATTCGTACATTTATATAATACTGCATTTCATCGTTTTTTGCAATAGCTTTAGCGCTTTTTTTAATACTGTGAACAAAAAAGGCAAGCTCTGCAGCTTGCCTTTTTTATCCGATTAAACTCGAAATTATTCGTTGATTTCGATAACAACACCGGAACCGACGGTTCTGCCGCCTTCACGGATAGCGAAGCGGAGACCTTTTTCGATTGCGATAGGCTCGATAAGTTCAACATCCATCTCGACGTTATCGCCGGGCATGCACATCTCGGTGCCTTCGGGAAGGGTGATAACACCGGTAACGTCAGTGGTTCTGAAGAAGAACTGAGGACGATAGTTGTTGAAGAAAGGAGTATGACGGCCACCTTCGTCTTTCTTGAGGACGTAAACCTGTCCGCGGAAAGCTTTGTGAGGATGGATGGAGCCGGGTTTGGAAAGAACCTGACCACGTTTTACTTCAGTTCTCTGGATGGAACGGAGAAGAGCACCGATGTTGTCGCCTGCCTCGCCATAGTCGAGGATCTTGTGGAACATTTCTACGCCGGTAACAACGGTTTTCTTTTTCTCTTCGCTAAGGCCAACGATTTCAACTTCGTCGCCGGTTTTAACCTGACCACGCTCTACACGGCCGGTAACAACAGTGCCACGACCGGTGATGGTGAAGATGTCTTCGATAGGCATAAGGAAAGGAAGGTCAGCTTTACGCTCAGGAGTAGGAATGTAAGAGTCAACAGCGTCAAGAAGAGCCTGGATGGGCTTGTAGCACTCTGCATCAGGATCGTTGCTGGTGTCTTCGAGGCAAGCAAGAGCGGAGCCTGCGATAACAGGGGTTTCGTCGCCGGGATATCCGTACTCGGTAAGAAGCTCACGAACTTCCATCTCTACGAGCTCGAGCATTTCGGTATCGCCGTTGAGCTGGTCAACTTTGTTAAGGAATACTACGATGTAGGGAACACCTACCTGACGGGAAAGAAGGATGTGCTCACGGGTCTGAGGCATAGGACCATCAGCAGCGGAAACTACGAGGATGGTACCATCCATCTGTGCAGCACCGGTGATCATGTTCTTGATGTAGTCGGCATGTCCGGGGCAGTCAACGTGAGCATAGTGACGGTTTGCAGTCTCATACTCAACGTGTGCGGTGTTAATCGTGATACCACGAGCTTTTTCTTCAGGAGCTTTGTCGATTGCGTCATATGCCTCGTACTGTGCCCAACCTTTAAGGCTGAGGTACTTGGTGATGGCAGCAGTCAGAGTGGTTTTACCATGGTCGATATGGCCGATGGTGCCGATATTAACATGGGGTTTGGTTCTCTCAAAATGTTGTTTTGCCATTTAAGATTGTCCTCCTTACAGTTAAATTCTTTCTTTTTTTATTTCTGGGCTATTACATACTATTTTATACTAAAACAAAAATTTTGCAAGCTGAAAAGCGGCATTATTTTTGCTTTTGACAAAATATTTTTCCATTGCTTATCTATTTTTAATAATCTCTTCAGCAATGGACTTCGGAACTTCAACATAATGGCTGGGTTCCATAACATACTGTCCGCGTCCTTGGGTTTTGGAACGAAGGTCGCTTGCATAACCGAACATTTCGGAAAGCGGAACATATGCTTTGATTTCTTTTGCGCCGTAGTTATCATCCATACCGCGGATCTGGCCACGTCTGGAAGAAAGGTCACCCATAACATCGCCCATGTATTCCTCGGGGAATGTTACGGTTACGTTCATGATCGGCTCAAGCAGAACGGGATCTGCTTTTCTCATAGCTTCCTTGAATGCCATAGAACCGGCAATGGTAAATGCCATTTCGGAAGAGTCGACCTCGTGGTAAGAACCGTCGTAAAGAGTAACCTTTACGTCAACAACGGGATAACCCGCGAGGACACCGGCATTAAGAGCACCCTGGATACCTTTGTTAACAGGCTCAATGTACTCTTTCGGGATTGCGCCACCAACAACTGCGTTGATGAACTCGTAGCCCTTGCCGCTTTCGTTCGGTTCGACCTTAATTTTAACATGACCGTACTGACCTTTACCGCCGGACTGACGGGCATATTTGGTTTCCTGGTCAACAGCCTTTCTGATAGTCTCTTTATAAGCAACCTGAGGTTTACCGACGTTTGCTTCTACCTTAAATTCACGAAGAAGACGGTCAACGATGATTTCGAGGTGAAGCTCACCCATACCAGCGATGATGGTCTGTCCGGTTTCTTTATCGGTATAAGCTTTGAAGGTAGGATCTTCTTCAGCAAGCTTTGCAAGAGCAATAGCCATTTTCTCCTGGCCTGCCTTGGTCTTCGGTTCGATTGCAAGGTCGATAACAGGCTCCGGGAACTCCATTTTTTCAAGCTCGATAGGAGCTTTGGGGTCGCAAAGGGTATCGCCGGTGGTAGTGTACTTAAGACCTACCGCCGCTGCGATATCGCCGCAGTAGCAGATATCAAGATCTTTTCTGTGGTTTGCGTGCATCTGAAGGATGCGGCCTATTCTTTCGTTCTTATCCTTGGTGGAGTTGAGAACGGTGGAACCGGCTTCAACAATACCGGAATAAACTCTGAAGAAGCAGAGTTTTCCGACGAACGGGTCGGCAGCAATCTTGAATGCAAGCGCTGCAAGAGGCTCGTCATCACCGGGCTTGCGTTCGACTTCTTCTCCGGTGTGGAAATCAACGCCTCTTACAGGCGGGATGTCAAGAGGAGAAGGCATATAGTCAACAATAGCATCGAGCAGCTTTTGAACGCCTTTGTTGCGGTAAGAAGTGCCGCAGCATACGGGAACGAAATCGTTGTCGATGGTGCCTTTTCTGATGGCGGCTTTGAGTTCGCCAATGGTGAGCTCTTCGCCGTCAAGGTATTTCATCATAAGCTCTTCGTCAACTTCCGCAGCGGTTTCAACAAGCTTTTCGCGATATTCTTCGCAAAGATCCTTCATATTGTCCGGAACGTCAGTAACTTCAATGTTCGTGCCAAGATCGTCAAGATAATAATAAGCTTTCATTTCAAGAAGGTCAACAAGACCTTTGAAATCGGATTCAGCTCCGATAGGAAGCTGAATTACCAGCGGAACAGCTTTAAGTCTGGTCTTGACCATATCTACGACATGGAAGAAGTTCGCACCCATGATATCCATCTTGTTGACGTAAATCATGCGCGGTACTTTATATTTGTTTGCCTGACGCCATACGGTTTCAGACTGGGGTTCTACGCCGCCTTTTGCGCAGAGAACGGTTACAGAACCGTCAAGCACGCGGAGAGATCTTTCAACCTCAACAGTAAAGTCTACGTGTCCGGGAGTATCGATGATGTTGATACGGTGGCCGTTCCAATATGCGGTGGTTGCGGCGGAGGTGATGGTAATACCTCTTTCCTGCTCCTGAACCATCCAGTCCATGGTGGCGCTGCCATCGTGAGTTTCACCGATTTTGTAGTTAACACCGGTATAGTAAAGTATGCGTTCGGTTGTGGTAGTCTTTCCTGCGTCGATGTGAGCCATGATACCGATATTTCGGGTCATCTCAAGTGAAACATCTCTTGCCATAAAAACTCCTTAATAAATGCAAAAATAAATAACAAACAGATTAAAAAGAATTACCATCTGAAGTGTGCAAATGCCTTGTTGGCATCGGCCATTCTGTGGGTTTCTTCCTTCTTCTTAACAGCACCGCCGGTGCTGTTCATTGCGTCCATAATTTCGCCTGCAAGACGCTCCTTCATGGTGCGCTCGTTACGAGTTCTGGAGAAGTTGGTGAGCCAGCGGAGACCAAGGGTCTCACGGCGCTCAGGTCTGACCTCAAGCGGTACCTGGTAGTTTGCACCACCGACACGGCGGGTCTTACATTCGAGAACGGGCATGATGTTTTCGAGAGCTTCCTCAAAAGCTTCAAGTCCGTTTTTGCCGGTTTTCTCGGTTACGATGTCAAATGCACCGTAAACGATTTTCTGTGCAACACCTTTCTTACCGTCAAGCATGATGTTGTTGATAAGACGGGTTACCATTTTGGAATTATAAACAGGATCCGGCAATACGTCACGTTTTGCAATATTTCCTCTTCTTGGCACTTTTCTTCCCTCCTTCATAAATAATAATGAATTCACAGGTACTCGAAAGCGACAAACCTCCGTTGTGCCCAAAAGGGGATGAATAATTATATCATCGCACCGTTATGGGCGCTTATTCACTAATTTTTCAAATTAGGAAACCGGAAATTTGCTCTTACTTCTTTGCACCAGCCTTCGGACGCTTTGCACCGTATTTGGAACGGGCCTGCATCCTCTTTGCGACGCCCTGAGCATCAAGGGTTCCGCGGACAATGTGGTAACGAACACCAGGAAGGTCCTTTACACGGCCGCCTCTGATAAGAACGACGCTGTGCTCCTGAAGGTTGTGGCCGATACCGGGAATGTAAGAGGTAACTTCCATTCCGTTGCTCAGACGTACTCTGGCGATTTTACGAAGAGCAGAGTTCGGCTTCTTCGGGGTCGCGGTACGGATAGCGGTGCAAACGCCACGCTTCTGCGGGCTGTGCTGGTCAATGGCAACCTTTTTCTTGGAGTTCCAACCTCTCAGCAAAGCCGGAGCGGTGGATTTGGTCTCAAGATCATGTCTTCCGTTGTGAACGAGCTGGTTAAAAGTAGGCATAGGTTTCCTCCTTTCTTCAGTTTTTACCGTTTGGGCATGGTTGTCCCCAAAGCAGGAACTACCAATTTCAAATTATAGCATTCTTTCTGCCCGGTGTCAACAAAATTTTATGTAGGTATTTCACAAAAATGAGGCTCCGGATTAGTGCAAAATGCCTAAACAAAGCGCATATTTTATCGACTCATGTTCATACAGCCGATGAAATATCGCAACATTGCAAAAAATTTTATGCAAAAATGCAAGGAGGCATAAAATACCGGCTTTTCGCTTCCGAAAAGCCGGTATTACTTTAAATAAACGAATAATAAAGATATTATTCTTTAGCAGCGGAAGCTTCCTCCATGGCGCGCTCATACTCGCTGCCGTTGTCAAGGGGCTTTATTTCCGGCATGGTTGCGGAATAGGTTGCATTGTTATAGCACTCCATGCCGGTACCTGCGGGAACAAGCTTACCGATGATGACATTCTCTTTAAGTCCGAGCAGGCGGTCGGTTTTGCCCTTAATCGCCGCTTCGGTAAGAACACGGGTGGTTTCCTGGAAGGATGCGGCGGACATAAAGCTTTCTGTCGCAAGAGACGCTTTGGTGATACCAAGGAGCATCGGGATGTAGGTCGCTTCGCGCAGGCCGGTTTCTCCCTCTGCAATACGTCTTCTGATTTCTCTGTTTTCCGCGAACAGCTCGCCCTTTTCGACGGTCATACCGGAAAGCAGATGAGTATCGCCCTGGTCGTCGACCTTTACCTTCTTCATCATCTGGCGAACGATAACCTCGATGTGCTTATCGTTGATGTCAACACCTTGGAGGCGGTAAACCTTCTGAACCTCGGCGATAAGGTAGTCCTGAACGGCAAGAGCGCCGTTGATGTCGAGATACTTATGCGGGTTGACGGAGCCTTCGGTGAGGAGGGAGCCTGCCTTTACCCTGTCGCCTTCCTTTACGCAGGGATGGCTGCCGTAGGTGATAAGATATTTGCGTTCGTCGCCGGTTTCCTTATTGTAAATAACGATATGGCGGTTCTTCTTGATTTCCTCAATACGAACCTCGCCGTCGATTTCGGAGATAATGGCTTCGCGCTTGGGATTTCTTGCCTCAAACAGCTCCTCAACACGGGGAAGACCCTGTGTAATATCCTCTGCGGAAGCGATACCGCCGGTATGGAAGGTACGCATGGTAAGCTGAGTACCGGGTTCGCCTATGGACTGCGCCGCGATTACGCCGACGGCCTCGCCGACGGAAACAGGCTTGCCGTTGGCAAGGTTCATGCCGTAGCACTTGGCGCAAACGCCCTGTTTCGCTTCGCAGTTAAGAATGGTTCTGATTTTGACGGAGGTGATGCCGGCCTCTTTGACGCGCTTCGCATCCACATCGTCCATCATCTTGTCTTTGCTTACGATAATCTCGCCGGTGGTCGGATCCACAATGTCTTCGACGGCGTAACGTCCCACAAGACGCTCGGTCATCGGCTCGATCATTTCTCCGCCCTCTTTGATGTCGCAAACCACAATGCCCTCGTGAGTTCCGCAGTCCTGCTCACGGATGATAACATCCTGAGAAACGTCAACAAGACGTCTGGTAAGGTAACCGGAGTCTGCGGTACGAAGTGCGGTATCCGCCAAGCCCTTACGAGCGCCACGGCTGGATATGAAGTATTCGAGTATGTTAAGACCCTCACGATAGTTTGCACGAATAGGAATTTCTATGGCTTTACCGGAGGTGTTGGCGATAAGTCCGCGCATACCCGCAAGCTGACGAATCTGGTTCATGGAGCCACGAGCACCGGAGTCCGCCATCATGAAGATTGGGTTATATTTGTCAAGGTTGTCTTTCAGTGCGTCGGCAACCTTATCGGTGGTTTCGTTCCAGGTGGCGATTACCTTCTTGTAGCGTTCCTCGTTGGACATAAGACCGCGGCGGTACTGCTTGGTGATGGTATCGACCTTTTTTTCTGCTTCCTGAAGAAGCTCATATTTCTTCGGAGGAATTACGGCGTCGCTTACGGAGACGGTGATTGCGCTCTTGGTGGAATATTTGAAGCCCTGAGCCTTAACTCTGTCGAGCACCTGACCGGTGATTGCGGTTCCGTGCTTCTTTACGCAGCGGTCGATAATCTGACCGAGCTGCTTTTTGCCCACAAGGAAGTCGATTTCAAGGTCGAATTCGTGCTCGGGGTCGGTTCTGTCAACATAGCCGAGATCCTGAGGAATGGGCATATTGAAAATGGTTTTACCCACGGTGGTGCGAATGATTTTGCTGCGCTTGGTTCCGTCCTCGTCGGTTTTCTCCATACGAATGAATATCGGAGCGTGAAGACCCACAACGCCTGCGGAATATGCCATAATGGCCTCGTTTACATCGCGGAACACCTTGCCCTCGCCCTCTTCGTAGCCGGGCTTTTCGAGGGTAAGATAGTAGGAGCCGAGCACCATGTCCTGAGTAGGAACGGTAACGGGCTTGCCGTCGGAGGGCTTGAGCAGGTTGTTCGCGGCAAGCATAAGGAATCTTGCCTCTGCCTGAGCCTCGGTGGAAAGCGGAACATGAACTGCCATCTGGTCGCCGTCGAAGTCCGCGTTGTATGCGGTACAGGCAAGAGGATGCAGCTTCAGCGCTCTGCCCTCTACCAATACGGGTTCAAAAGCCTGAATACCGAGTCTGTGAAGCGTAGGAGCACGGTTGAGCATAACCGGGTGGTCTTTAATGACGATTTCGAGAGCGTCCCAAACCTCCGGGCGTGCTCTTTCCACCATTTTTCTTGCGTTCTTGATGTTGGTGGCTGCGCCCACGTCCACAAGGCGCTTCATTACGAAGGGCTTGAAGAGCTCCAGCGCCATTTCCTTAGGAAGACCGCACTGGCTCATTTTAAGCTCCGGTCCTACGACGATAACGGAACGGCCGGAGTAGTCGACGCGCTTACCGAGAAGGTTCTGACGGAAACGGCCCTGTTTCCCCTTGAGCATATCGGAAAGGGATTTGAGCGGTCTGTTGTTGGGGCCGGTGACGGGTCTGCCGCGGCGGCCGTTGTCAATAAGTGCGTCCACCGCTTCCTGGAGCATACGCTTTTCGTTGCGGACAATGATGTCCGGCGCGCCCAGCTCAAGAAGTCTGGTAAGGCGGTTATTTCTGTTGATAACTCGTCTGTAAAGGTCGTTGAGGTCGGAGGTGGCAAATCTGCCGCCGTCGAGCTGCACCATAGGACGAATATCCGGAGGAATTACCGGCACAACATCGAGAATCATCCATTCGGGGCGGTTGCCGGAGAGACGGAACGCCTCTGCAACCTCAAGGCGCTTGAGCAGGCGCACACGCTTCTGTCCGGAAGCGTTTTCAAGCTCCTCATGAAGCTCCTGAGAGAGCTTTTCAAGGTCAATATCCTTGAGAAGAAGCTGGATCGCCTCCGCACCCATGCCGGCCTGGAAGTCCTCGCCGTATTTTTCGCGCATCTCTCTGTATTCCTTTTCGGAAAGGAGCTGTTTGTTCTCCAAAGAGGTGCTGCCCTTGTCGGTTACAATGTAGCTTGCGAAGTAGAGAACCTTTTCCAGCAGTCTGGGGCTCATATCAAGGATAAGTCCCATTCTGGAGGGGGTTCCTTTGAAGTACCAGATATGGGATACCGGCGCCGCAAGCTTGATGTGACCCATACGCTCGCGTCTTACCTTTGCTCTGGTGACTTCAACGCCGCAGCGCTCGCAGATCTTGCCCTTGAAGCGCAGGCGTTTGTATTTTCCGCAGTAGCACTCCCAGTCCTTGGTCGGTCCAAAGATTCTTTCGCAGAAAAGGCCGTCGCGCTCGGGCTTGAGTGTTCTGTAGTTTATCGTTTCGGGTTTCTTTACTTCACCGTAGGACCATTCAAGGATCTTTTCCGGTGAAGCAAGGCCGATTTTGATAGAATCAAAGGTGTTGAATTCCATTATTTGCAGCCCTCCCCATTACATTTCATCATCGTCATCGGAACCGAAATCAAAAGACATATCGTTAAAGAGATCGGACATTCCGTCGTCCTCTTCTTCATCTGCATCTTTGACCTGGTATCCGTCGAAGTCGCCCTCGTAAGCAACATTTTCTTCGTCGAAGTTAATATTCTCGTTGCCGGGGATAAGACCCGCATCTTCGTCGTCGAAGTTCTGCTTAAGATCGATTTCTTCGTTGTTTTTATCAAGCACCTTGATGTCAAGACCAAGGGACTGAAGCTCTTTAATAAGCACCTTGAAGGATTCCGGAATACCTGCCGGCGGAACATTCTGACCTTTAACAATGGATTCAAAGGTCTTTACACGGCCGACAACGTCATCGGACTTGACGGTAAGGATTTCCTGAAGCGTATAGGCTGCGCCGTAAGCCTCAAGAGCCCAAACCTCCATTTCACCGAAACGCTGACCGCCGAACTGAGCTTTACCGCCGAGAGGCTGCTGAGTAACAAGGCTGTATGGACCGGTGGAACGGGCGTGGATTTTATCGTCAACAAGGTGGTGAAGTTTAAGGTAGTACATGTAACCAACGGTTACGGGGTTATCGAAGAGCTCGCCGGTACGACCGTCGCGGAGCTGAACCTTGCCGCTTTCGTCAAGGCCTGCCTGTGTGAGCAGCTCGCGGATATCGCCCTCGTGCGCACCGTCGAAAACAGGGGTCATAACATGCCAGCCAAGCTCTGCGGCGGCTCTGCCGAGGTGAACCTCAAGCACCTGACCGATGTTCATACGGGACGGAACGCCAAGGGGGTTAAGGAGAATATCCAGCGGTCTGCCGTCCGGAAGGAACGGCATATCTTCCTGAGGAAGAATTCTGGAAACAACACCCTTGTTACCGTGACGACCCGCCATTTTATCACCGACGGAAAGCTTTCTCTTCTGTGCGATGTAGCAGCGAACGACCTGGTTTACGCCGGGAGCAAGCTCGTCGCAGTTCTCTCTGGTGAACACCTGAACGTCAACGATTATGCCGTATTCGCCATGGGGAACGCGCAGGGAGGTATCACGAACCTCTCTTGCCTTTTCACCGAAGATTGCACGAAGCAGTCTTTCCTCTGCGGTAAGCTCGGTTTCGCCCTTCGGGGTGACCTTACCGACAAGGATGTCTCCGGCACGAACCTCCGCGCCGACGCGGATAATGCCGCGCTCGTCAAGCTCGCGGAGGGCATCGTCACCCACGTTAGGAATATCGCGGGTGATTTCTTCCGGGCCGAGTTTAGTGTCACGGGATTCAAGCTCGTATTCCTCAATATGAACGGAAGTGAAGGTATCCTCTTTAACAAGCTTTTCGTTGATAAGAACGGCGTCCTCGTAGTTATAGCCTTCCCAAGTCATAAAGCCGATGAGCATATTCTTACCAAGGGAAACCTCTCCCTCGCAGGTGGCGGGGCCGTCGCAGATTACCTGACCCTTTTCAACATGCTCGCCCTTGCAAACTATGGGGCGCTGGTTTACGCAGGTTCCCTGGTTGGAACGAAGGAACTTGATGATTTTGTATTCGTCGCTTTCGCCGTTGTCGTCGCGCTTAATAACAACTCTTGCGGCGTCGACCTTAGTAACGGTGCCTGCATGCTCCGCAAGAACGGTTACGCCGGAGTCGACGGCGGCTTTGTACTCCATACCGGTGCCGACGAAGGGTCTTTCGGTTTTAAGCAGCGGAACCGCCTGCTTCTGCATGTTGGAGCCCATCAGAGCACGGTTTGCGTCGTCGTTTTCAAGGAATGGAATCATTGCGGTGGCGACGGAAACAACCATTTTAGGAGAAACGTCCATGTAGTCGACCTTTGCGGCATCGACTTCGATGAATTCGTCCTTATAACGGCAGGTTACCTTCGGCACTGCGAAGTGATTGTTCTCATCAAGAGGGGTGTTTGCCTGAGCAACGATGTAATCATCCTCGGTATCCGCGGTCATGTACTCGATTTCGTCAAGTACAACGCCGGTTTCTTTATCAACCTTGCGGAAAGGCGCTTCGATAAAGCCGTATTTGTTTATTTTTGCATAAGTTGCAAGGTAGGAGATAAGTCCGATGTTAGGACCTTCGGGAGTTTCGATAGGGCACATACGGCCGTAGTGGCTGTAATGTACGTCACGAACTTCGAATCCTGCGCGGTCACGGGAAAGACCGCCGGGGCCGAGAGCGGACAGACGACGCTTATGGGTAAGCTCGGAAAGCGGGTTAGTCTGATCCATGAACTGAGAAAGCGGAGAAGAACCGAAGAACTCTTTGATGGCTGCAACAACCGGACGGATGTTTACAAGTCCTTGAGGAGTGATTGCTTCGGCGTCCTGCGCCTGAATGGTCATGCGCTCGCGGATAACTCTTTCAACTCTGGAAAAACCGATGCGGAACTGGTTCTGGAGCAGCTCGCCCACGCATCTGATACGGCGGTTGCCGAGGTGGTCGATGTCGTCGGTGCAGCCGATACCCCAGTAAAGGTTGCACATATAGTTGATAGAGGAGAAAATATCGTCGATGATGATGTGTTTAGGAATGAGTTCATCCACGTTTTCTTTGATAAGTGAAACGAGGAGTTCTTTGTCGTCGCCGGCCTTTTCGGCAATGTCGGTGATAACGGAAAAACGTACTTTTTCGTTGATGAAGAGCTCTTCGAGCTCCTTTTTGGAAAGGTCAACATAGTCTTCGGCATCAACCATGTTGTTGGAAATAACTTTTATTGCGTGACCGTCAATATCAACCTTAACTTCGCGCACGCCTTTTTTATCCATAAGGGCTGCGTCCGCTCTGGAAACGGTTGCGCCGGCATCAAACAAAACTTCGCCGGTGAGGGGATCCGCAACCGGCTCAGCAAGGGTAAGGCCTGCAATTCTTCTTTCAAGAGCAAGCTTTTTGTTGTATTTATAGCGGCCGACTCTGGAAATGTCGTATCTTCTTGCGTCGAAGAACAGGTTATGAAGATGCTGCTCACTGGTTTCCACCGTGGGCGGCTCACCGGGACGAAGCTTGCGGTAAACTTCAAGCAGGGCTTCCTCTCTGGATTTGGTGCTGTCCTTTTCAATGGTTGCGACTATCATGGGCTCTTCGCCGAAGTAGTCGAGAATTTGTTCGTCGGAACCGAGTCCCAATGCTCTGATAAAGGTAGTAACCGGCAGCTTGCGGTTTTTATCGATTCTTACGCCGAAGACATCGTTAAGGTCGCTTTCATATTCAAGCCAAGCGCCGCGGTTAGGAATGATAGTGCTGGCAAAAAGCTTTTTGCCGGTTTTATCATAGTTCATCGCATAATAAACGCCCGGGGAACGAACAAGCTGGGAGACAATAACACGTTCCGCACCGTTGATAACAAAGGTGCCGGAAGGAGTCATAATCGGGAAGTCACCCATAAAGATGTCCTGTTCCTTAATTTCGCCGGTTTCCTTATTCTGCAGGCGCGCTCTTACGCGAAGCGGTGCAGCATAGGTTACGTCACGCTCTTTGCATTCCTCGATGGTATATTTGGGCTTATCCTCGATATGATAATCAATGAAGTCCAAAACCAGGTTGCCGGAATAATCCGTGATGGCCGAAACATCGCGGAAAACTTCCTGCAGTCCTTCCTCAAGGAACCACTTATACGAGTCCTTCTGAACCTCGATGAGGTTGGGCATATCCAGAACCTCATTGATTTTGGAAAAACTCATGCGGACATTTTTGCCGAGCCGGACAGGTTTTACGTTTACCAAATAGCTCACTCCATTCATCCGTATTTACGTCGTTTTATTTTTTAGCCTGAAACACTTGCATTTTAACAAAAAGTGTGGTATAGTATATTTAGTTAACGGTACAAGTGTCCATTCTGATACATTCTATAAGTATAATGCAGTTGTCAAGCGGTGTCAAGTCCTTTTCGGGCTTTGGCGCTATTTTTTTATAATTTTTTAATTACATTATATAAATCACCCTTTTCGGGCTTATGCGCTTGCATTTTTACTAATTATTGGATTATTTCTCCTTCGGTATTCGCTTGGTAAAAATGCTGTTCTCGGGGTGATTTTGCCTTCAAAAAGCCTCAAATTTGAATATTATTATCCACGGTTCCGAGTGTTTCTGCTTATAAAAAAGGGTTGTTCCTCTTAAAAAATACGAAAATCCTCTGCGTTTTCTCAAAGCGCAGAGGATTTTTTTGTTTATACTCACAAAAGCCGCACCGAATTTCGGCTTGCTCAAAGCCTTTCCGCAATATCGTAAATCAGTCTTTCGGTCTTTTCCCATCCAAGGCAGGGGTCGGTGATTGAACAGCCGAAAACGCCGCCGCTTTCATCCTGAGCGCCGTCAACAAGGTAGCTTTCGGTCATAATCCCCTTGACAAGCCTTCTGAGCACCGGGTCCCGGCGGCTTTCAATCACATCGAGGGCGATTTCCGGCTGAAGAAAGCAGTTTTTTCCAGAATTTGCGTGGTTCGTATCAACTATAATCGACGGATTTTCAAGGTCTCTTTCCTCGTAAAGCTCCGCGATTTTCAGTAAATCGTCATAACGGTAATTTCCGCGGCAGCTGCCGTCCCGCTCCGTATATCCGCGCAGAACGCAGTGTGCAAGGGGGTTCCCGGCGCTTTCAACCTCCCAGCCCCGATAGATAAACCTGTGAGACGACTGCGCCGCATGAACCGCGTTGAGCATGGCGGCGGGGTCGCCCCCGGTGGGGTTTTTCATGCCCACGGGAATATCAAGCCCGCTTGCGGTAAGGCGGTGCTGCTGATCCTCCACGGAGCGTGCGCCCACCGCCACATAGCTGAGCAAATCCGAGAGGTAGCGGTGATTTTCCGTGTAAAGCAGCTCATCCGCACAGGAAAAGCCCGTTTCCGCAAGGGCGCGCAGGTGAAATTCCCGCACGGCGGCAACGCCCCTGAAAATATCCGGCGCTTCGTTCGGGTTCGGCTGATGAATAAAGCCCATATAGCCGTCCCCGGCGGAGCGCGGCTTGCAGGTATAGAGCCTTGGCAGAACGAAAAGCTTCTCCGAAACCTCGTCGGAAATTCGGCGCAGGCGGCGAAGATATTCCATCACCGGCTCCTCCCTGTCCGCCGAGCAGGGGCCTATTATCAGCAGAAGCTTGTCGGATTTTCCCGTAAAAATTCGGCGAATTTCCTCGTCCCGCTCCGCTTTTACCGCCGCCAAAGCCGTGCTCACCGGCATTTCCGTTTTAAGCTCCAGCGGAATGGGCAGCTTTCTTATAAAATTCATATTCAAATAATATCACCGCTTTCAGCTTCAAAGCCGAGGCTTTTCATTGTGTCAAAAAAGTTCGGGCAGCTTTTGCGAACCGCCTCCCCTTTGGAAATCGTTCCGCCAAACGCCGTGCAGAGCACCGCCAGCGCCATGGCAATTCTGTGGTCGTCGTGGGAATCGAGCTTTTCCTCCGGGGGATGCAGCCCGCCGTCGGAAACGGCAACAAAGTTTTCCCCGATTTCAAGCGTTGCGCCGAATTTCGCAAGCTCCTCCGCCATGGCGGCGGCGCGGCTGCTCTCCTTATAGGCAAGGCGGCGCGTTCCGGTAAACAAGGCTCCGTTTTTCGCCGCCGCAACCGCAAAGAGCACCGGCGCCAAATCCGGACAGGCGCTTATATCAATGCTCGGACGCCCGGCACAGAGCAAAGGAAAAAAATCCTCGTAGGCTCTGTCCCCTTGGAGGCTGTCCGGGTCAAGTCCGGCTATCTCTATCTCCGAACCGAAGCAGTTCATGGCGGCAAAAAAAGCCGCGTTGGAATAATCCCCGGGGACAAGAACCTTCGCCGGACGAAGCTTTCCGCAGCCGGGAATTTTAATCAGCCTTTCGCCCTCCCACCCGGCGGAAATTCCGAAGCGGCGCAGAGCGTAAAGGGTCATATCTATGTAGTTTTTACTCTCAATTCGGGTTGTAAATTCAATGCGGCTTTCGCCCTCCAACAGCGGCAGCGCGAACAGAAGCCCGCTTGCAAACTGGCTCGAAACATCTCCGGGGATGCTGTATTTCCCGGCGGGGAGCTTCCCTTTCACGGTAAGGCTGTTTTCTCCGCGGACAAATTCAATTCCCCGCCCGGCGCAGATTTCCTCGTAAACGCCGAGGGGGCGTTCAAAAAGCCGGGGCGTTCCTGTAAAAGTTATCTCTTTTCCGGAGGCGATTGCCGCGGGAATAAGAAACCTCAGCACCGCGCCGGAGGCTCCGCAGTCCGCAACTGCGCCGTCCCTCGGGGCTATTTCTCCCCGAACCTCTGCGACGCTTCCGTTTACTTCGATCTCCGCTCCCAGTGCCCGCAGACAGCGGAGAGCGGCGGTCACATCCTCGGAGAGGGCTATATTTTCGATTTTGCTCGTTCCCTGCGCCAGCGCTCCGCATATTAGGAAGCGCTGCGCCATGCTTTTTGATGGCGGCGCGGTGATTTTCCCCCGCACCCTGCCGGGCTTTATTGTGACTTCCATACCGTTATCCTCTCAGGCGGTTTTGCAGTATTTCCATGGCTTCCTCGTACCCCGAAACGCCTTTTCCCGCTACAGAAGCCACGCAGACCGGGCGAAGAAAGTTCACCCGCCGAAAATCCTCCCGCGCGTCCGGGTCGGAAATATGCACCTCCGCTGCGGGAATTCCCACTGCGCGGAGCGCGTCGGGAATGGCTATGCTCGTATGGGTATAGGCGGCGGCGTTTATGATTATTCCGTCAAAAACGCCGTATGCAGACTGGATTTTATCCACTATGGCGCCCTCGTGGTTGCTTTGGAAGAGCTCCGCATGAATGCCGAGCTCCGTCGCCTTTTTCTCAAGGCGGGCGCAAAGCTCCTCGTAGGTGGTGCTGCCGTAGATTTCCGGCTCCCGCAATCCGAGCATATTCATATTCGGACCGTTCATAATAAGGATATTCATTTCAAAAAATCCTCCAAAACCGCGGCGGCGGTTTCTTCCGCGCCGCCGGTGACGGTTATTTTTGTGTCGCAGTATTTTTCATAGAGGGGCTTTCGTGCGGTGAAAAGCGCCGCAAGCTGCTCCGCCGTTTGAGAAAGCGGATGATTTTCGTCCGCAGAGAGCGCCTCAAGGGGTCTTTCGAGGTAGTACAGCCTGCCGTTTTTGCGAAGCGCCGCCATATTTTCTTCTCTGAGCACGGCTCCGCCTCCGGTGGCTATTACCGCGCCCCGCTGCTTTGAAAGCAGCGCTATGGCGCGGTGCTCAATCTTTCGGAAGGCGTTTTCGCCCCCCTCCGCGAAAATTCCGGGAACGCTTTTGCCCTCAAGCGCGGCGGCAAGCTCGTCGCTGTCGAAGAAGCTTTTTCCGAGTTTTTCGGCAATTATTCTCCCCACGGTGCTCTTGCCCGCCGTGGGCATACCGATGAGCACGATGTTCTCCTTTTGCCGCAGAACTGTTTTGTATGCGTGCTCGATTTTCTCCTGCGGTATGCTCCGCCCGGTGAAAAGCTCCGCTGCTGCGGCGGCCTGCGCCACCAACATGTATAGCCCGCCTGCGGCGGTGCTCGTTTCGCCCGCTTTGAGCACGAAGCTCGTTCTCAGTGGATTATATATCGCATCCACGGCGCCGCATAGATTCGGAAACATGGAAACATCTATGGGGATTTCCTCCGTATCCGGGTACATTCCCACCGGGGTGGTGTTGATGACAACCTCCGTCTGCGGCATTTTTGCCGCTTCCTCGTAGGAAATTTCGCCGTTTTTCGGCGTTCTGCTCACCTTGAGCACGGATTTTGCGTTAAAATGCCTGCAAACCGCCGCGGCGGTTTTGCTCGTGCCCCCGGTGCCTAGAATGAGCACGCTTCGGTGCTCAAGGCTTATTTTTTCGTGCTCAACTAACGCGCAAAGCCCGAAAAAATCCGTATTGTAACCGCAGAGCCTGCCGTTTCTGTTGATGATTGTATTCACCGCGCCGATTTCCGCCGCCTCCGTGCTCACCTCATCCAGATATTTGAGCACGCTTTCCTTGTATGGCACGGTTACATTTATTCCGTGAAAATCACGGCGGCGGAAAAAGCCGTCAAGCTCATCCGGAGCAAGCTCAAAAAGCCCGTATTCGTAATCTCCGAACAAGCGGTGAATTTCCGGCGAAAAGCTGTGGCAAAGAGATTTGCCGATAAGTCCGTACTCCATGCTCATTCCGTCGCCCAGTCGTTTCCGAAGCGCTTTGTGAACAGGTCGCAGACGCAAATCGCCGTAACCGAATCTATTATAACCGCCGCCCGGGCGGCTATTGCCGCATCGTGCCTGCCGTTTATTTCAATCTCCGTTTCCTCCATGGTGCTCATATCCACGGTTTTCTGCTTCTTTGAAATTGAGGGGGTGGGCTTTATCGCGGTGCGGAAAATAACAGGCATACCATTTGAAATTCCGCCCAAAATTCCGCCGCAGTTGTTCGTTTTCGTAACCACCCTGCGGTGCTCGTCAAGCTCAAATTCGTCGTTCGCCTCGCTGCCCTTCATCCTTGCAAGGGCAAAGCCCGCGCCGAATTCAACGCCCTTTACTCCGGGAATACCGAAAATTCCGCGGGAAATTTCCCCCTCTATTCCGCCGAACCACGGCTCGCCCAGTCCCTCCGGCAGACCGCAAATCGCCGTTTCGAGCACTCCGCCGAGGCTGTCGCCGGCTTTGCGAGCGGCGGAAATTGCCTTTTTCATCTGCTTTGCGGCCTCCTTGTCGAACACGGCGAAGTCCATGCCGTCAAGCTTCAAAAGGTCGGCTGTCGAAGCGCCGCCCTCTGCAAAGGGGCGGTCGCAAACACCACCCAGCTCCGCAATATGCGTGCCGATAATAATTCCCATGTCCCGCAGAGCGTCCCGCGCAATAGTGCCCGCGGCAACAAGGGCGGCACTTATCCGCCCGCTGAAATGCCCGCCGCCGCGAAAATCCTGATAACCGTGATACTTGTAAAACGCGGTGTAATCCGCATGTCCGGGGCGCACCTTTGAGGCGTTGTAGCCGCTGCTGTCAGCATCCTCGTTGTAAATCGTTATGGTGATGGGCGTGCCGGTGGTGCAGCCGTTAAACACGCCGCTGAGAATTTCAAAATCGTCCGGCTCCTGCCGCGCGGTGGCAGCGGCGCTTATCCCCCGCCGGCGGCGAAGCTGCATTTCAATAAAAGCCTCTTCCACCCGAACCCCCGCCGGAAGTCCCGAAAGAATGGCCGTAATGGCGGGCCCGTGGCTTTCTCCCGCCAAGGTAAGCGTTACCATATCGCCGAGCGTGCTCATTTTCATTCCTCCGTTTCTGCTTCCGTGCTCAAAAATTGTTCTTTCGTTATAATAAGCTCTATTATGCCGTTTTCCTCCTTGTATTTGCGAAATCCGGCATGCTCATGCGCTTTTATCGCCGCAGTGCGGCTGCTTTCAAAATCGTTGTGAACGGCGTTTGCGCCCATTTCTTCGAACGCATGGCGCAAAAGCAGGCGCAAGCCCTCGCTTGCATAGCCCTTTCCCCGGTGCTTTGCTTCAATCATAATGCCCATTTCGTACCAATCGTGCCCGGCGCTTTTGTGGAGATTTACATCGCCCGCAAATTCGCCGTTTTCGGTGCTCACAAGGTAGGCGTAGAACCGCTGCGGCTCGTTTCCCACAAGATATTCATAAGCGTTTTTCCACTTTGATTCCGGAAAAGCAATACAGCCGGTTTCTTTGTCATAACCGTCAAAATCGAGTTCGTATCCGCGGTTATAGCTCATGGTTTTTGGGTCTTCCAAAAGCTTTTTTCTGTACCAAAGCTCGTCAAGCTTCGGCACATGAAGATACAGTGTGCTCATTTCACTGCCTCCTCAAGGCGGGATTTTATCTCGTCCGTGCTCATTTTTACGAATTTATATTCGCCTATGCTTTTGAGCACCGTGACGGTGATTTTTCCCTCCGTGGATTTTTTATCGTGCTCAAGCGCGGCGAAAGCCGCCTCTTTATCGCCGGAAAATCGCAGCTCAAAGCCGTATTTTTTGAGCACCGCGCATAGGCGCTGCTTACATTCCGGATTTTCGCACATGGGCGGCATACCCATGGCAACACATTCCCCGTGAAGAAGCGTGCCCTTTGCCGCGCTTTCCGCCGCATGACCTATGGTGTGCCCGAAATTGAGCACCCGGCGAAGACCGCTTTCGTGCTCGTCAGCTTCAACAATGCTCGTTTTCGCCAAAATGCAGCGGCGGATAACCTCGTCAATGTTTTCCGTGCTCACGCCGTGCTCAAGCAGCCCGAAAAGCTCCGAGTCAAGGCAGGCGGCGGTCTTTATCGCCTCCGCAAGCCCATTTCTGTATTGGCGTTCGTCCAAGGTAAAAAGCAAATCCGGGTCGACGGCCACCGCCCTCGGCGCATGGAAAGCGCCTACGGTGTTCTTCACACCGCAGAGGTTCGCCGCGGTTTTGCCCCCTATCGAGGAATCCACCTGCGCGAGGAGCGTTGTGGGCACATTATAAAAATCAATTCCCCGCATATAGCACGCCGCGGCAAAGCCCGCAATATCCCCGACCATGCCGCCGCCCACCGCGAGCACGCAGTCGCCCCGGTCAAAGCCCGCCTCAAGCATCTTTTGGCAGAGCGCCTGCATGGTTTCAAGGCTTTTTGTGGCTTCGCCACAGGGCAGGGTTACGCAAAACGGCGATTTGCACTGTGCCGCGGCCTCTGCCGCATACTCCGCGGGAACACCGGAATCCGCCACCACGAGAACTTTTCTCTCAAGGTCAAAAAGCTCGTCTATGCGGTGGAGGCAGCCCCGCTCTAAAGCTATATTTTCCGGCAGGCGGTGCAGCAGCCCCCGCTGATACCGCTTTGAAAGGGCAATTTCCTTTTCGATAAGCTCCCGATAGAGCGGTGCGACTTTCGGCGAAACGCGCTTTCCGCAGGCGGCGAGCATCGCCTGCTCCCGCTTCGGGTCGAAAATCTGCGCGCCGCTTTGCGCCTTTTCTTCGGCAATTTGGGCGCAAAGCTCCATGCGGCGCTCAAAAAGCTCCGCCATTGCCAAATCCGTTTCGTCGATTTTTGCTCTCAATTCGTCAATGTTCATGCAAAAACGCCCCCGCCTATAATAATACATATTAAATATAGCATATCCCGCGGCTGCTTTCAATGAAAAAATGCGGTTTCTGCCTCGGTTTTGGCATATTTTTATGCAAAGCCCTTGCAAAGTGAGCGAATATATGTTAAAATTTTTTGTAAAACAATTTTCCTATAAGGGGCGATAATTAAAATGTCAGGACATTCCAAATGGAGTACCATTAAACGCAAAAAAGAAGGCATAGACGCTGCCCGCGGCAAGATCTTCACCAAAATCGGTCGTGAAATCACCGTGGCAGTTCGTGAAGGAGGCCCTGACCCCAACAACAACAGCAAGCTGCAGGCTCTTATCCTTAAAGCGAAGGCCAACAATGTGCCGAACGACAATATCGACAGAACCATCAAAAAAGCCGCCGGTATGGGCGACAAAACCACTTTTGAAGATATTGTGTACGAGGGCTACGGTCCCTGCGGAATTGCGGTTATTGTGGAAACCCTCACCGACAACCGCAACCGTACCGCCGGCGACATCCGCCACTATTTCGACAAATTCGGCGGCAACCTCGGTCAGAGCGGCTGCGTTTCCTTTATGTTCGACCGCAAGGGCGTTATCGTAATCGAAGACGAAGACCTTGACGAGGACAAGCTGATGGAAGACGTTATGGAAGCAGGCGGCGATGACTTCAAGTACGAAGACGGCATAGCCGAAATTGTCACCGCGCCGAACGATTTCCCCGCAGTGCGCGACGCGCTCTACAACATGGGTTATCGCTTCGCTTCCGCGGATATTGCCTATGTTCCGCAGACCACCTCCTCCATCGACGACCCGGACAATGTTCTGAAAATGACCAAGCTCCTCGACCAGCTTGAGGATAACGACGACGTTCAGAACGTATGGCACAACTGGGATATGCCCGCCGACGAGGATGAGGATTGATTTTTTAGTTTAATGGGTATGACAACTCCCCCTGCCGAACGGCAGGGGGAGTTTTTGTGCGCTATTGTCAAACTTTTTTTACAAATATAGTGCAAATATTTCAATGATATGCTATAATGGAAATGCGGCAAAGCTTTTGCCGAACTTCAAAAGCTGAATTAAGGGAGGTATATTCATGAAAAAGATATTTGCACTGCTTCTTATGCTCGCTATACTATGCGCCTGCAACATGCCCGAAAAGCCCGCCGTCAGTTCGGAAAGCGAACCGAGGACTTCCGCTTCGGAAAGTTCGGAGAGCGAAACCGAAACTTCACAGGAGCCCGAAAAAACGTGGCTTGACGACGACGACCCTCTCTATTACGAAATGAAAGCAAAAGATATTTACGAATCCGGAAAGCACAGCCTGTACATTTCACGCGTGGAACAGCGGATACAAAGCTATCGCGACGGAACTTTTACCGAAATGGAAAATCACCACGCGCCCTACCCGGATGATTTTCCCGACCCGAAGAACCTTCCCGAAGCGACAGCGGAAAACACTTTCCTTTGCTGGAGGAATAACGTGCCACTAAGTGAAAGTTCTTATCAGGTCGGGTGTGTTGAATATGTCTATGCCATAGACGAAGATCATATGGTCATCCTCGAACCCGTCGCACTCGAATTGATGGATGGCACAATAGCCTATACCTTTGCCGATACCGAATATATAGATGCGGATGTAAAGGAATGGTTTGAAACAAAGTACGACGGCATTTACGAAAATTATCAGTAAAAAGTTACCCCCTGCCAAACGGCAGGGGGAGTTGTTGCGTTATTTTGCTCTGTATTTCCACACGGTGCCGTCGCGAAAGCGTTCCAGCCTGCCGCCTTGAACCCAGCTGCTAAGCAGTCTGTTCGCCGTTGAGGGTGAAACTTTCAGCAATTTGCAAATGTCGGAGTTTTGAATTTTGCCATTCTTTTGCAGGTACTTTTCGGCTGCTTTCCACTTCCTTTCTTCCGAAAGCGGCTTCCTGCTTGCCGCATTTTCTGTTTCTGCTGCTTCCACAAGAGCAGCCTTAATTGCTTCAAGCATAAATTCAATAAATTCCGTGGACTCTCCCGCTTCGTTGGAGCTGTTTATCGCTTCATAGTATTCGTTCTGGCGGTCATGAATTATTGATTCCACAGGAAGCCACGCAAACAGCGCATTCCATTTTGACAAAAGCAGCGTATGCCAAAGCCGCCCAACTCTGCCGTTGCCGTCAATGAACGGATGTATAAGCTCAAATTCGTAGTGGAACACGCAGCTTTTGATAAGCAGCGGCAGCTCGCTGCTTTTTGTCCAATTCATCAGATTTTCGAGCGCGTCCGGCACATATGCGGGCAAAGTTCCGAAGTGGATTATTTTCCCCGCGCCGTTTACTACTCCCACCGGGCGCGAGCGCAGCTCGCCCGCTTCGTCCACAAGCCCGCGCATCATCACGCCATGCGCAGCAAGCAAGGATTCTATTGAATATGGGTCAAGCATATCCATATGCTCGTAAATTTCATACGCATTTTTGACTTCCGCAATATCCTTTGGCGGAGCGATTATTTTTTTGCCGTTCAGAACCGCCGTAATCTGCTCTATGCTGAGGGTGTTCTGCTCGATAGCGAGCGAACCGTGAATCGTTTTTATGCGGTTTGTTTTGCGCAAGGTCGGGTTCGCGGAAAGTCTTTCCGTCGAGCCGATTTTCCCTGCAAGTTCGGCTATTTCCGCAACGTCGGAAAGTATTTTCTCCGTAATTTCAAAAGGCGGATTTTTACTTTTCATTTTCATCACTCCTCGTAGCTTTCATATATATTATAGCAGCATTTTTTCCCTTTGCAAAGGGCTTTTTTCAAAAAAGCATCGCTCATTTCATAAGTCAGAATGAGCGATGCCTTGAGAGATGCTATGAGAGATGCTTCGCAGCGTTTCAGCCGTTTGACTGTAAATTTTCCGGCGGGTAGTCAAGGTTATAGCTGCCGTCCGGCCAAAGGTGATAAATATTCTGAATAAATCCGTGGAGGTCGTACTCGGCTTTCGTATTCGGCTCGATTTTCATCTCATCGTCAAACTGACAAAAATCCATCGTAGGGAACTCTTCCATATTCATGGCGTCCTCAATCGTAAGCTCGCCGCCCGCAATGATTTCCGGCACGCAGTTTTCGTCATAAACTATGTAGGTATGCGGCTGCATCCAGTCCGGGTAATAGCCCGCCGCTGTAATTTCTTCAAGGGTCATGTAGCCGATTTCCTCGGCAAATTCCTCCGGGGTTTTGCTCGCCTGTGTGTCGGAGCTTTCCTCGGGCTGTGAGGATTCCGACGAGGATTCAGGCTCGCTCTGCACCTCTGCATTGTTCGAACACGCCGCAAATGTCACAATCATAAGTGCCGCCAGTGCCAAAACAGCAATTTTTTTCAATTCCATTATTTCCACCGCCTGTTCATAAAGTTAATTTTCGTCTTCATTATAGTACTGCGGTTTCAAAAAGTCAATAGATTATGCCAAACCGGACTAAAACAAATCCCGCGCCGTTTTCACGGTGCGGGATTTTTGCATTATCTCATATATTCAAATTCAATATCGAGGATGCTGACGGTGTCGCCCTCGTTTATGCCCATTTCTTCAAGCCGGTCGATAATGCCGGAAAGGCGGAGCACACGCTGAAAATATTGCAGGGATTCGTAGTCGTCCAAATCGACGAAGCCGAGAGCGTGGGCAAGCCACGGTGCTTCGACAATATAAACTCCGTCCTCCACGGTGACGGTGAACTCCTGCTTGGCGGTGATTTCCTCCCGAACAGGCTCCTCCGCCTCGTAGCGGAGCACCGGCGGCAGCTTTGCAAGCTCGCGTTCCACCGCGTGCATAAGCTCCTGCACGCCCTCGCCGGTGGCGGCGGAAATGAGATAGGTTTCAAAGCCCTGCTCCTTGGCGAAGTCGTTAAACTCGTCTATCATTTCCTCAATGGCGGCGTCCGCCTTGTTCAAAGCGACTATCTGCGGGCGAGCGCGAAGCTCCGGAGAGAATTTCTCCAGCTCCGCATTGATTTTTTTGTAGTCCTCTATGGGGTCGCGATCCTCCAAAGCCGCAATGTCGATAACATGAAGTATCAGGCGGCAGCGTTCCACATGGCGAAGAAAATCGTGACCGAGTCCGACTCCCTCCGCGGCGCCCTCAATAAGGCCGGGAATGTCCGCCATAACAAAGGAGCTGCCCTCGTCCACGCGCACAACGCCGAGCACCGGAGTCAGTGTGGTGAACGGATAGTTCGCAATTTCGGGCTTTGCGGCGGAAACCACGGAAATAAGCGTGGATTTGCCCACGTTCGGGAAGCCAACAAGACCCACATCCGCCAAAAGCTTCAGCTCAAGGGTGAGCTCAAGCTCCTCGCCGGGGTAGCCGGGCTTGGCGAAGCGGGGAATTTGCCGTGTGGGGGTTGCAAAATGGCTGTTACCCCAGCCGCCCTTGCCTCCGCGAGCCACAATATGCGGCTCCTTGTCGGAAACATCCGCTACAATGCGTCCGGTTTCCGCGTCCTTCACAAGGGTTCCCACCGGAACCTTTATGATAAGATCCGGTGCGGATTTGCCTGTGCAGCGCTTGGAAAAGCCGGGCTTGCCGTCCTCTGCGGCGTAATTTTTCTTGTACTTAAAGTCGATAAGGCTGGAAACATTGGTATCCCCCACAAATACGACATTACCGCCGCGACCGCCGTCGCCGCCGTCGGGGCCGCCGGCGTTGACGAACTTCTCCTGATGGAAGCTCACGGCGCCGTTGCCGCCTTTTCCCGCTCTTACCCTTATTTTCGCTGTATCAACGAACATTATATACCTCCAAAAGCCGTGCCGACGGGCACAGCACAAAAAGCATTAAAAAAGGGACGGATTTTTACACTCCGCCCCCGTTTTAATAAGCAATTACTGCTCGACAGGATATACGCTGACTTTCTTCTTGTCTGCACCGAGGCGCTCGAATCTTACGACGCCGTCGGAGAGTGCGAAGAGAGTATCGTCAGAGCCTTTGCCGACATTCTCACCGGGATGAATGTGAGTTCCGCGCTGTCTTACAAGAATGTTTCCTGCAAGAACGAACTGGCCGTCCGCTCTTTTTGCGCCAAGGCGCTTAGATTCGGAATCGCGGCCGTTTTTAGTGGAGCCCATACCTTTTTTATGGGCGAAGAACTGCATACTAAGTCTAAGCATGATATTATACCTCCGTAATTATAAGGTTGATTGTGCCCGGAAAATCCTCCGACAGAAGCTTCAGCTGAAGCCTCAGAGCGGATACAAAATGTATCGCCGCGGGGCGGGGTTCAGGCGGAAGGACACATTCAATATAGCCGTCCCGTCCTACGTTCACCGAACAGTTGGTTTTAACTATTTCGGTGATACCGTTTATCGCCATCTGTACTGCGGAGCTTACCGACGCACATACAATGTCTTTTCCGTTTTCCGCATAGCCCGCGTGCCCGCTTACAGTAAAGCGGAGGGGCGTTCCTTTTTTATAAAAGAATTCGGCGCGGATCATGGTTTTCAGCCTTCAACAGCCTCGATAGTGAGCTTGGTGTAGGGCTGACGATGACCGAGAGCGCGTTTGCTGCCTTTTTTGGAGCGATAGGTGAAAACATTGATTTTCTTGCCTTTGCCGGTCTTTACAACCTTTGCGGTAACTTTTGCGCCTTCAACATAGGGTGCGCCTACCTTGAGGCTTTCGCCGCCGAGAACAAGAACCTTATCAAGAGTTACTACTTCGCCTTCGTTGGCTTCGAGTTTTTCAACGTAAATAGTATCGTTAGCTTCTACGCGATACTGTTTGCCGCCGGTTTCGATTACTGCGTACATGATATTCCTTCTTTTTTATAGACTCGCTGCGTGATGGCGGCGCCAAAAAGGCGCACTTATAGAGCCAATGGCAAGCGGCAAGAAAGATTATAACATTGATTTTGTCCTTTGTCAACCTCCATTATGCGAAAAAACCGCTTTTTTATGCGGAATTTTCGCGGCAAAGCTCGGCACCTCTGTATAAGGGGAGCCGGCGTGCCTTCGGCGCGACTGAGGAGTTGTATCCGCAACCGGTTACAGCGTTTATACAAAACAATCTCATTTGTGAACTTTTTGTAAACGCTTGAAAATATGTGTAACATTTTGCGGATTTTTTCGTTTATATAAGTGAAGGCTTTTTGAAACGGCAGACTTCGCGGAAACAAAGCGATAGTCGTTGTGCTCAAAAAGATTCTTTTAATTATATCTTTACGCCATTTGTAGCATTTTTGAAATATATATCAATGAAGAGCCTTAACTTTGTTTATTATGTCAATTGTAGTATTTAAGAAAGTAATGTATAATATTTGCAAAGATGTATCTGTATATCGTGCAACAGGAGGGTACTTATGAAAAAATTTGCTATAAGCTTTTCCGCTTTTATATGCGCGGTTCTCATGCTCTCCGCAACTGCGTTTGCAGCGGAGAAAATAACCGCCTATGACGGCATTAAATCAAGCTATTATGTCGACAAATCCGCTTCGTTCGGAAAAGAAATCGACATAACCGATTCCTACGAAACCCTCGGCGTGCAGGCAAAAGCCAAAACCGACGAGCTGATTCCGATTTACTATACCGATACCGAATTGACAGAGAAACTTCAAAATATGTTAGCGGAAATTTCACGCGGAAAAAGCCTTGAAAGCTTTCTCATTCCAAAAAATCAGTATTTTGCTTTTGCCTATAACGGCAACAAAGCGGTGGGCTACTGCATACTCTCGGACAAGCTCGAAATGCAGGAAGTCGGTGAACTTAACGAATTCAACAACCCGGCGCTCCGTCTGAACAACAAAGCCACGAAAGCACTCAGCAGCATTGATTTGAACAACGCTTCCGCAAAATACTGCATAATTTCCGGCTTTGCCGTTGGAACGCTGATTTACGACAGCAACAGCGAATTTTTTATTCCGTCCGTCGAATGCCTTGAAACTGCAAATGTTCTTACGGTCGGCTCCGTTTACCGCGTTTCCGATTTATACACAATAAGCGCGCAAATGCCCGAAAAAGCACCGAACTCTCTTGACGAAAACGGCAACCCATACACCGGCGCCGAATATTACAGCAACATTTCCGCCAACAAACCGTCCCATATCGAAGCCGTTCCGGTTATGTTCCTTTCGGCTTCTGTAATTTTCGCCGTAGCAGCGGGATTTCAAATAAGAAAAGTTAAAGACAAACATTCCAAATAAACAAAAGAGCGCCCCCGCAGTTAAACCTGCGGGGGCTTTTGTAAACTACATTGGTAGTCATTTTGCACAAAAACACGGTACATATTTTGGTGATTATGCTGATTGAAATAATTACAGTTGTAGTATATAATTTTATTACAGTATATGATAACCGCAAAAAGCACTTTGCTCGAAAGGATGTGTGACAAAAATGAAAAAAGCAGCTCTGTTCCTCGTTGCAATTTTACTTCTATGCTCCTGCCAAGCGGGCGTTCCCGCTTCAAGCAATTCAAGCAGCCTTTCCGAAAGCACAAGCATTTCCGATGATTCAAGCGGTCTGCCCGAAAGCAAATCTTTCGGCGAAGCGGAGAAACAGCCCAACGTCCAAACGCCGGGCGGCGAATCATTAGAAATGACTGACGAAGACAAAAAGTATCAGGACGACTGCGAGCGCGCCACAGCACTGGAAGCTTATCTGAGGGACAACCTCTCCGGCGACGATTACGGCGGGCTGTACCTTTTCAAGGGCGACAAGGTTGAGCTAACCGTGCTGGCAATAAACCGCGGCAACATTGATAAAGTTATCGGCGAATACGCCGGCAAACCGTACAAGGTGAATATTCTCGAGGGCGACTACTGCCCGCACAGCAAGCTTGAAGCCTTTGCCGAGAAAGTTGAGGCGCTGAACAGCCCCTCCGAGCGGAAAATAATCGCCATTCTTTCCGAGGAATACAGCTTTGTTGCCGTAAATGTCCACAAAGAAGCCCTTCCCGAATTTGAAAATTCGATAAACAAGATTGCGGCGGAGCTTTCCATGCCGGAGGGCTCGTGGAAGCTTGTTATTCTCGACACGAAAGGTGAAAATCCCAATACATAATGTATTTAGAGCGCCCCCGCAGTTAAACCTGCGGGGGCTTTTGTAAACTACATTGGTAGCCATTTTGCACAAAAACACGGTACATATTTTGGTGATTATGCTGATTGAAAAGTCTTGTAATTGTTGTATAATGATTTTAGAACAATACTTACATAAATGTAAACAGAAAGCAAGTATATTGCTTTAGAATAGTAAGCGCAGCCAAAACACGACACTTGTAAAATAGATTTGAGGTGAGTCCCATGGGCAATGTGTCGCCATGCGACGGCAATTAAGAAGTGTAAATTTTTATATTGAATGCTCGTGCCCAACATAGCATAAACAACATACTTTGCTCGGAGGGATTGGTTTATTCTCATGTGCTCATTCACAACAAATAAAACACAAAGATATGCCAAGCTTTTCATCTTGGTACTTTCAATACTGCTTTTATGCTGCTGTTCACCGCAAAAGTCCTCTTACGAAATATGCCTTTCCTCTATTGAAGAAAGCAGTCCTGAAATAGAAGGAGCTATTTCAGCCGTGGAAAATTATATTGAGAATTTTCAGTATCGCGCTGACAGCAATCTTATAAGCAGCCACCATATAGTGAAAATAGCGGTTAGTTTGCCGGCTACAAATTTCCACATAAATAACATTCTGGAGACGCCATGTTCAGGAGCTTATTCAAACGATTATAGTGCGCTTTATAATTCCGACTATTTGGAAAGAAACCTTGTCGCTGTTTGCACAGTGCAAAAGCTTGATTTCACAGATGAAAATTCAAGACTCATTTTTGAGAGAAGCGGCTGCTTTACTTACGGTGAAAATCAGATTGATTTTACATATGTTGTGCTTCGTGACGAAAGTGGCAAATGGCAGGTTATAAATAAATTTTGTGTTCCATTCAACACTTATGACAACTGTACTGTCACCAAGCTCAGGCAAGTTTTTGCTGATTCACATGAAGAAATTGCGGCATATAATTCCAAGCCGCCACAAACGAGTGAAATCGATTCAAAAGGCAGCTTTGCCAAATCATGTCTAGATGATGTTCAAAAAAATTTTATTGACCGGTACGAGCATTATCCCGAAGTTAAAAGCTGTAAAATACTATCTTGTGAAATTGATTCATCATTCACCGAAAGTTGGATTAAGCAGTATTGGAACAGTGAATTATATTGTAATTATATCCTTGCAAAGCGTTTTCTCGCCGTTAGGACTGTTTTCGAGCTTACCTTTGATCCCGACTGGGATGGTAAATCCGGCTTTGGCTATTTATATGGACCGGACGTGCAAATAACTTTACCCGTAGAAACGTTTGAATCTACAAATATTGCCGTATACGATCCCGATGGCCGCTGGTATTTCCGACAGAGCGACTCCGATTGGGTACTTGCTGACGGATTCCCTGTTTCAGAGTACTTCCCCGAATAGCATCAAAAACGCATTGTCAACTTTTCCTGCGCCCCCGCAGTTAAACCTGCGGGGGTGTTTTTTGCGCATTTTGGTACAACAAAGCTAGCCCCCTGTCGGCGGGGAAACTAAAAAACGCTATTGCCGCCTATCGAGAGCCGGACATTCTCTCAACAGGCGGAGAAGTTTTGTACAAGCGATATGCCGCATTTCTGATACACCCTCAGCCACTCAAAAGGCGACCGCTTCACAAAATCAGAGCCATAGCCCTCTCAATTTCGCTGTCGTCATACCCTGCCAGCGACTTTGGCACGCTTCGCACCTCGTCAACAGAAAATCCCTTTGGTTTCGGAATTATGATTTCCGCATGGGTTGCTTTTTTGTCAAAGCTTTTTATTCTTATTCTGCCGCCGCAATCCTGCACATAATACCGCGCCAGTGTAAGCCCAAGCCCAAGCGGCTGCTTGTTGCCGGAAGCGATTCTTCCGCTGAAAAACGGTTCCATACAGCGGCTCAATGTTTCTTTGTCCATGCCATCGCCGTTATCGTGAACTGAAATTTTTACGGTGCGGGCGGTTTCCTCCACGCGCACTTCAATTTTTCCGCCAAACTTTATATGCTCAATGGAGTTAAGCACCATCGCCGAAAGTGCCTGCCGGATTTCGCTGCAGTCTATCAGCACGTAAATCGGGGATTCCGGAACAGTATAGGCAAATTGCACATTCTTTTTGCTGAGGATACGGGATGTTGTATCGCAGAGGGGGCGCAGTTCTTCGCATATATCGTAAAGTCCCTTCTCCGCCTTGTATTCGCCGGAAATTATCTTGCAATAGTCACCGAATTCCTGCTGAACATGCAAAATGTAATAAGAATCCGCCACCACCTGCTCTGCGGCCGCCTTATCGTTTTTTACCGCATTTACAATGTTCGCATAGGCAGCGTCCTTTATTTTTTCGCACACTTTTTCGCTTAAATACGAAATTGTTTTTGTGCTTATGGTTTTTGTCGGGCGAAGTCTTTTTTCCGTCATACGTTTTCCGCTCCTTTGTAATAATTATCAATATTATCAATGCGGGGTGTCCGATCCCGCAAGCAATTTCTACGCAATAACCAAAAAAGAGGTGGATTTTCCGTGCTGTTTATACAGTTACACAGAATAATTTTAAAATTCTTGCCAAGGCAATTAAAATATAATAAAATTATAGCTGTAAAAATATTTTGGGAGGTTATCTTTCATGATCAGAATTGGCATAAACGGATTTGGCCGCATCGGCAGACTTGTTTTCCGCGCAGCGGCAGCGCAGCCCGAAAAATTTGAAATCGTCGCAATCAACGATCCCTTTGTTGATCCCGACTATATGGCCTACATGGCGAAGTACGACACCGCACACGGCAAATTTGACGGCGAGCTTTCTTCTGAAAACGGCAAGCTTATCGTAAACGGCCACGAAGTCAACGTATACGGCTTCAAAGATCCCGCAGAAATTCCGTGGGGCGCAGACGGCGTTGAATATGTTATCGAAGCTACCGGCGTTTTCAAAACCGTGGACGCCTGCCAGGCTCACCTGAACGCAGGCGCACGCAAGGTTATCATTACCGCGCCCTCCAAGGACGCTCCCATGTTCGTTATGGGCGTAAACAACGAAACCTATTCCTCCGACATGAACGTTATTTCCAATGCCTCCTGCACCACCAACTGCCTTGCTCCTCTTGCGAAGGTCATCCACGACAATTTCGGCATTAAGGAAGGCCTTATGACCACCGTTCACGCCGTCACTGCCACTCAGAAAACCGTTGACGGCCCGTCCAAAAAGGACTGGAGAGGCGGCCGTGCTTCCATGGGCAACATCATTCCTTCCTCCACCGGTGCAGCAAAAGCAGTCGGCAAGGTTATCCCCTCCCTTGCAGGAAAGCTCACCGGCATGGCATTCCGTGTTCCCACCCTTGATGTTTCCGTTGTTGACCTCACCGTAAATCTTGAGAAGCCCGCCTCCTACGACGAAATCTGCGCCGCAGTCAAGGCCGCTTCCGAGGGCGAGCTCAAAGGTCTGCTCGGATACACCGAGGACGCCGTTGTTTCCAGTGACTTCCTTGGCGATTCTCACGGCTCCATCTTCGACGCAAAAGCGGGTATTGCGCTTACCGATACCTTCATCAAGCTTGTTGCATGGTACGACAACGAGTGGGGTTACAGCTGCAACGTACTCAAACTCACCGAGTATGTTGACGGTGTTGACAAAGCCTAATTCACTATATGATGAAAAAGCCGCCCTTTAGGGCGGCTTTTTTGCGTCATTCGTGCTCGTGCTAAAAAGCCGTGCTCAAATTATTTTAATATGTGCTCGTTCCGTGCTCAAGGCGCACGAAACTTATGTTCAAACTATATGTGCCACACTTGCTGCGTGCTCAAATCGTGCTTGAGCCGTCTAAGCCGTGTTCAAATTGTTAAAGTCGTGTTCAATCCAAGCCTATTCCGTGCCCAAGTCCGTATTCAAACAATTTCGATGTTCTCCACACCGTGCTCAAGGATCAGATTGATAACTTCGTTGCGGGAACGATTGCTTTCACCGGCAATTTTATCTATCTTTTCAAGAAGGTTAGCGCCGACTCTTATGCTGACCACTCGGTGGTCATCCTCTCCCCGCTTTTTTATTTTAAGAGATTCGCTCAAAGCATATCACCTCCGAATACACATTCATTATATAATGCGTTTCGGTAGTATAATATATTTAGTTGATACGATATATATGTGTAATATTAAGTTATTTTATATTCATTTTATAATCAAACAAATATTCATCAATCTAAAAGCTGCGCCATTTTTGGTGCAGGTTCGCGGTAAACGTGCCAAAAGCGCCGCTTTTGCGGCAGTACTATTAAATTTTTCTTAAATGTGCCCATTTCCGACTTTTATGCCCGTGACCCCTCATAAAATCAGGATTTGTGAAATTGGTAAAATTTATTTTACTACTGATTTACTACTTATAAATTTATTTTGAATTTTGGTTCGCGGCAGCTCCTCCATAATTCCATCCAGCAAAATCCCCTTCGCGCTGACCACGCGAAGGGGATTTTTGCCTTGCCGATTGCAATAAAAATGAAATAAAGAAAGGAGAAGAATTTTTGGTTAGATATTATCCGCGCTTTTTGAGCACGAGTGCCGCTGCCGCGAGCACGAGCACCGCAGGCGCCATGCTCATCACCGGAGCGCCGGTGTGGGGGTTCTGTTCGCCCTTGGCGGCGGCGTTTGCGGTAATCTTGATAACGCCGGAGCCGGAGGTGCTGCC
>OIWT01000312.1_pt1 | contig 70729 bp, 60 predicted proteins | sample 1587701 | NCBI WGS metagenome assembly OIWT01 (sample SAMEA3888904, study PRJEB22519) | human gut metagenome | biome: human gut; feature: human-associated habitat; material: faeces | place: Denmark | collected 2009
CGAATCTTAGTGTCGGCGTAAACGTGCTTCACTCTTTTTTCAATGTCAGCGCCCGATGTGATTTTACCGTTGATATTTCCGTTTAAGTAGGATATGTCGGCTTCCTTATTGGTATGTACATTACCGTTCATGCACAGGTTAGAGCTTGCGCTCATTGTAATACCGTTCCGTCCGAATATCATGTACGGGTACTTTTCCGTTCCCTCTGCCGATACCGCTATATTGGCAAAATACGGTATTGATATAACCGCTGCAAGCAGTATGGACATAAGCTTTTTAAACTTCTTCATTGTTTTTCTTCCTTTCCCTAAATATTGGATTGTTTTGACTTACTGTAAAATCCGCCCCTCCTTATCATGATTTATTTCATTAGATAATAATAAGTAAACGCCAACTATTATTTAACAATGTAATATAAATTATATAACATTATATGGCATAATGCAACATAATTTTTATAATTTTGGATATTTATATAACAAATTATGCTTTTGTTTGTTTAATTTTGCTATTGGTGTTAGCTGAAGAATAAGATTTCTGTTTTGAATTTACAATTACAACGTAATCCTTTCTAAAGTGTTGACATCAGATACTTTGGCATTAAATTTTGCTTTTCTCATCAAATAAACCACATTAATCTCAAAACAGCATATACTCAATGCATAAACAGTTGCACCGTTTTAAACATATTTTTACATAGTTTTGCGTTTGTTTATATTGTACAAAGATAATATACTTGATTTGATTATAAATAACAAAGCAAAAGATATTGTATTTTATTAAAACTTATGATATTATAATTATATTAAATACAGGAGGTAAAACCAATGTGTTAGAGAAAATGTGAAAAAGTAAAAAATATAATTATGGAAGGTTTTGTGAAAATTATAAAAAAGCGGCAGCGTTTGGCGCTGCAGTTATGATGATGGCTTCAATGAACATAAGGGTAAACGCAGCTACAAGTGAAAAGAATTTCAAAACATATAACAATTATACCTATACAGCCGATTTTGTTCGTTCTGAGGCTTATGGTAAAAGCTATAAGGCAAATTGTAATGGTACAAATAAGATTCCAATTCGTGATAATGCCACGTATGCTCTTAAGGCTACAAAAACAACTAGTATTGCCAGGGTTGAAAACTTGAGTAAAAAGAAATTATCTGTTATTCTTAGAATAGGTTATTATGATAAAAAGAAGGAAAAATTCATTGAACAAGCTGAATATCAAAAGTACATTACTACAGGTAAATTTGAAATTACACGACCAAGGGCTTGTACGAATAATACCCATAAATATAAGCTTGAGGCTACTATAGCTTATACAAATGATGCTGAACCTATGTCTGGCAAGTATATGAAAGTCACAGCAAAACAGTATAAATAAAAATTAATTTTTATTTTATTTCAAAGGAGGATAAATGAAATACATATATAAGAATATAAAAAGCTTTGTACAGAATAATATTTTATTTTTTTGCTTGTTTATAATTTGTCAAATAACATCATTTATTGTTTTGCTGTTTTCGTTCGGAGCTTTTCAAAACTTCAAAATTATTAAAAATCAAACGATTGAACAAACCTCCTTTGAGATATGCTTTGGAAATTTAATAGAACAATTCCGATATGATGACGGAAGTATACATTGCACAGGCGACGGAAGCGTTGATAACGGTTCTGTAAAAAAGCTTCTTGATCTCCTTGATGAAAAAACTCTTGAGGAACTGGAGTTGATTGAATATTTTCCGTATTTTAATAATACCGATCTTAAGTTTGCCGAAGAATATGATCATTTACCGGTTGCTTTCAGATTAAAATATCTTAAAGATGAAAAAACTTTAGCGCCGTACGGCAGCTCGTCTGTAAGCTCGGGAGTTCCGTTGACATATGAGGAATTTATGCAGGGCAGCAATAAAATAACCTTGCCATGTGATTATAGTCAGGAATACCTTGGAGCTGACGTTATCATAGCAGACAAGCATTATGTGGTTTGCGGAATAGAAACTATGGATGATTTTATCGGAATGTCTTATTTTAACTCTCCGAACGATATAGACGGTATTGAAAATATAAGCTTTTACTTTAATGACCTAGCAACAAAATCAGCATATAACGATATTGCTGACGCCTGTAAAGAGGTATATGGAGATTATGCATATATACCGAAAATAGAAACCGTATCATCTGACAAGCTGCCATTTTACAATTCAATAATGGCGGTATCAGTTTTGCTTGCGCTGCTTTCAGCCGTTACTCTTATGCTTTTATATAAATATGTTCTGCAAAAACGAAGCAGAACTATTGCTATATTAAGACTGAATGGGTGCAGCAAAGGAAAATCAAGGAGAATTTGTATAGCAGAAATTATTATTATTTCCCTGATATGCGCGGCGATTGCCTACGCTTTGTATTTCGGGTTTTTAATTCATGGGTTATCGCACTACTTAATATATATCAAAGCTGTTTACAGCGCCAAGAATATTGCTGTTATGTTTGCGGTAAATGTGCTTGCAGTTTATATGGTTACAAATATAATGATAGTACGTCAGCTTTCAGCTAAACCTGTTGAACAGTTAAAGGAGAGGTGACGGAAATGATAAAATATTCGCTCAAGCTGCTTAGAAGAAATCTGCTGACAAATATTTTTATAGCTTTGCAAATCGCGGTTACACTTTTAATGATAATTTTGAGCGTGTCATCTGTGATGTCTAAAATAGAAGATTATCTGCCGTTGAGAAAGGTTCTTTCTTCTGAAGGTATGTGTCTTTTTGCTTCAGGATCTTATATCGACGATCTTTCACATTACTATAGCTGTAATGATATAATAAATATAAGCGATAATATTGAAGAAATATACAGTACTGAAACCACTGATTTCCTTATGATACCAAATACAGAAAATGAAGATGAGGCGCATCCTGGTTTTGTTGTTTACAATAAGAATATGTATGACCTTTACAAACCGCAGATGCAGGAGGGGAAATGGCTGTCCGATATCAAAGGCGATAAAAACTATATAAGCGCCGTTGTAAGCTATTCCAGTAAGTATAATGTAGGCGATACTATTGAAGTATATGACTACATAGACGAAATTTATTATCCGCTTAAAATTGTAGGAAAAACTGCTCAGAAAGCAAAGTTTATTACTAATTCATCTATAAATGAATTTGCAAAGGATTTCAGAGATCTATACGGAAATATTGAAGGCAATATGATTTTTATAAGACACGACGATATTGAGCTTACTCCTATTTCAGTTTCACCTCAGGGAATTATATTTATAAAATACAAGGACGGGCTATCTGATGAAGAAGCCGACGCAATCAAAGGGGAACTGTTCAAAATGGGCGGCTTTCTCAATCTTTCAGACGAACTTAATAAAAAAAGCATTGAATATCTTTCTGAGGATATTATGCTTATCCTTCCTATATGTATCTGCGTGTTTATAATATCTTTAATATGCACTGTAGCATCGTCCGCTATTGCTGCAAAAAGCCATATGAAAACGTTTCTGATAACATATATATGCGGAGCAAGATGGAAATCAAATAGCTTGATAATTCTAATAAATTCTGTAATTACATCAGCGGCGGGAGTTTTTACAGCGGCTGTTGGCTACGCAATATTATCAGCAACGGATATAGCGGCATATTTTTGTATTGAATTTACAAAATATGAATTTCTGTTCTGCCTGCCCGTTTTATTACTTAATATAATTCTGCCGATTATTCTGCCGTTATGGATAATTTCCAAACAGACGCCTAAGGAACTTATAACAGAGGAGTAAGGAAAAGCATGATAAAATTAAACAACATCACAAAAATTTACAACCCTAAGAAATCCAACGAATTTGAAGCGCTGCACGATGTTTCATGCGAGATAGATGACGGCGAGCTTGTTGCGGTTATCGGTAAATCAGGAGCCGGAAAGTCAACGCTTTTACATATACTTGCCTGCATTGATAACTATCAGGAGGGTGAGTATTCAATAGACGGAACGCTTGTGAAAAACCTTTCCGAACGTCAGTATGCTAAGATCCGCAATGAAAAAATAGGTATGGTAATGCAGGATTTCGCTCTTGTGGAGGATTTCACTGCGCTTGAAAATGTGATGATCCCTCTAAACTTCTCAAAGAAAAGGATAAAGAACAAAAAGAAAAAGGCGCTTAATGCTTTAAAGTCTGTAGGCATCGCTGAACTGGCGAAAAAGCCCTGCAATAAGCTTTCCGGCGGACAAAAGCAGCGTGTGGCAATCGCAAGAGCAATAGTGAACGAGCCGAGCATGATATTGGCGGACGAGCCGACGGGAGCGCTTGACAGCAAGACCTCAGCGGAAATTATGGAGCTGTTCCTTTCTCTTAACGATCAAGGAAGAACTGTTATTATCGTTACTCATGACCAGAAGATCGCAGAACAGTGCGATAGGATCATTGAGATTTCAGACGGGAAAATTATCAGCTAAAAATATACAACCTGTTTGTGTTCAGACAGGTTGGTTTTTGTTATGGAGAATCAAAAAATCATTAATTATTTGGCTTGCAGTTTTCAAATGAATTTTTGAGAGCTGCTATTATTTGTACGTTTCAGTTGAATCGCCTTAACGATCCCATTGCCCTCCAAAGGTAAGAGAGCGAGAATTTCTCGTAAACTGTTTTCATTGCAAGGTATGCGTTCTTGGGGTGAAAACAGTTTGAAAAATCATAAATCAATCGACAAATTTATATTGAAAAGTTGATTTTAATGTGCTATAATATTATTGAAAAATCAGCATGGAGGTGCGTTATGCTATATCGTAAAATAGAATCATTGATTGAAGCGCATTTGAAATCAGAGTCAAAGAGAATACTTCTCATTGACGGAGCAAGACAGGTCGGCAAAACATATATCATTCGTTATGTGGGAAACAAGCTTTTTGAAAATTTTATAGAGATCAATATGGTTGAGGACAGTTTGGGGGACAGGCTGTTTGCCGAAACAAAAACCGTTGAAGATTTTTATCTTCAGGTGAGTATGCTTGCAGGCAATAAGATGAAATCAAAGGAAACTACGCTGATTTTTATTGATGAAATTCAGGCGTATCCGCATCTGCTGACTCTGCTTAAATTTTTGTCTCAGGATAATAGGTTCAATTATATTGCAAGCGGCTCGCTGCTGGGTGTTACGCTGTCGCAGACAACCTCAATTCCAATGGGAAGTATCCGGAAGGTGAGAATGTTTCCTCTTGATTTTGAAGAGTTTCTGTACGCCAATGGAATGAACGAAATAGCAATTTCCGCTATACAGAAAAAATTTGAACGGCTTGAAGCTCTCGACGAGTCTATGCACAGCAAAATGATGGATTTGTTCCGCAAATTTCTGCTTGTAGGAGGACTTCCTGACGCTGTAAATTCCTATATTGAAGAGAAAAATATTCAGTCGGTCAGAGAGATCCAAAGTGAAATTCACGATTATTACGCCGCGGACGCTTCAAAGTACGACGAGGAGAAAAAGCTTAAAATACGCCGTATTTACGACCTGATACCCTCCAATATGGAGAACAGGAAAAAACGTGTCGTGGCGCAGAGCATTGAGAACAAAAAGGGAAAGACCTTTAATGACTACGAGGACGAGTTTGAATATCTTATCAGCGCCGGAATCGCGCTTAATGTTCAGGCGATTTCAAATCCTGTTTTTCCGCTTATTGAATCTACAGGAAAGAATCTGCTCAAGCTGTATCTCAACGACGTCGGAATACTGACCGGAATCCTTTACGGGAACAATATCCGCGCTGTGCTGAATGATGAAAAAAGTATCAATCTCGGCTCGGTCTATGAAAGCGTAGTAGCAAGCGAGCTGATCGCGCACGGCTATAAGCTGTTCTATTATGACAACCGCAGCAAGGGCGAGGTCGACTATCTTATTGACGACTACGACAGCCTTTCCGCTGTCCCCATTGAGGTTAAATCGGGCAAGGATTACACCGTCCACAGCGCGCTGAACAATTTTGTTCAGAACGAGGATTACAATATCAAAAAAGCCTTTGTTGTGTCCAATGAGCGTACTGTTACAACAAAGGGTAAGATAACTTATATTCCGATTTATTATATTATGTTCTTTAAAAATGGATCGGGAGAACTGAAGAGTATGGGGCTGTGATAAACAATAAGTGCATGATAAATCAGAAGATAAGATATCTACTGATATGTTCTGTAGAGTATATATTAAAACATTGCCATGACTAAGGACATTATTAGAAAAATTGTTTGAATTGTGTGTATAGATGGTTTTTATAATTATTTGAGCAGAATTAACTAAATTAAGGTTGAAATTTGGCATGATTTGTTATATAATATTTAATGGATAAGATATGATTAAACCATTATCAATGTTATTATCTGAGGTAGACAAATGGCTGATATAAAGCTATATATTATGTATAAGATCAGATTGAAGAACTTTATTTAAAATAGTAGTATTTAAAAAGAACTATAAAAACTACTTGAGGGAAATATGTCTACTTTCTTTGGATTTATTTTTCTTAATCAGAATATTGTAATACGTATGGTAAAATGGAAAACTTTCAATAGTTTTTCTCAAATAATTAATGATTTTATTAAATGAAATGAAGAAATCAAATATTACAGAATCGTAATTTTTGTCAATGTTGGTTGATGTAATAGCTTTTGTTTTTGGATAATGGAATCGCCTACTAATGACATTTTCAATAGAAAGCAAGAATTTTTACTTTCGTTATTGATATTGGGTTAAAATTGTAATATAAAATAGTTGTAAAAATATGGAGGTTATATATTGGAAAACAGAGTAATGCAAGTCTTGGCAAAGGATACTGGAAGTAAAAGCTATAAAGCACATAAATACAGTCTTGACCACGCAGAAAGACCTTACATAGATTACAGTGAAGATACAATTATTTGGGAAAGAACAGCAGAAACAAGAATTCAGAATACTTATGTGCCATTGGAACGTAAAAGTATTGATTTAGCTAAAAGAAGTGACCAGTTATTAACTTACTTCTTGGATGGTTCTCGTAGGGTTTACAAGGTTGACGATCATTCGTATACCATGTCTGTAGGTAGAACCGTTATTTATCCTATTATTGCAGGTCAAGTCGGCGTAGGATGCTGTAAAAGGATAAATAAAGTTGTATTACCTGAATGCTTTAAGAGAGAAATTGTGATTTCTGTTCCCGATATAGCTAATGCAGATGGCAAAGCAGGATTTTTTGAAGCAATGCTTATAAAATTGAACCAAATTCCCATACTTAAACAAATGAATACACAAATAGCTAAAATTATTCCTTACAAAACAAATACAAATGCTTCTGAAAAATTTGAAGATAGAGGAACCGCTTGTATTCAAGATAGAATGATACAATGTGAAAAGGATATGGTAGCAGAACTTGTAAAAAAAGGTATGCTCAATCAGCGTAATTATTTGATTAAAGACGGCTCGCTTGAATATAGACCTACAAAAGACATTTGGAATGACGAAAGAAAAAGTAAGATATTTAAGAATAATTACAACTATGTTCTGGGTGTTTCAAAGAATTTTAATCCTGAAATCTGCAAGGACATAAACGGTAAATCAAATCCCGGATTTATTGCTGAATTGCCACTTTATCATCGAACTCCCGTAGCCTGCTATAAAAATCCTAAATTATTTGAAAATATTCAATTTGCTGTATGGTATATAAGGCTCAGAGATAAAAGTCATACCAGAACGGCTTTTGATGGCATAGTTAAAGTAGAAAAAATGCTTGTCACACAAGAAGAATGTGAGTACGGAATAGACAGCGATTTAGTTGATATGCTAAGTGCATTGATATTAAATGAACGCAATCCTGTTTGCTATGGTTCGGATTTACGTTGGGCAAATCATCTCTATCCCGTTTATCTTACCGAAACGTATGTAAAATCACAATATTTGAGTGCAGAGAGTTTTTTACATTTATTTTAGATCTGCATATTAAAGTAAGTTCCAAAACAAAAAAGTTTAAATTTTTTTGATAATAGAATAGCGGTTGAACGCATTGATATGGCGGTTCAATCCACAAAATTGAACGCTGTAATGGAAGAATGGATGACAGTCTAAAATCAGACGTTTTGTTTCAAGGAAGACTATGTTATTCAAATCACTGTTTTTATTATAGCTAAAACTTGAGTGTGAGTAAAACATGGCTTGCTCTATAGATTTATTCGATTATATTTATTGTAACAGGAGGTAAACATGGCTAACAAGTTAATTGGCAGAGTGATTGCTACTGAAAAATGTCCTACTACAATGGATAAATTCACATTTTGGACTGATTCAAACTTAAAACTCCATGCTTTCGATATTGTTAAAATAGGTCATATTGATGGCTCATATTCTTATGGCGTGATTGAAAATATTTCGCATATTACTGATGCGCAGAGTTTTTTAACAAGTTTTATATCAAGTGATTTTGGTAATGTTGAAATTGAAGCTCCTACGCTTAGAGTAGGAATGAACTATGTTGAAGTCACTGTTTCTTTTAATGATAAAAATCTATATACACCTGTACATAGCGGTTCACCTGTATATCTTGCAGCCGAAAACGAAATAAAAGCCGCATTGGGATTAGATAAAGTTCAAAATCCTTTAGTATGCGGTTCGTTAAAAATGTATGAGGAAACTGAAGATGAAGTTACGCTTCCTGTATGTTTAAACTCAAAGTTTATTTTAGGTCCTGAAGGTGCGCACCTTAATATTTCCGGGATATCCGGTTTAGCATCAAAAACGTCATACGCTATGTTTTTGATGAAAGCAATACAGGAACAATATCTACATAATAACAGAAAAAACGAAGACAGTGTTGCTTTTGTTATCTTTAATGTAAAAGGCAAGGACTTAATGGCAATTGATTGTGAAAATGACTTTGCTGAAGATGGTAACAAAGAAAAAGAACGTGTTTATACAGAGTATAAACGGCTTGGGTTATCAACTGCGCCTTTTAAACAGGTGCATTACTATATTCCATATTACAGCAATATGACGGAAAAAAGGTCGACATATCTTTCAAAGGAAGATGTTGATGATTATATAAGTGATGGAAAGCTTCACGAATTTAAATACTCATACGAGGAAGATAAAGAAAGTTTGGAAATGTTGTTTGCTGATGTTGATGATCCACAGCAGACTATGGAGGCAATTATCAGTAAAATTATTGACGATAATGACCCTGATTTTGCCGGAATTAAAACTTGGGAGCAATTCAGAGGATTGGTTGATGAGCTTTCACAACGTTCTCAGCCAGTGAGCAAAGGTCAACAACGTGCATCTAATGAAATATCTGTTTTGAGTTGGCGTAAATTTAAGCGAATTATCAATAAAGCCATCAAAAATGACGATATGTTTGCTAATCGACCTAACATTCAAAATGGTGAGTGTAGACTTGCTGATGCATTAAAACATATATCTTCAAATGATGTTTGCGTTATTGACGTAGCAAAACTTCCAGAATATAAACAAGCTTTTGTTTTTGGTGATGCTGTCAGAACGATTTATAACTTAAAGCTTGGAGAATATGATAGTGAATCAGGCGTAAATCCTCCATCTCGAATCATTATCTTTATTGACGAACTTAATAAATATGCTTCAAAGGACACTCCAAAATCTTCTCCTATACTTAGAGAAATACTTGATGTGACGGAGCGTGGACGTTCTCTCGGTGTTGTACTTTTTGGAGCTGAGCAATTCCGTTCCAACATTCATCAACGTGTAACAGGCAACTGTTCAACTCACGCATACGGACGTACAAACTCCATTGAAACAGCTACCAAAGATTACGGAAGTTTGCCTTCTACATACAAAAATATGCTTACTCGATTAGAACAGGGTGATTACTTGATACAGAACCCGATTTTCCGCTCCTTGCTGAAAATCAAGTTTCCTAAGCCTTTATATAAACAGTTTAAGAAATAGGGTGAAAAATTATGTATGAATATGTTTTCGGAGCAAATATACTTGAAAATCTAACAACAGGTATGTATAAAGACTCTAAAGTAAGTTATCGTGAGTATATACAGAATGCTTGCGATCAAATAGATAAAGCCGTAAAATATGGTATTCTTTCTTCTAAACAAGAAGGTCAAATTGAAATATGGCTTGATGAACGCAGAAGGACAATATCTATCGAAGATAATGCAACAGGTATTCCGCAAGCTGATTTTGAAAAGACTCTTGCCAATATTGCTGATTCAAGTAAGAAAATAGGTACTGATAAAGGATTCAGAGGTATCGGAAGATTGTGCGGACTTGCATATTGCAGAGAATTGATTTTTACTTCCACTGCCAAGGATGAGGATATCATTTCAACGATGCATTGCGATGCACAAATGATGCGTGAACTTTTAAGTAGAAATGTGAATGGTGAAAAGTTTACTGCAAGTGAAGTGTTAAAACAAATATTTTCATTTGAATATAAAACTGATTCTTCTGTTACACATGAGCATTGGTTTAAAGTTAAACTTATTGATATTAACGAAGAAAATACAGAATTACTTAAATTTGAAGAAGTAAAGGATTATTTATCATTTACTTCTCCTGTTCCATATAAGAATACGTTTTCGTTTTCAACTGAAATATATCGTCATGCAAAAGAAATAGGATATAAGATAGATGAGTATAATATTAAGTTAAATGGTGAGGATGTTTTCAAAAAATACTCTACACATTTTAAAACAAGCAAGGGTGATGACGAAATCTTTGCTATTGAATTTAAGGATTTTTACGATGACAATGGAAATCTTGCAATGTGGCTTTGGTTTGGATTATCAAGGTTTAAAGCTATTATCTCTAAAGACTGTCAAATGCGAGGAATGCGGCTTAGAAAAGAAAATATTCAGATAGGCAATGAAGATGCCTTACAAAAGCTATTTAAGGAAGACAGAGGACAGCATTATTTCGTTGGAGAATTATTTGCTGTATCGAAAGAGCTTATTCCCAATTCGCAACGTGATTATTTTAATGAAAACCCTAAAAGAGTGTGGTTTGAAAGTCAAATTCGCTGTTATTTTAGAGAAGCACTAACAAAGGTTTATTATGAATGTTCAAATGCTAACAGTTCGTTTAAAAAGATAGATGATTTTCAAAAGAAGGTTACTGAGTATCAGGAAAAAAACGAAAATAACGATTATGTTGATGAAGAGCACATAACACAGGCGACAGAAGCATTAAAGATAGCAGAAGAAAAAGCAAAAGAAGCACAAGCAAAAATCGACAAATTAAAAAATTCTTCTCAGAATACGGATGCAGGTTCAATTCTTACTCGTGTACTTGGTAGAATTGAAAAAGAACGTGAAAGGGACGAAAAAAAAGAGCCAGAATTTAAGATTCATAATACAACGCCAAAAGCTGAAACCAACACTCAGTCTGCGAAGTCAATGCACAGAACAGACAAACTTTCTCGTTGCAGCAAACAAGAACGCAAACTTATTAGTAAGATTTTCAGTATTATAATAAAGAATACTGACGAAGTTATTGCTGAAAATATTATTCAAAAGATAGAGGAAGAATTTAAATGAACCGCAAAGTTTTATTAATTGAACCTAATTACAAGAATAAATATCCGCCTATGGGTTTAATGAAAATAGCAACATATTTTAGAAGATGCGGTGATGATGTACGTTTCTTTAAAGGGGATTTAAAGCAGCTTGCAGCTCGTATTCTTTGTGAGGAGTTTTATACTGAGGTCAATGATATATCATTAGGACGATATTTCCCTAAACTTACTAATTTTATTAAAACAGGCAAATATGTATATCTTGATGAAATTTCAGGCTTTCGTGAGAGTAAATATGAGAATATAATCAAAACATATCGCCAAAGATTTGTTCGTGGTGATTATGCTATATTTGATATTATTGGTGTAACCACTTTATTTACATTCTATTGGAAACAGACCGTCACTACGATTAATCAGGCAAAAAAGTTTTGCAAATCCGACGGAAGAATATTAGTAGGAGGTATAGCATCGTCTATTCTGCCGGAACAAATGTACTTAGACACAGGTGTCCATCCGCATCAGGGATTACTTGATAAACCTGGTGATATTGACGAAGGAAATCCCGATATTATTGATGAACTTCCATTAGATTACTCCATTCTTGAAGAAATTGACTATCAATATCCTGCCAATAATGCATATTTTGGATATATGACTCGTGGATGTATCAGAAAATGTGCTTTTTGTGCGGTATCTCGTTTAGAGCCAAATTATAAAGAATATATCGGTATCAAGCAGCAGCTTGAATATGTTGATCAGCATTTCGGGGCAAGAAAAGACTTACTTTTGATGGACAATAATGTTTTTGCTTCTGCTTGCTTTGATGCTATTATCGATGAGATTAAAGAATGCGGATTCGGTAAGGGAGCAAAATATCATCCTGCAAATGATTATGAGATAGCTATCAAGAACATCGAAGAAGGATACAATTTAAGAGCATACTTAAAAAAAATTGTGTCACTATATGATAAAATTGCAGATAAAATTTCCGATAAGAAGTCAGATGAAGAAGTCGGTGAATTTTACCTTAAACGTGAACAACTCGGATTACTTTTTTCGGAAACAGCAACCAAAGAGGCTGTTATTGAATTTGATGAGATTGCTCGTAACTATTATAATGAATTTTTTAAATTTGGTAGTCGAGTACGTTATATTGACTTTAATCAAGGCGTTGATGCTCGATTAGTTACTGATGAAAAAATGAAAAAACTATCCGAAATTAATATTCGACCGCTTCGTATAGCATTCGACCACTATGAGCAAAAAGATGTCTATATTGCAGCCGTAAGAAAAGCCGCTGAATACGGTATAAAAGACCTGTCAAATTATTTACTGTACAATTTCAGGGATAAACCGGAAGAATTATATTATCGAATGAAAATTAATGTTATGCTTTGTGAAGAACTTAATGTTACAATTTACTCATTTCCTATGAAATATCACCCAATTGATGATCCGGAATTTTATGATAATAGAAATTACATCGGTAAGCATTGGAATAGAAAATTTATTCGTTCAATACAAGCTGTTTTAAATTCTACCAAAGGAAAAATCGGCAGAGGCATTGAATTTTTTGAAGAAGCATTCGGGTGTGATGTTGAAGAGTTTCGGAAAATTTTATGGATGCCAGAAACATTTATAATCTATCGCCGCAAATACGATTCACAGCTTCGTGCAAAGTTATCAGACCGATATACATCCCGATCTGATGAGGATTGTGATTTGGCAAATGAATGGTGGGATAAATTTCAAAAGTTAACTCCTAAAAAGCAGAATACAGCAAAGAAAATTATCGCATTAAATAAATTTGGATGTGGCGATTATAAATGCAGCGACAAAGCTGTTTTAGAGGTATTAGAATACTATAAAATCAAACGTTGAAATGGGTAAATAAGTTGTACGCCTATGTGCAGCTTGTTCTTTTGTTTTGTTGTATTCCTAAAAGTATAAATGAAAAGGCATTGATTAAAACATTTTATAAACTAATTTCCAAACAGTACTATTTGCGATGTGTTGTGTTTAAATATTGTGCTAGTTGCAATTTAAGAGGCGTTCAACCGCAATATTTGTTTTATTTTTTGCAAGTAAGTAGAAAAGAATTTATAAATTTGGCAAAGGGCGATGAGCAATTAAATATTTTAGCTGAAAAGATAGTTGCCTAATTATTATAATTTAACTTATAAATGAGGATAAATTGCATAGAAAATAAGACGTACTTGGCTATCGTTTTTTGCAAACATGGATGTGGCTTTTTTATATTTTATGCAAAACAATTTTAAATACGTATAATGAAATTCCATGTTATGTGTAACCCAACCCCATAAAACTTTAAAAAAACGTGTAAAATCTTATTGCATAACCTTGTTAAAAGTGGTATAATAATATCGACAAGGAGAGTGATAATGTGAAACGCAATGCGATAGAACAGCTTTTGATGTGGAAAAACAGCGCTGAACGCAAGCCGCTTGTGCTTAAAGGCGCAAGACAGGTGGGTAAGACCTGGCTGATGGAGGAGTTCGGCAGACTTTATTATGATGACACTTTTTATTTCAACTTTGACGAAGAGGACGAACTGAAATCTATTTTTGAAGCGAATAAAAATCCCTACAGGATCATTGAATTGCTGGGACTTATCAAGGGCAGAAAAATCATGCCCGAAAAGCACCTGATTATTTTTGACGAGGTGCAGGAGTGCTCGGCGGCATTAAACTGCCTGAAATACTTTTGTGAAAAGGCAAATGAGTATCACATTATTTCTGCCGGAAGTCTGCTTGGGACGCTGCTTGCTCAGCCGAAGTCATACCCCGTAGGCAAAGTGAATCTGCTTAATATCAGCCCTATGACCTTTGACGAGTTTCTCGCCGCCAATGACGAGGGACTTTACAATTACTACTGCGGTATAAAAAAAAGGCAGCATATTGAAGAGATATTCCACAACAAACTGCTTGACGAATATAACTATTATTTAATAATAGGCGGTATGCCTGAATGTGTGCAGTCGTGGATAAAGCACAAGGACCCTGCCGAGGTTAGCAGAATCCAGCGGGAGCAAATCGAGCTATATGAAAACGACTTTTCCAAGCATAACGGCAAGGTGAACAGCGGGCGTATTCTTATGGTTTTCCGAAGTATTGTTACTCAGCTTGCCAAGGATAATGAAAAATTTATTTACGGCTGTATAAAAGAGGGCGCAAGGGCGAGGGAATTCGAGGAGGCTATCGAATGGCTTGTTTCGGCAGGAATGGTTCTGCGTATTTACAATGTCAGCAAGCCCGAGCATCCGCTTAATGCTTATAAACAGCTCAATCATTTCAAGCTGTTTATGTTTGATGTGGGACTGCTTAAGCACATGGCAGGTATCAGCAACGAAGCGATTTTGCTGAAGTCCGACTATCAGTTTAAGGGCGCGCTGACGGAAAATTTTGTGCTGCAGCAGATAAAATCGCTTTACGACACCGAGCCTAAATACTTTGCGCCCACCCCTGCAAGCGAGATTGATTTTATTGTCCAGGACGGAACGAGCATTGTTCCGATTGAAGTAAAGGCAGGGGAAAGCGTAACTTCCGCAAGCTTTAAGAATTATCTGAAAGAATACAAGCCTGAAAAAGCTGTGCGGTTTTCAAAGCTGGGTTATGAGATCAACGACAGCTTTGTTAATATTCCGTTGTATCTTGCCGGGAAAATACGGGATATGACGGAGTGATTCAGCGTACCGAGAATATGTATTTTTAGAAATATAATATAATTACAGCCAACAGCAAACCCGCCACAGACCGTTAATTTTCAGTCTGCGGCGGGATTTTTATTTTATGTACAGCCTATTCGCAATCTCAAGCATCATCATACAGTAATCAAGTTCTGTTTTCAACGTTGTCTGTAACGGGTCGCCCTCGCGAATCCTCATAGTACGTCTAATTTCCTTGGGAATAACAACTCTTCCCAAATCGTCGATTCTTCTAACAATACCTGTAGCTTTCATTTATATTTTTTCCTCCATTAAATACTTTTTTACTGCCTTTATGCAGTTTATTTCGAATATAATGTAGTATCTGTAAAAAATGTGGAAATATTCAAAGAAAACAGACAATAAAAATCTGTGTAGCTTTAATATTTTGAATTAATTTTATATAATATACTTTGAAATTTTCGGCTTTTATGCTATAATAAAGCTATTATTATATTTTGGAGGGGAATACTTTTATGTTTTTGAAAAAAATCTCGTCTGTTATCTGTTCCGTTGTTATAGCCGTGACGTCGTTGATATTACCGGTATCGTCAGAAATGCGAGCAGATGAAGGAATGAGAAATATTAGTACAATGCAGCTTGTCAGGGATATGGGGATAGGAATAAATCTTGGCAATACATACGAATCGTGCGGAGACTGGATATCTCAATGGGGCAACGGTACTGTAGAATCATATGAAACGGCGTGGGGGAGTCCGGTAATAACGAAGCAAATTATACAGGGATACGCTCAGGAGGGATTCGGCGTACTCCGTATTCCGGTCGCATGGTCGAATATGATGGGCGGCGATTATACGATAAATGCCGAATATCTTGCGGCTGTAAAAGAGGCGGCGGACTGGGCGCTTGAATGCGGATTGTATGTCATTCTTAATATACATTATGATAACGGATGGTTTTCAGGATTTTCAACGAACAAAAGCGAATGTATGTATAAGTATACAAGAATATGGACTCAGCTTTCCGAAGCTTTCCGGGATTACGGTGATTATTTGATGTTTGAATCTCTGAATGAAGAGGGCTGCTGGGATGATATCTGGGATAGAAACGGAGGGAGTACCGCAAACAAAAAGAAAGCGTTTGATCTATTAAATGAAATTAATCAGAAATTTGTGGATATCGTAAGGAATTCCGGCGGAAACAACGCTAAAAGACATCTCCTTATCGCCGGATATGCAACAGATTTCAAGCTGACCTGCGACAGCCTTTTTAAAATGCCTGAGGATCCTCAGGGCAGGTGTGCGGTTTCAGTACATTATTATACTCCGTCCGTATTCGCTATTCTTGAAGAGGATGCAAGCTGGGGAACTATGCGTGAAACATGGGGAACAGAAGAGGATTTCAAGGAATTGGACTATTATATGGATTTAATGAAAAAAACATATATTGATAAAGGTATTCCTGTTATTATCGGTGAATACGGGTGTCCCAAAAAGAACAAGGATGAAGCGTCTGTCAGATTGTTTTTAAAATCGGTATGCGAGGCGGCATATTCGCGTCAGATGTGTCCGGTGCTTTGGGATATAACCGGACTTCATTATGACCGTAGCACATGTAAAATGATTGATCAGCAGCTTAAATCAGATTTTATGAATATACTTGAATCAACAAAGCTAAGAGGAGATATAAGCGGAAACGGAGAAATTGATTTATATGACGCGATTGAAATTGCAAAATATATCATGGGAATGGTAAGCTTTGACAGCGAACAGTGTGAAGTTGCTGATTATGACGGTAACGGAACAGTTGACTTATATGATGCGATAGGAGTAGCAAGATATATTATGGGCATAACCTGATATAAAAATAATTTTGGTCGGCTGCATGATAAAATGCGGCTGACTTTTTTGCCGAATAAGTTGATTATTAATTAAATATATGTTATAATATAAAATCAGTAAAAATTCGGGAGTAGAATATGACTAAATTTCTTATTCAAAAATTTATTAAGAATCCCGACGATATAAATAATTTAAAGGTTCGCCGGAATTACGGGACTTTAAGCAGTGTTGTCGGTATAATATGCAATGTTTTTTTATTTATACTAAAGTATATTATGGGAACGTTATCAGGCTCGATCTCCGTCGTTTCCGACGCCTTTAACAATCTATCGGACAGCGCAGGCTGCATGGTTACTCTTTTAGGGTATAAATTGGCGTCAAAGCCTGCTGACAAGGATCATCCGTTTGGACACGGACGTATGGAATATCTGACTGCGCTTACGATAGCGGTTCTGATACTGATAGTTGCGTTTGAGCTTTTCAGAAATTCTGTAAATAAAATAATACATCCTGAAAAGCTGACATTCAGTCTGATTGTATTAATTTCGCTGTTAGTATCTATTCTTATAAAGCTTTGGATGTCGTTTTTCAACGCTTTTCTTGGAAAGAAAATCAATTCTTCCGTTATGCTTGCAGCTGCCAAGGACAGCAGAACCGATGTTATAGCCACCTCGGCAACCTGTATTGCAGTTATATCGTCTTTGTATACAAATCTTCCCGTAGACGGAATTATGGGATTGGTTGTATCGCTGTTTATATTCAAGTCGGGTATTGATATTGTAAAAGATACTGTGGATAATCTTTTAGGTAAACCGGTTGACTCGGATATTGTATATGCCATTAAGGAAATGGTAGGAGAAAGCGATAAGATTATCGGAATCCATGATCTTGTAGTTCATAATTACGGTCCGGGTAATATGATAGGAAGCCTTCATGCAGAGGTAAAAAGCAATGAGGATTTTGTCTTTGTTCACGATATGATAGACGAGCTTGAAAGAAGGATTCACAGAGAGCTTAATATTCTGATGACTATTCACATGGATCCTATAGAAACCGACAATGAACAAGTTAATTTGTCGCTTGATATGATTAGGAATATTATTTTAGATATAGATCCTTGCCTTCAAATACATGATTTCAGACTTGTTGCCGGAGATACGCATACAAATCTGATTTTTGACATAGTCGTTCCATACGACTGCAAATACAATAATGATGATATAAAAGAGCTTATAGACAAACAGCTTGATAAAATGGAAGATAATTATTATACAGTTATTACTTTTGACAGGGAATATTGATGGGAGGATGGTTGTTTGGGTCCGTTTAAATACAAGGTTATAGCAATTGAAGGCGAATACGCTACAATTAAGCGTATTGACAATGAGACCGCCGATACGATTTTAATAGCTCTTGCTCTGCTGCCTGAGGGGACGGATATAGGAACGGAGCTATTATGGGAAAACCTTGAATATAAGATTATTAATGGAATATAGATAATTTATTATGGAATATAAATTTTGGCAATTTTTATCCATAATTTTCATGAAATGTTACGAAGTAAAAAAACTAAAAAAGCTTGACAAAATGTCAATAAGATGTTATTATAATAACATAACTACAAATATGGAGGAATAAAAATGAAAAAATCTCTGAAAAAAATCATGGCTGGCGTCAGTGCGGCTGCTATGCTCGCTTCAGCTATGCCGATTGCAAGTGCGTTTGCAGAAGAAACAGAAGCAACTTTTTCTGTAAGAGAAGTTTCTGAAGGCGTTGTAATTACTGACTATTCAGATAAGACAGCAGATAAAATCGTTATTCCGTCTGAAATTGACGGTCAGACAGTCGTAGGCGTAGATGACTTTGCTTTCGGTCTTATCAGCAAGAAGGTAACAGTTGTTGTTCCTGAAACTCTGACTGAAGATTATATCAGCAGCCAGGCGTTTATGACAATGGCTATTGTTGACAAGTACATAATCGGTCTTTCACCTGATAAAACTATTAACGGCGTTATCAAGTACTGGGTAAACAGCGTTGCAGGTCTTAACTACAGCGATCAGCAGATTGCCGATGCTATTGCCAGAGCAATGGCTCACATTGGCAATATCGATGTAACTGATCTCACAGTTTCAGAAGCTGCTATTCAGGTTCTCAGAGAAATTGATTCACTCGGATTTTCAGAAACTAATCTGAACCGTCTTGAAGCCGCTTTTTCTCTTATGCCATATGATCTTGTAACACTTGAAGGTCCGGACGGAACAGCCGCTCAGGCATTTGCTGAAACAAAGAATTCTCTGACATACGTTGTAACAGGCGCTTATGAAAGCGGCGACGTTACAATGGACGGTAAGGTTGATCTTTATGACGCAATTGAAATTGCAAAATACATGATGGGAATGGTTGATTTTACTAATGAACAGATCGCTATCGGCGATATGACTGGCGACGGAGTATGCGATCTTTATGACGCAATTGAAGTAGCTAGGACATTAATGTAATTTAATATTAAAAATAAAAAACTCCGGTTATTTTAACCGGAGTTTTTTATTTTTTTGAATAAATCCTGCTTTGATAAATCTGATGATATTCCAAAAAGTAAAAATTTAGTCCTGTTCATTTAATGAACAGGACTTTTCTATTTGGGTTACGGCGTATATTTATATAATGCGGAAGGGTAAAAAACTTGCGGTTAAATTAAATATCAATTTCAGCTTTTTTATAAGGAATATTAATTACTATGTACGAATATAATGTTTTAGCAAGTACAAGTCCGAAATGTAAAAGCGGCGGACTTGGATGAATTTAGGAGGTATATAAATGGATTTAAAGATTAACCGTGAAATGCTTATAGTTTCTGAAAGCATTTTTGACGGAATACAGGAGCAGAGTGTTGAGCTTGATTACATACTGCCGGATTATTTTCCGGATATTTTCAAGCTTGTAAAATGCTGTATAGTTCCGTCTGTTCTTTCATACAGCATAAATGGCGATACTGTTTCATACGAGCTTCAGGCGGATATAAAAATACTATATTGTTCAGAGCAAAGCAATACTCTGCAATGCATTTGTCAGAAGATGACCTTCAATAAAAGTATACAGCTTTCTGAAACTGCTGAAAAGCCCAGCGTAACACTTGTTCCGAAAACAGATCATATTAATTGCCGCGTCGTAAATCAGAGACGTATAGATATGCGGGGTGCGGTTTCGATAAAAATTAAAATAACAGGTGAAAGAACTCAGGAAGTAATCTGCGACATATTCGGAATGAATGCTCAGATGAAAAAGCTTCCTGTAGAATTTGCGGCTAAGAAAATATCTGCATTCAAATCAATTTCTGCGTCTGAAGATTTTGAACTTAATTCTTCTAATCAACCGGTAATAAGCATTATTCGAACCTATTCCGTTATAAATGTGACGGACAAAAAGATAGTGGCAAATAAGCTTGTTTTAAAGGGCGAAGCTTCAGTCTGCGTTTTATATTCATGTGAAAACGGTCTTGAATCTATGAAATTTCCGGTACCTTTCAGTCAGATTGTGGATATGGACGGTCTTGACGAAAGCTTTACGTGCTCGGTTAAGGCGGAAACAGCTTCCTGCGATGTAACAGCGTCTGCGGACAGCAACGGCGACGCAAGAATATTAAAGTGTGAGCTGAGAATAAACGTAAGCTGCAGCGCGGTGAAAAACCTTCCGGCGGAATTAGTTACTGACGTTTATTCAACATCATTTCCATGTGAATTTGCGTCGTCAAGGCTGAAAATAGAACAGGCTCCGGTTGAAATTAACGAGCTTATACAGGAAAAGCTGACAATTGAAAGTGAAAATGGAAATGTTGAGTGTGTATATGATACATGGTGCGTACCGAAAAATATAAATACGGCTGTAAACAATGAGGAAAAAACTCTTGTAGTCAGCGGTATGATCGATTACTGCGTTATGATAAAAAATGAAACCGGTATGCCGGCTATAATTGAAAAGACCGAAGCGTTTGAGCATACAATTCCTGTAAACGGCATTTCTGAAACTTCTTCGGCTGATATAAACGTAACATCTGTTGATTGTTCATATACTATAACGTCTTCAAACAGCATTTCCATTAAAGCTGATCTGAGAATCACAGGAAACGTATTTCTGTCATCATCATGTGAAGCGGTAACCGAGGTCAATTTTGACGGCTCAGTAAAAAAAGTTCGAGACGGAGATTATGCTCTTAAGCTATATTATGGCGTTGAGGGAGAGGATATATGGGAGATAGCTAAGAGATACAGCACTTCTGTCAGATCTATTATGGAAGAAAACGACTTAGACGAAGAACGGTTAACCAAGAGCGGTATGCTGTTGATTCCGATAGTATAATGAAGCGGTTTAATAAAATGTGTATACCGCCGCCGTAAGCGGTATACGCGGTAAAATCTCGGAAATCTCTGTCATGCCGCTGAGGAGGTTTTCGTTTCAAATTATCTGAAGTTTGCGGCAGAACGGAGATTAATATGACAAACGATATTTACAGCGATATTGCCAGCAGAACTGACGGCGACATATATATTGGCGTTGTCGGACCTGTCCGGACAGGCAAATCGACCTTTATTAAAAGGTTTATGGAGTCTCTGGTGATACCTAACATTGAAAGCGATTTTAAGAGGGAACGGGCTGTTGACGAGCTTCCTCAGTCCGCAGCCGGAAAAACTATAATGACGACTGAACCTAAGTTTATTCCGGAAGAGGCGGTTGAAGTAAATCTGGGAGACGGCGCTAGATTCAATGTGAGAATGATAGACTGCGTTGGGTACATAGTTCCCAGCTCAATAGGCTATATAGAAAATTCTGCTCCGAGAATGGTCCAGACGCCGTGGTTTGAGGAAGAGGTTCCGTTTAATATGGCGGCAGAAATAGGTACAAGAAAGGTCATATCCGAGCATTCTACTATCGGTCTTGTGGTTACTACCGACGGAAGTATTTCTGATATTCCCAGGGATGAATATGCCGAGGTTGAAGAGAGGGTTATTAACGAACTGAATGAAATCGATAAGCCGTTTGTGGTTATAATGAACTGCGTTAATCCTCGCTCGGAGGACGCTAAAGCTTTATGCAGCGAGCTTTCTGAAAAATATTCGGCAACCGTAATTCCGGTTAATTGTCTTGAGCTTAATGAACAGGATATTAGGGATATTATTACTCAGGTTCTGTTCGCTTTTCCAATCAAGGAAATAAATATTCGAATGGAAAAGTGGATTACAGGCCTTGAAAAGGGCCATTGGCTAAAAAATGAAGTATTTTCAGCCGTAAGGGAAGCTGCTGAAAACGTCAGGATAGTCAGAGAGGTCAAGAGAGCTGCGGAGCTTATGGGCAAGTGTCAATATGTTGTTGATTCAAGAGTAGCCGATATGAATTTAGGTAAGGGAAGCATTACTATTCAGGTTAGTCTGGACAGCAGTCTGTTCTATAAAATACTTGGAGAGGCTACCGGTATAGAAATAGTTAATGAGAGCGATTTGCTGCCTGTTCTTATGGAGCTTAATAATATTAAGAAGCAATTCATGAAAATTAAGCCTGCGCTTGACGAGGTTGAGGCTACCGGTTATGGAATAGTAATGCCGGATATTGACGAGCTTTCACTTGAAGAACCTGAAATTATTAAACAGGGAGGCAAATACGGAGTTAAGCTCAAGGCCTCCGCTCCGTCAATACATCTGATGAAGGCGGCTATCAATACCACTGTCAGCCCGATTGTCGGAACTGAAAAGCAGAGCGAGGAGCTTGTTATGTATCTGCTTTCCGGATTCGAAGAAAATCCGAAGAAAATCTGGGAATCAAATATTTTTGGAAAATCGCTGCATGAGCTGGTAAACGAAGGACTTCATAATAAGCTTTATAAAATGCCGGTTGAGGCAAGAATGAAGCTTCAGGAAACCTTGCAGAGAGTTATCAACGAGGGCTGCAGCGGACTTATATGCTTTATACTTTGAAAATAATTCAGCGGACATTATATGTCCGCTGTTTTATTTTAAGAGAAAAAAGACGGAATTTCTTCCGCCTTTTTTCCAGTTATTTTTCTTTTCTCTAATCTTGTGCTCTACACGCTAAATATTATATCAAAAAACAGATTAATAAAAAAGAGATAATATGTTAAATTTGTGTTAATAAGCTGATATATTTTTAACAATTATAGTCTATTTGATAATAAAAACTATATTTTTACAGGGACTTTTCACAATGGCAAAAATATGTTATAATAATATCATATTTTTATTTTGATTGGAGAATCATAAATGTTATCAACATTTTATACTGAATTAAAAAGAAAAGCTCTTGAAAAATATTTCGGAAGAATGAACGAACGCCAGAAGGAAGCTGTATTTTCCGTTAAAGGGCCCGTTCTGGTTCTTGCCGGGGCAGGCAGCGGAAAGACTACGGTTATAGTAAACCGTATTGCGAATATGATTAATTTCGGTAACGCTTATTTCGATATTTCATATCAGGGAAATGAAGACGACTGTCTTTTACTTGAAAATTATTTAAAAGGAGAAGAAGTTAGTTTATCTTCTCTCAGAGACGCTGTTGCACATGAACCGATAAAGCCTTGGAACATTCTGGCAATTACATTTACAAATAAGGCGGCCGGAGAATTAAAGGAGAGACTTTATACAATGCTGGGCGAAGAAGCTTCAGATATCAGGGCTGCGACCTTTCATTCGGCGTGCGTAAGAATCCTGAGACGGGATATTGAAAGGCTGGGTTACCAGAGCAGTTTTACAATTTATGATTCCGACGACAGCCAGAGGGTAATAAAAGCTTGTATGACAGATCTTGGCATATCGGAAAAGCAATTATCGCCAAAGGCTGTTTTATCGGAAATCGGATCTGCTAAGGACAGTCTTTTGAATCCTGACGATTATGAAGAAAGAGTTGGTAAGGATTACAGAAAAACTGTGATTTCAAGGGTTTACAGGGAATATCAGAAAAGATTATTCGCCTCAAACGCAGTGGACTTTGATGATATTATAAATCTTACGGTAAGAATACTCACCGATTATCCCGACGCTCTTGAATATTACCAGAACAGATATAAATATATAATGGTAGACGAATATCAGGATACTAATCACGCTCAGTTCAGGCTGGTAAGTCTTTTGTCGGCAAAGCACAATAATCTGTGCGTGGTGGGAGACGATGATCAGAGTATTTATAAATTCAGAGGGGCTACAATTGAAAATATATTGAATTTTGAAAAGCAATATAATGCTTGCAAGGTAATAAGGCTTGAACAGAATTACCGTTCAACGCAGAATATACTGGACGCGGCAAACTCTGTAATAAAGAATAATTCAGAAAGAAAATCAAAAAAATTATGGACCGACAGCGGTGAAGGCGAAAGGATAGTTTGGTACAGGGCAAGGGACGAGCGTGACGAGGCGTCATTTATAGCCTCCGCTATACTTGAAAGTATAAAAAACGGCGATAAGTTCGGGGACAGCGCGGTTTTATATAGAATGAACGCCCAGTCCAATACTATAGAGCAGGCGTTTGTAAAAAGCGGTATTCCGTATCGTGTATTCGGAGGTATGAGATTTTATGACCGTAAGGAAATTAAGGATTTGACGTCTTATCTTGCAGTCATAAATAATGAAAATGATATACTTAGATTCAGAAGAATAGTCAACGAGCCTAAGAGAGGTATAGGCGACAGTACGTTAAGCCTTATTAACGATATTACATCCGACCTTGGTCTTTCTCCGATAGAAGTAATGAAAAATGCCGGCGATTATCCTTTACTTTCAAAAAAAGCGGGAGTTCTTAAAGCCGCTGCGGAAATGTTTTCTGAATTGCAGTCCGCGTCAGAAGAAATGCCCTTAGATGAATTTTTTGATTTTCTTCTGGAGCGAACCGGTTATCTCGAATATATGAAAAGTCTCGGAGACGACGGATTAACGAAGTTAGAGAATATCAGCGAATTAAAATCTACAATTGTTTCATATATTAGTGAAAGCGACGAACCGTCCTTAAATGAATTCCTTGAGGAAATATCGCTGTATACCGACCTTGATAAAATGGACGCCGATACCGACGCTGTAGTTATGATGACGGTTCATTCAGCAAAAGGACTTGAATTTAATAATGTATTTGCAATAGGTATGGAGGACGGTATTTTCCCAAGCGGCAGATGTCTTAACAGTGATTCGGAAATTGAAGAAGAACGCAGACTGGCTTATGTCGCTATTACAAGAGCCAGAAAAAGACTATATTTAAGCAGCGCTGCACAAAGAATGCTTTTTGGAACCACGCAGCGGAATACAACCTCCAGATTTATCAGAGAAATAGATAAGACTCTTATAGACAAGCATGATAACACAATTATTGCCAAAACAGATAAGCCGCCTGTTACAAACGCAAGCTCGTCTATATCGTTGCAGCAGCAAATCGCTAAGATCAAAACGGCGAAACCGTCTGATTCACCTGCAAATACCGTTTATTCAGTCGGGGAAAAGGTAATGCATAATATATTCGGAGAGGGAACTATTCTAAGCGTTAAGAAAATGGCAAACGACGCAATGCTGGAAATTGCCTTCGATAAGGTAGGAACGAAAAAAATTATGGCTAATTTTGCGAAAATAAAAAAGTGCTGATAAATTTAATAGGATAAACATGTGATTAAAAAGCACAACAGATAGGTTAATACTATATAAATATGATGAATTTTAATTGACATATAAAGAGTATTATGTTAAAATGATAGTACTATTATGAAAAACGGAAGGAGTTTGAAAATATGAAATTTTCAGACGGATTTTGGCTTAATCAAAGGGGTTTTAACGTGAATTATGCCGTTATGGCCTATGAAATAACGACAACTCCTAATTCAATAACAGTTTTTGCAACCTCTTCGGCGATTTATAACAGAGCTATGACTCTTGGCGGAGTTACCTTTGAGATCACTTATAAATCAACTGCTCCGGACGTTATTAAGGTGTCTGTTGTTCATCATAAGGGAACTTTGAAAAATGCTCCTAAATTTGAGCTTAATGAAGATCAGGGCTATATTCCGGAGATAAAGACCGGAGAAGATTTTGCTGAGATGACTTCCGGCAGCACTAAGGTGAGAATAAAGAAAGGCTTTGACTGGGACGTTGAATTCAGCTATAAGGGAAAACGTCTTACCGGCGGAGCATGGAGAGCTACGTCTTATATTGAAGAAAATCAGTTCAGAGCCGATAACCGTATCAACAGCATGCGGGACGACAGCTTTTGGAGCTATCCGGCAGACGAGCATAACACATATATAAGAGAGCAGCTTACTCTCGGTATAGGAGAATGTATTTACGGATTTGGTGAAAAATTTACTACCTTTGTTAAAAACGGTCAGAACGTTGAAATGTGGAATTCCGACGGAGGCACTTGCTCTGACCAGAGCTATAAATGCGTTCCTTTTTACATTTCATCTAACGGATACGGAGTTTTTGTCAACAGTTCCGATAAGGTTTCCTATGAAATTGCGTCTGATACCGTGTCTAAGGTTTCAATAACCGTTCCGGGCGAGGAAATTGAATATTTTGTTATCGGCGGAGAAAATCTGCACGAGGTATTGTCAAATTATACGACGCTTACTGGAAAACCTGCCTTGCCTCCGGCCAAAACGTTCGGTCTGTGGCTGTCTACGTCGTTCACTACAACCTATGACGAAGAAACGATAACGTCGTTTATAGACGGAATGGCCGAGAGGGATATTCCTCTTCAGATGTTTCACTTTGACTGCTTTTGGATGAAGGGATACGAGTGGTGTAATTTCGATTGGGATAAAACTCAGTTCCCGGATCCTCCGTCTATGCTCAAAAGGCTTAAGGAAAGAGGGCTGGGCATATGCGTATGGATCAATCCGTATATAGCGCAGCGTTCAAGTCTGTTTGACGAGGGAGTTAAAAACGGCTACTTTATTAAAAATACAGACGGAAGCGTTTTTCAGTGTGATATGTGGCAGCCGGGCATGGCTATTGTCGATTTTACAAATCCTGAGGCATGCGAATGGTATGCGTCAAAAATACGCGCTTTATGCGATATGGGAGTAACTGCGATAAAAACTGACTTTGGCGAAAGAATACCTACAAAGGTGAAGTATTTCAGCGGTGAAGATCCCGTTAAAATGCATAATTATTACACATATTTATACAATAAGCTTGTTTTTAATGTTCTTAAGGATTATTACGGAGAGAATCAGGCTTGTCTGTTTGCCAGAAGCGCAACGGCCGGCGGACAGCAGTTCCCGGTTCATTGGGGCGGCGATTGTTCAGCCGAATATTCTTCAATGGCAGAAACTCTCAGAGGCGGTCTTTCGCTCTGTGCGTCCGGTTTCGGATATTTTAGTCATGATATCGGCGGTTTTGAGGCTACCGCATCTCCTGACGTTTATAAAAGATGGTGCGCGTTCGGTCTGATGTCAACTCACAGCCGTCTGCACGGTTCAACCTCTTACAGGGTTCCGTGGGCTTATGAGGATGATACTCCCGAAAACCCTGAAAACGCTTGCGCAGTACTTAGGTTCTTTACAAAGCTTAAGGGCAGACTTATGCCGTATTTGTTCTCGCAGGCTGTCAAGACATCGTCTACCGGCGTTCCTATGATGAGAGCCATGGTTATAGATTTCGCGGAAGATCCGGCTTGTCTTTTCCTTGACAGACAATATATGCTGGGTGATAATCTCCTTTGCGCTCCGGTTCTCAGTGAAGACGGAGTGGTTCAGTATTATCTTCCGGAAGGAAAGTGGACCGATATTATTACCGGAGAAACTATTGAGGGCGGAAGATATGTAAAGAAGAAATGTTCATATCTGGAAATGCCTGTATTAGCTAAGCCCGGATCTATTATTGTTTACGGCGATTTTAACAACAGCTTTGAATATGATTATATTAATAATGCAAACGCGGTTATATATAATCTTGAGGACGGAAAATCGTCGGAGACTGAGGTTTATGATATTGATGCCAATAGGGTTATGTCTATGAAGGCCGAAAGAAACGGAAATGAGATCTGCGTAACTTATACAAGCGGCAGAGCATTTAAAATCACGGCAGAGGGTAAGGTCTTTGACGCGCCGGCTGCCGATAACGGTCAGATTATTATTAATTTATAATCAGGAGAGACGACTCTCTCCTGATAAACGGAGTTTTGAAATGGGCAAAAATGAAATAGATTATATTTGGACGGACAAAAAGCGTACTCTTTTCGGACTTCCGCTTTCGTTTACAAGATATTTTCTTACGGAAAATAAATTTATTACAAGAGTTGGTCTACTTAGTCTTGCGGAGGATGAGCTCGATTTATATACTGTGACAGACAAAAAGCTGATGCTTCCTTTGAAACAGAGAATATTTGGTTGCGGAACTATTATATTGTATGTCAGAGATACGGATACGCCTATCAAGGAAATAAAATCCGTTAAGGCTCCAAGAAAGGTATTGGAGCAGCTTGATAAATATATTAATATACAGCGCGACCGTTACAGAACGAGAGGCCGGGATATGATAGGATATGACGTTCATGATTGCGACGATCACGAAGACGATTACAACTGAATGAAATTATTTTAAAAGAGATGTGGAAAAATGCTTGAATTTATAACTGAAAAAGAAACCTGCTGGGAAAAGCTTCAAAAGGAACACCGTCCGGTTTATATTTACGGAATGGGGGACGGAGCTATTAAAATTATGTCAGTATTTAAAAAATACGGAATAAAAACAGCAGGAATTTTTGCAAGCGACGATTTCGTAAGAGGGCATTATTTTCAGGGCTTTAGGGTTATGAGGCTTTCTGAGGTAGAGGAGCGTGAATCCGATTTTGCAGTAGTACTGGCATTTGCTGCCGGATATGAAGAGCTTGTAGACAGAATAAAAATGATTGGAAAAAAGCATAAGCTATATGTGCCGGACGTGCCTGTTATCGGTAGCGGTTTGTTTACATATGAGTATTGCGTAAGAAACGCTGATAAACTTCAGGAGGTCTACGAGCTTCTTGCAGATAATTATTCAAGAAAGGTTTTCGCGTCAATTATTAATTTTAAAATCAGCGGAGATATAAGTCATCTTGAAAATATAACCGCGACAAAAACTGAGATTTACCGTGATATAATTAAGCCGAATCTGAATGAGCATTATGTTGATCTTGGAGCATATAATGGAGATACAATATTGGAAATGCTTGAAATTACACGTAACAGATATGTTCGGATTTACGCTATGGAGCCAGACAGAAAAAACTTCAAAAAGCTTTGTAAAAATATTGAAGGAAAAAATCATATTTACGCATACAATAATGCTGCCTGGTGTATTGATACTCAGCTTCCGTTCAGTGCAAAATCAGGGAGACAGTCTTCAATTGCTGCTAGCAGAGGAACAAAATATATTGAGGGTAGGTCGGTAGACAGTATTCTTAACGGAAATGAAGCTACGCTTATAAAAATGGATGTTGAAGGAGCAGAGCGGGAAGCGCTCTGGGGCGCATGTCAGACTATAGCGAGATATAATCCCAGGCTTATGGTAGCCCTCTATCACAGAAATGAAGATTTATTTGAGCTTCCGTTGCTTGTGCATAAGCTTAATTCCAAATATAAGCTCTATATACGCCATCAGCTTTATATACCTGCATGGGAAACAAATTTATATGCAGTTATATGATAAAATAAATATTGTTTTATTAGGAAAATATAATGTAAAATCAGTTGGGGAAATAACTAAAACAGCCGATTCAATTTAATGTTGAACCGGCATTTTTTCTAATTAATATCTTCTTTCAACAAAATATTGACATAAATAATTTTATAAGGACGATTTCAGTATTATTTCTGAATACTTTGAGAATGGGCTACATGGTAGGTATTAACATTCCAAGAAGATACATACGGCATTTAAACATGCTGAAAGGATGATAAAATTAATGGGGCGGGAAAAACAATCCGGCTCCATTGTTTTTAAAACGCCTCCTCAGCCAAATGATAACTGAAAGACATAACGCAATATTATTTAAGAAATTTTTAAATAACAATATCGCCTTAACCGGCAGAACGGAGATTAAAATGAAGCTGCTTCATATTTCTGATCTTCATCTTGGTAAGCGTCTTAATGATTATAGTCTTATTGATGATCAGAGGGAGGTTTTAAAACAGGCTGTTGACGCCTATATGTTACAAAAGTGCGAGGGCGTGATAATTGCGGGGGATATTTATGACAAATCTGTTCCCTCAGCAGAAGCCATGAAATTATTTAATAATTTTATTACGGATTTATCAAATATCGGTTCAAAAATTTATATGATAAGCGGAAATCATGATTCTCCTGAAAGAATATCATATTATTCTTCTATAATTAAAAAGAGCGGAATATATGCTCCCGAACCTTTTTCGGGAAAGCTGCAGAGCATAGACGAGGATAATAAAATCACAATACATCTGCTTCCATTCATTAAACCGGCTAATGTAAAACAGTTTTATCCGGAGAAGCAGCAGCTTTCCTATGAACAAGCAGTGAAAACCGTTATAGAAAACTCGTATATTGATGAAAATCGAATTAATATATTGGTATGCCATCAGTTTATAACTGGCGGCAAAACTTGTGATTCCGAAGAATTTGCTATCGGAGGACTGGACAGCGTAAGCGCAGAAATTTTTGATATTTTTGATTATGTCGCTTTAGGGCATCTTCATCAGTCGCAGCGGTGCGGCAAAGAAACGGTAAGATATGCCGGTTCTCCGCTTAAATATTCACTGTCGGAGGAATTTCACAAAAAATCCTTTACCGTAGTTGAGGTTAAGGGAAAAAATGATATAAAGATTAATACGGCGCCGATAATACTTCCTCACGATGTAAAGACCATAAAAGGAAGCTTTGAGGAATTAATGAATAAAAGCTATACCGAGGATTACATACGAGTTATAATTACAGATGAAACGGTTTCACCCGACGCCAGAATAGCCCTGAGAAGCGTATTCCCGAATATGCTGAAATTCAGTATAGATAACTCTAAGACCTCGTATGAAACGGACGTTTATTCGGAAGAATCAATAGAAAATAAAAGTCCTGAGGAATTGTTTGGTGATTTTTATGCGCTTCAGAATAATGGAGTTTATCCAAGTGAAAAGCAGCTTGAAATAATTAGGGAAATATTTAATGATCTTGAGGAGACGGTGGAATGAAACCTTTGAAGCTTATAATGTCGGCGTTCGGGCCTTTTGCTGAAATGACGGAGATTGATTTTACTAAAATCGGAAAATGCGGGGTGTATTTGATAACAGGGGATACCGGTTCAGGCAAGACTACCATTTTCGACGCTATTTCATTTGCTCTTTACGGAGAGGCAAGCGGAGGACGCGACAGAAGAAGCGTAAAATCCTTTCGTTCCGATTTCGCCTTGTCTTCCGCTGAGACTTATGTTATTTTTGAATTTGAACAGCATGGAAAACATTATGAAATAAGAAGATCCCCGTCTTATGAAAGACTGAGCAAGCGAGGACGTTCCGGTGGTATGATTGTCACCCAGCATGAGGCTGTTCTTACAGATTTATCAAACGGTTCCGTTTGGACAAAAACCGACGAGGCCGGTAAGAAAATTGAAGAAATCATAGGGCTGAACCGGAATCAGTTTTCACAGACTGTTATGATAGCTCAGGGAGATTTCCTGAAAATTATTAATAATAAAAGCGACGATAGAAAACAGATATTTCAAAAGCTGTTTAATACCTCACTGTATGACAGATTTCAGCAGAAGCTTAAAGAAATTGACGCGGATTTGGAATCACAGTCTGAAAAAATTACATGGGAATTAAAAAATGAAATGAGCAGGGGAATCACAGACTCAGGGGAGATTGATAAAAGCGACGAAGTCTGCGCTGAGGCGTATCTTGATTTTTTGACTAAGGACAATATTAAATATACTTCTCTTCTTAAAAAAATGATTTTAAAAAAAGACGAGCTTTCAGAATCTAACGATCATCATATAAGGCTTATAGCCGAGGGGCGAGAGCTAAATTTAAAATTGGAAGAGCTTGAAAAAAAGAATAAAGAATTAAGTGATTGCCTTCAAAAATCAGACGCTATGAATAAAAAGGCTATAGAAATAAGTAATGCAAAACAGGCTGGACAGATATTAATTCATGAAAAACTTCTTGAGGATAGGAGGCGATCATTATCCCAAAAGAATAATGAACGCATTATGCTTGAGCAGCAGGAATCTGAGCACAAAAATAAATTATATACCGCATCTGAAAAGTATAAAGCGGCTAAACGAGAATCGGAATGTCTTGACGAGCTGCGCAGAAAATATACCATACTGGAAAATGCCTTGCCGTTATTTAGGCAGCTTAACGAAAACAGAAAAAAGTATGCGCAGGCGTCGGAAAGGCTTTTAAATCTAAGAGAAAAAAGCGAGTCTGCTGATAAAGAATACCGTAAGGCGCTTGACGCGTTTATATTAGGTCAGGCGGGATTGCTTGCAGAAAGGCTTGAAAACGGCAAGCCTTGCCCCGTGTGTGGATCAGATAGTCATCCAAGACCTGCCGGTTTATCTGAAGATACGCCGTCGCAGTCTGCTGTAAACGAATTGGAGGAATCGGCAGTAAGGCTCAGAGAAACCTATAAAAAGTGTTCGGAAGAGTGCGCTTTGTTTAAGGCTGCCGTTGAAAATATTGAGAAGAATGAAATTATAAAAGAACAATCAGAGGAAGCTTTATTAAAGAATTTGAGTGAAATAAAAAAGCAAATAGAAAATACTGAAGAAAATTTAAAAAAAGCGGAAAGCGTCTATAATAATGAAATGCAGAACGGACTTAAGCTTGATGAGAGAAAAAGCTTCAATAAAAGCGAGCTTGAACGGCTTCAAAAAGAAGAAAAGCGCTATTTAATGGACTTTGAAAACGCTTTATCTCAAAGCAGATTCGACAGCACGGAAGCTTATGAATCGTCTAAGCTTGATCCGGAAATAATAGAAAAGTATGAAAGGGAAATTGAAAACTATAATTCGTCCGTTAATATACTTGAATCGAGCATAAAGGAACTGAAAAGGATTACTCTAAAAAAAATCAGAGTTGATATAGCGACTTTGGAAAAAGAAAAATCAGAAATATCAGACAAGTTAAAAAATATTTCAGAACAGATATCTTCTGTTAGGACAAGATTGGATATTAATGCCAGTGTAGTAAAAAATATGAAAAGGCTGATTGAAAAACAGAAGATTATAAGGAACGATTGGGGAATTATTAATGATCTTTATAAGACGGCAAGCGGTCAGCAGGGAGGCGGGAAATCTAAAATAAGGTTTGAAGCATATGTTCAGAGATATTATTTCAGGCAGATTATATCATGCGCCAACAAAAGACTAAAACTGCTTACCGACGACGCCTTTGTTCTTAAATGCAGCGAAAGAACGAAGGATTTACGCCGCCAGTCCGGATTGGAGCTTGAGGTATTGGACAGGAAAACTGGCCAATGGAGAGACGTAAGCACTCTTTCAGGGGGAGAATCATTTCTTGCAGCTCTTGCTCTTGCGCTTGGTCTGTCAGATATTGTTCAGGAAAACAGAGGCGGTATTCAGATTGATTCAATGTTTATTGACGAGGGCTTCGGAACGCTTGACGACAATTCTTTGAATCAGACTTTGGATCTTCTTGATAGACTTGCGGGGGGGAAACGTCTTATAGGAATTATTTCTCACGTCGGAGAGCTTAAGAACAGAATAGACAAAAAAATTAAAGTGTATAAAACTTCTGTTGGAAGCGAAATAGAAATATCTGAGTCATAATAGCTTATAAATTTGTAAAGCGTTATTAATTATATGCCGCACACTGTGCATAAGTATTTTCAGCACAGGCCTTTTACATTTTTTTCTGTAGGCTATCATATAGTTTTCACACAAAAAAGTATAATATAATCATACACAAAAAACAATTATGCTTTACATAGAAAGGAAGTTTTATTATGTTAGATAACGATTTTAACCGTCCTGAAGATAACGTTCAGAATAATTCGGAAGATCAGAATAATCATAGTTCTTTCAGCTATAATTATCCGAAGGAAAACAATGCGCAGTCCAACGGTCCTGATATTGAAAAGCCCAAAAAGAAAAAACATGTGTTTACAAAGGTTATTGCTTTTGCAGTATGCGCGGCTGTAATTTCAGCAGGTTCGATACAGTGCTACAGGTATCTGGACAGCAATGACAAGCTTGACGGCTTTTTCAGCAGGTCAAGCAGCTCTCAAACCGACAAAAAAGAAGATTCCGGTGATGACGATAATTCATCGTCGCAGACGTCAAATAAAGCGACAGGCGAAAGCAAGAGCTGGCTTCAGCTTGCTGCAAGATCAGACGGTCTGACTATACCGGAGGCGGTTGAAAAGGTTATGCCTGCGGTAGTAGGAATATCCTCTGAATTTACAACGACCGGCGGAGACACGTCGGGCGGATGGTTTTTCGGTCAGGGGCAGACTCAGACTCAGCCGGCAACTGCAACTGGTACAGGTATTGTAATGACCTCGGACGGATATATTATTACTAACGCCCATGTTATTAACGACACAGAATACGGATACGGCGTAGCAAGCTCGGTTTCAGTACTTATGTCTGATAAAACCGAGTATGAGGCTACAATAAAGGGCTATGACGAGGATACCGATATAGCCGTTTTAAAGGTTGACGCAAAGGATCTTCAGGCAGCCGAATTTGGCAGCAGCGACGATCTTCAGGTAGGAGAGCTTGTTATTGCCATCGGTAATCCGCTTGGATTCGAGCTTTTTGGCTCTGTAACATGCGGTATAGTTTCTGCGCTGAATCGTGAAATTACTATAAACGATAAGAACATGAGCCTTATTCAGACGGACGCAGCGATTAACTCGGGTAATTCGGGCGGTCCGCTTGTAAACAGCTATGGTCAGGTGATAGGAATAAATTCTGCTAAAATGTCGTCAACATACTCGACGTCAGGTTCTGCTTCTGTTGAAGGTCTCGGATTTGCTATTCCTATGACTCAGGCTCAGACAATTATCGACGATTTGATTAATTACGGTTATGTTACAGGCAGACCGCAGATCGGTATCAGCGTAAGCAACGTAGATGAATATACGGCGACTCTTTATAATATGCCTATCGGCGTTTATGTTAGATCAGTTACTCCTAACGGAGCTGCTGAAAAGGCCGGCATTCAGGCCGGAGATATAATAATCGGCGTAAACGGAGAATCTGTATCTACTGATGACGAGCTTAACAAGAAAAAGGATGAGCATAATGCGGGAGATACGATTACTCTTAACATTTCAAGGAATGGAGCAGATATTAATATTGATGTAACCTTGGAGGAAGTAACACAGGGAGATCAAATATTCGGAGGCAGTGAGTCTACTCAAAATTGATATTATTTCATCTTTTATATAAACAATTATCCTTCCGGAGGCGTTTGTGTTAAACAGACGCCGCTTTTTTTATGCAATAAAAAATCCCGCCTTAGATTAAGACGGGATTTTGAAAAAATGAGGGAAATCTTATAAACTCAGGGTTTTTAAGATTACAAATTAATTATATACCATTTTTTTACAAATTTCAAGACTTTTCTATGTTTGTTCATAAAAAGTTTACATTTAGAGAAAGAATATTATAATTTGCTATTTCATAAATCATATGTTATACTTATATAGATGTGATTTGAAAACTGAACTATAAAATTGCCATAGTCATAAAACCTGAATAAATTTAAAAAAGTTGTATAGTTAAATAACTAAAATAATAAGCTTTGAAAGGAAGGATATATGAATATTATAAAAATAAGTAATCTTAATAAGAGCTTCGGCGAGGTAAGGGCTGTACAGGACCTGAGTCTTAAGGTCAAAGAGGGAGAGCTGTTTGCGTTTCTGGGAGTAAACGGTGCGGGCAAAAGCACTGCAATATCTATTATGTGCGGTCAGCTTGCTAAGGATTCAGGAAAGGTTATAATAGACGATTTGGATCTTGATTTCGATATGAGTAAAATAAAAAATAAATTGGGCGTGGTATTTCAGAATTCGGTACTTGATAAGGCTTTGACTGTCAAGGACAATTTGGAAAGTCGTGCGGCTCTTTACGGTATAAACGGTAAAGCCTTTAAGAACAGACTTTCAGAGCTTTCACAGCTTCTTGAATTTGATGATTTACTTGGAAGAGCTGTCGGAAAGCTTTCCGGCGGACAGAGGCGCAGAATTGATGTTGCGCGTGCGTTGCTTCATGAACCGAAAATACTTATCCTGGACGAGCCGACAACGGGACTTGATCCTCAGACAAGAAAATTACTTTGGAATGTAATTTCAGGTTTAAAGGATAAAAATAAAATGACTGTATTTTTAACGACGCATTATATGGAAGAAGCGTCAGACGCCGATTATGTTGTTATTTTAGACGGTGGAAGAATTTCAGCAGAGGGTACTCCCCGTGAATTGAAAAACGAGTATACCGGAGATTTTATTACTCTTTACGGAGTTGACGAGAAACAGGTAAAAAAGAGATTTTCAGATTATGAATATTTAAGGGGAGCATATCGTATTGCGGTGCCAAATACATCGGAGGCAACGAAGCTTATAATAAAGTACCCGGAGATTTTTGAGGATTATGAAATTGTAAAGGGTAAAATGGACGATGTTTTTCTCTCGGTTACAGGTAAAAAACTTTTGGGAGGATCAGAAAAATGAGTAAACTGAAGGCTCTTATAAAACGAGATACTAAGCTGTTTTTTAAAGATAAGGGGATGTTTTTTACTTCCCTTATAACGCCGCTGATACTTCTGTTTCTTTATTCTACATTTTTAAATAATGTTTACCGTGACACTTTCAGCGGAAGCTTGGAAAATATGGGAAACGGTTTTACAGCGCCGGATAAGTTAATAAACGGTTGCGTAGGAGGACAGCTTTTTTCCTCTTTGCTTGCGGTTTGCTGTGTTACAGTTTCATTCTGTTCCAATATGCTTATGGTTCAGGATAAGGTAACAGGGGCGCGACATGATTTGGGAATTGCGCCTGTTAAAAACTCAACATTAGCTTTAGGATATTATATTTCCACCGTATTGACTACTCTTATTATTTGCATTGTTGCCGCCGCAGCTTCACTGGTATACATAGCAAATACAGGCTGGTATTTGTCGATTACAGATATTATTTTTATAATGCTTGACATATTTTTATTGGTTATGTTTGGCGCCGCCTTGTCAAGTATAGTTAATTTTTTTCTGTCGTCACAGGGACAAATGTCGGCAGTTGGTACTATTATAAGCGCAGGATACGGATTTATATGCGGAGCCTATATGCCTATATCCCAGTTCGGGGAAGGACTTCAAAAGGTAATTTCTTTTCTGCCCGGAACATACGGTACTTCTCTTATGAGAAATCATGCTCTTCGCGGCGTTTTTGAGGAAATGGAAAATCAGGGATTTCCATCAGAAGTTATAAACGGAATTAAGGATTTAGTTGACTGCAATCTATATTTTTTCGGAAATGACGTAAGTATTACTTCAATGTATTTAATTCTTGGAGTTTCAGTTATTATTTTAATAGCAATTTATATCGTTCTTAACGTCTGGAAAGGCAGAAAAGCTAATTAATATATGCGAGGCGGCATTTGCCGCCGTTTTTTTATTCATAGTAAAATACGAATTAATTTTATATAAGCCGCATAAATTTAAATATATTAAAATTAATATTTAACAGGAGTGATTATGAAAAAGATACAATTAACTGAGCTGCTTATATTTATTGTGATTACAGAACTGGTAGGGGCATTGTCAGGACTTATTACAGGAAACGCGTTTTCTTATTACAGTGAGCTGACAAAACCGTCTTTGTCTCCTCCCTCAGCAGTTTTTCCGGCAGTTTGGTTTTTTATTTACGCTCTTATGGGAGTTTCGGCGTATATGATTTATGTTTCAGACGCAAGCGACAGTAAAAAGAAATTCGCTTTGACTTTATACGGATTGCAATTATTTGTAAACTTTTTGTGGAGTATCGTATTTTTCAAATTTCAGCAAATGGGATTATCTGTTGCAGTAATCATAATTCTGCTGATACTGATAATATTTATGATTATGATTTTCAGAAAAATTAGTCCGGCTGCCGCATATATCAATCTGCCGTATCTTATTTGGACTATTTTCGCAGCATATCTTAATATAGGCATATTGGTTCTTAATTGAAATTATAAAGCCGCTTAGTTTAATTACTAAGCGGCTTTATAATTTTATATTACTGTCCAAGCTTATCCTCGGTTACAACCATAGCTACATAATTCATAAGAAGCAGGCTGTCCGATGTTGTAATTTCACCGTCCTTGGCGCAATCGGCGTTCGCCGCTCCTAACGGCTCCAGCGTATTTAATTCCGGATTAAGCAGATACATATTTATCGCTACAACGTCCGCAATATTTACACTGCCGTCTAAATTTACGTCGCCGTATTTCGAAGCAGTAACTTCGTCAGAAGGCTTTGATGTTGCAGATGAAGCTTCGGTTACAGTTGTAGAAGCTTCAGTTTCCGCCTGTGAAGGCTCTGTTGTTTCCTCTGTCGGCTTCGGATTGACTGAACCGTCTGAATCGAGATTGCTTCCTTCAGAATCGGCGTATTTTTCGTAATATTCTGTAACAGTCATTCCGGTTCCGTTTTCGCCTAACGGTATTTTGTGATCAAGTCCTATATACTTTCCCGAAACATTTGTTTGCCAGAGAGATTTTTCAAATAGACCGTATTTTTCCTCATCCCATGTCATGAAATCATAGCTTAAAAGTCCGCCCGTATCGCCCGAATTCGGATTAAGACACCAGAATGTATGATTAATATGATTGTCTATCATGTAATCGCGCAGTAATTCCATCCATTTTTGATTTTCTGCGCCGTCCATATGACCGCCCCATTCACCGATAAGCAGCGGCGCGATATCCTGATCATTTATATATGCCCATGTGTCGTACCAGTAATCGTCAAGCAGAGACTGTGTTGTAAAATCCTTCTGAAACCATGACTGAGGCCACACCGACGGACCGTAATCGTGCGGAGAATAAACAATCTGGCTGTTTCTTTCAGCAGATCCCAATTCTATAGGATAATCCTTAACTCCTCTGAGATTGCCTCCCCACCATCCTGCATAATAAGGCGGATTTGATTCGGAATCAGGCTGTCCCCATGTAAAGCTGCTGCTTCTTAAATGCTGTTCAACGCCTTCTATTAGTATAAGCGCGTTTGGATTGACGTCGAGTATAGCATTGGCGCATTTGGTCGCCGCATATGCCCAGTTATTTTCATCAGTTGAATCGTCCCATTTTGCGGCGCTGCTTCCTTCCTGACCTTTACCGTGCGGCTCGTTCTTTAAATCATAGGCAACGATCGTATCATCGTTTTTGTATTTATCGGCAAGGTAAACAAGCGTGTCTATCCATATGTCTGTAGTTATAAGAGTACCGTCCTTTGTCTCCTTACCATACCATAAATTATAGTTATGTCCGGAATTGTCGGAATGGGGGCTGTGAATGTCAATGAGCGCTTTAATACCGTATTTTTTGCATTTCTGCATAATTATATCAAATATTTCTTCACTGTTTTTAAGAGTTTTTCCGTCCTCAAGAACAAAGTCTCTGTTTATGTCCACATACGGCGGATCATATCCTGCCTGAACACTCTGCACCGGATTCGGAGTTCCCTTCATCCATGAATAAATCAGCTCTGTGGAAATAGGAAACCGTATAATATTAATTCCTTTATCGGCAACATTAGATAAAAATTTGTCACAGTCGGCGGCGTAAAGTCCGTGGGGAACATTTTCCGAACAGTTGAATCCGAACCAGTTGGCTCCGGTCAGCCATACTTCGTTGCCGTTCATGTCATAAAGCCTGCTGCCCGACGCATGCAGCCAGTCGTCGTTGCAGTCGTCAGTTTCCGCTGAAGACGTAATGCCTGTAAAAGCGGAGGTCATGCACGACGCTGCCACAGCAAAAAGAGCTGCGCAGGAAATAAGCAACTTTTTGATTTTCAATTGTAATCCTCCTCAAATAGTTAATAAAATTCCATCAATCTTCTCTTATTATATTATACACAATTAATAAAAAAAGTCAAGTAAAATGAAAGTTTTAATCAAGATTTGATAAAATTTCGTAAACAATAGAATCGGTTGATATATCAGAGGACTGTCGGTTTTCTATTAAAACGGCAAAGGCAATCGGAAAGCTTTCATCATCTACAAAACCGGTAAGCAGCGAATTTTCTTCTTCACCGTTTTTGACCTGCGCGGTACCGCTTTTGATACCAAGATTGTAACCGGGTATGGAGCCGGTATAATTCAGTCCGTTTTCCAGCATTATTTTTTTGACTTCTGATGCGGTAGATGATGAAAATAGCTGATCTGAATATGAAACTGACGATGATTCGACTGTTCTGCCGTTTACGTTTGTTACATGGTCTATCAGATAGGGCATAGTTGATTTGCCGGATTCATTGGCTATTGCGCTTTGCCACATCATCATCTGGCAGGGACTTACAATACTCATGCCCTGACCGATACAGCTCCACTGAGTGTTGAATTCATATTTATCCGTAAGCTCCGTTGAAGCAGTCTGAGAAATTATTCCGTTAATGTCTATGGAACCTGACGCGGATCCGTTCACCGAAAATCCAAGTCTCCTGTATATTTTTTCAATATCGCTCAGATTCCAGTCGGAATCCTCTACAAGCTGTGCAAAAAACGGATTGCAGCTATTCTGAAAGGCTTCGGTTATATTTTGCGTTCCGTGACCGTAAAGGTTATGACAATTGATTACTTCTCCCGTACGGTTTGTATAGCTGCCTTCGCAGACGAATGATTTTTCGCTCAGCTTATCAATACCCATAGTTTCTACAGCGGCTATGAGAGTTGAAATTTTCTGAGTTGAACCGGGAACGGTTTTGTAAAACGCTTTGCAGAGAAGACTTCCTTCCTCAAGATCCTCGTAGCCCTTCAGAGGATCTACGTTCGGTTTGCTGACGCATATCAATATTTCTCCGGTCTTGTAGTTATATGCTATAGCGCAGCCGTTTTTACTGCCGAACGCAGAATATACCCTCTCATTTGCGCTGTGGTCAAGCGTAGTGTAAATAGCCGCCTTTCCGCCTTTTCTTGTAATGCCTTTAGTAAAGCTGTAGTTGCTGAGTCTTTCAAGGTTGTTTGCGACTAACGTATTGGTCATCTGACCGCTGGCGTCGCCTATGAGATTGCCGACGTCTTTGAAATAACCGTCCGGATAATCTCCCTCTTGAGCTTCGTCGTCAAAAATTATGTCGCCGTTGCAGTCATAAACATAGCCAAGATCTCGTGAACCTGAATTGCTTATATAAAACGACGCCTCCATCTGAATTTTAACTATCAGCATAATTATTCCGGCAAGGAATACCAGCATCATAAATGTTATCAGATTTTTTCCTCTTTTTAAGCTTTTCATACTGCTCTCCTGTTTATTTTAGGTTGCGACGGTCTTATCGGAACAGGGAAAACCGTCGCCTGTCCGGCCTTTAGGAAACCGATCATAAAGCCGCATGCCAGCATGGAGCTTCCTCCCTGTGAAATAAACGGTATTGTTACTCCTGTAAACGGTATCATATTACATGAACCGAATATATTAAGCGCCATCTGTGCAATGAAAGCGGCGCATACTCCTACCGTCAGAGTAGTGTGGAAATATGAGCGCGGTATATTTATCAGCGCTGTTGCAAGGAGCAATATAATCATAAATACTGCCAGCAGCGCCATAAGCATTCCCCATTCCTCGCAGATAGAAGAAAAAACTATGTCAGTGTCTGCCGCCGGAACCTTGTAAAGCGCTCCGTGACCCGGTCCTTTTCCAAACCATCCGCCCTCTGCTATGGCTATAAGCGCCTGACACTGCTGCCATCCGTTGCCTGTTGGATCGCTCCATATATCAACGTTAAGTCTATCCTGAACATATGACGGAGCGAATTTTAAAGCGATTATTATTACAACAAGTCCGACGGAGCTGAGGCTTATTATAAGCTTTTTAGACAGCTTTGCCTTAGGATAGCAGATTCGCATAAGAAAGCCGCATCCGGCAACTGCGGCGAAGGTCGGCAGACTTCCGAGATCCCGGCACCACCACTGAAGAAGCATAATGATTCCTGTTAAAGCAAGAAGCGCCATATTGTCGTAAACTACTCTTACAAACAATACCTTTTTCTTTTTCTGCTGCTGTGCGATTGAAGTGGCGAATACAAGAACGAAGAAAACCTTAAGAAATTCGGAAGGCTGGATAGTTATGAACCCCAAATCTATCCACATTCCTCTGCTTCCGGTAAAAAGCAGGATAGAAACTATGAGTACGCCGCAAATTCCGTAGAATATATATTTATATTTTTCTATAAAATGATAATTTTGTGCAAGCTTGAAGCCAACCTGACAGCATATGAGAGCCAGTATGGAAAAAATGAAATGCTTTAATGCAAATCCCACGCCTCCGAAGCATGATTGGAAAATAACGCTCATATTTAAAAGAGTTATGAGAAGTATATCTAATGTGTATGTGTTTTGCTTTAGGAATTTAAGTATAAAGAAATAAAGTATATCCGAAACAAGAACGGCTGATGAAAGAATTATCGGAGAAATTATAGTTTCGTAGTCGCCCTTTACAAATACAACCGTAAGGAGGGATATGTGCGTCAGCAGGGACAGCAGCGTTATTCCTCCGTATGAAAGACCGTTTTTATACATTTTGCGGTTTTACCCTCCTTATATAAAGAGTTTTTTTCCCGATTCTTATTTCGTCGTTGTTTCTCAGCCGCTGCTGCTTTATTTTCATGCCGTTAACATAGGTTCCTGATTTTGATTCCAAATCGGTCAGCGTCCAGACGCCGTCCTCCAGACTTAAAAGAGCGTGATATCTTGAAACCGACAAATCGGGAAATCTTAGGTCAGCGGAAATATGCCTTCCCATAAGTATTTCCTGTGAATTCAGTGTGAATGTGAAACCGCCTTCCGTATCTGTTAGTATCATATGTCTGGCGGCTCTGTTCCATTGCTGCTGCACCGCTTTTTTTTCCTTTGAGCAGAAAGCGATTATAACCAGAGCGCATACATCTATCAATATAAGAGCTGACGCTGCGATAATATCTTCAAATCCGGAAAGCTTGCCTGTAAGCTCGCCGAGAAATTCAGTAAATGCATCCATTATTGTAAAGCCTTCCCTTCTATTTTCTATTTTAACATTATAATACATTTTCTGTAAATTATCAAGCGGTAATACAAAATATGAAAATTCTACAAAAAATCGGAAATAAAATATTTTTTCTAATGCTTGCAAAAAGATATAAAATAAGATATAATAAGGTGTATCATTATGTATAAAAAGAGCATTAATGATAATACGCTGTCGTAAATATATGAAAGGAGAGCATATCCATTAATCGTTTATGGATATCAGTATTACGCTATGGAAGAAATGTTGAAAGATAATGTATATATGCCGGCAGTAGCTATGAGAGGACTTGTCTGCTTTCCGAGACTTGTCATGCATTTTGATATTGCGCGGGAATTATCCGTTAAAGCGGTAGAAGAATCCCTGAAAAATGACAGATTGGTTTTTCTGACAGCGCAGAAGGACGTTTACATTGAGCGTCCCGGCGAAGAGGATTTATATAAAACCGGCGTCGTAGCCGAAATCAGGCAGACGCTGAAAACCCCTGATAATGTAATGAGAGTTCTTGTCGAGGGCGTTTACAGAGCAAGGACAGTAAAATTCAAAGAAGAAAACGGCATGATAAAATGCGCGGTAAAAAAACTTAACGATTACAGCAGGTATAAGCCTGATCCGGTTGAGCAGACCGCCATATCTCGTTCGCTCAAGGATATTTTTGAACGCTATGCCGAGCTTGTTCCAAGAATGCCTAAGGAACTGGTAGCTTCTATAATGTGTCAGGACGACATATATAAGCTTTTTGAAAATATAGCGTACAATATAAATCTTGATTTTTATGATAAGCAGGCGCTGCTTGAGGAATCGAACATAATGAAGCGTCTCGGAATGCTTTACGGCTGTCTTGTTAAGGAAGTCGAGGTTTTGGAGCTTGAAAAGGAAATACAGGACGAAGTAAAGGAAAATATAGATCAGAATCAAAGAGAATATTATTTAAGAGAGCAGATGAGGGTAATTGCAGGTCAGCTCGGAGAAGATGAGGGTCAGGACGAGGCTTACGATTACATAGACAGAATTTATGAGCTTAAACTTTCGGAGGAAAATACCGAAAAGCTTATAAAGGAAGCCGAAAGACTTTCAAAAATGCCGTCCTCGTCTCAGGAGGCGTTTGTAATCAGAAATTATCTTGACACTGTTCTTGAACTTCCGTGGAATAAGTCGACAAAAATAAAGCTGGATATTAACAAAGCAGCAAAAATACTTGACAAAGATCATTACGGTATGAAAAAGGTAAAGGAAAGAATACTTGAAAGTATAGCCGTTCACGGTCTTATGCCAGAGGTAACAGGGCAGATCATATGCCTTGTGGGTCCTCCCGGAGTCGGAAAAACATCAATTGGACGTTCCATTGCAAAAGCGCTTGGGAGAGAATATGCGCGAGTATCTTTGGGCGGCGTAAGGGACGAATCGGACATAAGGGGACACAGAAAAACCTATGTGGGCGCAATGCCGGGACGTATTATGAATGCGATGAAAATCGCCGGAATTAACAATCCTCTTATATTATTTGATGAAATAGATAAGATGGGAAACGATTTCAGGGGAGATCCGGCGTCAGCTATGCTGGAGGTACTTGACAGCGAGCAGAATAAGGAATTCAGGGATCATTATATAGAGCTTCCGTTTGACCTTAGCCGTGTTTTATTTGTTACAACGGCGAACACTACCGATACTATACCGGCTCCTTTGCTTGACAGAATGGAGCTGATAGAGCTTACAAGCTATACAAGGGAAGAGAAGTTTCATATTGCAAAGGAGCATCTTATTCCTAAGCAGATAAAAAAGCATGGTCTGAAGGGTACTCAGATAAAAATTAATGACGATGTAATTTATATGTTAATTGACTTTTATACCAAGGAGGCAGGCGTAAGAAGTCTTGAGAGAGTTATAGCTTCTCTTTGCAGAAAAGCCGCTAAGGCCGTCGTTTCAGGCGAAGTGAAAAGAATAAGCTTTACACGCAAAAATCTGAAAGCTTATCTGGGCGCGGAGAAATATCTGCCGGATGAAAAACTAAGCAGCGACGAAATAGGAGTTGTGAACGGTCTTGCCTGGACGTCAGTCGGAGGCGTTTTAATGCCGCTTGAGGTTCTTATCCTGGAAGGCAAGGGAAATATTGAAACAACCGGCTCTCTTGGCGACGTTATGAAGGAAAGCGCAAGGCTGGCGGTAAGCTATGTAAGAAGTATAGCCCGTAAATATAATATCCCTGAGGATTTTTATAAGACAAAAGATATTCATATTCACGCGCCCGAGGGCGCCGTTCCAAAGGACGGCCCTTCGGCGGGCGTAACAATGGTAACCGCACTCGTCTCAGCATTATCCGGAATACCTGTAAAATGCGATGTAGCCATGACGGGTGAAATAACCCTGCATGGTAAAGTTCTTCCGATCGGAGGTCTTCGTGAAAAAACAATGGCTGCTTTTAAGGCCGGGTTAAAGACTGTTATAGTTCCGGAAGCAAATCGCGGGGATATTGACGAAATCGACGAGGTGGTAAGAGCTTCTCTTAATTTTGTATATGCTTCAAGGCTTGAAACCGTCTTAGAAACCGCTTTGCGTTTTGAAAGCAAGGCTGACAAAAGCCTGATGATAGTCCGCGATGATTCAAATCAAGGGCAGAACGCTTCGGTTACCTCATAAGGGGGGAGAAAGTATGAATTATAATAAAGCGGAATTCAGTGCTTCATACGGAACCTTTTCTCAGATACCGCCGTGCGAACGCATAGAAATAGCCTTTGCCGGCAGATCTAACGTAGGGAAATCCACTCTTATAAATAAGGTATTTAACAGAAAAAACCTTGCAAGAGTTAGCTCTGTGCCGGGAAAGACCGCCACTATAAACTTTTATGGACTGGAAAACGTATATTTTGTTGATCTTCCCGGATACGGTTATGCAAAGGTTGCAAAGTCGGAAAAGAATCGCTGGGCCGACCTTATTGAGGGCTATCTGAATTCTGATAGGGATATAAGACTGGTTTTTCTTCTGATTGATATGCGCCATGCTCCGTCGGCCGACGATCTGCATATGATTAATTATCTTGTTGACTCGGGACTTCCGTTTGTTATTATACTTACAAAGGCGGACAAGCTTAAAAAGACTCGGAGACTTGAACGTATGAAATCATTTGAAACGGAGATTCCGTATTTTGAAGATATTCATATTATTCCGTTTTCTTCGCAGACCTTTGAAGGAGTCGATGAAGTAAGAAATATAATTGAGGAAATTTCCGGGGAGGACGAAGATACCCCTATGCAGTAAAAAGAAAGGAATGTTTTTAATGTTTGTATCCGAAAATCTCAGTGTGAATGAAAAAGGACATCTTACGGCAGGCGGAGCGGATACCGTAGAGCTTGCGGAGCGTTACGGCACTCCTCTTTATGTTATGGACGAGGCTCTTATAAGAAAACACTGTAAGAGCTTTAAGGAAAGCATTGATAAATTTTACGGCGGCGGAGGACTTGTCTGCTATGCAAGTAAGGCGTTTTGCTGTCTTGAAATGTGCAGAATCATGAAGGAAGAGGGAATAGGCTTGGACGTTGTGTCGATCGGCGAGCTTTATACGGCGGTCAAATCCGGCGCCGATTGTGAAAAAATTTGTTTCCATGGAAATAATAAAACTGATGAAGAGCTTGAATATGCCGTTGAAATGAAGGTAGGCAGGATTATTGTAGATAATGTTTATGAGCTGGAGAGACTTGATAAAATTGCAGAAAAAAAGCGTGTCAAAGCTGGTATAATGTTCAGAATAAAGCCAGGCATAGACGCTCACACCCATGATTTTATCAGAACAGGTCAGATTGACAGTAAATTCGGTTTTGCTCTGGAAACCGGAGAGGCTATGGAAGCTGTTAAAAAGGCTCTTTCCTGTGAAAATATAAATTTAAAAGGTTTGCACTGTCATATAGGCTCTCAGATATTTGATATTGATCCCTTTACAGAAGCCGCTAAGGTTATGCTTACGTTCATATCCGATATAAAAAATGAAACCGGTCATGAGATTATTGAATTGAATCTCGGCGGCGGATTTGGAATAAAATATACTGAGGAAAATGATCCTGTTCCATACGAATCTTATATGGAGAAAGTATCTGAAGTCGTTAAAGATAGCTGCAAGAAGCTCGGAATAAAGCTGCCTTTTATAATTATTGAACCGGGGCGTTCGATGTCAGGTCCGGCAGGTATTACGCTCTATACATGCGGAGGAGTGAAGGATATTCCCAATGTCAGAACTTATGTTTCAATTGACGGAGGCATGACTGATAATCCAAGATATGCCCTCTATCAGTCAGAATATGAGGCGATTGTTGCCAATAAAGCCTCTGAGACTAAGGATACGATAGTGACGCTTGCAGGAAAGTGCTGTGAAAGCGGCGATTTAATCGGAGAGGGAATGCCGCTCCAGAAAGCTGAACCGGGGGATATTATTGCCGTATGCGCAACAGGAGCCTATAATTATTCCATGGCCTCAAATTATAACAGAATTCAAAAGCCGGCGGTTGTTATGGTTAATAACGGGGATTCGAGAATTATTGTTAAAAGGGAAACACTTGATGATATTATAAGAAATGATATATAAGTTTATTAATATTTGAAATTCCTTATTAATATATTATAATGCTTTAAGGCAAACTGATACCTGTAATACGGTATCAGTTTTTTTATTTATGATTGACATGATTCGACAAAAATGGTAAAATAATATTATTATACAGAAAGGGTTCGAATCATTATGAAGCAAAAAATACCGTTTATCATATTATTTTTATTATCATTTATAGGAGTTAATTCGGAATTTATAGTTTTTTCAAATGAATCCGGTAATGAACCGATTTGCGAGAACGGCGTCTATCAGATTAAAACAGCCGATGAACTGAAATGGTTTTCTGATTACGTAAACAGCGGCTTTTCAGATGCGAACGCATTTATATGCAACGATATAGACTTATCGGAGATCTGCTCGGAAAATACGGAAAGCTGGATTCCTATCGGCAGGGATTATTCTGTTTCCTTTACGGGTAGATTTGACGGCGGTAATCATACCGTATCAGGTCTTTATATCGACGGCGGCGAGCTGTTCAACGGGCTATTCGGTTATTTAAGCGGAACAGTTGAAAGGGTGTCGGTAACCGGAATTATAATAAACAACAATGATCAGGGATATTGCGGCGGTATCGCGGGCTATAATTACTGCGGTATAATACGCGGCTGCAGTTTCAACGGCGATATAAGCTTAAAATCCTTGTCCTGCGGAGGCCTGACCGCTTACTGCGATCTTGACGGCAGAGTAACAAACAGCTTTTCAGTTCTCAAAGATAAAAATGCAGCGGCATGCGGTGAAAATGTCGGTATTGTAAAGTATTGTTATTATTTATCGGATTCAAGAGAAACAAAAGGCGATTGTAAGGGGGTCACTGAGGAGGATTTTATAAGCGGTGAAATATGCAGTCTGATGAATACAAACCAAAGCGAGGATATATGGAAGCAAAAGCTTGGAATAGACAATTTTCCGGTGCTTAATGGTAACGATTTTGTATTTGAAACTCATAGATGCAGCTCTGACGACGTAATAATGTATCGTAATTATAATACTCCGGTGCATAATTTTTCAGAAAATACATGTATTGATTGCGGTATAAAGCGCGTTGAGACCATTGGGGCGAGTCTTGTTCTTGACAGAGCCGTCGGTTTGAAATATTATATAAGGCTCAATGATATGGAAATAGATAATTCCGTTATAACCCTGAAATATTACGACGGCGGCAGAAGCGGTGAAATGCAGTGTGATTATGAGGGAAATAATATTTACAGTGCGGTAATACCTAAATATTTAAATGAGCTTTATGGAAATATTATAACCAATGTTAAATGTTTATCTGATGAAACGGTAGTTTGCTGTGAACCGGAGGTTAATTATTCAGTACTGACATATATAGATTCGTTGGTTTCAGGAGATTCGGAAGAATGTCGTTCTCTGCTTTTGTCTTTACTTGAATTAAGCGGCTCCGCCGAAAAATATTCAGTCGGAAGCGATAATCTTTCGGAAATTCTGTCACAAAGTCCTTGGTCTGATTATTTTAAGCTTTACAAGCCTGAAAAGTATAATGCACGGTATCAGGATTTATCTGGATATAAAAACAGCGTTGAATCTCCGTCAGCTAAAATTACGCATGCTTACATATCCGTTGATACTCAGATAAATATGAATTTTTATATTGAAACGTCGGAAACCGATCTTTATCTTAATTATAAAAATATTCAGAAGAATGAAGAATCATCTGTACCGCTTATCTGGGATAATGAAAAGCAGAAATATAAGGCGGCGATAGACGGCATAGACGCTGAAAATCTAAAGGACGATTACGTGTTGAAAATAACTGATAAGTACGGTAATGATAAAAGCGATACTATAGGATATAATCTTGAAAAATATATTTATACGGTTTTAAACACAGGAGCAGACTATGACGCGGAAACTATATCGGTTTGCGAGGCGCTGATGAATTATGCTTATTATGCAGAAATTTACGCTGATAGCTCAAGAAATCAGTAATTAAGTATTGCAATTGCGAAAATCTAATGATATAATTATATAAATAAAAATGCTAATATTATTTTTTATATAATTTACGCTGCTTCAACAGCGGCAGAATGGAGTTCTATATGGGTCTTATAAAAGCTGCAATCAGTTCTGTTGGCGGAACCTTTGCCGATCAATGGAAAGAATTTATTTACTGCGATTCTATTCCTAATGATGTTTTGGCTGTCAGAGGACGAAAAAAGACCTCCGGGCGTTCTTCAAATACCAAAGGCAATGATAATATAATAACCAGCGGGAGCGGTATAGCGGTAGCTGACGGACAGTGCATGATAATTGTTGAACAGGGACGTATAGCCGAAATATGCGCCGAACCGGGAGAGTTTACCTTTGACGCTTCAACGGAACCCAGTCTTTTCTGCGGAAGTCTCGGAAAAGGATTGCTGAATACATTCCGAACTATAGGTAAAAGATTTACATACGGCGGAGACGCCGGTAAGGATCAGCGCGTATACTACTTTAATACAAAAGAGCTTGTTGATAATAAATTCGGTACGCCGAATCCTGTTCCTTTCAGGGTGGTAGACGCCAATATAGGACTTGATGTGGATATATCCGTCCGCTGTAACGGCGTATATTCTTATAAAATAATCGATCCCCTGTTGTTCTATACTAACGTATGCGGAAACGTTCAGCAGGAATATACTCGTGAAAATATAGACCGTCAGCTTAAAACTGAATTTCTTAACGCTCTTCAGCCGGCGTTTGCCAGAATATCCGGTTTGGGAATAAGGTACAGCGCTTTGCCGGGTCATACTGCCGAGCTATGCGAGGCTATGAATAATGAGCTGAATGCAAAATGGCAGAAGCTAAGGGGCCTTGAAATTGTTTCAATAGGTATAAATTCAATTAATGCTCCTAAAGAAGACGAGGATATGATAAAAGAGCTTCAGAGGACTGCCGTATTCAGAAATCCAAATATGGCGGGAGCTGCGATGGTAGGCGCTCAGGCAGACGCAATGAAGGCGGCGGCGTCTAATTCAGGCGGCGTTATGGCTGGATTTATGGGCGTAAATATGGCACAGCAGGCAGGGGGGCTTAATGCTCAGAATTTGTTTGCTATGGGACAGCAATCCGCTCAGAACGCTTCTGATAAAAGCGTAAATAAAAATGAGTGGAAATGCGTATGCGGAGCGGTCAATAATGGAAAATTCTGTGCAGAATGCGGTACGGCAAAGCCTTCTGAAAGCGGATGGACATGTGCATGCGGAAATGTAAACAAGGGTAAGTTCTGCGAAGAATGCGGTAAACCAAAGCCTGTAGGAGCTTTGCTTTATAAATGCGATAAATGCGGCTGGGAGCCTGAGAATCCTGAAAATCCACCTAAATTCTGCCCCGAATGCGGGGATAAATTTGATGAAAACGACGCGCGTTAATAAAATTGCTGTAGAGGTGAAATAATGTCAACCCTATTAGAATATAAATGTCCCAAATGCGGAGGAGCTATTGAATTTGACAGCGCTTCGCAGCAGATGAAATGCTCTTACTGTGATTCGTTATTCGACGTGGAAACAATGAAATCCTATGATGAAGCTATAAAAAACGAACCTGATAAAATGCAGTGGGAAAAAACGTCGGGCAATTCGTGGGCGGAGGACGAATTAAAGGGTATGTCCGTCTATACCTGCGAGTCCTGCGGCGGCGAGATTATATGCGGCGCTGATACGTCGGCAGCATTATGTCCGTATTGTGACAATCCGGTTGTTATGAAGGGTAATTTTTCCGGCGCTTTGCGTCCTGATTGTATTATTCCATTCAAGCTTGATAAAAAATCCGCCAAGGAATCGCTTTATAACCATATAAAAGGAAAAAAGCTACTGCCTAAGATATTTAAAGATGAAAATCATATAGATGAAATAAAAGGCGTTTATGTACCGTTTTGGCTTTTTGACTGCGATACGGATTCCAAGGTTAATTATAATGCTCAGCGGTTAAGGCATTGGAGCGACGGCAAATATGATTATACTGAAACAAGCTATTATTTAGTCAGGAAAGAAGGATTAATGTCCTTTGACCGCATTCCGGTGGACGGTTCGTCTCAGATGCCGGATGATCTCATGGAGTCAATCGAGCCTTATGATTTTAGAGAAGCCGTTGACTTTCAGACCGCTTATCTTGCGGGTTATCTTGCCGATAAATATGACGTAACTTCCGAGCAAAGCATTGAGCGGGCGAATCAGAGGGTAAAAATAAGCGTTGAAGAAGGATTTAAAAGATTTATGCAGGGGTACAGCAGTATTACTGTTAAAAATTCAAGTATAAATCTTATTAAGAGTAACGTACGATACGCTTTATATCCGGTATGGATTCTTAATACTTCTTGGAATGATAAAAAGTATACGTTCGCGATGAACGGTCAGACAGGTAAATTTGTCGGTGATCTTCCTATGGATAAAAGATTATTCTGGAAATGGTTTGGAGCTGTCTTTGCCGTTACGTCGTTAATATCGCTTGCAATCGGATTTTTATTATAGGGTGGTAAGCTGATGAAAAGATTATTTGGAATTTTTCTGACTGTTTTTGTTTGTTTTTCAATTTTTTCTGTTGCGGCTGCGGCAGATAGAGATAATTATGTTATAGATGAAGCCGGACTTCTTGAAGATAAGGAGATAGAGAAATTATCGGAAAATATTGAGGATCTGTCGGATAAATACAATATGGATATAGTTCTATTGACCGTTGATTCTCTAAACGGCAAAACTCCTAATGAATTTGCGGATGATTTTTATGATTATAACGGGTATGCTGAGGACGGTATTCTTTTTCTTATAAGTATGGAGGCAAGAGACTGGGCAATATCCACGAAAGGCTACGGTATAGAAGTCTTTACCGATTACGGTCAGGAATTTATAATTGACAGTATGAAAGACGACCTTGCCGACAATGATTTTTACGGCGCTTTTACGACCTTTATAAAACAGTGCGGTAAGTTTATTAAACAAGCAGACGGCGGAGAACCGTTTGACGTATATAACAAGATTAAAACGCCTTCGTATTATATAAAGATCGCGGTTATAGCAGCTATTGCGGGACTGATTTTGGCTATTGCAGTTACATTTATATTGAAAGGGCAGTTAAAAAGCGTCAGACCGCAGCACAATGCAAATTCATATGTAAGAAACGGTTCTGTGAGAATAACGGGCGGACGAGAAATTTTTCTGTATAAAAGTATCAGTAAGGTTAAAAAAGAAACAGTTTCTTCAGACGGCGGAGGAAGCAGTACCCATTCAAGCTCTTCCGGTTCTACTCACGGAGGAAGCTCCGGCAAATTTTAAAATATATGAAAATAAAAAAAGATATTTATATTTTTATATTAATGCCGAAAAGTGTGCTTAAATAGTATAAATAATTCATCTGACATTAATATAGCATTTTAGAAATACGTTTCTGCGCAGTTTGGATATTAATTTATTGTAATTAAGCATAGTAAAACAATTAATAAATTTACAGACAAAAAAGCGGAAACTATCATTTTAGTGATATTAAGTAATAGGTTAAAGGGCGTTAGGGTTTACTCTTATGTTCGTAATAGTGTTAAAGGAATTCGTTATTTATAGCGGCTTTCGTTTTTTGCTTGTGTCAATATCAGATAGTAATTGTAAACATTTTGTAAACAATTTACAAAAATGTTGAATTATACCAAAATATGTTATATAATAATATTGATCATGATCGATTTTTATTTCCTTCAGAGAGAGGAACTGTTTCTTTAGCAAAATCCAATAACATGATGTAAAGGAATAAAATATGAAAAAATATAAAAAAATTTTGACCTCATTAATTTGCACCGCAGTTACTGCCGCATCAGTATGTTCGTTATTTATTGCAGATGCAGCTTCCAACCTAAATAAAACATACAGATATTACTTTGATGTAATTGCCGGTTCAGGAGTTTCAAGTATGGACGCTCAGTTTAGATATAATTTTAATGAAACTGATGTAAAAAAGGTTTATATTGGAAATTTAGGCGGAACTCATGGTTTTTCCGTACTTGATACAGGAATAGATATATCATATAATAAGACACCGGCTCCAAGCTCAGCCGGAACATTAATGGTCGTTTCTTTTGACGCTTTAAATAACGTAACCAATATAAACGATATTGTATCGGTTGACATTACAAGCGTAAAAAATACAAACGGTTCTAATATTTCAAAATCAAAAGTTTCTTGCACATCTATACTTGTAGGAGATATAAATATGGACGGAGAAGTTTTGTCTAACGATTTGTTAATGCTTTCAAAATATTTAAAAGGTCAAATTTCACTTTCTGAATCACAGTTAAAAGCAGCAGATGTAGACGGAAGTTTTGGCGCTCCAACTCAAAATGACAGTGATTTATTAACTAATTATTTACTTGGTATTGCGAATTTGCCAAAATAATACTTACGAATAATATGCAGATAATAAAGCGGCAAGGATCACTCCCTGTCGCTTTATTTATTTAATTTTTAAGCAAAAACGTTCTTTTACAGTTTCGTTATCTATTTCCATGTAGCAAGTACCGTAAAGAGTGCGAATTCCGTTTACTTCATAGTAAATGGGATTCTGAATTTCAGTTATGCCGTATGTAATAGGAATCTGAACGGAAGGGATAAAGAAAAAGAGTAGAACAAACTTTATTGTTTGTTTTACTCTTTTAAATTTTTTGTAACAGTTTTATAATCTCTGCTTATTTAAATTAAGAGAAATCCAATAAAACATGAAATGCTCATCGGAGTATATGGGCATTTCATATTCTAATATTATTACGCTTAAATCACCATAATAATTGTTCCGATTGTAATCAACGTTGCCCCAATTGCAGATTTCACAGTAAACTGCTCATGAAGAAAAACAAATGCAAGAATGAGCGTGATTACAACGCTTAGTTTATCAATAGGCACTACTTTAGACGCGTCGCCCATTTGCAGCGCTTTGTAATAGCAAAGCCATGAAGCACCTGTAGCCAGTCCTGAAAGTATTAGAAAAATCCAGCTTTTTCTGCTTATTTCAGTAATGTCATTATGAGTACCGGTTATAAAAACCATTCCCCATGCCATAGCTAATACTACAAACGTCCTCAAAGCGGTTGCAAGATTAGAATTTACACCTTCAATTCCCACTTTGGCAAGTATAGATGTAAGAGCCGCAAATACGGCAGATAAAAGAGCAAATACAAACCACATATCTAAACCTTCTTAAATTCAGTATTTATTGATTATACCATGTTTATAATTGAAATTCAATGCATTGGTACAGAATTTACAAGCTTGTAAAAATTCCGTTACAATGATTCGAGAATAACAAGAGCTACTGAGATGGTAAATCATATGATGTATATTATTTTCTGTTTTATGCATAACCGTTCCATAATTTCTTGTATTTTATGTTCATATAGCAGATTATGATTTGATTATTTTCCTGATATGCGGTTCTGCAAGACGACAAATTACATTTGCAGCAACGCTGACAATCAGACCAAGGAGTATGCCTGCCAGCACGTCTGTCGGATAATGGACATACAGATACAGTCTGGAAAAGGCAATCAGCGAAGCAAGAATCATAGACGGAATCCACAGCTTGTTTTTGACGAAAAGCAGTGCAAAGGCTGCCGCAAAAGAAGCCGCCGTATGTCCCGATGGAAAAGAAAAATCCTTCGGAGCGTTTATCAGAAGCTCCATGCCTGTATTTACGGTAAACGGACGCATTCTGCCGACAAGAGGTTTCAGCATAACATTGCATAACAAAACGTCAAGCGCAAGCGCTGTCAGCATTGTAACGCCGGCTTTTCGGTATTTCGGGAAAACGCAAAGCAACCCCGATAAAACAAGCCATATTATGCCGCCGTTCCCCAGCTTTGAAATCAGCGGCATAACAAAATCTCCGAATGGTGTCCGAAATTGATTCTGAATAAAATCCAGAATTGAAAATTCAACGTCAAGCATTTTGATTTACACCTCTTGCCGACTGTACTATATCCTTGGCGATAAGGAAAAGAATTACGGCAAAAATATTTCCAGCAAGTCCGAGAAGTCCCCAAAGAATTCCGGTCATTGACGCGTTGGCAGCAGATTTATAGAGCCAAGCCGAAACCAAAATCCAATAAGTAACGCCGATAATTCCGCAGATTACGCCGAATAATCCTATGCTGATTTTCGCAAACATTGACGGCTTTGTGATGTCGGCAGATTCAAGAAAATGTTCCTTATCATGTTCTTTGCTGGCCGCGTAAATTTCTTCACGATTTTCAGTTTCCGATTTTTCATGTTCGTTTTCATATGTCTGGTGATAGGAAATAACTTCCCCGATCTGTGTTTTCAGCGAGAGCGCTGAAACCGCTCCGCCGACCAAAAATGCAATCAGTGAAAAAATAACAAAGAACCTCGCAGTTTTTTTGTAGTCGGCGTTCATAATTATGTTTTTAACCTTTTCAATCATTTTGACGACCTCCTTGATTTAATGTATATATTATAATTCGGCTTGTTAAACCTAATTTAAATTAAAATTAAACAGCGGATAAATTATTTGTAATTGCTTCTGTGTAAACCTTTTCCGCCCGTTCCGCAAATATCTCGCAACCGAATTTTCGGCTTGATTTAAGAGCATTGCGGCTCATACGTCCGACGTATTCCGGATTCATAGCAAGCTCTTTAATTGTTTCGCAATACTCGTTCGGATTTGCGTACTGAAATCCATTTATAACATCGTCTATAACTCCGTCGAGACATCGGTCTTTTCGGCAGATTACGGGAAGTCCGCTTGCCAGAGCCTCTATATAAGTAAGTCCCTGCGTTTCGCTGGTAGAGGCGCTTACGAAAACATTTCCGCATTTGTAATATGCGGGGACGTCTTTAGGAGGAATCATTCCAGTAAAAATAACTCTGTCTGAAATACCATATTCATCTGTGATTTTTTTCAATTCCTTACTCTGCGGACCATCGCCAACGATAAGAAGCTTAACATTAGTATTGTCAATATCTGTTTGCATTTTTATAAGTTCATCAATATTTTTTTCCTTAGCAAGTCTGCCGATATAAATACATACAAAATCATTTTCCGAAATACCGAGTTTTTCTTTCATAATTTTATTGGACTGTAAATCGTCTGCATAAAATTTTTCAAGGTCTATGCCTGTTGGAATAACATTTACCGGAGGTTTTATACGATATTCTGAAAGCATTTCGCTTACCTTTTCTGTAGGAGCGATTATACTGCTGCATGAATCTGCAATCCATTTAGAGAATTTTGATACGGCTTTTCTGCCCCATTTTTTATTCGGAGAAAAATAATGCGTGTAATCCTCATAAACGGTATGATAGGTATGAACAATTGGGATATTAAGAGTCTTTGCGATTTTTTTCGCGGCCAGAAACGTACTGAATTCACACTGGGAATGAATAATATCCGGATTCCATTTGATCAGCCTTGAAATAATCAGATGGCTGTGAAGCGGAATTTTTATCCTTGCGTCAGGATAAACAGCTCCCGCACTGAACGAGCCGACATAGTAAACATTTTCCAATATATAGGAATGAGGGCCGCGTGCAAGAGTAAGAATTTTGACCTCATGTCCTTTTTTTCTGAGTTCTCTTTCAAGATTCAAAACAGAAGTAACTACACCGTTGATAACAGGAGCATACCAATCTGTTGTTATAAGAACTTTCATTATAACGTCCCCCTTTGATATTTTATAAATACAGTGTTCATTGTAATCTGCACAGCCCTGTAGATATGTTCTATATCCCATAAATACGTTCCTGCTCTTGGCAGATACTCTGCATGAAGTCTTGCAATTCTTTCAAATAGACTTAATTTCTCAGGTAAGTAATTATAAATAATCAGCGCTGATTTACTGAATGCCGTGTGTAATTTTTCCTCATACTCCATATGCTTTTTCAGATTTTTTCCAAAGCAATCATTATGCGGAAAAGTAAAGGCGTCGGTAATGTAATGAACAAGTTCGCCGAGTTTGAAGTATCCCAAAAAACTGAACCGATTTTTATTACGGATTTTTTGAGTCAGCTTTCTGATACATTTTTCGGAGCTTTCGTAATTATGTCCTCTTACTTTTCCTCTTGAAACTACGCCTCGTAAATAGGTGAAGAAATTTATATCGGGAAAAATATTCCCTAAAATGAACGCCTTTTTACTCAAAACAGAACATGACTTCATATATTTATCCGATAATGCTTTTCCTAAAAATAAATGGTCAGCAGTTTTCATTTTTTTCCTCCCTTGTCGTTTTGATAGGTTTATTATAAAAGGCGTTTTTAAACCATAGTTAATCAAAAGATAAACTACAGGTAAAAAAAACCGGATACAAATCCGGCTTTCTACGATATTAAATTATGCTTTAAATCTGTAGCCCGCGCCCCAAACGGTCTGTATATAGCGAGGCTTTGACGGGTTTTTTTCAAGCTTTTCGCGCAGTCTGTTTATGTGTACCGCTACCGTTGCGTTATCTCCGAGAGCTTCCATGCCCCAGATTTTTTCGTATAGCGTTTCACGGTCAAATACTAAATCTACATTTATCATAAGGAATTTCAGCAGCTCATATTCCTTGTTTTTCAGTTCAATTTCCTTTTCGTCAACATAAACACGATGCGTGCCGGTATTAAGACTGATACTTCCTAATGTGATGACGGAAGAATTTTTTCTTTTTTTGATAATTCTTTCATACTGCGCAAGATTGGCTTTTACCCTTGCCACAAGAACCGCGGGAGAAAACGGCTTTTCAATATAGTCGTCGGCGCCCAGTCCAAGACCTTTGATTTTGTCAATATCCTCTTGTCTTGCCGTTACCATTAGAATCGGAATATCAAGCTTTTCACGCAGTCTGCGGCAGACGGTAAATCCGTCCATTTTCGGAAGCATCAAATCAAGAAGTATCAGGCTGTAGTTTCCATCAAGTCCTATTTTCAGACCTGTTTCACCGTCATAAACAATATCGGCTTCATAGCCGCAGTTCTCAAGATAATCCTTTTCTATTTCCGCGATTGCTTCATCATCTTCTATAATCAGTATTTTATTCATTGTTGTTCAGACTCCTTCGGAAATTTTATCATAATATCAAGACCGTTATTCGACGCATTGCGCGCCGAGGCGGAAGCGTTCATTTTTGCAGCGGCATTTGCAACAATGGCTAGTCCAAGACCGCTGCCTTTATCAGGATGATTACGTGATAAATCGCTGCGGAAGAATACGTCGAACAGTTTATCCATCGACTGCTTGTCCACGCCCTGACCGTTATCGGCAAAATGCAGTATATATGAAGCGTCGTCTGTTTCTGAATAAATATTTATTTCCGGCTCATGATTATGATTGTATTTCAGACTGTTTGATAAAAGATTATTGCAGATACGGCTTAATAAATCTGCATCCAGCAGAATGTCGCAGCTTTCGGCATTCAGATTGATGATAAGTCCATTTTGCGCATATTCGTCCGTTAATGGTCGGATTATTTTTTCAAGCTCAGTTTTAATGTTACATATGACAAGATTCAACGGATAATCGTCAAGCTCCATTTTTGAGAATGTAAAAATCTGTGAAACCATATTTGAAATACTTTCGGATTTCTGTTTTATTGTAAGCAGATATTTTTTCCGCTTTTCCGGAGTATCGGCGATGCCGTCAATAAGTCCCTCCACATAAGCCTGAATCGAGGTCAGCGGGGAGCGTATATCATGAGAAATACCTGCAAGAAGCTCCTTGCGGCTCTGTTCGTTTTTCATTGTCTGCTCAACGGACTCTTTCAGACGCACAGCCATTTCGTTAAAGGCGTCGCACACAGGGAGAAATTCGGTATCATCGTTATAATTTATTCTATGATTAAGATTACCGTCACGGATTTGTGCTACTCCTTCTTCGAGGAGCTCAAGAGGCTGCTCGATCTTTTTGAATACAAAATTCGTTAAAAAGCGGTTAGTGAAATAAACGGAAAGAATTACAGTTAAAATAAAAATCAAGAAAATGATCACAGCAGAAACCTTCATTGTCACAGACAGCGGCTCGTATGATTCTGCCGCCTCTTCTGTTTGTTCGACCAATTCCAGTACATTGGCAAAATGAGTCTCCACAATCCATGAAACCAATCCAAGACCGATTGCTCCGATTATCAGGCAAATTGCGACTGGAATTGCAATCATAAGTATATTGGAGATCACAAGACGCTTTTTAATGCTCAGTCTTAATTCCTTTATTTTTTTGAGCATACTATCACCTCTATAACATTATATCATATTTTTAGCTATAATGTATATAAACTGAAGATAAAATGTTTTTTAAGAGCGGTAAATTTTTTTGTTAAATTAATTCGAAACGTTTAAAATTTTTCATACACTTAACTTTAAAATGACAGCAGACTTTACATTCGACCAGTATAATAAACGTGAAATCCATCCAAAAGTGATTTCAGAAATTATCATTTAAAAAGGAGCTTTACTATGAACAGAAAGCACAAATGGTCGGCATTCCTTGCAATTGCAATGATTTGCGGCAGTATTACAGGCTGTGCTGGTACGGAAAATAATTCGAGGGAAACTGTGCAAAGTTCGTCTTCTATTAAGGAAGAATCCCAAAAATCAGATGATAAGTATTCTGATACCATTACGCTTGTATGGTATCCTAATGAATCCGCAGAGGATTATCAAGGGGCAAGAGACGAGATCGGAAGATTGATAGAACAGGCTACCGGCAAAAAAGTAGATCAGAAGCTGACTACAGACTACGCAATTGCCATAGAATCTCTTTCCAACGGTACTGCACAAATCGGATGCGTCATGGGAGCTGAAGGCTATATTCAGGCTAAAAGCGCCAATAATGCTGTGAATCCGTTGTTTGTACAGTCCGGAGAATCTGGTACGCTGGACGACGCGCTGTATTATAGCTTTTTTGCTGTCAACAGCGCTGACGCAGATAATTACAAAAACGGCGAATCATATTCTATTGACAATATTAAGGGCAGTAAAATATCCTTTGTTTCCAACAGCTCAACTTCAGGATTTAAGGTTCCTACGAATAATATCATTTCTCATTTCTCTTCCGACGATCTCATTGTTGACGATCTGCTTGAAGGAGGAAGCGACGCGTTTTTCTCTGAAGTTCTGTTCGGCGGTTCTCATCAAGGCTCAGCGTTTAATCTGCTGTCCGGTAAATGCGATGTTGCTGCCTTTTGCGATATTGAGCTTGCTCCCTATGCAGACCATGTAAGCGGAAATGAACACGAAACAGGCAGCGTTTACGCAATCAAGAGTAACGCTTCCGCTCCGTTTGATACTGTAACAGGTGCAGAATATACGGTAATTCAATCTATCCCTGTTTTGAACGGTCCGTTTGCTTATAACGGAGACGTTATCAGTCCGGAAGATGTAAAAGCAATACAAGAACTGTTTACTTCCGACGCGGTAAGCGGCAATCCGCTTATATTTTATACCGATGATTCCGGAGAACTCGGACTTTATGAAAAGAAATCCGAAGAAATGTGCTTTCTGACTGTGGAGGATTCCTGGTATGATCCGATCCGCAATATGGAATCATGAGATGAGGTGGAAAAATGCCTATTCTGGAGTTTCAGCATGTAAACAAGGTATATAATAATTCCACAAAAGCTTTGGATGATGTTTCATTTTCTGTTGAAAAAGGCGAATTTGTATCAATTATAGGACCGTCGGGCGCAGGAAAATCCACAATACTGCGCTGTATAAATCGTTTGATTGACGCGACAGACGGAAATATAATTTATGACGGAGATGATATTCTCAGCCTTGGAAAAAGAGATCTAAGAAGAGTCCGTACTAAAACAGGCATGATTTTTCAGCATTATAATTTAGTTGACCGGCTCAGCGTTATTGAGAATGTACTGCACGGCAGACTTGGACAAAAATCTGCAATCAGCGGTATGTTAGGAAGCTATAGTGAAACAGAAAAAGAAAAGGCTTTCTCCATATTGAACGAGCTTGGACTGGCTGAACAAGCATATAAACGCTGCGACGCACTTTCCGGAGGACAGAAACAGCGTGTAGGTATTGCCCGCGCTATTATGCAGGAACCGAAACTGATTCTTTGTGACGAGCCGATAGCTTCTCTCGATCCAAAAGCTTCAAAAACGATTATGGATCATCTTTCACAGATAAATCAAAAGCAGAAAATCACATGTATTGTGAATCTCCATCAGGTAGAGGTCGCAATGAAATACTCGCAGCGCATTCTGGGCGTTTCGTCGGGGAAAATTGTATTTGACGGAACGCCCGAAGAACTGACGAAGAAAAAGATTCACGAGATTTATCAATCCTCCGACAGCGATTTGATAATGGATTCACAGGGAGCTTAATATGGACGGACAGATTAAAAAAGTTTTTTTAAAACGCAAGCTTACATATACGGCTGTCATTATTGTTTTTCTGCTTCTTTACTTCGGCTCGTCATTTGTTACGCAGTTTCACTTAGCACAGGGGGTATCCTCCTTTCCCCAAGCTTTTGCATGGATTGCCGAAAATCTGATGCCCGATGAACTTGCTATGAAACGTCTGCCTAAAATTGTTGATAAATTGATTGAAACGGCGTTATTGTCGGCTGCGGTTACAGTAATCGCAGCGGTCTGCGCATTCTTTTTCAGTTTATTCGGTTCAAAGGCGACTGGATTCAATGGTATAATCAACAGAACTGTGAGAATTATTGCGGCATTTTTTCGGAATGTCCCCGATGTAGTATGGGCAATGCTGTTAATGTTTTCATTTGGACAAAATATTTTAACAGGATTTTTTGCGTTGTTTTTCACAACATTCGGAATGCTGACAAGAGCATTTATAGAAACCATTGACGAGGTAAGTTCCTCTTGCATTGAGGCGCTGCAAGCCTCGGGAGCGGGTTTTATTCAAATCGTATTTCAGGGAATTATTCCTTCCTCCATAACAGGAATTGTGACATGGGTTCTGTACATGATTGAAACAAATATTAGAAGTTCCACACTTATCGGAATGCTGACCGCAACGGGAATCGGCTATCTGTTTGATATGTATTACAAGCGTCTGGACTTCAGTTCCGCAAGTCTTGTAGTGCTGCTGATTATTGTTATGGTAATTGCAATTGAAACATTTTCAAATCTGATAAGGAGAGTGATTATGTAATGGAAAATTCGGTTTTTCTTACAGAAAGAAGTATTTGGAATTCACATGCAAAGCGACATAGAAACGGCAAAATAAAAGTCGGCATACAGAGCAAAAGCGGCATTGCAATGAAAATTCTGGGAGTATCGCTGATATTGCTCACAATATATGCTTTTATGACCTTTGATTATAAGGATATTGATTTTTTTGACGCCGTATCTGCAACTTTTCACAATATCAAAGCAGTGTTTTTACAGCCGAAGCTTTCAAGAGATTCTGTGAGTTCTATTTTATATCAGCTGCTGATTACATTTTGCCTTGGCGTTTTGTCCACGGTATTCGGCGCGGTTCTTGCTTTTTTCTGCTCGCTTCTCTGCGCGAAGAATATTTCTTCGTCTGTAACTGCAAATATTATAAAAAGCATTGTCGCATTGGTCAGAGCAGTTCCGACTGTTTTATGGGTACTGATTTTTGCAGTATCGGCAGGTCTTGGAAGCGTTGCAGCTGTTGTTGGTCTGACATTTCACAGCTTTGCCTATCTCACAAAGGTTTATGCGGAGTCCATTGAGGAAATTGACAACGGTACAATAGAAGCTCTGCGTGCAAGCGGCGCAAGCTTCTGGCAAATCGTATTTCAGGCGATTATTCCGGCTTCTGTCAGCAGAATGGTGGCGTGGACGTTTATGCGTTTTGAAATCAATTTCACAAATGCTGTAGCAGTCGGCGCAGCGGCAGGCGCAGGAGGAATCGGTTTTAATCTGTTTATGGCAGGCAGCTTTTATTTTGACCTGCATGAAATGGGATTTCTGACCTATATTGTGGTAATCACCGTTATTATTCTCGAAACGGTATCAACTAAAATTAAAGCAAAAGTAAAATAAGGAGAATCAACATGGAAAAAAAACGACTCTTCCGTATCCTTTCCGGTGCGGAGCGTTCTGATGTAATTGCGATGGGAAACTCTATTCAGGAGAGTCACAGAATTACAATTATAAAAAAGCCTGAAAAATCGCTCGCTATGATTCAGATGCGAGAGCCTGTTAAAAACAGTCTTTTCTACATTGGCGAAACAATTGTCTGTGAGGCTGTCGTTTCCCTCGACGACGTCGTAGGAACGGCTGTAACAATTGGCGATGATTTTGATAAGGTTCTGAATATGGCGGTCATTGACGCAGCCTGCAATAAAGGAGTTTTTACAGAATACGATATTCTCATTGAGTGGGAAAAAGATCAAGTTCTCAAAAAGGAACGTGAAAACGCTATGTTCCAAAAGACGAAAGTCGACTTTCACGCAATGGATTCGGAGGTTAATGAATGAATACACTTCATAGTTTCGACGAGGTTTTTGATACACAAGCTGTATTCAGAAAGGTACTTGAAGCAATGTCAAATCCTGCGAGAACAGTGTCGATTGCAGAGCAAAAGAGCAGACTCTTTGGCGAATATAAGGAATTTATTGCCCTTGCTGTGACTTTGCTCGATAATGAAGTAACCTTTTCGGGATGCGGTAATGAAGAGCTTGAAAGAGATATTCAGCTTGTAACGCTCTCTGAACAAGCGGATATTTCCAATGCTGATTTTATCTTTGTTTCAGATTTAAAAATGCTTCCGGATATTTTTGAGAAGGCAAAATGCGGAACGCTTACCGATCCTCATAAAAGCGCGGTGTTAATAATTAAAAATAACAAAAATCACGATAATATCATGGAACTTTACGGTCCCGGAATTGACGGTACATTAAAATTTTCATGTTCGGATATTATATATAATTCCATTAGTCTCCGTGATAAATGCGAGTATGAGTATCCGACAGGCATTGATATGATTTTTGTAACGGAAAGCGGGGAAGTTGCCTGCATTCCACGTCTTGTAAAAAGGAGGAGTTCCTGATGGCATATTCAGCGGTTTCCGGCGGTGAAGAGGCAATTGAAGCAAGCATTCAGCTTCTTGATTACTACCGCAGCGGCACAGATAAAGATATTGAATTGGAGTCGGTTACTGAAAAATTCGGTTTGCTGATCGACAAGGTAATGAGCGAAGCCGGGCTTTATGCAAAGTCCTATGCCGCCCTAGCCTTAAAACAATGCGAAGGCTCTACAGAAGAAGCGGTTTTTCTGCTTCGTGCATACCGTTCTACATTGAAACGCAGTCATTACACAGCGCCTGTAAATACTGACAATATGCGAATTATCAGACGTATTTCAGCGGCCTTCAAGGATATTCCCGGCGGGCAGCTTTTAGGTGCAACCTATGATTACACGCATAGGCTGATACATTTTGAAAGTGAAAACGAAAATTCATCTGAGCTGAGCGAAAGATTTAAACAAATTTTAGCGGAGCAGGCTCCTGAAAAAATAAAACTCTATGATAGAGTTTCTTCGCTGCTTAAAAAGGAAGGACTGATAGATACTTATGACGAGGATAATACGCCGCCATGTGATGTAACAGAGAAACTGCTTGAATTTCCGGCTGCAAGAAGTGCAAGACTGCAAACCATGACAAGAGCCGATACGGGTTTTCTTTCAGGGCTTTCCTATTCGGTTCTGAGAGGTTTCGGTCAGGTTCATCCCACTGTTGGAGAGCTTCGCAGCGGTTATGTGGAACTTGAAATACCATATCCTTATAAGAAAGAAGAAACTATTTCTCTTGGCGAAATACTGCTGACAGAAGCGGAAACTTTTCATTCGGCAAGCGATGAAAAACAATTAAAGCTTGCCTGCGGTTACGGCGCTGTTTTCGGCAGAAATGAAAATAAAGCGATTGCAATGGCCGTGATTGACAGAGAACTGGAACAGGGTGGAGATTATCCGGCTCAGGACGAGGAATTTGTGCTGACTCATGGCGATTGTCTTGAAATGAACGGTTTTATTTCACACCTGAAGCTGCCTCATTATGTCACATTCCAGTCAAAGCTTGATGCAGTGAGAAAAACACGGGGGAATCAAAATAATGAAGAGAAATGAACAGTATAACTACGCTTTTTTAGACGAAGGCTCAAAGCGTGAAATACGCCGCTGTATCCTGAAAGCTGTGGCAATTCCGGGATATCAGGTGCCTTTTGGCTCAAGAGAACTGCCTATTGGCAGAGGCTGGGGAACGGGCGGCATTCAGCTTACTCTTTCGTTAATAGGTCCTTCGGATATATTAAAAGTTATTGACCAAGGCAGCGACGACAGCGTAAATGCCGTAAATATCAAGAAATTTGTAAAGCTGTGTACCGATGCGGAAACTACAGAAAGCGCCCGCGAAGCAACGCTTATACAATCACGTCACCGCATTCCTGAAACTCCTCTGAGAAACGACCAGATTCTTGTATTTCAGGTTCCAATTCCGGAACCGCTGCGTATCGTAGAGCCGAAAGAAGAAGTCACAAAAAAAATGCACGCTGAAATGGATTATGCACCTATTTGGCTACAACTGTACGAAAGTATCGTGAAATACGGTAAAGTAACAATTCCTACGGAATATCCATGTACCGTTGAAAACAGATATATTATGAATCCCAGTCCTATTCCGAAATTTGATAACCCAAAGCTTCATCAGTCGGAGTGCCTATATTTGTTTGGCGCAGGCAGAGAGAAAAAAATATATGCTATACCGCCGTATACAAATGTGGAATCCCTTGCATTTGATGACGTACCTTTTGAACGTGAAAATTTCAAAGGCAAATGCTGCCGGTTCTGCGGCAGTACGAATACATATCTTGATGAGATGTTCGATGAAAAAACAGGTGAAAAAGTTTATCAGTGTTCAGATACAGCTTATTGCAGGGAGGTACGTTCTCATGACAATTGATGAAAAGCCGGTCCTAAGCGTTAATAATCTTACAGTTCGCTATGGTCGCGGCTGTGAAAAATGCCGGACGCATCTTGAAAAAAACAGATGTACTGTCTGCGGTACGGTCTGGGCGGCAAATAATATTTCACTTGACGTTTATCCCGGAGAAGTACTTGGAATTGTCGGTGAAAGCGGTTCCGGCAAGTCTACGCTTATGCAAAGCTTATATTTTGATATTGAGCCAACCTCCGGAGAAGCATTTCTTGACGGATATAAAAATGGTTCTGAAAGTATATGGACCGCAAGCGCTGCGGAAAAACGTCATATCAAAAACAGTGTGATGGGAATGGTGTATCAGAATCCTATTCGTGGACTGCGAATGGAATATTCAGCGGCGTCAAATATTGCGGAAAAATTAATTTCTGCCGGCAATCGCAATGCGCATTACATGACAAAGCGCGCTGAAGAACTGCTTTCAGCCGTGGAAATTCTTACATCACGTATGAGTGAAGCTCCTAAAAATTTTTCAGGAGGAATGCAGCAGCGTGTTCAGATTTCAAAAGCGCTCGCCAATAACCCGTCTGTTTTGCTTCTTGATGAAGTTACTACAGGTCTTGATTTATCAGTTCAGGCGAGAGTTCTTGATTTGATACGGAAAATAAAAGCGGAGTATGGAATTTCGATTCTTCTTGTATCTCACGATCTTGCGGTTATCAGAATGCTTGCTGACAGAACGGTTGTTATGCTTGACGGAAAGATTATTGAAAGCGGTCTTACGGATCAGATTTTAGAAGATCCTCAGCAAGCTTATACGCAGCAGCTTGTACATTCATTGTTATAAAGGAGAAAGTCATTTTATGATTGCAATTAAAAACGGAAGAATTATTACGCCTGATGAAGTGATAGACAGCAAGACGCTGCTGATTGAAAATGATAGGATTATCAGTATTACCGGCGAAAAGGTTTCGGCGGACAAGGTTATAAACGCACACGGAAGATATGTCATGCCGGGATTTATAGACGTTCACTCGGATAAAATAGAGCAATTTATCTATCCGCGCCCCACTGCAAAGTTTCCTTTTGAGCTTGCGCTGAAGGAATGTGAAAAGGAATTGTTACAGCTTGGCATTACGACGATATATCATTCTTTTTCTTTGTATAAAGACGAACTTCTAGGCAAAAGTCCTCTGCGCAATAAAGAAAGCGTTTTAAAAATGGCAAATCTGATTGCAGATATCCAGAGCCGTTTTCATCTTATTCATCATCGTTTTCATCTGCGCCTTGAAATTGATAATGTTGACGGGTATGATATTGCAAAGGATATGATTAAAAGACATCTGATTCATGAGATTTCTTTCATGGATCATACGCCCGGACAAGGACAGTACCGTAATCTGGAGGTTTATCGTGATACGGTGGATAAATATAACGGAATGGAAAACGAAGGAAAAACCTTTGACGAGGTTATGGAGTATCATAAAACAAAAGACACGCTTTCCTTTGAACAGCTTAAGGAATTAGCAGAGATGGCGCAGGAAAATGGCATTACAGTTGCCTCTCATGATGATGATACAGAAGAAAAACTGAAGCTGAATAAGAAGCTTGGCGTAAATATCAGCGAATTTCCCATTACTGAAGAAACAGCCAAAACAGCCCATGAAATGGGATTCTATACCGTTGCGGGAGCGCCTAATATTCTTCTGGGCGGCTCTCATTCCGGTAACATGTCCGCGGCAAATGCAATCGAAAATAATAGCGTGGATATTCTTTGTTCCGACTATTTTCCGCAGGCGCTGCTGCACAGTCTTTTTGTAATGTGTGAAAAATACGGACAGAAGCTTCCCGATATGGTCAACAAGGTATCGCTGAATCCGGCGAAAGCAATGGGAATTGATAAAGATTACGGCTCGCTTGAAGCCGGAAAAAAAGCAGATATTGTTATTGCCGATATTTTGGACGGCTATCCTGTTGTAACGCACGTTCTTGTTGATGGAAAAACCACTTCGCGGGTGGAATACAGGAGGCAGTCATTATGAGTATACTTACAATCAGCAATCTTGGGAAACAGTTCTGTATGCATCATGCAAACCGCATGATCCGTTCCTGCGAAAATATAAGTTTTACGCTTGAACAGGGTGATTTTATTGGCATTGTCGGCAGATCAGGCGCGGGAAAATCCACTATACTGAAATGTATTAACCGCACCTATATTCCTTCATGGGGCGATATTATTTACGACAGCACAGCTTTTGGAAAAATCAATCTTTCTGAGGCTCCGGAACGTAAAATTATCTATATCAGAAATCATGAAATAGGATATGTATCACAGTTTCTGAGTGTTATGCCGAGAACTACCGCAAAAGAACACGTCATGCAGGCGCTTCTGGAGATCGGAGAAAATAAGCTTGATTCGGAAAAAAGAGCAGAGGAAATGCTTTGTTATTTTCGTCTGCCGGAAAATCTTTGGGACATCTACCCGAATACTTTTTCCGGGGGCGAAAGGCTTCGCTTAAATCTTGCACATACTATGGTAAAAAAACCTCGTTTGATGCTTCTTGATGAACCGACTGCTTCTCTTGACAATGAGTCGAAAATTCCCGTTAAGGAAATGCTTATGAAGCTGAAAAAAGAGGGAACAAGTATGATCGGTATTTTTCACGATTTAGAATTTATGGACGGACTCTGCGATAAGGTCTATAATATATCAGAAGGAGCATTTGCATGATAAAAGCAGATTTGCATATGCATTCTACAGTGTCAGACGGAAGTTTTACCATTCCGGAGCTGATAGAATTTGCAAAGAAAAAGGGACTTGATGCGATTGCAGTCACTGATCATGATACAGTATCGCATTTTCAGCAGATTCCGAAAATTGAGCATGGAGTTAAAGTAATACCGGGAATTGAAATATCCGCTTATGATTATGAAAATAATTTCAAGGTACATATGCTTGGCTATGGTATAAGATATCCTGAAATTGTTGAAAAAGTTGTACAGCCAACCCTTTTGGCAAGACATGAAAATTCCCTGAAACAGATAAGAATTCTAAATGAGAACGGTTATGATATCAATACGGAAGAACTGCGCGTGGCAGACGGAAAATATATCTATAAGCAGCACATTATGGAATATCTGCTCAGACGCGGAAAAGTTTCGGAGATGTTTGGTGATTTTTATTACAGCGTTTTTAAAAACAACGGAATCTGCAACTTTGATATTCAGTATATTTCTCCTATCGAAGCGCTGAATACAATTAAAGAAGCTGGCGGTCTTGCCGTTCTTGCTCACAGCGGACAGCAGCAGAATTTTTGTCTTATTCCTGAACTTTCAAAGAACGGTCTGGACGGTCTGGAAGTGAATCATCATTCCAACAGTGAAAGCGATAAAATCATAATCCGCCGATATGCAGAGAAATATGGGTTGTTTCTGACTGGCGGAAGCGACTTTCATGGAGAATTTGAAAATGTAAATGTGGAAATTGGAGATTTTTTATCTGAATTAAGCGGCGTAGAGGCAGTTTTGAAAATGGAGGAGGAATGAAATGATTTATCGCGCTTCAGTTGCTGACTTCCAGAGTATTTATAGTTTGGTGTGTGACCTCGAAAAAACTACGTTTATATTTGAAGCGTTCAAAAGGTATTATGAAGGCATTATGTCAAACCCGGGCCATGTGATTCTTGTGTATAAAAAACATGGCAGAATTATAGGAATGCTTCATATCAGAATGGAAATGCAGCTTCATCACTGTGGAAAAATTGCAGAAATTATGGAACTGATTATCGAAAAAAATTATCGTTCGCAAGGAATCGGAAAAAAACTTATTCATGAGGCTGAGATTGTAGCAAAACAGAATCATTGCATTCAGATTGAAGTGGCAAGTAATATGGAGCGTACTGATGCGCACCGATTTTATCAGCGTGAAGGTATGCAAATTACACATTATAAATTAACGAAAGAATTAACGCAGTAATAATTTTTATATTGCGTATTTTCTGTTTATTGCAAGCTCTTTTTCTGTCG